>JGI12109J20283_10138400_pt1 | contig 10940 bp, 6 predicted proteins | sample ElkSlonscriptome_12_FD_20283 | JGI IMG/M metagenome (IMG submission 20283) | reverse complement strand
TGTTAGGCCAGCCTGCAGCTCCTCGATTTCGAAGTCATCCACCGCAATAATCTCCATCACGCGCTCGCGCACGCTGAGCAGCATGCCGGCTTCCTTGTCGGTGAGCACGCCGGCTTCGCGGGCGGAGTCGACCTGCTCGCGATAAGTCAGCCCGCCGGCCCTGCCGGAGCGCACGCCCTTGACCAGCTTGCGCTCGATCGGTTCGGCGGCAATGACATCGGGCAGCAGCGTTTCCATGTTGCCCGGCACGTGGCCCGGCCGGTCGGTCTTGTAGCAGCCGCGGGTCAAACGATCGCGCGTTTCCGACGGCGACAGCATGAGGGCTGCGACCTTGTGGCCCAGGCGATCGTTCGGGCGGCGTTCGTTTGCTCCCAGCGGGAACACCACGCGACGCAGGATTGGGCGCGCGAACGCGAACGGATAGTTGTCGATCACGCCCTTGAGCGCTTCCTGGATGCGGTAGATGGCGTCGTGGAACGCCCAGGCCAGGATCGGCTGATCGGCGGCCGGTCGACCTTCGTACTCGTAGCGGCGCAGCATGGCCGAGCTGATGTAGAGCCAGCTGAGCGCGTCGCCGAGACGACCGGAGATCTTTTCCTTCATCTTCAGCTTGCCGCCGTAGGTGACCAGCGCGATATCGGCCATCAGCGAGAAGGCCGCGGTGTAGCGAGTCAGCTTGCGGTAGTACCGCCTCGTCTGGCGATCGCCGGGGACGACCGCAAACTTGGCCATGCTCAGACCCAGCACCAGCGAGCGCGAGCCGCAGGAGATGCTGTGACCGATGTGCTTGAACAGCAGCTTGTCGAACTGGACCAGGCGCTCGCCCTCGTCCTCGAGCTGCATCGCTTCCATTTCCTTGAGCACGAACGGGTGGCAGCGGATGGCGCCCTGGCCGAAGATCATCAGCGACCGGGTCAGGATATTGGCGCCCTCGACCGTGATCCAGATCGGCGATCCCTGCCAGCCGCGGCCCAGGTAGTTGCGCGGGCCGAGGATGATGCCCTTGCCGCCGTGGATGTCCATGGCGTCCTTGATGACTTCGCGCGACAGCTCGGTGCAGTGATACTTGGCCAGCGCGCCCGGCACGGCCGGCTTTTCTCCGGCGTCGACGGCCGATGCGGTCTGGCGCGACAGCGCGCTCATCGCGTAGGTATTGGCCGCGATTCGTGCCAGCGCTTCCTCGATGCCTTCGAAGCGGCCGATGGGCAGGCCGAACTGCTTGCGAATCCGCGCGTAGGCGCCGGTCGCCATGCAGGCAAGCTTGGCACCGCCGGTGGTCGACGACGGCAGCGAGATGGCGCGGCCGACCGACAGCGATTCGACCAGCATGCGCCAGCCCTTGCCGGCGTACTCGGTGCCGCCGAGCAGGAAGTCCAGCGGTACGAACAGGTCCTTGCCGCGGATCGGTCCGTTCGGGAACGGGTTATTGAGCGGCATGTGCCGGCGCCCGATATCCATGCCCGGCACGTCGCGGGGCAGCAGCGCCACCGAGATGCCGATGTCTTCCGTATCGCCGATCAGGCCGTCGGGATCATAGAGGCGGAACGCGAGGCCGACGACGGTCGCGACCGGCGCCAGCGTGATGTAGCGCTTGTCGAAGGTCAGGCGCATGCCCAGCACTTCCTTGCCTTCCCATTCGCCCTTGCAGATGATGCCGTGGTCGGAAATCGAGGTCGCGTCCGAGCCGGCGGTGGTCGAGGTCAGGCCGAAACACGGAATCTCCTCGCCGGAGGCCAGCCGCGGCAGGTAGTGGTTCTTCTGCTTCTCGGTTCCGTAGTGCAACAGCAGCTCGGCCGGGCCGAGCGAATTCGGAACGGCAACCACCGAACCGACCGTGGCGCTCATGCCGCCGGCCTTCTCCAGCACCGCGCGATGGGCGACGGCCGAAAAACCGAGCCCGCCGTATTCCTTCGGAATGATCATGCCGAAGAACTTGTTCTTCTTGAGATGCTCCCAGGCCTGGTCGGAGAGATCGACGCGGTAATGGGTGAATTCCCATTCGTCGATCATGGCGCACAGCTCCTCGACCGGCCCGTCCAGAAATGCCTGCTCTTCGACCGTCAGTTCGGGCAGCGGCTGGTTGATCAGCTTTTTCCAGTCCGGGTCGCCGCTGAACAGTTCGCCCTCGAAACCGACGGTGCCGGCGTCGAGCGCGATCTGCTCGGTTTCCGAGATTTCCGGGGTCATGCTCTGGAACGACTTCAGCACCGGCGCGGTGAGGAACTCACGCCGCCACGGCAGGTGATTGAGCACGGCAGCCGCGCCCGCGAACGCGATCCAGGCCAGCGTCAGCAGCAGCCATCCGGGCTCGCCGGCGAGCGTGAACGCCAGCAGCGTGGCGCCGGTCGCAGCGGTCCAGACCACGAGCGAGGTTTTCAGAAAGCTGCAGGCAATGCCCACACCCAGGATCGCGAGCAGAAAGAACAGCGTCATCATCTTTTGGAATCTCCTTTCGGCGTGTGTTTCTTGAGAAACGGCACGGCCGCATGCAGGAATCGGTCGTTGACGTCCCCGGCCACCATGTGACCGGCATCGGCCACCGACACGTGTTCAGCCTTGGGACACAGTTTCAGGAATTCTTCCACGTGCTCGTCAAAGATCAGGTCGCTCTGGCCGCCGGAAATGAGCAACGTGGGCTTCTTGAGCTTGCGCGCGGCGGACTTGAGGCGGCTCTGCAGGTTCTTGCTCTTCTCGGCCAGCGCCAGCATCGCCGGATCCCAGTGCCAGTACCAGCGCCCGTCCTCGCCCTCTCGCAGGTTGCGCTTGAGGCCCTGCGTGCTGGCGGCCGTGCGCCGATGCGGCAGGAAACTCCGTACCGCGGCGCGCGCTTCGTCCAGTGATTCGAAGCCATCGGGGTGCTGGCGCATGAACGAGATCATCGCTTCGACGCCCTTTTCGTCCCAGCGCGGCGCGATATCGACCAACACCAGCGCCTGCAGATCCGCGATCGGCTTTTCCGAATGGGCGAGCAGCGCGGTCAGGCCGCCCATCGACGCGCCGATCAACAGCGGTGGGTGCGGCAGGGAGGCGCAGACGCGCCGAAAATCTTCGACGAATTGCTCGAAGATGTAGCGGCCCGACGGCGATCGGTCGGAATTGCCGTGCCCGCGAGCATCGTAGCTGACCGCCTGCCAGCCGCTCGCGGCCAGGTGGCGCGCCGTCTCGGACCACGCGAATTGGGTCTGGCCGAAGCCGTGCGCCAGCAGCACGCAGGGCGCGCGCTCGTGACCGAGGTAGCGAACGTCAAGCCGCACGCCGTCGTCGGTCCAGATCTGGCGCCGCCGAACTTCGTGGTTGTTGAGGCTTCTGATTGCTTCCATACGCTACAGTATGGGGTCGTTGGAATCCATCGTCAATTGCCGCTGCGGAGTCTCCGGATCGTTCGCCGGCGCCGGTGAATCAGGCGTCGAGGTCCGGGATCAGCCGCGACTCCCACCACGCGATTTCGTCCTTGAGCCGGAGTTTGCGTTTTTTCAGTCGCCGAAGCTGGAGTTGATCGACGAACGGCGCTTCTGCCATTCGCGCGATCGCATCGTCGAGATCGCGATGCTGAATCCTCAGCTCGGCAATCCTGTTGGCGATATCGGTCTCCGATTCGTTCATTCCGGGTTCCGGCAACACGCACCAAGCCGACCGCGCGTGTAGCTGATTATTTCATGTCCTGTCCGCTGATGCCATCCCGTCCCCGAGCGACCTGCGCACGCGCCGGCAGTCGCCGGTATCTCCTTCGCCGGCGTGGTCGATCGCGAGCGACCGCGCGCGCTCGGCGACCCGACCGGTGCCAACGCGCGACCTCAGATACCAGGCCAGGGCAAAATCGCAGGGCAGGTATTCGCCGCTGGCCTGAAGCCTTTCCAGGAGAGCCAGCGACCGTTCGATTCGATCGCCCACCGGCGCGCCGACGTTGATTCGATGCTCGGCAATCGTCAAATGGATTCCCGAGAGATTGACCATTGCGCTTGGATAAACGGGATTGCGCGCGAGTATCGACTCGAATGCCGTCCTGGCGGCCGCCTCGGATGCGGCGGGACTTCGTCCGGCGTCCAGGTCGAGTAACAGCATGTCCCACCATGCAAGGCCGAGGTTGTTCCGGGCACGGGTATAGTCGGGGGCATCCTCGACCAGCGACTGCAGGATATCGATCGAGGCTGCAGCAGCGCCTCGTCGGGTTCGCCCGCGAGCCGGCGCTGGTAGGCCACGTGGAGCAACATGGTGCCGAGCGCGTTGCGCGCGCTTCGGTCTTCGGGCCAGCGGCGCGAAATCTCGCGCGCAATCGCCGCAGCTTGCTCGGCGTAGCGCGCCGCGAAGCCGGGATCGGCGTTGCCCAGGCTGCCGACGGCGTGAATCCAGGTCCGCCACGCAGACAGACTACCCGGCGCACGTTCTGTCGCCTCGTTGGCAACCTCGACCGCCAGTCGCAGTCGCTCGATGGCCGACTGGCCGACCAGCGTTTCTGCGCGAGCCGACGTCGTGAGCGCGCGCGCACGGGCGATTGAAAACGTCGCGCTGGACCGGACCGCTTGCGGAGCACCGGCGAGTAAGCCCAGGGCGGCACGGATGGCAGCGGCTGCAGCCTCTGCATCGCCCTGTTCATAAGCCTGCATCGCACGGCGCTCCAGAATTCCAGCCGGCAGCGTGTAGGCTTCTGCACGGGCTGAATCGACCCGGGCCGCCTGTTGGCAACGGTCGAACGCCGGATCGAATTCTGCCAGCTCGACTTCGGCACCAAGCATCGCCGATTCGGTCAAACGGGCCAGCGCCCGACAGGTTCCAAGATAGGCCTCGGGGTAGCTGCGCGCAATCACTGCGGCGGCGCCGAACGCGTCCAATGCGCCCCGAAATCGACCCACGGCTCGATCGAGCTCGTCCACACGCATTGCTTCCAGGCCGGCTCGGTATCGGGCCCGGGCCAGGGCCTGCGCACTTTCAAACGCCCAAGGCCGTTCAGCGAGCCGCTGCTCGGCATCGTGCTCTATTTCGTCCAGCGGCCGGACGACGGCGGCAAGCTCGATCCGCTCGCGGTCGGTCTCCGGCACGGTCAGGAGCACATCGCGAGCCGCGTCAAGATGGCGGCGCACCGGTGCCGAGGGCACCTCCCCGAACTGCTCGAACTCACGCTCCAGGTCGCGGCGATACAGCGCCAGGTGCGCGGTAGCCAGGGCCGAGGCGCAGTCAGCGGACGTGCAGCCGGCCCGCTGCGCTAGAACAAGGCGATCGAGCGCCTCTTCATTTCGACCGAGATCCAGCAGGACCCGGCCGATCGCGTAATGCAAAGTCGGCAAGTCGCGGCCGGGACCCAGCTCGGCCCGATCCGCCAGATTCCTGACTTGTCGGTCCACACGCGCCAGTTCGTCACCAATATCGTGCTGCGGTGCGAGAAACCGTTGCCGCATCTGCGCTCGCGCCTCGGCCAATTGATCGACGATCCGCAGCGCCTGTTCCCGGCTTTCCGATTCGCGTTGGTGCAGCCAGGCTTGCTGGGCGCTGAGCGCCGCGAGCAGGATCAGCAGCATCGCGCCAACCGCAGTTCGCCACGGGTGGCGACCGATCGCTGCCCGAACCTGTCGCCGTCGATACCCGCGCAACGCCCGTACCGATCCGCCGGCGAGCCAGGCCTCGAGGTCGGCGGAAAACTCGCGCGCGCCGCGATATCGGCGCTCCGGTGAGCGGGCCAGGGCACGGTCGAGGATCGCCGCCAAGGCGCGCGGAACATCGCCGCCCGGGGGGCGCGGCGGTCCGGCGAGCACCGCCGCAATCACGTCACCGGTCGAGTCACCGTCATACGGCGGGCGGCCGGTCAGGGCCAGGTACAGCACCGCACCGAGTCCGTAGACGTCGGTTCGCCGATCAATTGCAACCCGGTCGCCACGCGCTTGCTCGGGCGCCATGAACGCTGGCGTTCCGAGCAGCACACCGGTCTCGGTGCGGGATTGCGCAGCCTCGTCGCGCACCAGACCGAAATCGACCAGCACCGGCTCGAACTCCCCGTCGCTGCGCCTCCGAACCAGGATATTCGCCGGTTTGAGGTCACGATGAAGCACGCCCGAGTCGTGCGCATGCGCCAGCGCATCGACCACTTTCAGGAAAGTGGCGACCACCACATCGACGGGCTGGCCTGCTAGCGCCCGGTCAAACGGCAGACCGTCAATGAACTCCATCGCCAGGAAAGGCCGCCCTTCCATTTCGCCGTGGTCGACCAGCCGGGCGATTCCGGGGTGATCGAGCTTTTCCAGCGTTTCGACCTCGCGCCGGAACCGCTGCTTCAGCGCCGGGTCGCTCCCCTTCAGTATCTTGATCGCGATCGCGCGTCCGCTGTCCGGATCGGTGGCGCGAAACACCTCCGAAGTCGCCCCCTTGGCGAAAGGCACGGCCGTGGAATACGGCTGCACGGTGCCGAAGCTCCTGCCGGCTCTGTTCCGGCGGCCAACTGTGTCACAAATGATACACTTTATCGATGGCTTGGCAACTCGTGTTCAAGGACTCCGGTCGCTCCGTTTCGCTGATATCCGGCGCTCACGAGATCGGCAGCCGCCCCGGCGCCGAGATTCGAATCGAACACCCCACCGTTTCGCGACGGCATGCGCGTCTGCAGATTGAAGGCGAAGCGATCGTAATCGAGGATCTCGAGTCCAGCAACGGAACGCGCATCGACGGTCGGCTGGTAGCAAGACCGACCTCCGTGGACCACATCCGGCAGGTCGCATTCGGTCTCGTCGAGGCCGAACTTCGACCGCTCGAAGACGCCGAAGCCGAGAACGCGATGTCCATGGGGCAGGCAGCCGCGCCGAGCGGCGAAACCCGGCACTTCGACACAGGCACGCTGGTGGCGGAGACCGCCGGGCGCTTCGCCGTGGAAGAACTGATCAGCCTGCTCGAACTCGCCCGCCGACGACGCGATCCGGTGGCGCTGGCCGCGCGAATGCTGACGGCGCTGAAGCAGAGCTTCGACGACCTCGACTTCGCACTCGAGACCCGCGACGGACACGCGCTGGCCGGGCGCATCGAGCCCGAAACGCATTTCGATGAAGCCGCCGCCGGCGATTGCGTGGTCCGCGTGCACGGGCGCCGAGCCCGGCGCATGCAGGCCTTGCCGGCCGCCAGGCTGTGCGCAGAACTGCTCGACCTGGTTCGCGACCAGCCCGCCGAGCCGCAGCCGAGTCCGGCCGCACCGCAGTCGGGAAAACGCCCCGATCCGCCGACGCTCAGCCCGAAAGTTCGCGAACTCTACGACCGTGCCGAGCGCGTCGCACCAAGCCGCCTGTCGGTGCTGATCGAGGGCGAGACGGGCACCGGCAAGGAGCTACTGGCGCGTTATCTGCATGCCTCCAGCGGACGCCAAGGCGAGTTCGTCGCGGTCAATTGCGCGGCGCTGCCGCGCGATCTGCTCGAGGCCGAATTGTTCGGCATCGAGGCCGGCGTGGCTACCGGGGTGGATGCTCGCGACGGGAGGTTTGTGCAGGCCGAAGGCGGCACGCTGCTGCTCGACGAAATCACCGAGCTGTCGGACGACTGCCAGGCCAAGCTGCTACGCGTGCTGCAGGAAGGAGAAGTGGTCGCGGTCGGCGCGCGGCGACCGCGATCGGTGGACGTGCGCATCATCGCAGCCACCAACCGGTGCGTGTCTGCCAGAAGCGACAGACCCGGTCCGCTGCGACCGGATCTTGTCCATCGCCTGGCCGGCTGGAAAGCATTGCTGCCGACGCTGTCGGATCGCGCCGAGGACATCCCCCAGCTAGCCGCCCACTTTTTCTCTCGCGCCGCCGGCGAGGCCGGTCGGCGACCGGCCGGTATCAGCCGAGCCGCGATCGATGCATTGTGCGGTTACGACTGGCCCGGAAACGTGCGTGAGCTCGAGCAGGAAATGCAGCGAGCTGCACTGTTCGTCGATCACGGCGAGCTGCTCGGGCGCCGTCATCTCTCGCCGGAGATCGCCGAGACCTCGGTCGCACCGGTGTTGCTCCAGGACGTTGGGACCGACGCACAGCGCCAGGCCATCGAGCAGACGCTCGCGGCCCACGGCGGCAACGCCACCCGCGCCGCCGAAGCGCTCGGCATCAGCCGCGCCACCTTGTATCGACGCATGCGGGAATTCGGCATCCAGCGAAACGGAAACGGCTGAGTCGTCCGACGGCTGCGCATCGTCTCATTCCTGCAACGGTTCGGACACTGCTCCAGCCCAACTCCTTGATTTCAATCGGTCGCCGCGCCATGGCCCGCGCATTGCAGGGCTTTTGATTCCGTCACGCATGCGAGAGCACCGATCGTGGATCAATCGCACGATATTCAAACGCCTTTCTGGCCTGACCACCTGCTGAAGCTCGTGCTACTGGCTGCCGGTGGATTTTTGTTTGCGACCCACGCTGGCGCTGCCTCCATTCTTGTCAACACCGTCGACGATGAGGACTTCTCCGACGGCGATTGCTCGCTGCGCGAGGCGGTGTACGCCGCCAACAACAATGTCCCGCGCGACAACTGCAATGCGGGCAATACGGGTCTCGACACGATCACGATTCTCGTCAACGGCACCATTACGCTGTCGTCCGAACTTCTCATCACGGAGGCGCTTTCGGTTCAGGGGCTTGGCACGGACGCCACGACCATCTCCGGCGATGATCAAACTCGGCATTTCGTCATCGACATGCCCGACGACACCCACGACTTCACGATCCTGAATATGACCCTCGAGGAGGGCAGCAGCGATCAATCCACCGCCGGTGGCCCGGTTCGCGGCGGAGGCAGCCTGCGCGTCCTGCAAGTGGGAACGCTCCAGGTCGATTCCATTCGGTTCCGCGACAATATCGCGTCCGGCACCGACGCGGACGTTCGGGGCGGCGCCATCCTGACCATCGTTCCGGGAACGAATACTTCGCGCGTCGAAATCCGGGATTCCACGTTCGAAAACAACGTATCCCTGCTCAATGGGGGGGCCGTCGCGGTCGTTCCGGATGGCGTCATGCCCGGAGTTACCTCTCTGATCGTGGAGCGCACGCGCTTCTTTCTCAACGCTGCCGGCAGTGGCGGAGGCGCAATCGCGGCCACGGTCGGCAGCTTCTCGATCGTCGACAGCGTGTTCGATACGAGTTTTACTTCGTCTGGTTTTTGCTGTGCCCTCGGCGGCGCTGCATCTCTCTCGAGTGGAGCCGGATCCCTGAACGTTATCGAAAGAACCACGTTTACCGGCAGCGACTCACGTGACGAAGGCGGCGCGCTTTTCCTGAACCGAGGCCTCACTCTGATCCGCAATTCAACTTTTCACGAAAACCGTTCGCGCGCCGGAGGTGGTCAGGCGATCGAATTACGCGAAAGCGCGAGCGCGTTCCTCTTCTTTACGACCCTCCTCGACAACGGACGTGGCGTAGCTGCCGATGAGGCGATCCGCGTCTGTGCGGATTGTGCGCTGGGGCTCACCCACAGCATCGTCTGGTCACGCTGGGGTCCGGACATCGACTGCCGCACCCTCGGTGGCTCGGTCGCGTCCAGCGGCTTCAACATCGACGGCAGCGGCACTTGCACGAGCGAACCGACTGATCTCCCGATGACCGATCCGCAGTTGTTGCCGCTTGACGACTACGGCGACGCCGTGATCGGGCTGGTCTTACCAACCATGCTGCCGCATCCGGATAGCCCTGCAATCGAGGGCGGAGATTCGGTTTGTCCGGGACCACTCGGCGGAATCACGAGCGAGGACCAACGCGGGGTCTCCCGGCCCGCGGCGGGTCCGTTGCGCGGGGGCGCCATCTGCGATATCGGCGCGGTGGAGTATTCGAACCTGATGGAGCCCGAGGTCTTCGACCTGGCCGTGTCTGCTGGAACCGGCGGACGGGTTCTCAGCGATCCGGCCGGGGTCGACTGCCCGGGAAATTGCTCGATGGGCGCGGCCGAGGGCTTCGTTATCGCCCTGACCGCGCAGGCCGATCCGGGGTTCGAGTTTGTCGAATGGAGCGGCGCCTGTTCCGGTAGCGACCGCCGGGATTGCGACGTCACCATGAATGGCCCGCGGAACGTCACGGCCACGTTTCGACCCGAGGGCGAGCCGCTCAGCATCGGGCTCGACGGCAACGGGGTGGGCTCGGTATTCAGTTCACCGGCGGGTATCGCGTGCCCCGGGGACTGCGAAGAACGATTCCCGCTCGGGACGATCGTTACGCTGACGCCGGCGCCCGCTTCCGGATCGGAGTTCCTCAATTGGGCCGGCGACTGCACCGGCTCAAGCTGTCAGATCACGCTCGACGCACCGCGACAGGCCATCGCCATCTTCGGCAACGGCGACCTGCTGTTCCTCGATGGCTTCGAATAGCTCGCTTTTCGGGACGGCGGCGGGGATCGGTACTCGATGCCGGGCCGACCTCGACCGTCGTCGTCCCGGCACTCTTCCACAACCGGGATAACCAACATTGACGCCATAAACTAAGGAGATCCGAGAATGAACCGAATTTTTTCCGTTCTGGCGACGTCCCTGCTTACGGCTGGACTGGCCTCGACAGCAGCGGCCGCCACGATCGAAGTCGACGTTCTCGGCAACAACCCGAGTTCCTCCATCTGCACGCTGCGAAGCGCGCTCGAGGCTGACCGGCTGGACTGCGCCGCCGACGGCTGCCTCGCGAACGAGCGAGCGGCGGACACGATCCGGTTCGGCACGACTCGCCGAGGAGAACCGAAATGAAGAACTCCCTGTCTTTGGCCGCCATGCTCACCGCGCTGGCGATGGTCTTTTCCGCCTGGAGCGTGAACGCCGACGAGCCGCTGGGCTCGAGCGAGCAGTTCCGCATCGATCAGGTCCATCGCAGCCTCGACAACGTCGACAAGGATTTACAGCGAATCGAGACGGCCGACCGCGAGGGTGCTGCCGAACTCGCGCTCAAGGGTGCACATCGAAATCTCGACCAGGCCCGCGAGCGGCTGCAGCAGTTCCTGTCTCGGCACGCCGACCTGTCGTCGCA
>JGI12109J20283_10047934_pt1 | contig 10940 bp, 17 predicted proteins | sample ElkSlonscriptome_12_FD_20283 | JGI IMG/M metagenome (IMG submission 20283) | reverse complement strand
GGGGACAGGGCCGTTACCGTCAGCCCTTGACGATGCACCTTGATTTCAAGGGACACCGAATAGGGGTTAGTGTGTGCGTCCGGGTGACGCCGGATTGCTAGCGGGCCACCGACGAGGGTGGCCATGACGGTTTCCGGATCGTCGGGCAGGCCGACGTCGTTACCGTCTACCAGCAACCCCGCGAAAAACGCCTTGGTGCGGCTCTCGTCTTTGAACTTGTCCCAGCGATCGCTGAGACGAGACCACAGAGCGTCTAGCTGCTCTATGGTCATATCCATCGACTCGCAAAGTTCTTCGATTTGCGAATCGGTCATCTCCAGACCCCGCAGTTCATCTAAGAACCGCAGAGCCTGAAGAAAATCGTTCTCCCACAGTTCAGGACTGCGGCGATCTGTGATCGGTTGGTTAGTCATAATGTGTTGACTTGCACCCCTCCTCATTGATACCGGCTTGGGACGGTCACCGTGAACGGTGGCTGAGTTAGTGCTGTGCGGGCTCGTCGCCCGCACGGGAAAGTGGCTTCCTACCGTGGCGTTACACAGTAGAGGTTCAGAATGCCTTCCGGTCCAGACAACTGAATATTGTTCGGAGCGATCGGATCTTCAAAGAAGCTCCAGACCGACCCGGCATGGTCTCCGGGAAGTTCATCCATTTCTTCGTCCAGGGTGTATCCCTGGTTCAGGTAGCGCTGGATCTCCTCTTTGAGAGCGACCTTCTCGGTGGCTCGGATGGTCACGGGCGCATCGGCTCCCATGATCCCTTCTTTGGCAAAACAGAACAAGAAGAAGTACTCTGCGGGCTGTTGTTCGCCCTCTTTAATCACCTCTTCCGCCTCGCCAGGGTCGGTCGTAAAAGCCTGGATAGCGTCTCGCCACGCCTCGGCTTCCGTAGCTCCTTCGCCACGGAGTTTCAGGCCAAATAAATAAGTTGTCATAGCTTTCTGTTGCACCCCTCCCACTCCCGCGATCGCTCGCAGGGTGCTGACTTGGGACAGCTAAAAGTGTGGTTAGTGCGCCCGCACAGGGCGGGCATCGAATCAAGACTGTAAACCCAGTTCTGATTCGATCTTGAATTGATCCAGGGCTTGTTCAATCTGGCTGTTAACCCAGTGGACGTACGATTGACGAGTGTTGCCATTGACGACTTCGCTCTGCCAGTCGCTAACGGGATAGTCAGGATGATCATCCCAATAGCTTTGTGGTCGAAAGAAAGCTGGAGCGGCATCCCGGGCTGCTCCAGCGGAAAACCGGAACACACGGAATAGATAATTCCAGGTTCTTTCCAGAGCCTGGATGCCATCGGCAGTCAAGGTGTATGTCAAGGTGCGACTCCCAGGTGCGACTGGCTTTGAAGTCACAAGCTTCCTTGCTTTAAGTCGATCGAGCGACGACGGCAACTGGGTAAGATGGAATTCTCCACTTATCGGAGGCTTTTGACTGTTCAGTCGCTCTAAAATCTGCTGCTTGGTTGAGTCATTGTCGCCAATTGCGATGATGACAACCAGGTCTAGCATGTTGTTTAGCCAGATATTTTGTTGCTCAATAGCAAACATCGTGAATTTTCTCTGTTGCACCCCTCCCATTTGCTTCCTCCGTGACTTGGGACACGGCATTGGTAGGTTAGTGCGCCCGCAGTGGTGCGGGCATAGTTGAGTTCAACGATTAATCGTCGTCGCCGTCGGGCTCGACGATTTGCAGGACGAATTGATTGCCGTAGTCGCAAAGGTTGGTGTCATAGACCCAGTCCTCAGCGACGAAGGGCTCGTTTACCTGGATATCTAGGATCTGGAGTCCTGCGGCCTCTAGGAAGATTTGCAGGGTCTCCAGGTCGTCGCCATGTGTCACGACGTCCCCGATATTTAGCCCGTCGGGGTAGGCATACTTCAAAGCATCCTGTCCTTCTTCGGTATCGATCACCCAACGGGTGACCGCCTGACGGAATCGGTCGAGAACATCACGCTCTCCTTGGATTTGATCGTCCGTAGCGACGTATTTGATCACGGCATGATTGCTCGGCGCTCCGATGCCATCAATGCGATAGATGATGAGCGATTTATGCTTCTCATCATCGGCAAACTCCCTAATCTCTTCGATCAGGGTGTCCACTTCCGGCCAGCTACTGTCATGCTGCTGGCCGTCACGCAGTTGAGCGAAATATTCCGCTAGTTGCCTGGCTGCATTGTTGAACTCTGATTGTGTAAGCATTTTCGTGTGTGTTTCACCTCTCCTACTCTCGCCAGGGTGGCGATCGCGGACTTGAGACCGCTATAGCGTAGTTAGTGACACGGCTCCGAGGGGAACCGTTGGAAAGACCTAGTCTTCCAGTGGAACTGATGGCAGAGGAAACCGATCGACCTCCTCTGAGTCCTGACTAATCGACAACTCGAAAGCTGTAGAGGACTTAGCCCTTTCGACATAGTCAAGGTATTTCTCCATCAGGTCAGAGGGTGCCCCTCCAACGAACTGGCCGATGTCATTCCCTTCCGGATGAATATGCAGCCGAAAGGTCAGCAGCGGGTTTGAAGGGGTTTCGGCCAGCTGCATAAACGCGGCCAGACCGATGGCCTCAAAGTGGGCCTCGGTCCAGGTTTCCCCACCCTGGTCTTTAAGGTTTTCGATCAGTTCTTGAATTGAAATCATTGAGATTATCTTTGGTCTCGTAAACTCCACCCCTCACCTTCCCTTTTGGGCTCCGCAACTTGGGATGCGGCATTGGTGGTTTAGTGGTGCCCCCTAGAGGGGGGCGATCGCGACTCAAGCGAAGAATGTTCGACATTCCTCTTCTGTCGCTATTTCATCGATAAACTCCTTCGTGAAAAATCCGTTGATCCGAATCTGGAAGTCAGTTCGGTCGTGGGCGCGATCGTTGATGTTGGACGCTATACAGCATCCTTTGAAGCGAACGATCTTCACCGAAAACTCATCCGGCCGTTGCGCGGCAACAGAGTGATTTACGGACCACACGCCTGTATACATCCGCTTGCCGTCACTTTTCCGGGTGATTTCGGTCGCTAGACCTTCTTCCATTTGCATGATGACTCTCACCAATTCAACACTCCTCCTTTTTCTCTCATTTCAGGACTTGGAACCTGAACATTGGCAAGTTAGTGTGGGGCGATCGCGCCGGTGAGGGCGCGATCTCGGTGGCTCATAACGGGGTGTTCCAGTTGGCTAGCAACCCCGTGGCAAAGGCAAACCCTTCAGCATAAGGACCTGCTGTTATCGCACTGGGCAGATCCAAAAGGCATTCATCAAACCCTCTGTTCCAGAGGGTTGCCGATTCCATATCGGCTTGTCTGTACGGATTCAGCTCGTTTCGGAGCTGACTTGTCCGCAGGTCTGGCGGCAATTCCCGAATTTTGAGCTGCCCAGCGTTCAAGACGGTGCCAATCCCTTTGGTATCAAGGGCTTCGGCAAATACTGGGAAGCCCTCGCTTCCCACGTTTACGATATACCCGACTCGGCCTGTATCCAGGCGCTGAACCGGAATCCTGGCCTTTCGCAGTGCGTCGCAAAGGTCGTTAGTTAATTGCATGACTTTCTCCACCTCCCTCCTTATTAAACATCGGCTTGGGACGATCATCTGTATCAGATGGCTAAGTTAAGGGGTGCGCCCCAGAGGGCGCGATCGCGATGAGATTATTAGATGTCATCGCCGGGTTGGTAAATATTCGTCTCGACGAAGTTGTACTCCCGAACGTGAATCCGGGGGTCACCACCATCGTTGTAATGGTTGTCGGCAAACACCCAGGCGGCCTCCTCTGGATCGGGCACCGCGGTCTGAACGTAGACCGGGACGACTTTCCATGAGCCCTCGGGGGCATCGGTGCCGTTAGGGAAGCAGACCATCACCTCAACCATATAAAACGGGTGGGTCATATCGACTGCATTAAAGCTGATTTCGTACTTCGGGGCTTTGTCGATTAGAGCATCGACATCAGCCGCGAACGCGATGGTGTCTGGGTACCATTCCTCAGATTGAGACGAATAGTCGCCATAGGCCAGCAGGCGCAGCCCTCGGCCATCTTCGGTGGGCTCTAAGCTCACCGAGATGTAGGGGTTTTCTTCCCCTAGTGGGTATAGGTCGATCGAATCTCGACCGACGATGCAAGCCACGTTTCTGAGCTTGCCGTTGAGACTAATTTGTCCTACTTGCATAGTTTGTTGAATTTACCCCCTCACCCCCGATCTCGCGATCGCTCAGGACTTGGGACCTGAGAGTGGGTTTAGGTGGGTGCCCCGCAGGGCACCTGGCACTTAAGTGGTATATGCCTTAGAAAAATCGACGAGAGTCATTTTCTTTCGATTTTTTTGGTGAGGTTTTTGAAACCAGTCTGGGGTGCAGACGTGGCTCAATGGTGTAGCAATCGTACGCTCAAAGTACGCTGCCAGAAAATCGACCTTCTCTTCGGGGAGTGGCCAATCGTTCCACCATTCCGGTTTTGACTCCTTGATCTCCATTGCAGACAACCTATAGCTGTTGAACGCCGGATCATCAGGATGCAACTCCCGCAGACGAGCGAAAACTTGTTGTGATCGCTCAACTCCATAGAGCGTAATCAGCCAAGGGTCAGATGGACCGAACATTTGAAGCGCGACTTCCGAGGCACAAGATGCCCACAGCGACGACCCAAACACCATGAACCCCGTAGGATACGGAATGACTTGGCGCAGGCCTTCCATGATAAGAAAGTTCGCTTTGTGCAAAGGTTTGGCATCATGCTGCGACATTGCAGATAACTTTGAAGACCAAATGGTGGCCAGCAAGATTTCGTTGAAAACCTCACGGGTCAAATAAGGTTCTGGCCCAAACAAACACTTTGCATTGAGGCCTTTTTGAGCAAGCGCCTTTCGCAGGCACTCCTCAAGAATTTGCGCGGTTGTCATGCTTTTGGTTTGAAGCATAGTTTTTCCTTCACCCCCTCACCCCCGATCTCGCGATCGCTCAGGACTTGGGACCTGAGTGTGGGTTTAGGTGGGTGCCCCGCAGGGCACCTGGCACTTACACCTGGATGACTCGACCTTCGTCGGCCATGTGGTGCTGGCGGGCCAGCCAGCGCCGCCAGAGATGGGCAGCCTTGGATACCGACCAAAAGTCGGCGGTGGGCAGACCTTGGCTGTCAACCCCGATCCACATATCGAGGGTCGCTGGGCCGACCAGATCCTCGACCCTATCGAATTGGCCCATCAGAACAGCCTTTTCGGCAATCAGCTCCTGCACTGCAAGAGAAAAGCCGATGTAGCCGAAATCGGGCAGATCAATACTGTCAATGCCAAGGTAGAATCCGTCGGGGGATTCTAACGGCTTGAAGGTAACTCCCCCTTTTGCCACTTCTTGAAAAACTTCCAGAAAAGCAGGGTTGAGGACATGTGCCTCAATAGGCGTCAAGTCCCATTCGTAGCCATGTTCTTCATCTACTAAAAATGAAGTGCAGCGCTCCATAAGAGCGCGATAATCATCAGGGCTTAGTTGCATAAGTCTGATAGTTGCCTCCTCCTCTCCCGCCGGGGCGGCCCAGGGCTTGGAACCTGGTGTGCAGAGTTAGGCAGCGGGAGCCGTAGCTCCCGCGATCTCGGACACTATTGAGACAGTTCTTTGATCAAAGCCTCTACGGTCGATCCGTCACTCCAATGAATGACTACATAGACGTCGTCTCCGCCGCCATCTGCGTAGTCGATGGCCTTGATAGTGTCCGTTCGAGAGCTGTTGCTCTCTGGGTCATGGTCTGGGTCATTCCAGGTGACACGGTCACCCGGCTGGAGGGCGTAGGCCCAGCCGTCTTCGCCCAGCAAAAAGCCGGGGTCAGACCCTTGGGCCTCCAGCGCCAAGGCCATCTCTCGCCGCGAAACTTGTCGGCCAGTGACGGCCTTCGTCTTCAGCGAGAAGTCGCCGTGGATCCCTTCGTGAGCAATGTCACTCAGCGATAGGTCGCCAATGGGGCGATCGCTGAGTACCTCGACCTGGATGTTCGTTCTGTAGAGACCTGAGTCTTCGTCCTCGGGCTGATCAAAAATCAGCACCGCTCCAGGGTTGAAGTAATAGGGCACCGCTCCGGTCATCTGAAATCCGCGTTGGCAGAAATCTCGCATGCACCAGTTAGCGCGATCGCCGCCCACCCAATCTTCGAAATCTCGAATTTGCAGGTAGGTAGCGCCGTACTGCTTGGCTAGGTCGATTAGATGATCCAGATTTTCGGCGTCCAGCCTGACGTATTCCTGAAAGTAGCTAGGCTTCTTGTTGAAAAGCCGACGCCACCAGAGACGCTTCTTCGTGTATGCCACGAAGTAATACATCATCAGGCCCTTGCCCAGGTCAGGGGCGTTGGGATCGGTCTTGGTTGGCGCGTCGACGAGACGCCCATAGACCTCGAAAAAGACCTTTTCCTTGCGTTCCCATCGGCCAAAGAGGCCGGGGGACTTAACCGACACTTCGCGGCGGATCCGTTGGTGAAAGGTTCCGAGCCACTTGTCGGTCTGGAGCTCCTTGACGATGAATCGCCAAAGCTCTTTTGGTAAGGGGTCTTCAAATAAGATGCGTGACATAAGAATGTCCTGCGTGCTTCCTCCTTCTTTATCCGGGCTTGGAACCGGCACCAGTGGTGGCGAAGTTAAGCACCCGTCCGGGGAGATTCCCCGAACGGTGGTGTGCAAGGGTTAGGTAAACAAGGGCAGGTAGATCTGCTCGTTGAAATACTCTGTCATCTCCTGAAGCACAGCCTCTGGAGATGTGGCCTTCCTGAGACAACGAAAATCATCCCACATGCCGCAGGAGTGAGACTCCGTACGGGCATAAAGCCAAGAGGTTTGTGCCAAAAACGGTTCAGCAACCTGCTCGAACCGTTTCATGTAAATCAACGGTTCATCATCAATGGCAACGCCATTAGCGTCTACATAAAATGGGTAAACCGGTTGATTTTCATACGAATAAAACGGCGCAGGCGGGTCGAAAATCTGACTGTTTAGCCTTAGCAGTATGTGCTGGTCTTGATCTGGTTGTTCGCGAGAGCGAACGGAGGCTAACTCCCCGCCAAGCACATTTTGAAGTGCTACGGCGGTGATAAAGCACCCTCCGTCAAAAGGCCCGCATTCTAGATGCAGGATCTGATAGTAGCGCTCGCGTTTGCACGCCTCGTAGACCATTTGGTCTAAATCTCGAAGGACAATCTTCTTTGCCATGACTTCAATCTTTCGATTTAAGCCATGACGAAGGTCATGGTATACCAGTTCTCTAACAGGTTCTGTCATTGCGCTTTTCTTTGCACCTCTCCTACTCCCTCAAAGGTCGCGGGCTTGAGACCGCTATAGCGTAGTTAATGCGGGCGCTCCGTAGCGCCCTTCTCCGATTAACTTAGAGCTTGCCGCCGTTGCCGAAGGGCTTTAAGCACCGCTCGGAGCAACGGGATCTCTGAGATCATTTCCGTCCTCTGCCTATAAAAGCTGTCTTTCATCTTTTCTTTGATAGAGGCACTGAACTTGGTCTTGAGCTCATTCAAGCGATCGATCGGCATGGCCGCGATCGCGTTCAACAAGACCTGTTCTTTCTCATCCTCGCCATGTATGGCTAAGACATCCCAGTCGATGCCCACGGTGGCATCATGGCGATGCTCAGCCGTCAACACCGCTTCTTCCAACAGACCTTGGTTGGCTTCAATCAAGAGTTCTTCAAGAAGAAAGCTCGCACTTGGCCATGACTGACGGTAAGCTTCCGCCATGTCTTCCGCCTGCCAGATCAATACACATTTCGATGATTGATCGAAGCGCTGAAGGATTTGCTTGATCTGTTGATATTGCTCAGACCGAAGATTAGGTATCTGCGCGATTTCTGTAAGCGCAGATTCGGCAACAAATTTCATATCAATCGTGTTTCCTCTCTCCTCATTTATACCGGCTTGAGACGGTCACCTTGCGGTGGCTGAGTTAAGGTGGGGCGCGATCGCCCCCTTGTGACTAGGCCTCTGTTGTTTGCAACAGCCTTGCTTTCACTGCTGGCAACATGCGAGTCACGGTGACATATCACATCCCCCTCCTGCTTCTTGCATCCGAGACTTGGGACTCGGCATGGGTGAGTTAGGATGCGCGATCGCATCGTGAGTGAAGCGATCGCGAGTTAAGGGGTGATCCAGCGGAGGCCGAACCGGCTGGACAGGAACCAGGCAAAGGCATCAACGCCTTCGGGGCCAAGGTTGCTGTCAGGATCGTGGATCGTCACGATCGCCCCCCACGATTGCCTCGTTACGGATAACGAAGCGGGGGGAGCAAACGTGTCTTCCGTCGAAGCGACGAGTTCTTGGATCTTGATCATCCAGGAGCGAAGGCCCATAGTGAGGCCAAACTCCTCGGTGGGGATCACCTCCATCCAGTAAATCTCGTCGCCCTCAAGAGGGCACTCATTCCAGTGCGGGCAGACGCTGCACGCCTCGGTCTGGCCGAAAATAATATGCTTCGGCAGCCGGGCGATCGCGTCACCGCACGCTGGATCTAGCCCTTCGGACGGGATACCCCTTTCTTGGAGCGCACGCAGCGCCCCATTGATCTCCGCCAAGACTTGCGGATCTTGCGGAAAGTCGGAAAAACGGATCTCGTGTTCCATTTCATTTTTGATTGCTCTTTGCCCCCTCCCCCGTCGGCTGTCGCCGTCTGGCACTTGGGACGCCAGGATGTCGGGTTAGGCCGCGATCGCCACCGGGTTGGCAGCGATCTCGCAGATGATTATTCGGAGCAAGGCTCGACTAGCCCATACATTCCGTAGTTGCGAGCGCCTAAAAGCTCTCGCTCTTCATGACCAATTTCTATTTCGAATGCAGTATCGAAACAAATGTCAAAGCACAGATTTGGATCTGTCTGTACCTCTTGTTGGGCGCAACTCCATGCGTAAGCAATGCAGTGAGCGATTGCAAACGCTTGAGCACGAAAGACCTCGGACGGGATTAGCCAGGGTGGCGTAGTCCATTGTCCAACGAAATAGAGGCTGACAAACTCTGCGACCTCCACGTCGTCTCGCTCTCCGGCATAGCCAGTGAAGATCGCGGTTGCGTGCTCTAAAAATGCCTCGTCAGCACGGAACACACGGTTCAGTGCGTTGAGGAGGCAAGAACAGACAGCGTACTGAACACACCGGCAAACATTAATAAGTCGCCGACGCAGTGATGGTCGCTTTTTTTTCGTGTTCATAATCATCTAGTTGCACTCCTCCTCTTTCTTACATCTCCAGACTTGGAACTGGAGCATTGGCGAGTTAGTGCGCCGATCGCGCAGTGCGATCGACGGGCGGTTTCTCTTTATAAAGCGGGAAGAATCTCAACCCACCGCAGTTCATGGTTGAACCCGTAAAAATGGGTTCCTTCAGGAGCTTCAATCCATGTCTGACAGGCAAACAAGTTTGAAGTCCGCGACCAGCGACCATCAGGCGTTTTTTGCCAATGATCGCCCTGCTGAGCAGAAATGTCCTCTGGCTGAGGCTCATCGGTTTCAATAAAACCTAGGGAAACATCTCCAAATTTGGATTGAGAATCCCAGTAATCCCCAAACTCAGTGTGGGTTTTTCGATACAGGATCGGCTGCTGATAGGCGGCCGACTTGAAATCGTCCGCAGTCATCTCGGTGCCATAAAGAGTTTTGATCTGTTGCATAACGAATCTTCTAAACAACGTCCTCACCTGTGGCCTTGCGGCCTGCCGGCACTTGGAATTCCGGCTGTCGGTTTACGTTGGCGACCACGCCCCGGAGGGCGCGATCGCGGCGTGATTAGCTAAAAGTACGCATAATGTCCACCGCTTGGTGGCTTAGCTCAGGCGTTTCCCCAAGCCGTAGAAACCGAGCTTCGGCTCCCACGCAGCCCCAGGGGGCGCTGTGCATGGAACCGACCTGAGAAAGCGCCAGTGTGTACTGGTAGTCGTCCCAGCACGTCGCTACGGACAGCCAGCTGCTGTCGGCGACCGCGCCGGTCGCAATACTAGCAGCGACTCGCATGGAGCAAGCGCTCGATCCCTTCACAAGGGAAATGGCCTGCTTGAACTCATGTTTCGCCATGAATTCAAGCAATTCCGTGAACCCAGGCAAGCCTGGAGCTGCCTGAATTTTCTCGAATAGTTGGGTGGCCTCATTGACCAGTTCCCAGTCAATGCTGCCCCAGCGGGCGCTGCTCCAAGCAGCGTAATGTTGGCCGTGGTTGAACCCGTCTAGGTTCAGAATCTCCTTAATTTCGGAGACCGAATAACGGCGCAATTCCAGCTTTTGTGTAGTAACCATATTGGTTCCTCGTAATCACATCACCTCTCGGCTACTCCCAATGGGAGCGATCGCACTTGGTACGCGATCTGTACGGTTAAATGTATCGCACTAGAACACTTGAATTACAAGCATCCTAATGCGATTGACGAAAACCCAAAGCAGCCCAGCAAGGGCTAGGATGCCTTGGCGAAGTGGCGCTCTGCCCGCACGACCTCTTGGCGGAGGCCGGTGTAGGTTAGGGGTCGATACCGGTGGTTACTCCGGTAATAAGGCCAGTCTATTTGCTCGGTGGCCACGAGCAGGGTGTACAGCCCCTCTATCGTGGTGCAAATGCGCAATCGATAATCGACATAGCGCCACACGTTTAACACATCCTCCATCTCTTCCCAGCTTTCACACTGGTAAACCTGGGTCGTCCCGTGGTAGGGACGGGTTTTGTCCAGGGCAATAACTGGGAAAGGATTGACGGTAACGGTAGTCGTTTTCATGTTTTTTGTTTTCGCATTGCTCCTCTCTCTTCCCCAGGACTTGCAACCTGGCAATTGGCGAGTTAATGCGGCGCAACCACGCCCCGCAGGGCGCGATCGCGCTTTGTGGTGAGATTTAGTGGATGGCGACGCAGGTTACGATCACTCGATCTCGACTGGCGGGATTTGCCACCTCAAAAGTGGTGCCCGCAGATGCCGTGGCGACAAAAGCGTCAAAAGCATC
>JGI12109J20283_10517613_pt1 | contig 10960 bp, 9 predicted proteins | sample ElkSlonscriptome_12_FD_20283 | JGI IMG/M metagenome (IMG submission 20283) | reverse complement strand
GGCGTCCGCCCCGATCCGGATGCCGAGCGCGCTTCCGGCACGTGAGTTTGCGCTTACTGGCTGCGGGTGCGAAGCGCACCTCGACCGCCGTCGACGCCGATGATCTGGCCGGTGACCCAGGCCGCGTCCTTGCTCAGCAGCGTGGCGGCCATGGCCGCGACGTCGTCGGGTTGTCCGTAGCGGCCGACCGGGTGCATATCGCCCAGCCCTTTGGCCATCTGTTCGGAGGACAGCAGCTTTTCGGCGATGCCGGTGTCGGTGATGCTGGGAGCGATGGCGTTGACGCGAACGTTCGGCGCCAGCTCGGCGGCGAGCGCGCGGGTCAGCCCTTCGATGCCGCCCTTGGCGGCGCTGATGACCGAGTGGTTGTTGAAGCCTTGCTGTACCGCCACCGTGGAGAACAGCACCACGCTGCCGCCGGCCTTCTTCAGGCCTTTTTCGGCCGCCTTGATCGCCAGCGCGGCGCCGACCGTATTGAGCCGGAAAGTGTCGACGAAGTCCCGGCTGCCGGCGGATTTGAGCCGCTTCAGCACGATCGAGCCGACGCAGTAGGCCAGCCCGCCGACGCCGTCTCCAGAATCGGCGGATCCGATCACCTCGGAAACGGCCTCTTCGTCCATGACGTCCAGCGACGCGGTCCGGGCGCCGAGCTCGTCGGCCAGTTCGGCGATCCGGTCCTTGTCTCGCGCGGTCAGGAACAGTTCGTGGCCGTCGGAGGAAAGTCGGCGGGCCAGCGCCTCGCCGATTCCGCCGTTGGCACCGAGGATGACGATGGGTGCAGACATGGAAATTTCCGTTTTCAAGACTGCGGGAGACGGTAACGGGCCGGCATGAGGGGAGCGTGGTCGCGGGTTTGCCCGGCCGTCGCCCGCAGCGGCTCTGGCCGGGTTATTCGAAGCGCAATGCGTCGATCGGATCGAGGCGCGAGGCGCGCCGGGCCGGGTAGTAGCCGAAGAAGACCGCGATCACTACGGCGATGCCGACCGCGCCGATCAGCGTCGCCGGGCTCAACAGGACCGGGAACTCACCCAGCCGTCCCGCCAGCATCGTGCCGCCGACGCCGAGCGCGAGGCCGACCAGGCCGCCGATCAGGCCGAGCACCGTGGCCTCGACCAGAAACTGGGTCAGGACGTCGCGCGATCGCGCTCCGACGGCTCGGCGAAGCCCGATTTCGCGGGTGCGTTCGGTGACCGAGACCAGCATGATGTTCATGATGCCGATGCCGCCGACGATCAGCGAGGTGGCGGAAAACGCGGCCAGAAGGAAGCCGAGCAGGCTTTCGGTTTCGTTGCGGGCGCGAATGAATTCGGCGAAGTTGATGACCCGGAAGTCGTCGTCGGCGCCGGGCTGGATATTTCGCCGCACGCGCATCAGATCTTCGATCTCGGCCTGCACGTCGAGCACGTCGAGATCGTCCCAGACCTTCAGGTAGATCCGTCCCGCGTCGTCGACGACGCTGCCGGCGCTTCGCGCCACGCGGCTGCGCACGGTTTCCAGCGGCATCCAGACGGTGTCGTCCTGGTCCTGGCCCCACGAGGTGGCCCCTTTTTCCTCGAGCAGGCCAACCACCGTCGCCGGCGTGCGGTTGATGCGGATTCGCTGGCCGATCGGGTCGGATCCTTCGAACAGCTCGTTCGCTACCGTCTTTCCGATCACCGCGATCTTCGCGCCGCGGCGAGCTTCGCCGGGCGTGATGCCGCGGCCCTGGGCGATGCCCCAGTCCTGGATGAGCCCGAAATCGGCGCCGACCCCGAACAGTGAAGTGGTCCAGTTCCGACCGCCGGCGACCAGCGTGACGCCGGCCAGCGCCCGGCCCGAAGCCGCCTCGATGCCGTCGAGTTCGAGCAACGCTTCGACGTCGTCGTCGGTGACCGCGCGAGCTGAGCCGGCGCCGCGCGAACGGCCGCCGAAAAAGCTCGTCCCCGGGCGCACCTGCAGAACGTGGGTGCCGAACTGCTCGATCTGTTCGGTCAGCTGTTTTCCGGCACCCTGGGCAATCGAGACCGCCACGATGGCTGCGGCAATGCCGATGATGATGCCGAGCATGGTCAGCAGCGAGCGGATCGAATTGGTGCGAATCGCTTTCAGCGCGATCGCGAGGCTCGCGGAGAGGTTCAGGCCCGGCCGCTCTGCGTTCATGCCGCTTCCTGCCATTCGTCGCTGATGATTCGCCCGTCGCGGAACCGGATGCAGCGGCGCGCGTGTTCAGCGATTTCTTCTTCGTGGGTCACGAGCACGACGGTCACGCCCTCGGCGTTGAGTTCGCCGAACAGCCGCATGATCTCCTCGGCGGTGACCGAGTCCAGCGCGCCGGTCGGTTCATCGGCGAGGATCATCCTCGGCCGGTTGACCAGCGCGCGCGCAATCGCCACGCGTTGCTGCTGGCCGCCGGAGAGTTGAGACGGAGCGTGGTCCATGCGCTCGGCCAGGCCGACGCGCTCCAGCGCAGCCACGGCGCGCCGCTGCTTTTCTTCGCGATCCAGCGCCGTGTACATCAGCGGCAGCTTGACGTTGTCCACCGCGCTGGTGCGCGCCAGCAGCATGAACTGCTGGAACACAAAGCCCAGGGTCTCGTTTCGGAGTCGCGCCTGCGCGTCGTCGTCCAGCGCGGCGAGATCGCGCCCTGCGATCATCAGCCGCCCGCGAGTCGGGCGATCCAGCGCGCCGAGCAGATTCATGAACGTCGATTTGCCCGAGCCCGACGGGCCCATCACGGCAACGAATTCGCCGGCATCGATCTCGGCGTCGACATCGATCAGCGCATGCACGACGCTGCTGCCCATCGTGTAGTCCTTGACCAGCCCTTCGGCTCGAATCAGCGCTTCGCCCGGGATCACGCGTCCGGACTCGTGCGGCGTAGACGAGTCACCAGCTCCATGCCGGCTTCGAGATCGCCGCTGACTACCTCGGTGAACTGGTCGTCGCTGATTCCCAGCCTGACGCGGTGGGCATCCAGCGTGCCGTCCTCGTTGGCGGTGTAGACGGTTCCCGCGCGCGTCGCCTCGCGCTCGCGCAGCGCCGCCTCGGCCTGCTCGAACTGCTCTGCAGTCAGGTTTCGCGCCAGCACCTCGCTGCTCATTTCGCGGATTCGCTCGCCGATGGTTTCGCGGTCGGCGCCGGACTGGAACAAACCGATCATGCCGCGGAAACCTTCTCGCAGTTCCTGGCTCACCGTCTCGCGAACCGCCGGCTCCACGCCGATGTCTTCGAGCATCTGCACCATGGCTTCACCGGGGTTGCCGCGACCGCCTCGGCCGCCGGATTCGTCGGCCGCTTCGGGCGCCAGGTCTTCGGGCGGCCGGAAGCGCACGGCGGCGTTGCTGGCCCGCAGTGCATCCTCGCGCTGGCCGGTGACGATATCGATGCTGGCGGTCATGCCCGGCAGCAGGCGACGCCCGGGATTGCGGGCGTTGATCACGACCGTGTAGGTCACCACGTTCTGCTCTTCGTTGGGCGCCAGCCGGACCTGCCCGACACGCGCGTCGAAGCGCTCTCCCGGGAAGGCATCGACGCCGAACTCGGCTTCGGCACCTTCGCGGACGCTGCCGATGTCGGCTTCGTCGACGCTGGCTTCGATCTGGATCTCGGTCAGGTCCTGGGCGATCGAGAACAGCACCGGCGCCTGCAGGCTGGCGGCCACGGTCTGGCCGATGTCCACGGCGCGATCGATCACGACGCCGTCGATCGGCGCACGGATTTCGGTGCGCTCGAGATCGATCCGCGCCGCGTCCAGCGAAGCTTCGCGTTGCTGCACGGTGGCCAGCGCGTTGCGGTACTGCGCCTCGGCGATCGATACGTCGGCTTCAGCCGACAGGAACGCGGCCTCGGCGTTATCCAGCGCCGAAGCGGAGACGCTGCCGCGTTCGACGAGCGCCTGCTGCCGATCGAATTCAGCCGTTGCGTTGGCAAGATTGGCCCGGGCTTTTTCGATGCTGGCCGACTGGATCGCCACGTTGGCGCGGGTGACAGCGAGGTTGGCCTCGGCTTCCTGAACGCGCCGCTCGAAGGTTTGCGGATCGAGCCGGGCCAGCAGGTCGCCGGCCTGGACCGGGGTATTAAAGTCGGCGACCAGCTCAATGACCTGCCCCGACAACTGCGAGCCGACTTCGACGGTGTTGAGCGCACGCACCGAGCCCACCGACGACACGATGCGGGTGATGTCGCCTCGATCGACGGGCTGGGTCTGGAACTCCAGTCCGCCGGCTGTGTCGGCGGCAGGCCAGAACCACCAGGCAGCCAAAGCGACCGCGATCAGGACGAAGATCAGGCTCAGACGGCGCATGGGCATTCGCTCTTGCGAGTTCGAGCGAACGATCCGCTGCGGATTCTGTGGCCGGCGCTTTTCATGAATTCAGTCTTCCTGTTTACGAGGTCGCGGGTCGGCGTCCTTCGAACGCCGTTTGCGACCGCGTAACGGCTCGATGGTTCGACGACCAGGGGATTTCGGCGTCGCCAGAATACTCCGTTCCGACGCCCGTGATGTCCGATCGACAAAACCGCGACGGCATATTGCGGCGCCGCCCGCTATGATGACGTGATGATCGCACTGCAATCCCAATACGCCGGCCTCGGGGAGCGCTTCGGCACGGCCATGCGACCGCTGCCGGTCGAATCGCCTCGGCTGATCGCGTTCAACGCGGAACTCGCCGATCGCATCGGTCTGAAGCTGGCCGATCCAGCAGACGCCGAGCTGGCCGCCTTGTTTTCGGGAAACCGGCTGCCCGAGGACGTTCGACCGGTGGCGATGGCCTACGCCGGTCACCAGTTCGGCAACTTCGTGCCGCAGTTGGGCGACGGCCGGGCCGTTTTGCTCGGCGAGTTGCGCGACGGCGAAGGAAGGCTGCACGACGTCCATCTGAAGGGCGCCGGCGCCACGCCGTTTTCGCGCGGCGGCGACGGACGCTCGGCGCTCGGGCCGGTGATCCGGGAATACCTGGTCAGCGAGGCGATGCACGCGCTGGGCGTGCCGACCACGCGCGCGCTGGCGGCGGTCACTACCGGCGAGTTCGTGCATCGCGAAGAGCCGCGGCCGGGGGGCATCCTGGCGCGCGTCGCGCGGAGCCACGTGCGCGTCGGCACCTTCCAGTACTTCGCCGCGCGAGGGGATCTCGACTCGCTGAAGCGGCTGGTCGATCACGTCATCGAACGGTTATACCCGGAGGCGGCAAAGGCCGATCGGCCGGTCGAGGCCATGCTGACCGCGGTGGTCGAAGCGCAGGCGCGGCTGGTAGCGCGCTGGCTCTCGCTCGGATTTGTACACGGCGTCATGAACACCGACAACATGTCGATTGCCGGCGAGACCATCGACTACGGTCCGTGCGCGTTCATGGAAGCGTTCGACCCGATGGCGGTGTGGAGTTCGATCGACCGACGCGGGCGCTACGCTTATTCGAACCAGCCGCCGATTGCGCAGTGGAACCTGGCGCGGTTGGCTGAGACCCTGCTGCCGCTGATCGATCCCGACAACGAAAGTGCGGCGATCGAGCGAGCCACCGAGCTGCTGCAGGGCTTCGCGGCGGCGTTCGAATCGGCGTGGCTGGACGGCATGCGCGCCAAGCTCGGCCTGACCCGGCCCGGCGCCGACGATGGCGCGTTGATTCAGGCATTGCTCGATGCCATGCAAGCCGCCGAGGCCGACTTCACGCTGACCTTTCGCCATCTGGCAGACGTCGTCGAAGACGCCGGCGGCGGCGAGGATTTCGAAGCGGCGATGAAGCGGCCGCACGCACTGGACGACTGGCTGCCGCGATGGCGAGCCCGGCTTGCGTCCGAGAGCGCGGACCCGGAAGAGGTCGCCGAGCGCCTGCGCGCGACCAATCCGGCGGTGATCCCCCGCAATCACCTCGTCGAAGCGGCGATCCGGGCCGCCGAGGACGAGGATGATTTTTCTGTTTTCGAACGGCTGCATCGGGCGTGGCGACGCCCGTTTGCGCCGGCTCCGGAAAACGCAGATCTGATGCGGCCTGCACAGGCTAAAGAGCGCGTGACCGTAACCTTCTGCGGGACGTGAATTCGAACCCCGAGAACCGTGCGAATCGACTGCGGTCGTCGATTCGCGCTCGCCTCGGCGTGTTGCGCTCGTTCTGGCTGTACCGGCGCCCGGGACGCCAGCGCGGATTGAAGCGCCTGTATCGCCGGTTCGTCGGTCCAAAAGACCTGGTTTTCGACGTCGGCGCTCACCTGGGCGATCGAACGCGTGCCTTTGCCGCACTGGGCGCGCGGGTCGCTGCGCTCGAGCCGAATCCGGTGCTCGCTGACGGACTGCGGCGCTCGCTGAGCGGCGTGGCCGGTGTCGAAGTCATCGAGACGGCGGTTGGCGCCGAGCGCGGCACCGCGACGCTGCACGTCAGTTCGGCGACGCCGACGGTGTCGTCGCTGAATTCCGGCTGGATCGAAAGCGTCCGCGAGCGCAACCCCGGATTCGCCTCGGTGCGGTGGGACCGGCCGACCGAAGTTTCGGTGACGACGCTGGATGCGCTGATCGAACGTTACGGAGAACCGGCGTTCATCAAGATCGACGTCGAAGGCCATGAACCGGCGGTGCTGGCCGGACTGAGCCGGCCGGTCGACGCGCTGTCGTTCGAATTCGTCGCCGGAACGCTTAACGGCGCGGCCTCTTGCATCGATCGGATCGAAGCGCTCGGCCGGTACGTTTTCAATGCGGTGGCCGGTGAGCGTCGTCGGTTCATCTGGCGCGACTGGCAAACGCCGGCGGCAGCGCGCGACTGGTTGGCGGCCGGAGCCGACGGGCTGGCTTCCGGCGATCTGTATGCGCGTCGCGTGGACTTGGTGGAAAACCGCTAGCGATCGAAAGCAACCGCAGGATCAGGTTCCGTTCAATTCACGCCAGGCCCGGTCGACGTGTTCGGCCAACGCCGGCAAGTCGTGCAGGCTTGCGCCGTTGCCGACGAAGCCGAAGTCCATGCTGTCGTTGCACGAAATCACCGTGGCATTGAGACCGACGCCGGCGGCGATCGCGGAGACCGGATACAGCCCGACCAGCGCTGCGCCGTGCAGATAGCGAGGTCCGTCCCAGCCGGGAATATTGGAGATCACGAGGTTGGCCGACGGCCGCGTGACCCGGTCGGCATGGGTCATCGACGTCAGACCGGCGATGCCCATCATCCCGACCGCGTAGCCGAGCGCGGTTTCGCGAGACATGCCGCGAACCTCGGTCTTGGCTTCATTCATCGACGATACGACCTGCGCGAGCCGTTCGGCCACGTCGGCGCCGGGCTCGCCCATGCGAACGAACACCGCCGATACCTTGGTGCCGGCCGATGCATCGTCCTCATCGCGCAGCGAAACCGGGCACATCGCGACCAGACGGTGATCGAAGGTCTGGTTCTGTTCGGCCAGATACCGATGCACGCCGGCGTCGATCAGCGCCATCGCTACATCGTTCAGCGTGGCGCCGTGCCGCCTGCCGACGGCTTTCATCGCCGAAAGCGGGAGCGAGAGCGTCGCCACGGTTCGCGCGTTCATTACCGGCTCGTTCATTGGTCCACGGTGGGCGGCGAACGGCACGCTTCCCTGGGTCGACAGCCCGATCCGGTTCCACAGGCCTTTGCGCAGGCTGCCGAGCAGCGCCATGTACTGGCTGGTGGCAGACGAGCTCAAGCCCAGAGCGCGCTTGAGGAGCGCTTTGGGTGGGCGAGGCTTGCGCACCGGCACGTCGACGGCGAACAGCGGTTTCGGCACGCCCTTGTGTCGGCTGGCTCTGAGGCTGGCCTGCGTGCGGCGCGCGGCGCTGACGCCGTCGACGATGGCGTGATGCATCTTGACGAAGATCGCGAAGCGGTTGCCGGGGACCTGGTCGATGATCCAGATCCTGAACAAGGGGCGCGCACGATCGAGGAGGGTTTCATGGAGATCGGCGGCGAGGTGAAGCAGGTCTCCATAGCGCGCGCCGGCCGGCATGGCAATATGCTGCACGTGGTAGCGCGGGTCGTAGCGCTCGGCCGCAAGCCAGCGCGGCGTGTGGGTGCCGGCGAGCTCGGGCACGCTGTCGAAGGGCGGCGTCGGTCGCGCTTGCCGATACGCCTCGACGATGTCCTTGACCAGCCCGCGCCGCCCTTTGGGCTTTTCAAACAGCATCAGTCCGCAGACGTGCATGGGGCTGGCCCGCGTCTCGCCGAGCAGCATCATCAGGTCGATGAGTGGGATCTGTTTTGCCAAGACGGCGGCACGACGGATCGAAACAGCCGCCAGTATAGTCATTCCCTGCCGATGCTCACACCGCGAATCCGCCGGTCGACTCGATTGTCGTGCGGGCTTTCAATGACCCGCCGTCGGTCGCGCTTGCCGGCCCGGCTTTCGGCTCGCCCTGATGAACCTCTGAATCGCTATGCCGGTCCCACGAGGATTTCGCCGGAAAAGCCGCATCTGGCGCGTTGCCACACCTGCTCGTAGCGACGGCTACGGTCACTCGCTTCGTACCAGACGATTTGCGGCTTTTCCGACTGAGACGCGCCCCGAGCGCAGTTTTTCAGCGGCCCATTAATACTGGTGGTTCGGATACTCGAAGTTGTGGCAGTCGGCGCACAGCGGTTCCTTGTTGGTGTGCTCGCCGTGACACTCTACGCACGGTACTTCGCGCCCATAGTGCAGGCTGTCGTGCGGGTTCTGCCACTTCTCCTCTTCGTCTTCGGGCGCCGTTGCTGCAACCAGACCATTCATTCGATGGCAGTCCAGGCAAGAGCCGTCGGCCGGATAACCGGTCGGCTCGGCAACGGCGTGGCAGGCCTCACAGCGGCCGCGCTGGTAGAGACGCTGGTGATAATCACGCCCCTGGATTCCTTCGCTTCCTTCGGTTGCATCGTATTCGCGGATTTCCGCGAACGAAAAGGACCCGATCAGCAGCCCGGCGAGTGCGCCCAGCATCAGGCAGGTGGCGGTGGCTCGCAGCCGATTCGATTTCTTCATGTCACGCTCCCGGCAACCGATCTCGCCGCCGTGATGCCCATTACCATGCACTCGGGTATCGAGCAGCTCCCGAGTCGGCTGACGCCGTGAATGCCTCCGGTGACCTCACCGGCGGCATACAGTCCGGGGATCGCGGCGCCGGTCGCTGCATCGATGACTTCGGATTTCAGGTTGATTGCCACGCCGCCCTGACAGTAGTGGACCTTCGGCCAGAGTCGGACGACCATGAACGGTGCCTCGATGGTCTTGCCAGCGATCTTTTCCATCGGCTTGCCGAACTGCGCGTCCTCACCTTCGCGAACGAATCCGTTGTATTCGTCGATCTGGGCCCGCAGCGGCTCCAGCGGTACGCCGAATTCTGCGGCCAGCGACTCGAGGTTGTCGAACTTCCAGCCGACCTTGTACTTCAGCACCTTCTTGGCGCTCGGATGCTCCTTCGCATGGTCGTAGCTGGTGATCAATATCGGCGGATTCGGCTTGCCTTCGGCGTCGCGATTGGCCAGTTCGGCGTCGGCGCGCGTCTTGCGATCGGCGATCTCGTTCATGAATCGCTGGCCGGTCGTACGGTTGATCGCGACCGAATGCGGGAAGTTGTAGATCGAGTAATTCGAAACGTATCCGAAGCCGCCTTCGTCCGGTGATGCCCAGGGTCCGGACTGGATATGCGCCAGGTGAACCGGGATGGCGCCAAGCCGGAACATGGCGAGCATCGCCTCTCCGGTTGCTCCGGGTGCGTTGGTCGAGGTGACTTCGGCGGTCAGCGTCGGATCCTGCGCCGAGCGGAGCTCGATGTTCTGCGAGTAGCCGCCGGTCGCGACCAGCACGCCGTATCGGCCGCGTACGTTGATCGTTTCTCCTTCGCTGACTTCACGATCGTAGTAATACCGGGTCTGCATCTGCACGCCGACTACGCGACCGTCCTCGTCCTGGACGAATTTCGAGAACTTGCTGCGGTTGCGCGTCGTAACGCCGAGTTCGCGGCACTTGTCGAGCAGCGGGCGCGTGATGCCGGCGCCGCAGCTGACCGTCGTCTGATACGTACGAGGAACGCTATGTCCGCCCAGTTGCTGCAGATAGGGATGAAACTCCGATCCGGCGTCGATGCACAACTGCAGCGCAGACGCCGCGTTCGCGGCGATATGCCGCAACAGCGGTTCGTGAGCGATTCCTCGACCGGCCGCCAGTTGATCGGCAACCATCCGGTCGACCGAATCGGCGATGCCTTCCTGCGCCTGCAGCGGCGTACCCGGCGCGGCGAACAGGCCGCCGTTGATTGCGGAGTTGCCGCCGTAGTAGGGCATCTTCTCGAAAATCGCGACGCTTTCGAGGCCGAGCTGTCGCGCCTGGATTGCAGCGGCGAGGCCGGCGAAACCGGAGCCGATAATCACCAGGTCGAAGGTCTCGTTCCATTCGGTGGTGGAAGCCTGCGCGGCGCCTACAAGCATCGGACCGGTCATGCCGGCGATTCCGGCCGCGCCGATGCCCTTGAGGAAGCTCCGTCGGGAGCTGGATGCAGTTTTATTGACCATGATCAAGAAGCACGGGTGGCCCTCCTTGCGGGTCTGCATCCAAGGTACGCCTGTGGTGCCGTGAATGCAAACGCTTTCGTGAAGTTCGGGTTTTCATCGATCCCCTGCCGGCAGGAATGAATTGGACAGCCCACTTTGCGCTGACTAGAATCACGGCCCTCAAGCGCGCGCCGGAATCGGCGGTCTACAGATCCCGGGGGAACCGGCGGAGGAGTTGGCGGGTGTGAAATTGTTATTCGAACTCAAACGCCGTAACGTGCTGCGCGTCGGCGCCGCCTATGTCGTGACCGCCTGGTTGGTCATCCAGGTCGTCGAAACGATCCTGCCGGCGTTCGGCTTCGGCGACTCGATCGTGCGTTACGTGACGATCGCCGCGGCGATCGGTCTTGTTCCGGTGCTGATTCTGTCCTGGGCGTTCGAGTTGACGCCCGAAGGTGTCAAGAAAGACCGCGACGTCGATCGCACCGAATCGATCGCGCCGCAGACCGGCAAGAAGCTCGATCGCG
>JGI12109J20283_10128178_pt1 | contig 10960 bp, 9 predicted proteins | sample ElkSlonscriptome_12_FD_20283 | JGI IMG/M metagenome (IMG submission 20283) | reverse complement strand
ATAACTTCCACCCCAAGCAGCCGGACCTCAACTGGCGTAACCCGGAAACCGCCGAGGCCATGCTCGATCATATTCGTTTCTGGCTGAAGCGTGGTGTAGATGGCTTCCGCATTGATGTGATTGACCGCATCCTCAAACACCCGGATCTACCAGACAATCCACCGAACCCGACGTGGCAACCCGGTGATAGCCCATTGTGGCAGTTTGAACGGGTCTACAGTGAGCGGCAATTCCCGGAAATATTCACCTACATGAAGCAATTCCGCGCTGTATTTGATGAATTTCCCGAACGTGTTGCCATTGGTGAGTTGGCCTATGATGTTGAGTTGGCGCACATGGCCGCGTATTACGGTGATGAGAGCCTGACCGACGATAACACCGGGGATGGCTTACACTTACCCTTTAATTTTGGGCTGATTATCCAGGATTGGAACGCAGAGTCCATCAAAGCTTATGTGGATGCTTACGACGCAGCACTCCCGGCATATGCATGGCCGAATTATGTGCTGGGCAATCATGATCAGCCGCGCATCGCCAGTAAATATGGCCCGGAACAGGCGCGTATCGCCGCGATGTTGCTGCTGACTCTGCGTGGCACACCCACCCTCTACTACGGTGATGAAATCGGCATGACCAATACCCCCATCCCCAGAGATCGCATCAAGGATCCGCAGGGTATCGGCGGGGGCTTTAACCGGGATGAAGCCCGTACACCCATGCAATGGGACGCGAACCCCCACGCCGGTTTCACCAATGCCGATACCCCACCCTGGTTACCTGTTCACCCGGATTTTGAGACCGTCAATGTCGCCGCACAGCGCGATGAGCCAGCGGCCATGCTCTCGTACTACTATCGCCTGCTCACGTACCGCCGGCAGACCCCGGCCTTACATCAAGGGCGATACTATCCAGTAGAAGTTGAAGAACCGGGTTGTTTTGTGTATCTACGGCAATATAACGACCAACGGTGTTTGATCGCGCTAAATTTCACCGATGAGACACACACCCTATCCCTGCCGGATTATGCAAACGGTAATGTCATCGTATCCACCAACAGTGACCGTGATGGTCTGCCGATTGACCTGAACACGTTGACCCTGACAGCCAATGAGGGGTTGCTGATCGAATTGTAGTTATTCACCCATCACTTGAACAATGATGGTACGGTCACGCGGGCGGTTATCAAAGTCGATGAAGAGGATTTGTTGCCAGGTACCCAGCAACAATTTACGATCCGCAAAAGGGATCGTCAATGAGGGGCCGAGCAAAGCCGCCCGCACATGACTGTGTCCATTGCCATCACCCCAACGTTCATTATGATCATAACTGCGGCCTTTGGCGGCAATTTCTTCAAACAGACGCTGAAAATCCTTGAGGGCACCCGGCTCAAACTCTATTGTAGTGAGGGCAGCCGTAGACCCTGGCACAAACAGTGTGGCGATACCCGCATCCAGGCCACTTTCAGCGATAATCTGTTCAGTTTCCGGGGTAACATCAATACAATCGGCTTCGCCCCGCGTTTGCATTTTGAGTGTCATGGTTTGCACGGTCATTTAGTGGTGTCCTCGATGATCGGTGTGTCTACGTTTATCCTAGACTTAAAATTGTTTATACACAACAGTCACCCCACCTAATAGGTATCAAAATCTTCAATGGACGCCCGACGGATGCAAGGCGTATACTGGGTCGAATTACCATTGCAGATGATAGGCAGACCGAACTATGACCGATGTGAAGCTCACCACCGAGTTGATCACCACCAATAAAACCAAACACACATCCAATAACCCGCTGATGCGCTATGCGATTGGCAACCTACACCAGGCTGTGCGCGAGCTGCTGCCCGCAGATGTAAAAACCGTATTGGAAGTGGGTGTCGGTGAGGGGTTTTCCACCTATGATGTCCTGCATGATCGCCCTGATGTGAGCAGCTTCGGCGGTGACCTTAACCCGGCGTCCGTACAAGAAGCGATTAATCGCTTCACCCCGATGCGATACAGTGTGTTCAATGCCAAGCAAATCCCGTTTCCGTCCAAAAGCATGGATGCCATCTATTCATTGGAGGTTCTGGAACACATCCCGCAACCGGAAGAAGCCGTACAAGAATATATGCGTGTGGCCCGTGAGTACCTGCTTATCAGCGTGCCCAATGAGCCGATGTTCCGTATTCAACGTATGCTCAGCGGCAAGGGATTAAGCATGTGGGGTGACCACCCCGAACACGTCAATCACTGGTCACTCAAAGGAATGAAACAGTTCCTCGGCGCACAGGGGTTACAGGTTGTCAAGGCGGTTTCGCCGCCGCCGTTTGCATGGAGTGTCATATTGTGCCGGGTAAATTGATGCAATCTTTGCACTAGCCCACACAAAAACGGGTTACAATAGAGTTAAGTTGGACACACCTTAATCAAAAGCGAGGCCGATAATGCGGTTACAAGACTTAAACTGGATGGATGTCGAAAAATACCTTGAGAACGATAACCGCATCATCCTGGTGATGGGCGCGACTGAACAACACGCCTATCTCAGCCTGATGACGGACATCATCATTCCATCACGGATGGCGGAAGCCGTTGCCAAACGCGAAAATGTATTGATCGCACCACCACTGAACTTCGGGGTGAGCTATATTTTTGGGGAGTTCCCCGGCACCATTAGCTTCAGTCAACAAACGTTTGAACATGCTGTACTGGAAATTGTAGAGAGCCTGTTGCATCAAGGGTTCCGGCGATTCTTCATCTTCAACGGACATGGCGGCAACCGCCTGCCGGATCGTCTGGAAGATTTTCAGATGGACGGGATTATCCGGGTCATCTGGTATGATTGGTGGCGCAGCCAGGCCGCGACGACCTTCGCAGAAAAACATGATCTGCGTATCAATCATGCCAATTGGGGCGAGAATTTCCCCTTTAACCGGGTGAGTGAATCCCCTAAAGATCCCAAGCCGGAGGTCAATGTGGATTTCCTACACCAAGCCCGCTATACCGCCCGTGACGCCCTGGGTGATGGCAGTTTCGGCGGCCCGTATCAGGTCGAAGATGAGACCATGTACGCGCTGTTTGACGCGGTTGTAGACGAAGCCGCATCACTGGTGCAGTCTCTATCCACAGAAGACTGACACAGTTTGCTACACCGCTAAAACACTACGATACACATAACACATCATGAGGGCGAACACAGATCGCTCTCTTTTGCTGTACCCGTGTTTGCAGGGCTGTTGTACAATACGCGCCACGTTGTACACCTGTGAGGACGACCCTGGTTTATGCCACCACGCCGTAACCTATTTTACCTGCTGTTGATCCTGCTGATGGCCGCTGCGGGACGTATTCTTAATATCGCTGATGAGAGCCTATGGGTGGATGAGGGCTTTAGCTATTGGGCCATCCGTCACCCGGATATGCTGGGGTTGCTGGTTAATGATGTGCATCCGCCGGTGTATTTTGTGCTGCTGCGGGGGTGGGCAGAGGTCGCCGGGATTACGGAGCTAGCATTACGCTATTTATCGGTGGTGCCCAGCCTATTGAGTGTCGCCGCAGTTGTGCATGTGGCGCGTGAAATCGAGTTGATACGAGGCATCAACAGGGAGACATGGGTGCCGACCTTAGCCGCGCTCATGCTGGCCCTGGCAGATATGGAAAATTACGTCGCGCAGGAAACCCGCATGTATACCTGGCATGTGCTGTGGGTGATTCTGAGTATGTGGGGCTTTCTGCGCTGGGCACGTACTGGCGAACGCCGCGCCTTAATCGGCTGGTTCATGGCATCGCTGCTGCTGGTCTATACCCACTACATCGGCACGGCAGCGTTGGCGGTACAGGGTTTATACGCGCTGTTCTTCCTGAAGGATCGCACCCGCCTTATTGCGGTGGCTACGCTCAGCATTATCGGAGTGTTGTTTGTGCCATGGCTGCTGGCCGTTGTCGCGGATCAAACCGCCAATGTCGGCACAGGTTTTAACGTGCCCTCTACCCTGGCCTCATTATGGGATTGGCGTGACGAATGGTTCACTCAACAATGGGCGTTACTCGGTGGATTGGCGTTGCTCGGTGCGGCTGTGCCTGTTTACAAAGCACACCCGCCAAAACGCTGGCCCACCGCTGGCTTATCGGCATTGCTGCTGGCGTGGGTCGTTGTGCCGGTTGCCGGGGCGTATGTACTGAACTTATCCACACCGATCTTGATGGATTATCGCCTCACGCAGATTACCCCGGCGGTTGCTCTGCTCATCGCGTTTGGCCTGGGTGCTATCCCCCGCAACACGCAGATCTTTCTCGTCGCTGTGATCGTCGTGTATGGCCTCGCCATTGATGACACACCACGTCCGCGCCCGCCGTGGCGTGAGGTCGGCGCGAACGTCGCCCTGTATGCCGCGCCCGGTGATCTGGCATTGGCGCATGTTACCCCCTCCGGGGATTGGCAGGTGATGTATTATTACGAGCGATTTTTGCCCGCAGACGTAGAAACACGCTCCCTGCGGCAGTGGCAGCTAGAGCAGTTCTATGGCAGCCGCTACGAGAACGGCCTACCGGACCTGCTGACCGAATACGATCATGTGTGGTTGATGCACTGGTCAAAGGATACCAGCGCGTTTGATTTCCTCGCCGCTACCGGACATCAAATCACCGCAGTCATCGCTGAGGACTGGCTTGGCAATGATTTAAATGTCTACCGGTTTGATCTACTACCGGAAACACCCGTCACGGCCTATGAAAATGGCCTGATTTTGCATAATACAGCCTTCCATGCGGATGATATGCGCCTGGACCTGTGGTGGGGGGCAGATGCACCCATCAACGCCGATTACACCGTTTCCGCGCAATTGCTGGCCGCTGATGGTCGCCTCATCGCCCAGCATGATAGCGGCCCGTTCAATAATGCCCGGCCTACCAGCAGCATCCAACCGGGTGAAGTGGTTTACGACCCGCATCTGCTAACGCTGGCCGATGGCATCGACACGATAGCACCGGGAGAATACACGCTCAGCGTCAAGGTTTACCAGTGGACGCCCGATACCGGCATCATAGACCAGGTGACCCTGGACGGTGAGACTGTCGTCACGGTGGGCGCGGTAGCGTTCTAACTCACCTGGACGTCATCATCGATGGGTGTGGCTCTCCCCTTGTGAGCTACGGACCCACAAACGTATAATGCGGGTCTTGTCTCATCAGCATACAGTAGCTTATGACCCGACTATCCTTCAAATCAACGCGGTTTTTGCTGTTCGCCCTGGCCCTGCTTTTGCTGGCGTTCGCGTTGCGCATGTGGCACCTCAACACCGAGTCTATATGGCATGATGAAGCGTGGAGCATCCGCGCCATTCACGGGCCATTTACCACACCGGATGACAACACACCGTTTATCTATTATTTCAGCGGGCATCTTTTGTGGCGGCTCGGTGGTGGCGATACGCCGCTGGCCCTGCGCTATATCTCTGTGTTATGGGGTGTGTTGACGGTTGCTGCGGCGTTGCGGGTCGGGCGACGATGGACGGGAACCGGGCCGGGGTTGGCTTTTGGGTTGATCGTTGCGACTTCACCCCTGTTGTGGGAATATGCGCAGGAGGTCCGGGCTTATGTGGTGGTGCCACTGATTGCATTAGCCCTGTTAGCACTCGCGGACCGGATTTTACAGCAGCGGCAAGACCGTGTATCACCGCGCCTGTGGGCGGCGATTTGTGCCGTACAGATCGTCGGTCTGTATACCCATAATCTAACGGTGCCGTTGATTGTCTGGTTGAATGGTGTGCTGGGCTTAGCGTGGCTACTGGGCCATCACTGGCGGCGTATGATCACCTGGGCGGGCCTGCAAATCATGGTGATTATCGCTTATATTCCCTGGTTGTTGACACAGTCCCCATCTGGTACACCACTGAACACCCCGCCAGAACCGGGCCTTACCCTCATTCGGGATGTGTGGTACAGCTATTTTCTACCAGCCTTAACTCAATTTGAGCAAGCGGTGGCCGGTTCAGCAGCGGGCATTGATTTATTACCCGTGCTCAATGGATTGGGTTTAACCGTGATTATTCTGGGGATCATGAGCAGCATTATGCGGTTAGATCAACGGAATTGGTTGTTAATGTCGCATGTAGTCGGGGTGCCGCTGTTCACTACCGCCTTGATGCTTGCCGCTCATATTGATTTCCACCCGCGTTATTACATTGCGTCGGTGCCGGGGACGCTGCTACTCCTAGTCTACAGTCTAGCGCAGATTAGGCCGTTCCCCGTGCAGCGCGTGGCATTGGCAGTGGCAACCATCATATGCCTGGGCATGAGTGGTATCAGCCTGCATCAAATTACAACGACGCGCACCTATCAGCATGATGATTTTGCCAGCCTTGCCGCTTATTATGACAGTCTGCCTGATGACGCCGTGATTTTGATCCCCTTTGATGATGAACCAGCCCTACAATACTATTTTGACCGGGTTCTGGATATTGACGCGCAGATGGTCAATATTCCGCTGTACAGCGACGAAGCCACCGCGATTGAGATGATCAACGCGCTGAACGCCGACCACATCGAACTACTGACGTGGTTTCAACTGCCAGCGGATGCACGCGGGATGTACCCCTGTCTGTTAACGGCGGCATCGACCATGCCCCCCGGTGACCCGCAAACGTATTTCGGCTTGATGACACAACGATTCACCATCGCAGACATCACCCTGACCCCGATTGCAGCCAACCCGGTATATAACGCCCTGACCCTAGAAGGTGCCGCCTTCGCCGCGTCAGCTTATGGGACGTGTGTACGCACTGCATGGACGTTACAGCAAACCACCGCTGAAGCCCTTCAGGTTGCGGCTACGCTGTTAAATCCGTTTGGGGAGCCGATGACCCATAACAACAACGAGATCGTGCGAGATGACAGTGAAATCGCCCGTGATGACAACGCCAGCACAACCGCATGGGGGCTTGATGATGTGGGGGCGGCCTACAATCTGCTTATGCTGCCGGAAGGGGTGCCCATTGATGCCTACGCGCTCACGCTCAACGTGTACAGTGACGGCCAACCCAGCGGTTTTGATCTGTTGGATGCTGCCGGTAATCCAGCAGGGGTTAACTTCACGGTGGCTGATGTGATAGAAACCAGCGGCCCACCCGTAACTGTGGATACAGCACAGATCATCGCGACCAATACAGACACACCACGCAGTGGGGAAACCTTACATATCACGCTGTTGGTGCCCAATGGCCCGGTTCAGGTGACGTTATCCGGTGAGACATGGGCAGTCGAGCAAATGGCAACATCAGGCCGTAATTGGCTACGCTTTGACCTACCAGCCGATGCCAGCGGGTCTGCCAGCCTACAAGTTGATGGTGAAGCAATCGCCAGTTACCCGGTAGAAGCCGTTGAGCGGATCTTACAGCCACCAGAATTTGAGGCCGCCATCAACACCACATTTGATAACGTAGGCAGCTTGGCAGGTGCCTCAATCGCCTCAGCGGAGGTATCACCAGCAGAACCGCCGCAAGTGACGCTGATCTGGCAGGGCGCAGGTGATGCTGATGTGGACTACACCGTGTTTGTGCAACTCATCAGCCCGGATGGGCAGGTCATCGCGCAGAGTGACAGCCCGCCGGTAAACGGGCAACGGCCAACAACAACCTGGGTTGATGGCGAATACATCATTGATACGCATACACTGCGCTTCAACCTGCCGGATTACCGGGGTTCAGCTACGATCATCGCCGGGTTATACAATCCTGACGGGTTCCAACGGGTGCCAACGCTTGATGGCGGCGATCATGCCCGGTTACCATTCACAGTGACCCTTGAAGATGATTAGGACTTACGGGAACGGCGGACATATTCAAACCCGGCACCGATGATAACCATCCCTTGAACGACTACCGCGACGATTAACCATGTCGGTGTGCCATCTTCCACAATGATCATCTCTCGTGGTTCAGTCAGGACTGTTTCCGCGTTTGATGGCGGAATGACATTCTGTTGATCATTATTTGCCATTGCCACGACTGCGGCTGTCTGCGTGGGTGTGACGGTCATCGCAACCCAGGCCTCAGTTGCTGAGGCATTACCCACTGGTGGAATATCCGTTGGTACGGGTTCGGTGACAGTGGGTGACAGTGGGATTGGCGAAGACTCTGCGCTGGGTTCTGGTGATGCAATAATGCCCATATCACCCGTATCAGCAGATTCATCACCGCGATTGGTGTTATCTGCTGCGACTTCCGCAGCAGTTGGCGTAATAGCATCAGATTGTACGACTGTGATACTCGTCGGTGGCTCCGGGGTGATGCCGGTGACGATATTTTCAGGGGCAGCATCTGATTCTGGCTCCGCAGTAGGGGGTGGACCGCCCGGCGTAGGCGTAAACGTTCCCTCATAAGGCGGTATCAGTAGCACCGATCCCACCTCTAAACTGCGGCCTTCAGGTTCGGTCATGTCGTTCAACTGTCGGATGGTTTCCAGATCATCCCAGCCGTAACCGTACATGAACGCGATTTCGCCCAGGGTATGACCGGGTTGAATCTCGTGCATGATATTACCGACGTTATCCACACCGACAATAAATACAGGTGGGGCGGCTGCAACTGCTGGAGCGTCATCAGCACCGGTGTTACGCTGGTTATTTGTGCTGTTCGTATTATTGCGAGGGGCCGCCGGGGCCGCACCCCAGCCATTGGGGTTGCCAAACACCAGCACAAAGGCCGTACCATACTCCCCGCTGGCGGATGCAATACCGACCTCGGTATAGGCTGAATTGGTGATACCCCGGTAGTGTACGGGCGACCCTAACCACCAATTCCAGGCGGTTTCGGCGGTGGCATTGGTCCCCATATAGATGTTCTCGCTCACGGCGGTGGATGGATACCCATAACTGGCCGCTCGACTGCTGGGTGTAGAGCCATCTGGCTGGGTATGGCTGATTCGTGAGGTGGTGCTCATCCAACTGGCATGGTTCTGTGCGGCAGCAGAAAGCGCACTATTCAACGTGTATTGATGCAACCCCAGCGAAGTCCGTAAATTATTGATTCGACCCAGGAGATCACCACTCACATCCTGGGCAGACGAGGCACTCCCCATGAGTAGCATCGCGCCTATGGTCAATAAGATAGATAGTTGTTTCCAAGTCATGCCAGTATCCATTAGTCGTTTGATCAAAGTCGGTATTTATCCTACACAGTGTTATCTATTATAAACAATGGCTAAGAGTCGTTTGGAAATAGAGAAATCACGTAACGAAAACGCACTTTATGGTGTTTAATAAATAAGAGCCAAGACTATTATGCTTGTGTAAATGTTTCTTTAAATCCTATGAAGGAGAAAGCACGTGTTTATCCCCACCAAGGATACACCTAACTGCCAACCATGTTCATGAACGACTATAACCTATGGATGCTTTTCATCGTCATCAGCAGTTATCTGCTCGGCTCTATACCGACGGCCTACATTGCCGCCCGTATAAATAAAGTGAATATCTTTGAAATTGGCAGCGGTAACATGGGTGCAACCAATGTCAGCCGAGCGTTGGGCATACGCTGGGGCATTGGCGTCATGCTGTTTGATATGCTCAAAGGTATGGTCGCTATCCTCATAGCGATTCAAGTTACCCCTAGTAGTGTTGCTGCGGGCATGACTGTATCTGCCATTAGTGTCATCATCGGGCACAATTGGTCACTCTTTGCTTCACTCCTCACTGGCACATTGAAAGGTGGTAAGGGCGCAGCGACAGCCTTCGGCACCCTGGTGATGATCGCCCCCTGGCAAGTTATCGCCATCACCGCCGTTATCGGCCTGATTATTGTGCTGCTGACCCGTTATGTATCCCTGGGTGTACTCACTACGTTTTTCTTCGCCCTCATCTGGACGCTGGTTCTGATCCTCCAAGAACAAATGGACGCCACATTCATGATTTACACAGTGGCGGTAGGCGTGATGCTTATGTTACGATTTCGGGAGAACATCTACCGATTACGTACAGGGACAGAGCGGCGGTTAGGGGATCGTGCACAGACTTAATTTGATCAGGGTCATCGGCCTGGTGGCCCTTTTACTCGCAGCATGTGGCACCGATGAGCCAGCAACCACTATCGGCACAGTACCACCAACACCAGAACCGGTTGTCATCGTCGTGACGGCAACCGCTGAACCGACATTACCCATTGCCGGTACCTTTGTGGACCGGCGGCCAACATTGCCGCCAAGCTTCACCCCCACCGCGACAAATACGGCAACACTCACACCCACTATCACACTCACACCCACACCCACAGCGACTTTCGCCGTCGCTGACATCTGTGAGCGATTCAACCTCACAATCAACCTGATAGAAGGTAGAAGTTATGATATGGTCGGCTTTGTGGATGGGTTTGTTGATACGGGTGGGTCAGAAATCAATGGATTGATGGCCTTCCGTAACACAGATAGCGGAGAAGAAATTGCGTTCGATATTCCAGGTAGCGACGATACCTACCCAGCCCGTTTCCCGCTGGATTTGAGCACAGGCCCCGGCCCCTACACTTGGACCATCACCGCACAGACCGCGAATTACCAGGACATCTGCGAGAGCAGCGGGACATTTCAACTAAGACCGCGCTCCCCGGTAGAGGTCATGTTCGGGGCATTAGATAGCTTGATTGCGGAGCAGGCTGTTCCCCAGGTGGACTCAGCCAGCGCAGGCACACCATTACCAGAGGTCACCGCCGAGGCGACACCATAATCACCATAGACAGCCCTTAGTAGCATATACGAAAACAGCCCTTCGTCATTTACGAAGGGCTGCGATTTGCTTACGTTAGTTCTGGCTCTGGAGCTTTAGGCGCAAGCTCCGCATCAGGATCGTAACCCAGTTTCCGCAGCGCGTTGATGGCTGCCTTCTGGATTTTGTCTTTACGGGTCGTCGCAACTGACATTAATGGCTCGATAGCCCGTTGATCACCGATGCGACCCAGGGCCTGTGCCGCATACATCGGCGTTTGGAAACCGGG
>JGI12109J20283_10660010_pt1 | contig 10970 bp, 11 predicted proteins | sample ElkSlonscriptome_12_FD_20283 | JGI IMG/M metagenome (IMG submission 20283) | reverse complement strand
GTCGATAGCGGCGGCAATGACACCACAATCGTCATCCAAGACCGCGATCGCAATATCATCTACTGTGGTGACGACTTCAACAACAGCCCCGACGCTCGCCTGAATTACGATAACTTCCCCGCCGGGACTTATCAAATTTGGATTGGCTCTTTTGACCCAAATCAACGCTGGAACTACGATTTCATCGCTCGCGAAAACTAAAACTACCGAACGAGGCATCAACAGCCCAATGAACGATAAAATAACCAGTGGACTGTACAACAGAAGACTAAAATCGCTCGTGTTATCTACGATCGCCGCCGACTTTCGCATTATCTTTGACCGTGACCCCGCCGCCCGCAACTGGCTAGAGGTCATCTTTTGCTATCCCGGACTGCAAGCCCTACTCTTTCACCGCTTCGCCCACTGGCTGTACAATGTCGGGATTCCCCTACTTCCCCGCCTCATTTCCCATCTTGCCCGCTTCTTCACAGGCATCGAGATTCACCCCGGCGCACAAATTGGTAAAGGAGTCTTTATCGACCACGGCATGGGGGTAGTTGTGGGTGAGACGGCTATTATCGGCGACTCCTGCCTCATTTACCAAGGCGTAACCCTCGGCGGTACTGGTAAAGAAAGCGGGAAACGTCACCCCACCCTAGGGGAAAACGTCGTTGTCGGGGCAGGGGCCAAAGTTTTAGGCAATCTCCAAATCGGCAACGAAGTCCGCATCGGAGCCGGATCGGTAGTGTTACGGGATGTACCGTCAGATTGTACCGTTGTCGGCATTCCTGGGCGCATTGTGTATCGTTCTGGGGTACGAGTCGATCCCCTTGCTCACGGCAAACTGCCCGACTCAGAAGCCACGGTCATCCGCACCCTTGTAGACCGCATCGAAAGCCTAGAGCAGCAACTCCAAACCCTCCAACAACAACAAAGCGAAACCTATTCTCTGGCCACATCGGCTTTACCTCTGGCAGTACAAGATGGCAAGGATGATGATGGCGATTGCTGTCACCTGGAAGATAAAGCGATTCAAGAGTTTTTCAACGGGGCTGGAATTTAGCCATTTGTCCTTGGTTATTGGTGACCAGTTAAGGTTTGGGTTTGATTGTCCCATTTCTCGTAGGGGCGGGGTTTCCCCGTCCCAGTTTACGTTGATCCTTGTCGATTTTGGGTGCGGTAACGGTATCAAATCGTAATTTCAAGTTGAGATTGCGCGCGCGAGACCTCACCCCTACACAGGTTTAGGACTCTACTTGACATCTTGCCTTTGAGCAATGGGGATTGGATGGGGCAAAGAGCGCCCCTACGCGCCGACTGCCGCTTGCCCTGTGCCGATCGCTTTTTCTTGAGGGGTAGCAGCAGACAACAAGCCCGGTTGGTCTAGGGTTTGAGGAGTGGGAGAGCGTTTGAAAATCACGAAGGTAATGTCGTCGAAAATTTCTTGTTGGCCAATAAAGTACAACAAATCATCGATGACTTCTTGTTTAATCCCTTCGATGGGTTTGTGCCAATTTTGACTAATAACGCGACATAGATTGTCGAGGCCGTATTGTTCGCGATCGCGATTTTCCGCTTCAGTAATCCCATCGGTGTACAACACCACCCCATCCCCAGGCTGTAACTCTACCGTGGTGCAATCGATAAAATCGGCAATTTCACGATCGAGAGCAATAGGAAAACCCAAATCTATCGTATCCACCCGTTCAATGCTGCCATTAACTCGGATAATCAACACTTCTTCGTGTTGGCCGCTAATGCTCAAGTGACCATCGACATAATTCAGAATTGATAAAGTTAAATTTTTGTCCGTGTTCATCCGTTGGACATTTTTAAACAAAGTGCGATTGAGAACATCAAGAAACTTCACCGCATCTCGTTCGCGCATTTCCTCTAGGGTTCGCACCGCCGTTTGCGCCATCACCATCAAAATGCCACTTTCTAAACCGTGACCCGTCACATCCCCAATGCCTAATGTGACCACGCCATCGGTATACAGCACATCATAATAATCGCCCCCCACATCTTCGGCAGGTTGCATAAATCCGGCAATTTCCAACCCCGCGATCGCTTGCAATTCCTCTGGCTTGGGTAAGATCATCTGCTGCATTTCTTTTAACACCAACAGTTTCGAGTGCATGTGCAGATTTTCTTCTTTCAGCTTGTCATTGAGCAAAGAAATTTCTTCATTTGCACTGGCTAATTGTGCTGTCCGTCGCTTAACTCGATCTTCTAACGTTACATTCGCATCCGCCAAAGCTGCTTTCGCTTTTTGTAAATCGCGAGTTGCCTTGTCTACCGCTACTCGCAAGCGAGAAGGCGCACTCACCAAAACGAACACCAAACTCCCCCCTAAAATGGCACTCAGCGCCCCACCTACCCACAGCCATTGCGACAAGGGCGATCGCGCCGCCCATCCCGTTGTCGGGACTGCGGCCAGTTGCCAAGACCCATTCGGTAACGTAATCGAGGATGTAACCGGATTCCCCTCAAAAATAACTTCATCTCCCCAAAATATCTCTCCCTGGGCCCCTAAACCATCTTTACCCCGCAAAGCATATTGAAGGGGAGAATCCTCAGCATTCACCAAACCCGCATCTTCAAACAAAGCGTTTTGTTCGATGACCACACTGGTTAATCCCCAATAATCGCCACTTTCTGGGACACCATCCGGGGGCGTTAAATAAATGGGACTGCGACCAATAAATGCGATTCCCCCTTGCACCAAATCGACTGGCCCGGCGACCACCGTTTGTTTGTTGTCGATCGACCGTTCAACAGCTTCCCGTTCTTCAGGAATCGACAGGGGCGTAAATCCGATGCAATCTTCGTTTCCGGCTAAGGGATACACATGACTGCAAATCGTATCTTCATAGAGATAAACACTATGAACCCCTGTTTCTCCGGCCAAAACCGAAGCGGCTAATTGCTCAAACTCCGCTTGGGTAATGTCTGAGTTGAGAGAGGAAACATAAGCAATGAAACCCCGCGTCAAAAATAAGCGACGGTTGAGAGCTGCTTCGAGATTGGCGCGAATGGTACTGATTTTATTGACAACATTGACTCGCTCTTGTTGTTGGAAGCGACGATTTTCAGCACGATCGACAAACGCGATCGCGCCAAGGATGGTCAAACTCGTAGCGAGAGCAGCGATAGAGGATTTTAAGATGGATTTATTCATGAAAACTTGTGAAGGGGCAGAGTCAGAGATGGTCAACACTGATGCTCAAAGCCAAAGAGTCCAACACAAAAGGTAAATCAATTGAAGGAGCTTTGTAGTTTAATTTTACTGTTTTTGTTGGCCGTAATCGGAGAACAATTTACAATTACTAACGACATGAGCCAAAATTAGGGATTCACTTCGCGATCGCGCCAGGTTCGATCTTCTTCTTGCCAATAGATATGACGATTTTGCGGATCGCCCCGTAAGGTCAAATAATCCACTTGATGAGGGTTGAGTAACAATAAGCAAAAATTCTCAACCGGGGTGTCACTCTCAGGGGGAGGCGGTTCAAAAGCCCCAGAATCGGGCGATCGCTCTTGCTTGGGATGCGGCCAGACAAATTGCAAACGAGCCGAATCTGATAGGTTTTCCCAGGTGTTTTGGCGCTCGGTATAAAATTCGGAATCGCGATCGCGATCGCCAATCAAAATCAATTCCCCCCCTAAACGAAACTGCTCCCGGCTTTTGCTAAAGTACCAGCAAATTTCCCCCCAGGGCTGTTGCTGGATTTGCTCGATCTTCTCGCTACGGCGATCCGTAACGATTTTGAGATGATTACTCGTTTCGACAAAACCCCGAAACACCACCGTCCGATTTGCGGGTTTGCCATTACTTTGCACCGTAGCCAATTGAAAATAGCGCGATTGCGGTTTGCTGCGGTTGCGGTGTAAGGATCGAGCCAGGAGCGATCGCCAAGGGGCTAATTCTTGCTGTGTCACCATTTAACGGGAGAAAGTGCTTTTACGCCATCGGTTGAGATAATTTTCCCCGATCTGCGCCGCACTTTGCAACCCACTGTTTTTTTGTCGCAGTTGAGCAATTTCGGCGTTGAGGCGATCGCGCTCTTGTTCGAGGTGATTGATTTGTTGTGCGCGACTGCTGGCTTCTTGTTGCAAATTCTGAATCGTTTGGGCTGTCGTTTGCGCTTGACCTTTTTGCGCCTCTAACTGAGCCTGAATGTCTTTAATTTGCTGCTGTTGTTGTTGAGCCAGATTTTCTTTTTCGGCGATCGTTTGCTGTAGGGCTTGTTCGGCTTTATTTTTCTCTTGCACTACAGTTTTTTGCTGTTCGAGTTCCCTTTGTATGCTGTCGATTTCTTGCTGTAGCGATCGCTGAGTTTCTTGATTTTGGGCTAAGTCGCGATCGCGCTGCTGCAATTGTGTTTGCAACTCCCCAATCTCGCTATTTTTACCGTCTAGGGTTTCTTGCAGGGATTGGATTTCTTGCTCTTTCCCTTCTAGCTGTTGAGTCAAATTCCCAATCTCGCTATTTTTACCGTCTAAAGTTTCTTGCAGGGATTGGATTTCTTGCTCTTTCCCTTCTAGCTGTTGAGTCAACTCCCCAACTTCATCATTTTTACCGTTTAGGGTTTCTTGCAGGGATTGGATTTCTTGGTTTTGGCCTCCTAGCTGTTGGTTTAAATCCGCAATGCCTTTATTTTTAGACTCAATCTCTTGCTTTAGGGTCTGATTTTCGGCGGTTTGAGTCTCTAAGTTTTGATGTAAATCAGCCGTGGCTTGATTCTGGCTTTCAAGGTCTTGTTGTAAGGATTTGACTTCCTGATTTTTGCCTTCTAGTTGTTGGTTTAAATCCGCAATGCCTTTATTTTTGGACTCAATCTCTTGTTTTAGGGTCTGATTTTCGGCGGTTTGACTTTCTAGGTTTTGGCTGACTTTCCCCAATTCTTGGGCTTTCACTTCCACATCCTGCTGAAGCTCGCGTAATACCTGTTCGCGTTCTTCAACTTGTTGGTTTAAGTCCGCAATGCCTTTATTTTTAGACTCAAGCTCTTGTTTTAGGGTCTGATTTTCGGCGGTTTGACTCTCTAGGTTTTGGCTGACTTTCCCCAACTCTTGGGCTTTCACTTCCACATCCTGCTGAAGCTCGCGCAGGGCTTGTTTTTGGTCTGCGAGTTGTGCGCTAGAATCAGCAGTCCCTTGATTTTGGTCGGCAATTTCTTGTTGTAGGGTTTGATTTTCTGCGGTTTGCTTGGCTAACTGTTGCTTTAAGGTCTCGATTTCCGCTTGTAGGGCTTCTGGGCGATCGCTGGCGGTCGATGCTGTAGCCTTGATCGTGGGGGATTCAGTGGCCTCAGTCTCCTCATGACTCACGACTAAGATACCATCGGGTGCGATCGCCTCTGAGCCATTTTCTGACGGGTTAAACGTGACGGTAATTTCAGCAGCCGATGGGGAAATCGCAATTTCTCCACCCATCAGTCGCTCTACTAAAGCCGAGCGCGATAACCCCGTTTGTTTGGCAATATGACTGAGGTTATCAACGGCTTTTGAGGATAAAGAAATCCCAACTTTAGATTTTCGATTTGAGGATTGAGTAGAGGCTTTACGATTTTTCTTGGCCATTGCTATCTCCCGCGCGTTGCTTCGTCACAGAATAGTATATTGTAGCTCTCGTTACATCCGATCTCGCAGTTTGCAATTGTTGATGATTTGTCTTTTGTCCTTTGTCATTAGCTCAGTACAAATGACGAATGACCAATGACCAATGACGCTCTACATCTTCTGTTCGACTCCAAACCCGGCCAGTCTTACTTGGTCTAACGGGCCATCTTCAGGGGGACGCTGATAATTCAAAATCCGTCGCATTCTCAAAGTCGGGTTGATCAGGGTAATCGAATCAACCGACACCACCTTGGTATATTTGGTGGTCATCAAGAGTTCGCGGGTTTCAGGGATAAAGCGAAAATGGGAGATAATCGGGCGGTCTTCTTCGTAAGCGCGATCGCGCAGATAATCCCCTTCGAGAATGCCGTTGTTTTCCTGGGTAGGGGCAAACAGCAAGTTGAGTTGCTGGGATACTTCCTCCCCAGTTTCGGAAACGGTGTGAAACGCCAGTTGGAAGCCGGGAATGATGTCTAAATCGTCCACTACATCATATTCGTTATCTTTAAAGACTTTTTCTTTGAGAGAGGCGGTTAAGGGATTCACGGTAAATTCTGTGCGCGATCGCTCGATTTCACCGTGGGATAAGTAATGATAAGTCCGTTCCGAACGCCATTGACCCACACAACAATCAAAAAATTGGTGAAATGGCTTAATTTTCATGGTTTAATCCTTAAATAAAAGACAGTTGAGTATAAATACTTACAGAATAAACGGGGAACTTTCTGCAAAATAGTCTCAACCTGATTGGGTTTTCGTTGATTTCTGCAATTTCTGCCCAGAGGTTGACGACAGGCTAGACATTTATCCCTTATAATGTTAACAATTATTAAGCGTTGAGTATTCTGGCTTTACAAAGCGCTGCAACTGTGCGTTGACACATTCTTTGAGGTTCTGTAATTTATGCAATCATCGGTACAACTTACTCAACTCTCGCCCGAAGCCCTGGCGGTTGAGTTCTTTCGGCAATCCGCCGGGCAATGGCATTCCCAACGACGTTATTACACCCTTACCGATGGGGAAACGCAAGAGGTGATCAGCGCCATTCAAGTGCGTTATCTTGAACCCGGAGATTCCCAGTTAATCGAACTAGCCCAACGCCACAAACTCGATAACCCCCAGGCGCTCGTTGCCGGAACCGCCGTATCTTGGGAAAGTCGTTATACTGCCCCGGCCAAACGGAAACCCGCCAAAGGCTCAACGGTATTTGGCATTTTAGGGGAAACCTTGTATCGCGATCGCGGTTTTGCCACCAGCAAGCCCGTCACCGCCCAGTTTTATTTCCCGAATCCTCAAACGATGAATCTGCGAACCGAGTACAACGGCTCGATGTTTGAAGAAGAATTGAAATTAATCGGCCAGAAATATCGCACTCGTCAAACGATTATTTCCCGCGCGGGAGAGCAACAGATGATCGGTCAATATCTAGAAACCCGCGTTGCTTAACACAACTTAAAATTTCTCTTGAAGTTACGGTAACCAAACAAATTCTTATAACTCCCATAAGCATTAGCTTTGGGAGTTTTTTAGGGGCAAATGCTAATGTATATCAATGTAACAGCGCGATCGCGCCCTAAATTGCCAGCCCAACTTCTCAGAAACGGTTTAAAGGTTGATAACACTGGAATCCCAAGAATTATCCTTACAAAACTTCGCCATTTCTTAATAATTTGTAACGAACAAACAACCAACAGCATTGTATAAAGATTACTTGAGGGCGAAAACAACCAGGTCAACGTCAGCCAGAATACTCATTTAGCCCGTCTACACTGTTTCCTCATAAAAACATTAAGTTTTCTCATGTTTTGTCACCGTGTTTAACTCAAAGATTAGTTAGCCAAGCGGTTGTGAATTGAGAGAAACAAACAGACCCAAATGAGTCAACGCGGCCGGTTGTGACGAAATATCCCTCAAAAAACTTGTTTGGAAACCAAACTTAAACTTAAACCGAAATTTCAAGTAGGAGATAGATTCGATGTTCGACGCTTTCACCCGGGTTGTTTCCCAAGCTGATGCTCGTGGCGATTTCTTGTCTGAGTCTCAGCTCGATGCACTGAACAGTATGGTTGCAGAAAGCAACAAGCGTATGGATACCGTTAACCGGATCACCAGCAACTCTTCTGAAATCGTTGCTAACGCTGCGCGTGCTTTATTCGCCGAACAGCCTCAACTGATCGCTCCTGGTGGTAACGCTTACACCAGCCGTCGCATGGCTGCTTGCTTACGCGACATGGAAATCATCTTGCGTTACGTTACCTACGCCATCTTCTCTGGTGATGCCAGTGTATTAGAAGATCGTTGCCTCAACGGCCTGCGCGAAACCTACGTTGCTTTAGGCGTTCCCGGTGCTTCCGTTGCTGCTGGCGTTCAAAAAATGAAAGACGCTGCTACCGGAATCGCTAACAATCCTAGCGACATCACCCAAGGCGATTGCAGTGCTTTAATGTCTGAAGTCGCTGGTTACTTCGATCGCGCTGCTTCTGCGGTTTCTTAATTTTTAAGCAACAACCGTTCAGCCAACGCCTTCTCAATTTCAACAATTTCTTAACTCAAATAAACGCAAACAACAGGAGATAAATCACAACATGAAAACTCCACTTACCGAAGCCGTATCAGCCGCCGATTCTCAAGGCCGTTTCTTAAGCAGCACCGAAATTCAAATTGCTTTTGGTCGTTTTAAGCAAGCCACTGCCAGCTTACAAGCTGCTAAAGCCTTGACCAGCAATAGCCAAAGCTTAGTCAACGGTGCAGCCCAAGCGGTTTACAACAAATTCCCTTACACCACCCAAATGCAAGGGCCCCAATACGCGGCTGACCAACGCGGTAAAGATAAGTGCGCTCGTGACATCGGTTACTACCTCCGCATGGTGACCTACTGCTTAGTTGCTGGTGGTACTGGCCCCATGGATGAGTACCTCATTGCAGGTATCGACGAAATCAACCGTACCTTTGAATTATCTCCGAGCTGGTACATTGAAGCCCTCAAGTACATCAAAATGAATCATGGCTTGAGCGGTGACCCGGCTGTAGAAGCTAATTCTTACCTCGATTACGCCATCAATGCGTTGAGCTAACAGGCGAGATCGCTGGCCCGGAAAAGTAGGATAGTTGTTAGCAATAGGGTTAGCAATTGTTTACCTTTCCGGGTCTCATTGTATCTAGGAAACAAGATACGGTGCTGCGATTTTCCGAGCCGTCTCGATCGCGTTAGCTCAACACTTTTAAAACAGGAGTTTTTGGAATATGGCAATAACAACAGCAGCATCCCGTTTGGGTACATCTGCCTTTAGTGAAGCCCCACGGGTGGAATTGCGCTCGAACTTCACCGAAGACGATGTACAAAACGTCATTCGCGCCGTTTACCGTCAAGTCCTCGGTAACGACTACATTATGAAATCCGAGCGCCTAAACAGCGCCGAGTCTTTGTTGCGGAATGGTTACATCACCGTGCGGGACTTTGTACGGGCCGTGGCACAATCCGAGTTGTACAAGAAAAAGTTTTTCTACAGCAACTTTCAAACCCGGTTCATCGAACTGAGCTACAAACACCTTTTAGGCCGCGCTCCCTATGACGAAGCCGAGGTGATCTACCACCTCGACTTGTATCAGGAAAAAGGCTACGCCGAAGAAGTGAACTCCTATATTGACAGCGAGGAGTATCAAAACAACTTCGGTGAAAACGTTGTGCCTTATTACCGGGGCTTTAACAACCAAAAAGGCCAAAAGACCGTTGGCTTTACCCGGATGTTCCAATTGTATCGCGGTTATGCCAATAGCGATCGCGCTCAAATCAAAGGCAGCCAATCGCGTTTAGCCGGAGAGTTAGCTCGTAATGACGCTTCCCCTGTGGTGGGTCAGTCTGGCAGTAACAACGGTTGGGCTTATCGCGAATCGGCAGATAACACCACCCCGAACCAAGCCCTCGGCGGAACCACCCCCTTTGGCGCTCAATCGGCGCGGATGTATCGTGTCGAAGTTACCAGCTTAGTCAAACAAGGCTATCCCCGTGTGCGTCGCAGCAGTCGGGCTTACCTTGTACCTTATGACAAGCTTTCCCAAACCCTTAAAGAAGTGAACCGCGTGGGTGGCAAAATTGCCAGCATTACCCCCGCCTAATCAATCGGTCTATTCAGCACATCAATTTACAAGGAGAAAGCAAGCATTATGCTGGGTCAAGCGTTTCTAGGTCGTTCTAACGGTAGTTCTAGCGCCAGTAGCCGCATTTTCGCCTACGAAGTGACGGGTTTACGGCAAAACAACGGTAACAACGAAAACGATTACCGCTATCGGCCAAACGGTAACAGCATTTTAATTAAAGTGCCTTATAGTCGCATGAACGAAGAAATGCAACGAATTACCCGCATGGGCGGTACAATTGTCAGCATCAAACCTTGGAATTCTGATTCTGAGTCTGATTCTGAATCGTAACTTGAATTGATGTTGCCGAATCCTGATTCAAAAGCAACAACGTCATCGTCGGTAGGGGAAAACTCTAGCGATGATGGCGTTATGTCTGTTGCTGACGCGATCGCGAACCTCCAACAAACCGCAGACACCAGTTTGCGCTATTACGCCGCTTGGTGGTTGGGGAAATTTCGCGTCAGTACCCCAGAAGCGATCGCCGCTTTACTAACAGCCCTCGAAGACGAAAGCGATCGCGCCCCCGATGGCGGTTATCCCCTGCGTCGTAACGCCGCGAGAGCCTTGGGCAAACTCGACGATCCTAGAATTGTCCCCGCCTTAATTGCCCATCTCGAAGACCCAGATTTCTACGTCCGCGAAGCCGCCGCCCAATCCTTAGAAATGCAAGGGCGTTCCCAAGCCATTCCCCCCTTACTCAAACTCTTAGAGGGTGGAGTCGAAGCCGCGCAACCCGTCCCCGGCAAACCCCACCTCACCGAGCCGTATGAAGCCATTATCGAGGCGTTAGGCACATTAAATGCTATCGAAGCCATTACCGCCATTGAACCCTTTTTAGGGCATTCTGTGGCCAAGGTAAAATATGCGGCAGCTCGGGCCATGTATCAACTCACCCAAAAAGACGAATACGGCCAGCAACTAATCGCCGCCCTGAGAGACCCCAACTTACAACTGCGGCGCTCGGCCTTGATGGATTTAGGAGCAGTCGGTTATCTTAAAGCCGCCGACGCGATCGCGGGGGCTTTTGCCGAAAACAGCCTCAAACTGATTTCCCTCAAGGGTTTACTCGAACAAGCCTTAAACGCCGAAAATCCTGATGCTGTTACCCTTTCAGAAGACAGCATTCATTTGATGCAATTAATGGATGGTTTGTTGTAGTTGTTGGTTGTTGGTTATTGGTTGTTGGTTATTGGTTATTGGTTGTTGGTTATTGGTAGGGAACA
>JGI12109J20283_10183130_pt1 | contig 10970 bp, 8 predicted proteins | sample ElkSlonscriptome_12_FD_20283 | JGI IMG/M metagenome (IMG submission 20283) | reverse complement strand
CGCCCGGCGGCCTCGTGGAACAGCAGATAATGGAGCGGCGTGTAGGGCAGCATCACCCCCAGCCGGTCAAGCCCCGGCGCCATCCCGGGCAGCCGCGTGGCAAGTATCCGGGGCATGTCCAGCAATACGATGGGCCGCTCCGGGGAGGTGAGCAGCGCCGCCTCGTCGGGCTGCACATCCACCACCCCGTGCAGCGAGGCGAGCCCCGCCACCATCACCGCGAAGGGTTTGGCCTCCCGCTGCTTGCGCGCCCGCAGTCTCGCCACCACCGCCGGCTGGTGGGCGTCGCACACCAGATGGAAGCCGCCGAGCCCCTTGATGGCCAGTATCTCGCCCCGGCGCAGCCGCGCCACGGTCCCGGCGACAACGTCTTCCACCACCAGCGGCGCACCGTCCGGGGCCAGCAGGCGAAGCTGCGGGCCGCACACCCCGCAGGCATCGGGCTGGGCGTGGAAGCGTCGATCCGCCGGGTCGTGGTACTCGGCGCTGCACCCCTGGCACATGGCGAACCCCGCCATGCTGGTGCCGGGCCGATCGTAGGGCAGTGATCGGGTGATGGTGTAGCGCGGACCGCAGTTGGTGCAGTTGATGAACGGGTAACGATAACGCCGGTCGGCGGGATCGAACAGCTCCTGCAGACAGTCGTCGCACACCGCCGCGTCCGGGGTGACTCCGGCGCTCACCGCCCCACCCCGGCTGGTGCGGATGACAAAGCCCCGCTCCAGCTGCCGGGGCGGCAGCGGACTCACCTGGATACCGGTGATCCGGGCCAGCTGCGGGGGTTCGCGCAACGCCTCGAAGAACCCCGCCAGCGCGGCGGGCTCGCCCTGTACCTCCAGTTCCACCCCGGCGGCGTCGTTGCGCACCCAGCCGCTGAGTCCGTGTAGCCCCGCCAGCCGGTGGATGAAGGGCCGGAAACCCACCCCCTGCACCTCGCCGTGGATGCGTAGCCGGCGCCGTTGCACCATCTCCCGGGACGTGGCCGTCGCCAGCGGGAAGGTGGTGCGAGGTGTGCCGATGGTCATGCCCATGATCAGATCGCCAGTTCGCCGCGCACCCGCGCCAGTTCCGCCTCCAGCGCCGCCGAGCGCGCCTCCAGCGCCGTGCGGCGCTCACCGCGCAGCCAGTCCAGCCAGCCGTCCATGCCCGCCCCGGAGCGCGCCGACAGTTGCAGGCACTGGATGGCCGGATTCACCCGCCGGGCGTATTCCAGGCAGCGGTCCACATCGAAATCCACATGGGGCAGCAGATCCACCTTGCCGAGAATCATCAACTCGGCGGCGGCGAACATATCCGGGTACTTCAGCGGCTTGTCCTCGCCCTCGGTGACCGACAGGATCACCACCTTGCAGCGCTCGCCCAGATCGAAGCCCGCCGGACACACCAGATTGCCCACGTTCTCGATGAACAGCACCGCGCCGCTCTCCAGCGCCAGCCGCGCCAATGCATGGCCCACCATGTGGGCATCCAGATGGCAGCCCTTGCCGGTGTTGATCTGCACCGTGGGTACCCCGGTCTCGCGCACCCGCTCGGCGTCGAAAGTGGTCTGCTGATCGCCCTCGATCACCAGCCGGGGAAAGCTGCCTTCCAGGCACTTGAGGGTCTCCACCAGCAGGCTGGTCTTGCCGGAGCCGGGGCTGGAAACCAGATTCAGGGCCAGCACGCCCCGCGACTCGAAGCGCTCCCGGTTGGCCCGGGCGTAGTCGTTGTTCTTCGCCAGGATATCCTGCTCGATAGTCACCATCCGGGCCTGGCTCAGGCCCGGAGCATGGGCGTGGGCCGGACCGTGGCCGTAGTGCAGATCATCACCGCTGGCCACTGGCCCATGGTCGTGGTCGTGATCGTGATGATGCTCGTGATCGTGGTGGTGGTGATCGTGGTCATGCCCCGCCACCTTCACCTGACCCTCGCCGCAACCGCAGACAGTACACATCACTCCACCTCCAGATCCTTGATCTTCAGTTCATCACCGCCGGTCACCTGCAAGCGGTGGCCACCGCAGCCGGGACAGGGATCGAAACGTTGCTGGATGCTCACCGTGTCGCCACACTGGAAACAGTAGGCCTGGCCGGGCCGGGGCAGGATCTCCAGGGTGGCACCGTCGGCCAGCGTGTCGCGGCTCACCACCTGGAAGCCGAAGCGCAACGCCGCCAGTTCCACCCCGGCCAGCGCCCCCACCGTCAACCGCACCCGCCGCACCCGCGAGAATTGCTGCTCGCGGGCCGCCGCTTCCAGTACCCCGACGATGCTCTCGCAGAGGGACATCTCATGCATGGGCCAGGTCTCGCTATTCCCAGTCGAGTACTCGGTTATAACAGACGAAATCGCCCGCCACCGTGATCTGGGTCAATGTTCATTCGCTAATCCACGCAGAGATCCCATGGAACGTTTCCATTACCGGCATGGTGGTATTCTCGTGGCAGGACGGTTGGAAACGCGGGGAAAGCGACTCCCACGCCATTTATCAGGATAATTTTTCTGCGGGACTTTTAATGATTTAGGTTAATATTAAGGAAGCTTCACAAAGACAGAACGATAACGCGTTAATCGGTTTGCGGAACAATCGAAAAGTTAGTTTGCAGACCGAATGCCTAGGATCAGGGAGTCCATCCCATGAGTTCGGTACTCACCCGACATCGCCCATGGAGGGCGACCCCGGCCTGGTTGGCGGGACTGGCGGTTCTTTACACCGGCCTGGCGTTTCTCGGTATTCAGTTGACCCGGGAATTCGGCTCGGTGGCGCCCCTGTGGCCGGCGGGCGGTCTGCTGCTGGGGATATTATTGCGCTTGCCCGATCGTTGGTGGCAGATATTCGCTGTCTGCATCCCCGGCTCGATGGCCGCCGATATCCTCGCCGGGTGCGACAGTATCCCGGTGGCCCTGGGGCTGGCGGTGGCCAATCTTCTCGGAGTATGGCCGGCCGTCTGGCTGGTGCACCGGCATCTGGGGTTGCCGTTCACGCTGGATGGGTTAAGACCCCTGCTGCGGCTCGCGCTCATCATCCTGCTGGCGCCGCTGCCCGGCGCAATGTGGGGTGCCGCGGTCGTTCACTGGGCCTATGCCACGCCCTTCCCGGAGATTTTCCAGGTATGGTGGTGGTCGGACTCGGTGGGCGCGATGATCGTCACCCCGCTGGTGCTGACCTGGCCGCGACGCGGGCTGCCCCGCATGAACCCCTGGCAATGGCTGGAACTGGGGACGCTATTGCTGACCACCGCCACGGTGAGCTATCTGGCCTTCGAGTTGGACCACCCGATCCTGCTGCACATGGTGATGCCGCCCCTGCTCTGGGCGGCGCTACGCTTCGGGATCGGCGGCACCGCGCTGGCCGGGTTGCTGGTCACCGCCATCAGCCTGCAATGTACCGTGGAGGGCACCGCGCCGTTCAGCGCGAGCAATGCCTCGCTGGGCCAGCGGGTGCTGGACCTGCAACTGTATCTGGGTGCGCTGCTGGCCCCGGCCCTGCTGGTGGCGGCCACCTTCGTGGATCGCTGCCGGGCGCTGCGGGCGCTGGCCGCCAGCGAGGCGCGGTTCCGTGATTTCGCCGATACCGCCGCCGATGTTTTCTGGGAAGTGGACCCGATGCTGCGCTTCAGCTACATCTCCGGGCGTTTCCAGGAAGTGCTGGGACTGGCGCCCCGGGACTTGCTGGGCAAGGACATGAACGATTTTCTCCAGCACCGCAGTGTCCGCGCCACCGGGCTGTCCGCCAGCACCGACCAGCAACCCGGGCTGGACGCCGATACCCCCGAGGGGCACCGCGACCGCCAGTTCCAGTTCACCCGCCCGGACGGGCTGATACGGGTGCTGCGCGACAGCGCCAAACCGGTGTTCGATGATGACAACGAGTTCCTGGGCTACCGGGGCGCGATCAGCGACATCACCGAGACCCAGCGCATGTACGAGCAGATCGCCTTCCAGGCCACCCACGACGGGCTCACCGGGCTGCCCAACCGGACCCTGTACCGGAGCCTGCTGCGGGAGAGCCTGGCCCGGGCGAAACGCGGTCATGGACTGGTGGGAGTGTTGTTCCTGGACCTGGACGGTTTCAAGCCGGTGAACGATTCGTTGGGTCACGCGGTGGGAGATCTGCTGCTGCAGACCGTGGCCAAGCGGTTGAAGACCACGGTGCGCGACAGCGACGTGGTGGCGCGCCTCGGCGGCGACGAGTTCGTGGTGCTGCTGTCGGATCTGGAAACCACCCAGGGCGCCGCCGAGGTGGCCCGCAAGCTGGTGGCGGTGCTGAGCGAGCCTTACCGGGTGCCCACCGTGGATCACCCCCTGTATCTGTCCGCCAGCATCGGCATCAGCCTCTATCCCCAGGACGGCGAGGACGTGGAGACCCTGCTGAAGAACGCCGATATCGCCATGTATCAGGCCAAGGTGCAGGGTCGTAACGGCTACCGCTTTTTCTCCACCGAGATGCATACCCGGGCGCTCAGCGATCTGACCCTGTCCAATGAACTGCGCCAGGCCCTGGATCGTGGCGAGTTCGTGCTCTACTACCAGCCCCGGGTATGTCTGCGCGATGATCGGCTGCTGGGGGTGGAGGCGCTGATCCGCTGGCAACACCCCCGCCGGGGCCTGCTCTCGCCCGGGGAGTTCATTCCGTTGGCCGAACTCACCGGGGTCATCGATCCCCTGAGCCGCTGGGTGGTGGAGAGTGCCTGCGAGCAGGGTCGGCGCTGGCTGGCAGAGGGGCTGCCGCGGTTTCAGATCGCGGTGAACCTGTCGGCCCGGCAGTTCCGGGAGCGGCACCTGCCGGCATTCATCGAGGCGGCCCGGGGCAGCGGCGATCAGACCCATCTGGCGTTGGAGGTGGAACTCACCGAGAGCATGGTGATGCAGAACCCCGCCCAGGCCCTGGAGGTGATGCGCGAGTTGAAGCGCCTCGGGGTACAGATGGCCATCGACGATTTCGGCACCGGCTATTCCTCGCTGGCCCAGCTACGGCATTTTCCCATCGACTGCCTGAAGATCGACAAATCCTTCGTGGAGCGCCTACCCGGGGATGCCGAGGACCGCGCCATCATCCAGGCCATCATTGCGCTGGGCCAGAGCCTGCACCTGCGGCTGGTGGCCGAGGGCGTGGAAACCCCGGAGCAGCACCAGTACCTGGCGCGGATGGGCTGCCACGAGGGTCAGGGTTATCTGTTCGGGCGGCCCATGCCGGCGGCGGCGCTGGTGGCGTGGCTGGCGGATCGGCAGGTGGTGTCGCCGGATTCCCGCTAGCCACTCACCCCGGCGCGTCCCTGGATCCGCATCAGGGTTTGCTGCATGGCGCCACAGAGGGTCTCGCGGCCGCCCTTCACCACCCACACCTCGGCGCGGGCCACAGTGAGGGTACGGCCCGGGCGCACCACCTCGCCCCGGGCGATGAGCAGCTCGCCGTCCGCCGGGGCCATGAGGTTCAGCTTGTACTCCACAGTGAGCACCCCGTCGCCCGCCCCCATCAGGCTGTAGCCCGCGTAGCCCCCCGCCGAGTCGGCGATGGTGCCCACCACGCCGCCGTGGAAAAAACCATGCTGCTGGGAGACCTCGTCGCTGTAGGGCAGATGGATCTCGGCCCGACCGGGTTCGATCACGGTGAGGGTGGCGCCCAGGTGGGCCATGATGCCCTGGCGGGCGAAACTCGCTCGCACCGTCTGTTCGAACCCGGGATTGGCCGGCTGGAACTGTGTCATAACTGGATTCTCCTGGCAGGGGTGGCCCTTATAGTGCAGCACCGTGGCGCCCATGGTGGCGGGAAATCGCCGGTATCATACCCCGGCGCGGAGGCACCGGGAGATCGCCCGTGCAGACGCGATGCACTGGCTCGACAATGCCCCGGCGATCCCTACAATGGGCATCCCCCCAACAGGACGTTCACCGGTGGATAATCCGACCCCCGACACCCCCTTAACCGACTGGCTGGCCCGCATCCAGGACGCCGAGCGCGCCGGCGATATGATCCTCGCCTATGACCATAGCTGCCAGGCCCTGGCGCAGTATCCGGGCGATCTGCAACTGCGCTACCGGGCGGTGCTGAACCTGGCCCGGGCTGGCGGTCACGGTCAGGCCGAGACCCTGTACCGGGAATTCCGGCTGGCCGAGGCCGACGACGAGCGGATCAGTTCCCTGGGCGCCCGGTTGCTGCGCGAGCGTGCCCTGGAGACCGACCAGTCGGGGCTGCTGGCCGAGGCCGCCAGCCGCTACCAGGCCATCCATCAGCGCACCGCCGGTTCCTTCAGCGGGGTCAACGCGGCGGTGCTGTGGTTGCTGGTGGGACGACTGGAGCGCGCCCGGGAACTGGCGCGCACGGTGCTGCAACAACTGGTGGCCGATACCGACACCACCGTCAGCCCCTACTACGCCGCCTCGGATGCCGCCACCGCCGCCTTGCTGCTGGGCGAGTTGGAGACCGCCCAGGCTTATCTGCAAGCCTGCGCCAAGCACCACGGCGGTAATCAGACCCTGCTGGCCGCCACCCGCCGACAACTGGTCCGGGTCTGCGAGGCCATGGGCGTGGACCCGGCGCTGCTGGCGCCCCTCAGGCCGCCCGCGGTGATCCACTACACCGGCCACATGATGGCGCCGCCCAACCGCCCCGGGCGGCTGCCCGAGGCGGCGGTGCCCGCGGTGCAGACGGCGATCCGGAGCTTTCTGCGGGAGGCCGGGGTCGGCCACGGCTTCGGGGCGCTGGCCTGCGGCGCGGATATCCTGATGGCCGAGGCGCTGCTGGAGCACGGCGCCGAACTGCATGTGGTGTTGCCCTGCGAACCGGCCCAGTTCGTGAGCCTGTCGGTGGCCCCGGGGGCGCGGGACTGGGAGGCGCGGTTTCGCCGCTGCCTGGCACGGGCCAGCAGCCTGACCCTGGCTACCCGGGATCGGCTGCCCGGGGATATCACCCTGTTCGTCTACGCCAGCCGGCTGGCCATGGGGCTGGCGCGGCTGCGAGCCTCGGGACTGGATGCGCCACTGAAGCAACTGGCGGTGTGGGACGGGGCGCCGGCCAGCGGTCCGGCGGGCACCGGCGCCAACGTGGCTTACTGGCGGGAACTGGGGCTGCCCAGCCAGGTGATCCCCAGCGGCGCCACAACCCGTCCGCCCCCGCCGCCGCCCCACACGGTGGCCGACAACCAGCGTCGCATCCGCACCCTGCTGTTCGGCGATTTTCGCGGTTTCGGCAAGCTCCGGGAGTCCCAGCTCGGCCCCTTCGTGGACGGGGTGCTGGGCACCCTGGCGCGGGTACTGGACGGGCACGGCGAGGCCGTGGAGTATAGAAATACCTGGGGCGATGGGCTGTTCGTGGTGTTCCGGGAGGCCCAGCAGGCCGCCCACTGCGCGCTGGATCTACAGCGGGCCATGGCGGATGTGGATCTGGCGGCACTGGGTCTGCCGGAGAATCTCGCGCTTCGCATCGGCATTCACACCGGGCCGGTGATGGCGCTGCGGGACCCGGTGCTGGGGATGGAGAATTTCTTCGGCACCAATGTCAGCGCCACCGCCCGGGTGGAACCCATCACGCCCCCCGGGGAGGTCTATGGCACCGAGGCCTTCGCGGCGCTGCTGGCCCTGCATCCGGAGCCGGGGTTGAGCGCCGAGTACGTGGGACGGATGCCGGCGGCCAAGGGCTTCGGGGAGCTACGGATGTACCGGCTGGTGCGGCGGCCCTGAAACTCGCGACCTTCAGCGCCGGCGTCGTACCCGGTTGCGTAGCCACCAGAGGCCCAAATCCCAGGTCAGTTGCACCGCCAGATACCCCACCAGCGCCGCCACGCAGGAGAACACCAGGGTCCCCGCCCAGAGATACAGGCTCTGGGTCATGAAGGTGCCCATATAACCCTGGAAGCCGAACAGCGCCGTGACGTTCTCGACGATTTCGGTATCCTGGAGCAGAAACTTGCCAAAGCGGCGCGCCGCCAGGTAGATGGGCAGCGCGGTGAGGGGATTGGTGACCCAGCAGGCCAGTACCGCCATGGGCAGGTTCACCGACAGAAACAGCGCCCCCAGCGCGGCCAGCAGCATCTGGAAGGGGATGGTGGGGGTGAAGGCCACGAACAGACCCAGCGCCAGCCCCCCCGCCAGGGAATAGCGATCCAGGGCCCAGATGTGGTGATGGAACAGTCGCTCGCCGATGAGGTGATGCACATAGCTGTTGTGCAACTGGCGCTTCACCTGCTCCTGGCGTCGCCGCCACTGCCGCAACCAGTAGCGGAGCGGCTTGCCGGCGATGGTCCTGGTCACGGATGGTTATCCTCCGGGGTTCGATAAGATCGAGATAACCTTCCCTGTCCGGCAACGCTTTCCAGACTCCACGCCTGGCCGAGGGGTGATTATCACCCGGAACGGCTAAGCAGGCCATCCATGGCGCGATAGGGCAACAGCCGGCGCAGATACCCGAAGACATGGGTGGGTACGGTCACATAGTAGCGGATCCGCGGACGGGGACTTTCCAGGGCGTGGATAACCTTCGTAAGTACCGCCTCCGGTCCCAGGGTGAAGCGAGACGCCGCGCCCTCCTTCTGGAGCCTGACCAGTTGCCGCTGGTAGGAAGCCTCGTGGGTGCTCCCCTCGACGTTCACGTAACGCTGGAAGGCCGCCAGCGCATTGGCCCGGAAGTGGCTGAGGATCGGCCCCGGCTCGATCAGGCTCACCTGGATACCGGCGCCACGCAGCTCCAGGCGCAGGGTATCGGCAAACGCTTCCAGGGCGAACTTGCTGGCGCAGTACGGCCCCCGGTAGGGCAGCGCTACCAGCCCCAGCACCGAGCTGTTGAACAGGATCCGGCCATGTCCCTGGCGGCGCATCACCGGAATCACCCGGTTGGTCAGTTCCACGGTGCCGAACACATTGGTCTCGAACTGGGCGCGCAGGGCCTCGCGGCTCATGTCCTCCAGCGCGCCGTTGAGGCCCCAGGCGGCGTTGTTGAACAGCGCGTCCAGGGTGCCGCCGGTGGCGACGAGCACCTCCTCCACCGCTGCCTGGATGCTGGCGCTGTCGTCCAGGTCCAGCCGTACGGTCTCCAGCCCCTCGTCGCGCAGCCGTGCCACGTCGGATTCCTTGCGGGCGCTGGCGAACACCCGGTGGCCACGGGCCTTCAGGCCCCGGGCGGTGCAGAGCCCGATTCCGGAGGAGCAACCGGTGATGAGAATGGAACGGGGCGTGGTGGCGGTACTGGACATGGTGCGGACGGTCTCCGGCTGCGGCATACTGGGTGGCCTTCACAAAGCCGAACATGGTGCGGATTTCCATGCGTGCTGCCAAGTATCCCGAACGCATCGTCTGCCTCACCGAGGAGACCACCGAGACGCTTTACTTACTGGGCGAGGAGGCCCGCATCGTGGGCATCTCCGGCTTCACTGTGCGCCCACCCCGGGCGCGCCAGGAAAAACCCAGGGTGTCGGCCTTCACCAGCGCCAAACTGGATAAAATCCTCGCCCTACAACCGGATCTGGTGCTGGGCTTCTCGGATCTTCAGGCCGATATTGCCGCCGATCTGATCCGCGCCGGCTGCGAGGTGCTGGTCTTCAACCAGCGCTCGGTGGCGGAGATTTTGGATATGATCTTGCGGCTGGGGACGCTGGTGGGGACCGGGGCACGAGCGGAAGCGCTGGTGGCGGATTACCGGCAGCGCCTGACGGCGCTGGCGGCTGGGACGCCAGCCCGGCGCCCGCGGGTGTACTTCGAGGAATGGGACGAGCCGCGCATCAGCGGCATCCGCTGGGTCTCGGAGTTGATCCAACTCGCCGGCGGCGAGGATATCTTCCCGGAACTGGCGGTGAAATCTCTCGGCAAGGAGCGGATTCTCGCCGATGACCACGAGATCCTCGCCCGCCGCCCGGAGATCGTCATCGGCTCCTGGTGCGGCAAGAAATTCCGCCCCGAGCGAGTGGCGGCGCGCCCCGGCTGGGCCGATCTTCCGGCAGTGCGAGACGGCGAACTCCACGAGATCAAATCCGCCGATATCCTCCAGCCCGGCCCCGCCGCGTTGAGCGACGGGTTGGCGCAACTGCAAGCCATCATAGCCGCCTGGCAAGCTCGCCGCGCCGGGGCAGTTGCCCATGGATGAAGCCGGCGATGGCCCGGATATCGTTCAGGTCCAACAGCGGCACCGGCAACCGCCTGTAGCCCCCCACCAGGATCAGATCCACGCAGGCGCTGATGGACATGCAGATGCCCGGCATGGACGAGATGATCGCTCCGTGCTGGATGTCCTGTACGCCCACTGTGCGCGTATCGCTGGCGGGGCGAGCGGGTGCTGGCAGCGGATGGATTCGTGGGGGTGGATTGATGGGGGTATCGCGATGAAGGGCTTGCTCAACGTCGGTAAAATCCTGCTCGTGATGGCGACCTGCGCACCGGGCGTGGCCACCATGGCTGCCACCCGGGACGATCCCGACTGGGTGGATACCCGCGAGCGGATCATCGTCGAACTCCGCGGCGACCGCGACCGCGTACCGCCCCATCTGCTGGAACCCGCCAACCTGGATATCCTGCTCCAGCATGTGCTGGAGACCTACCGAAGGGGTCGCTACCAGGGCGAACTGCCGGAGCGGCGCAGACTCCGGCGTGACGTGGCCGAGGAGGCCGCCGATATCCTGGAGGACCACGCCGACGATCTGGAGGATCTGGCCGACCTGGAGAATGAGCTCCGCCCCATGTACCCGGTGCTGGGCATCGACTCCGCCGATCACGCCCCACTGACCCTACCCGGCTGGCCCGAGACCCGCCAGGCGGTGCTGGCGGATCTGGACGCGGATACGCCGGATGCGGCGACTCTGGATCCGGGCCTTGCCGGGCTGGACGCGCTGATCCTCCGGCAACTGCGGCGCCGCAACCGCGAGCCCGCGGATCTGGCCGGGGAGACCTACCAGCGGTCCGTGGCCCGGGCCGCATCGCATCCCTACGAGGAGTTGCTGACGCTGCGCCAGCGGGTGCGGCAGACCGCTGCCCTGTGGCCCGCCCCCCCGGCGCCGGAGAGCGACGAC
>JGI12109J20283_10136039_pt1 | contig 10970 bp, 8 predicted proteins | sample ElkSlonscriptome_12_FD_20283 | JGI IMG/M metagenome (IMG submission 20283) | reverse complement strand
GGTGATTCTTATGCAGTACTGCCACCTTATAACTTGGGTGACTTGATCATTGAGCAAATCGAAACAATCACCAAAAAGATAGCCATCGCCTTGCGTACCGTTGGGCTGATTAATATTCAATTTGCCATCAAAGACGACGTGGTTTACGTGATTGAAGCCAATCCACGTGCCTCTCGAACGGTTCCGTTTATTGCGAAAGCATACGACGAGCCCTACGTGAATTATGCTACCAAGGTAATGTTGGGAGAGAAGAAGGTGACTGATTTTAACTTTAAGCCCAAAAAGCACGGTTATGCCATCAAGATTCCCGTTTTCTCTTTCGAGAAATTCCCGAATGTGAACAAAGAGCTGGGCCCCGAGATGAAATCGACCGGTGAGGCAATTCAATTTATCGACACGCTTATGGATCCGTTTTTTCGAAAGATTTACAGCGAGAGAAACCTATACCTAAGCCGCTAAACGAATCTCCCTATCTTTGCGCCGGAAATGAGATTGATTCTGATCATTTTGGGAATTTATTTTGCCGTTCGGCTTTTGGGTCGACTTTTGGCACCGCTGATGAACAACAATCGTTCTTCTGCTTCTGGTGGTGCCGGTCGGAGAGAGTCAGACAATCGGAAGGAAGGTGAAGTAAAGATTGAATATACCGACAAAAAGAAACGAAAGGACAATTCTGACTCGGGAGAGGGAGATTATGTCGATTTCGAAGAACTCGATTAATTATGAAACACCCATTGGTTAAGCGCTTTCTACCGCACCTCATAGCCGTATTGTCTTTTTTGGCCATCAGTGTCATCTACTTCTACCCGGCTTTTGATGGATACAAATTGAGCCAAAGTGATGTGACCACTTTTCGTGGGATGTCTCAGGAAATCGTAGAGTACCGAAGAATGTATGGAGAGGATCCGCTATGGACCAACTCCATGTTTGGCGGAATGCCGGCATACCAGATTTCCGTTGAGCACCCGAATCACATCATAGCAATTATTGACAATGCGATGAGTTTGGGATTACCTCGCCCGGCGAGTTATCTCTTTCTCTATCTACTCGGCTTTTATATCCTTATGATTTCGCTTCGGGTAAAACCGGCCATGGCCGCTGTCGGAGCTGTCGCTTTTGCCTTTTCCAGCTATTATTTCATCATTTTGGAAGCTGGTCACAACACAAAAGCTCACGCCATTGGCTACATGGCTCCGATTTTGGCGGGAATAATTTGGGCTTACCGAGGTCGAATCCTTTTCGGCGGGGCCATGGCCGCGTTGTTTCTCGCTCTGGAAATTGAGGCAAACCATGTCCAAATCACCTATTATTTAGGTCTTTTTGTCATATTTTTGGTACTTGTTTTTGCCTTCAGGGCTTACCGTCAATCACAGATCGGTCAATTTGTGAAAGCATCTCTGGTATTGTTGGTCGCTGCTATTTTGGGAGTCGGGGCTAACCTGAATAATCTTTGGCCGACTTATGAATACGGAAATTACTCTATTCGGGGAGCCACTGAGCTAACGGTTCAACCCGATGGAGCATCGAATGATGCCAATGTCACAGCCGGCTTGGACCGAGATTACGTGACCCAGTGGAGCTATGGAATCACCGAAACGCTGAGCTTGTTTGTGCCCAACATCATGGGAGGTGGATCAGGCGCTTTGATCGACCAAAATACGCAGCGCGAAAATCCTCAGATGTATCAAGCCATTGCACAGGGTTACCAAACTACTCAGGTATTTCCCAACTCTTATTGGGGCGACCAACCTTTTACCAGTGGGCCTGTCTACTTCGGTGCTACCGTATTTCTATTGTTTCTACTGGGGGTCGTTTTTGTGAAAAACCGAATGAAATGGGCCATTATCGCCGGAGTTGTTTTAACGATTGCACTGGCCTGGGGCAAAAACTTTATGGGCCTTACAGACTTTTTCCTAGACTTTGTTCCGGGGTATAATAAATTCAGGGCCGTTACCATTATCCTTTCTATTACAGGTTTGTTATTTCCTCTCCTGGGATTTCTTTTCATAAGAAGAGTTATCGCTCACTCTGAATCTATTCGCGACGGACAAAAGATGTTTTTAGGTATTGCGGGAGGATTTTCACTTCTTCTTTTGGCCTTTGTGGTAGCTCCTCAAGCGTTTTTCAATTTTTTGAGTACTCAGGAAAATCAAATATTCACCAACCTGTCTCAAGGAGAAAACAGTTCGCAAGTCCTTCAGTACGTATCGGCTTTGCAAGATGCGCGGGCTGAGTTATTCGTATCCGATGCCGTCAGATCTCTTATTTTGGTGCTTCTCACGGCTGCCGTGTTATGGCTTTATGTAAAAGGCAAAGTGAACGAAAAAATCCTGATAGCGGGAATAGCAGTGCTGATAATAGCTGATTTATGGCCAATTTCAAAGCGCTACGTGAACAATGAAAAGGTAAAAGGACGCTTTGTGATGTGGGAGCCCGATGAAGCCGGGGCAAGTGCTTACAAGGAATCTACAGCCGATAAATATATTTTAGAACGCGAGATGGATTTAAATCCTCGCGTGGGAGACGCCGTTTCAGAGGCTGTCGCAGAATTCAAGGGAGATGTGAAAAAGGACGTCTCAAGAAGAGCGAGCCAAGAAGAAGTGAACAACGTAAAGTATGCTGCACTACGATTTAACACGGATTACCGCGTCTTGAATATGAACGGCCCCTTCCAAGAGTCAAGGACTTCCTATTTCCACAACTCTGTAGGAGGATATCACGGAGCCAAGTTAAAGCGGGTGCAAGAGCTCTATGATTTCTACATTTCAAACGAAATTGCAGCATTGGGAGCAGCATTGCAAGGTTCACCTGATATAAACTCGGTAGACAGAGCCATTCAGCTCATGGATGTGGTGAATATGCTCAATACTAAGTATATCGTATACAACCCTGAAGCGCCTCCTTTTGAAAATGAGTATGCCAACGGCCCTGCTTGGTTTGTGGAATATATCGAGACTGCCAATTCTGCTGATGAAGAAATCATGGCTTTGGACGAGTTGGAGTTGAAGTCTGAAGCCGTTGTGCATTCAGACTTTAATGATCAAATAGAGGGGTTCAGTTTCCGGGAATCTGCTGATGCCATGATAGCAGTACAGGAACACTTGCCGAATTACATCAAGTATATCTATGATTCTCCCGTCCCGCAAGCGGTGGTTTTCTCAGAAATATACTATCCCGAAGGCTGGAATGCCTACATCGACGGTGAGCCGGCAAAGCATTTCCGAGCAAATTATACCTTGCGTGGTATGATTATGCCGGAAGGTTCGCATACCATTGAGTTTAAATTCGAACCTCAGAGTTATGCCAGCGCTGCCACGGCCAGCACTGCCGCAGGCCTCCTTATTTGTCTTCTTTTTGCCTTTTCGATGTATCGAAACTTCAAATCTCCCGAGGAAGATGCTTATGACGAACTAATGGATTAACCTTTATGCTGAAAAGAATTGATAAAACGGTTGAATTTGTGCGTCAGAGCATAGGCCCGAACAAGCGAATTCTTGATTTGGGCGTGGCAAATGAGATGGGAGACGCTCTGAAAAAGGCGGGCTATGAAGTGATTAACACAAAAGGGGAAGATTTGGATGTCGATTTCGAAGACTACCTTAAGATGGATGTAGATTGTGTGACGGCCTTTGAAATTTTTGAGCACATGCTCGCTCCTTTTAATATTTTGAGATTGCTCGCGGTTCCCAATGTGGTTGCTTCAGTTCCCCTTAAACTCTGGTTTGCATCTGCCTACTGGAATCCTGCAGATCCGTGGGACAGACATTACCACGAGTTTGAGCCGAAGCAGTTCGATATGTTGATGGAACGTGCGGGCTGGCAAATCAAGGACTCGGAAAAATGGAAAAGTCCTGAAACAAAGAAGCTTGGGTTCAGGCCTATTCTGCGAAGTTTTACGGACCGGTATTACATCGTTCATTGTCAGCGTCCCGAGGGATTCACCCTTCCGGCCAAGTGAAAAAAGTACTTATAATAACGTATTACTGGCCCCCGGCTGGAGGGGCCGGTGTTCAGCGATGGCTTAAGATGTCAAAGTACTTGACAGATTTTAACGTTGAACCCATCATACTGACTGTTCGGCCGGAAAGCGCTTCCTACCCCGTTTCTGACTCAAGTTTTTTGGCTGAGGTTCCGCAAAACCTTAGAGTGATTCGAACCAAGAGTTTTGAGCCTCTCCAAGTCTATTCACGCGTATTTGGAAAGAAGAACGTACCCTATAGTGGTTTTGCCAACGTGGAGACAGACAGTTTCATTTCCAGACTTTCTCGTTGGATCAGGGGCAACATCTTTATTCCCGACGCTCGAAAGGGATGGAATAAATTTGCGGTCAAGGAAGCGAATGACCTCGTGCAAAATGAAAAAATTGACACAGTCATCACAACGGGGCCGCCCCACAGTTCGCATTTAATCGGTCTCGAACTCAAGGAAAAGTTTAAGCTCAACTGGATTGCTGATTTTCGGGATCCATGGATTGATATTTATTATTACTCACAACTACTTCACACGGCCCGAGCAAAAAAGTCAGATAAGGAGCTCGAGTTAAAAGTCCTTTCTTTTTCCGATCTCGTTTTGACCGTTTGTCCTTCCAATCAGTCTTTGATCTCTGCAAAACTGCCTTCTGACCTTCGGGCAAAAGTGAAGCTGTTGCCAAATGGTTTTGATGAAACTGATTTCGAAGACATTGTACCCGTGAAATCGGATGACTTTACCATGGTTTACACCGGAACCATGGCAGCAACCTATCATTTCTCTCCTCTTTTATCAGCGCTTTCAAAACTCGAGATAGATTGGAACTTGATTATTGCGGGTTCGATTTCTCCGGAAGTGAGGAATCAAATCAACGAACATCATTTAGGAAATAAAATCGATTTCAGAGGATACCTGCCTCATGCTGAGGTAATCAGACTTTTGGTGAGTGCGGACTTATTAGTTCATGTTTTACCTGAATATGAATTGGGTACATCGGGAAAGCTCTTTGAGTACATAGGTTCGGGTAGACCGATACTGAACATAGGTAGAAAAGACGGAGACTCGGCTTTCTACATCAATGAAGCCAACGCAGGTAAAACCTTTATGGAGAACAACAACGGGGAGATTGAGCTTTTCATCGAGAGCTTGCAAGCAGGTAAACTCAACTTTGACACGAATAGAAAGTCATTCACGCGCAAAGCGAGAGCCAAGAAATTGGTTGAACTTATCTCTTCTTTGTGATGAGCTCTGCTGCCGACATGAATGAACCCATTTTACCTTTGTATATTTCGGTAATACATTCCAAGGCGTGAACTATTTTATTGGAAAAGGATTGCATCGATCATCCGTGGTATTTTTCATAGATCTTTTGAAAAAGAGGGTGTACGATACTCTTCAGGAAGTAGAGGAAAAGGACCATTCAGATATCTTCTGGGATGATGCCGACGAGCAATCGCTGCCTTTGGCCGGTTCATTTTATCAAAAGCTTCAAGATGAAAAAGATTTACATTGGCAAAACGTATTATCTGACAAATGCCGCATAGAAGATAAGACGGGTCGCACCGACCATGCTGCGACTGTATTTTATATGGTTAATTGTCTGCAAGAGTTTCAGCCTGATTCCACCGATCTGGATAAGTTCGGGCGTTTTCGATTCGAAGCGTCCTATCAAAGTGCTCATGAAAACATTGAGGAGGACCTGGTTGGAAAGATGCTGCTTGATTTTTCGTTGCAAAACGGACTCAAACCACGTGAAAAGGACACGAAGATTTTCATCTCTCACGACATTGATACCATTAGAGGAGGATTGCTTCAAGATGGGTACTGGGCGTTAAGAAACTTTCGAATTAAAAGCCTCTTCGCCATTCTTTTACAAGAATTATTGCTTCGGCCATCTTGGAAAAACATGGATAGAATTCTCAGAATTCAATCCGAATATGACCTGAAATCAACTTTTTTCTGGCTTCTTGAAGCGGGTAAGGACGATTTAGGTATTCCTCAAGCAGACTATTCAGCGAAGGATGTAGCGAGTAATCAATTAATCATTGATTCAAAGGAAGGATTCGAAAACGGTTTGCATAAATCGACATTGAAGAAATCGATATCGGAAGAGCTCGAAAAGGCGCCCGAAAGTTGGGTGCTTAACCGCTATCATTTTCTTAAGTTCAATCCTTATCCCGACTGGATAGCCGTGTCAGAGTCTCCAATCAGACTTGATGCTAGTCTTGGTTTTTCAGAACATTTTGGATTCAGAAATTCTTTTGGAGAAGCCTTTGTTCCATTTGATTTCAGGTCCTGCAATTACTTTGATTTCGTGGAGGTTCCCCTCACCGTTATGGATATGACTTTCAAGAATTATCTGAAGTCGCCGGTGGAAAATACGGCTCAAATGATTATCGAGTTTATAGAAGGTCACAGTCGAAATTGCGTAATTTCCCTGCTTTGGCACAACACATTTTTTACCGATTATAAATTCGGGGATTACCTGAATGTTTACAAAGAGATTGCCAAGTATGTTTACGAGAAAAAACTCATCACCGTGACAGGTTCAGAATTACTTAAAGAATATGGGCGAAATTAGTTACCGAAGAGCGCTTAAATCTGACTATCCGGCCATTAATGATTTCTACAATAGGATTTATGGCAGAAACAGATCGATGGAGGAGTTTGAATGGGAATTTCACAACTCTCCTGCCGGCCCATCCGTTTATATCGTAGCCGTGGACGACTCTGCAATTGTCGGTACCAATTGTGTCATTCAAATAGATTTAATCCATTCGGACGGTGGTCACATTCTCAGCGGAAAAAGTGAGGATACCTTGGTGGATCCGAATTACCGAGGAAAGCGAATTTTTGCGAATATTTATGAAAAATTGATTGAAGAATGTAAGAATGAAGGAATCGAAGTGATCTGGGGGTTCACGCCTGTAGACAAGGCTTTTAAAAAAATCGGATTTGATATTCCTTTTTCAAATACACAAAGTCTGGCTGTCTTGAACGTAACTGAAGCATTCCGGTATCTTTCACACTTAAATCCCAAAAATGTTTTTTTCGATAAACTGAAAATATTTGGCTTAACTGTAATGTCCAAATTTAAAGTGTCCGCTGCGACAAGATCAAAGGATAAAACGGTGCAATTGATCGAAAGGAAAGGTCCTGCGAATTTAGATGAGGTTATAGTAGATGAGTTGAGTTGCATGAAAGGTGGTCTGGCTATTAATCAAGGAACAGCCTATCAGAAATGGCGCTATTCGGATAATCCACATCTTTTTGATCCGCATTATCTTGAGTTTTTCAGGAATGACGAGCCAATAGGCTACGCATCAGTAAATATCACGACAGATAAGGTTTGCTACATTTCAGAAGTCAAGTTTCACTTGAACGTTGACGACGACTCGAGAAAATCGGCAGTTCAATCATTGTTGGTCTACATCAAAGATAAAGGTGCTTGTCTGGTAAGGAATTGGCATTTTGGCACTAACCAGATAGGTAAAAGAGAAATTCGAGTCTTCGAACAGAGTGGCTTCACGATTCTCCATCGAGGCAGTCATTTTGTATGGATGGACTTGACAAATAGTGCTGCAAATCCAAGCAATTTCATCTTGACAAGAGCGGCCACACAAGGATTGAAATGAGCCGAGTACATACAATCACGAAATTTGAAGAGGTACATTTATGAAGGTGTTGATGCTTTTAGACGGGCCATACGAAGGTGACTTCAGACTAAAAAAAGAAGTTGACACATTGATGGAGGGTGGTTACCACGTTACGGTAGTTTGCTACCGGACTGGTAAGAAAACCTTAGAGTCAGTCGATGGCAATCTGCGCCTGCTCCGAACCAATAAGATTATCAATCACAAAAGGGCGGGTTTTATTGACATATTGAATTCCATGTTTTTCATCAATTTTGAAATCAGAAACAGACTTTCTGACCTGGATGAAGAATTTGATGTCGTTCATGTGCACGATCTACCTCTTGCCTACACCGGGTTGCAATATGCTCGAAAACATGGGTGCCCTTGTATTTTGGATTTGCATGAAAATTATCCTGAGGCCTTAAAAATTTGGTTTACTTGGAGGAAAAACCCATTGGTGCGGTTGAAAAATCAACTTTTTTTTAATTATTCGAGGTGGTTTGAAAGGGAGAGAAAGATGGTCAATGAATTCGATCAAATAATCGCGGTGGTAGAGGAAATGAAAGACAGACTAATTGATATTCATCGGGTGAATGAATCAAACGTTGCCGTGGTTTCAAACACAGAGCCAAAAGATCTTTTTTTACCCATTGAAACTGCCAAACAGACCAAGCAAAAGTTTCAAATAGTCTATGTAGGTGGAATAGGACCTCACCGCGGACTTCAAATATCCATTGAGGCCATGCCTCAAATTGTTTCAAACCATCCCAATGTTGAATTGGTGATTATTGGTAGTGGAAATAGTGACACCATTGGTCACCTGAAAGATTTGGTAAAAAAATCGGGGGTTGAAGCACACGTTCGATTTACCGGGCGTTTGCCTTTTGAGGAGGCATTGGAATACATGAGAGGAGCAGGAATGAATATTATCCCTCATTTGAAAAATAATCATACCGATAACACCATTCCTCATAAGCTCTTTCAGATTATGAACTCCGAGTTTCCTCTCTTGGTGTCCTCGTGCAACCCGCTTAAGCGAATCGTAGAAGAACATGACGCAGGTTTGGTTTTTGAGGCTGGCAGTCCGAGCAGTTTTGCGGCTCAGATTGACTACTCAATTCATCATCAGGAAGAACTAAAAGCAAAAGCAAAAAATGCGCACGATGCCGTTCAAAACAAAGGATTGAATTGGGAAAGAGATGCTATAAGGTTGCTTGAAGTCTATGATGGCCTGCTTACGAAATCTTAGATTCGTTTATCAACTTTACAATCCCTTTTCTTGATTTAAGCAGATTTAGCACTTTGTTCAAACGGTTTCTCTCCGATGTGGTTGCGACGATTCTGTAGAGAAAAAAGACATAAATTAACATCAAAAGAATCTTTACTGACCCACGTATTGCAAGTGAATATCCGTTTACTAAAAGGGCCATTGCAATGACAATTGCCGAGCTTAACATCAAAAGAGATATTCTCTTGTATTCATAGCCAATTTTCATCTGTTTATTGGCGAGATAGTGTGTCATGATCGCCATGCTCAAATAACTCAACCCCGTTGCGGCCACCGCGCCGTACATCCCATATGTGGGTACCAAAACAAAATTCAACAAGATATTTGCGAATACTCCGATTACGGTGATTTTGGCGTGGTACTTTGTTTTCTTCGTGAGCAAAAAGATGTAGGAAAAATAGTTGTTCAAAGCTTTAAAAATGAATAGAAAAGCAATGAATGGCACTAAGATGGCTGCAACCCAGTAGGCCTCTTCACCACTACTAAGAAGCTTGGTAAGCTCGTACCCAAAAACCGAAATTCCCAAAGTGAGCANAATGGTCAACGCGATGTAGAGCGTTAACGTTTTACTGAAAAATGGTTTGAAATCAGGGTCTTCCAACTTTTTAAAAGCAATGGGTAAAAAGCCAAGTGAAAAGCTGGCTATGATGAGTAGATTGGAAAGACTTCCGATTTTGTAAGCGAGTGTGTAGATCCCTACATCGGTGAACTCTCCGTAGATTTTTAAAATGAGTCGATCAGAAATGGTTAGTAAAACCGCAGATATTGTTGTGAAAACCAAAGGAGCACCATAGCGATACATGCGGACTCCGTAATTCTTATTGAATTGAAGGGATGAGTTTTTGAATTGAAGGGGTAGAGTAGCAGCGAGAAAAATCAGATTCGTGGCAAGAATGGCTTTAACGGCTCCTAATACCTTTTCATCTTTAAACACCACGAAGTACCAGACCAAACCAAGTAGTATGGCCAATTTGAACGCTATGAAAAGTAAATACTGAATCGACTGTTCCTTTAAGCGAAGCAGCTGCAAAGGAAGTAGGCCCAAGACCTCAGAAGCTATTGAGAAAATAACCAGCGTAATGTGAATCTTAAAAACCTGCGAGCTAAAAATCAGCTCACTGAGATGACCGGTGAAAGGCAAAGCAATAAGGGCAAATACCATCACAAATGCTCCTGCTGACAGAAGGGCGGTTGAATAGATCTTTCGGAGCTCATCGGGTGATTTCGTTTCACTTCCGAACCTGAGAACGGCTGATGGAATTTGGAGTGAAATAACGCCAACAAAAAATTGAGCAAAAATTTCAAGAATAGCCAACTCTCCGTATTCCGAAACGGATAGAGAACCCGTATAGAATGGCAATAATATCAGACCCGCTGCCTTGATGGCGATATTGCTCAAGCCGTAGATGAAAGTCTGCTTGAGCGTGTTACGCAGATCTTTTATCATCTTCTTGAGTTTTTGAGACAGACTGAATATTTGGTGAATCTTGTCACGAGCGTTTTACAATTAAATTCAACCTTAAGTTTTGATACAGATCATAAACTCTCAAGCGGATCATCCACCAAAAAATCCGGTATTTCAGACTTGGATTAATCGGTACACTCAATAGAGACCGATCAAGATGTGTTATCAGTTTCTTTGCCAGATCATTCCCGGCAAATTGTCGGTGTTTTTTTGGGACAAGCAGCATCGTTTCCAAAATTGACCTGGCATTCATCGGGCTGAAAATATTCGTAACGTATGAAATTTCGGTTAATATACGGGCTCCCCAGTTGCCCATGCGCTGTTCCCAATAGAATAAGTCCATTAGGTTTTCGGAGTCCAGAATCGATGGATGGAGCTCATCCAACCACTTTTGCATCTCTTCTTCTACAGTCTTGTTACCAGGAAAACTCATTAATACAGCGAGCTTTTTGGCATTGACATTTTTAATGTTCTTGAGGAATGATCGACCTACCTCACCACCATGGCCAAATAGAATGACATGATTACTCAGGTATTTTTGATAGGCATTCCAAATGTATGTTTTGCTTTCATCTCGAGGAACGACTGCTTTGCCGTCATAGAATTTTTTTCC
>JGI12109J20283_10186129_pt1 | contig 10971 bp, 10 predicted proteins | sample ElkSlonscriptome_12_FD_20283 | JGI IMG/M metagenome (IMG submission 20283) | reverse complement strand
CAGAGCTTTCCGCCCAGAGCTTTCCGCCCAGAGCCTTAAGTCACTGCAGCCCTCCCTGCCGACGTCCCCTTTCGTATGTTTCGATCTAACACAATAGCCGATCGGCGACCGCTTTCCGATAAGGTCACCCGACCTCAAACGGGGAAGCCAAGAAGGTCCGTCTGGCCGCCGCCGAACGGTTTGTGTAACGTCAGATGTACGTTCGTGAGCGGTGACCTGTTTGGTTTTGCGATTGCTTGCAGTCTGCATCCGGGACTGGTGTAATGTTTGCACCGCCGACCGTAGGTTATGCGAACTGTTTCGCCGGCTCCGAGCCGACAAGCCGCTAAGTCAGGCGGCGTCCGTTTTCGGTCAGGCGGGGCCGCTTTTTAAATTTGCCACAGTGAAGGTCGCCGGTTTTTTAGTCACTCACCGGCGGTCGACTCGTGGACTTCGACTGATTTCTCGCCGATCGGTTTCCGGCGGATTTGGTCGGCCACGCATCGATCGCCGGCGCGGGACTAGACAGCGGGACGGGTCGAACTGATGGCACCTGCTGAACTTCCACCGACTTGCTATCTGTATTCGAATTTGCCCGTGCAGCACTCTGATCCCAACCTCAGCGCCTCTCCGTCGGTTTCGCCGGCGGCGGCTACACCGACCAACGTACCTGCTTCCGGCACATCTGACGCTGCCCCGCTTGCCGAGGATGAGTCAGGGGACGGGCAACTTACGCGTGGATCGTCGCGTCACTATTCGGAAGATGACTCCGTCCAACTGGTCGATGCGGTGGAAACCGATCCTTCGACCGATTCCGGTGCCAAGCTGAAACGTTGCCAGCAAATTTTGGAGTATTCTTTTCGCCAGCCTGCGCTGTTGCATTCCGCGTTGACCCATGCCTCTGGCGCCAGTCACCGCTTGGCAAGCAACGAGCGGTTGGAATTCTTGGGCGATGCCGTTTTGGGCATGATCGTCTGCCAATGGCTGTTCGAAGAATACCCCGAGTACAGCGAAGGCGATCTGACGAAGATCAAGTCGGCCGTAGTCAGTCGTCGCTCCTGTGGCAAAACCGCTTGCAAGCTAGGACTGGACCAGTGCCTGATCGTCGGCCGCGGGGTCACCCGAAACCGGAGCTATCCGAAGTCGTTGGTCAGCGACGTCTTCGAGGCTGTGGTCGCAGCGCTGTATCTCGACGGCGGGCATGACTTGGTCCGCGACCGGCTGAAGAAATGGCTCGCCGACGAAGTACGCTCAGCCGTGGATACCCAAGGTTCGGGTAATCATAAATCGGTCCTTCAGCAGTACGCGCAACGAGAATTAGCGGCCACGCCCGTTTATCGACTGATCGGTGAAGTCGGGCCGGATCATCGCAAGTCGTTCTTGATGGGAGCTCAGATCGGCGAGCGTTCGTTCACGCCGGCGTGGGGTAACAACAAGAAAGATGCGGAGCAACGGGCTGCCGCCAATGCTTTGGCGGAACTTCACGATCAACCGGCGCCCCACCCCAGCGACCCGCCGCCGAACGCTTCCTGACGAAACGCTTGCACATGACCCGGTGCAATCGCCCTTTCACCGCCATAGGACCAGGCTCGCATCGGCCGCCTCGAGCTGCCCTAATTCGATCAGCAAGTCTGGCCAAAGTAAACTGTCCCCCTGATCTGAATCCCACCTCCGTTTCGACTGACCTTTCCGATGCACGCTGCACTGACGACGACGACAACCGAACGAGCGATGACTTCCCGGCGACGACCGTTACTGGCCGGGCTATCGCTGCTGGGACTACTGTTTGCTGCGGGGGTTGGCACTGGAGCAGAGCCCGCGGCGGAGCAGCGTCAGGACGGTTCGCGATCGGAGCAGCGGCCGAACATCGTCTTAATCATTGCGGATGACATCTCTTGGAACGATTTAGGCTGCTACGGTCACCCCACTTTAAAAACGCCGCACCTGGACGCACTGGCGACGAACGGAGTCCGATTCACACAGGCCTACCTCACAACCAGCAGTTGCAGCCCCAGTCGCTGCTCGATCATTACCGGTCGATACCCTCACAATACGGGTGCACCCGAATTACACACGCCGCTACCGGAAGGTCAGTTCCTGTTCCCTGAGGCCCTCCAGCAATCCGGTTACTACACCGTGCTGTCTGGAAAGCACCACATGGGAGGTACCAACAGCTATGCGTCGACCGGCTTTGACAAGATCTCCAAGGGTGAAGGTCCCGGGAAGGAGGAGGACTGGGTGCAAATGCTTCGCGAACGCCCCAAGGACCGACCTTTCTTTGCCTGGTTTGCCGCGGTCGACGCGCACCGGCCTTGGCAATACGACGAGCACGCTCCCCGATACGAAACCGACCAAGTCGTCATCCCGCCCTATCTGATCGACAACGAAGCGACACGTGAAGATTTGACCGGCTATTACCACGAGGTCAGTCGGCTCGATCATTACGTTGGTCAGGTCCGTGAGGAGTTGGAGCGACAACAAATTGCCGACAACACGATGATCTGTTTCATTGCCGACAATGGTCGACCGTTCCCACGATGCAAAACGCGGTTGTATGACAGCGGCATCAAAACGCCGATGCTGGTTGCGTGGCCCGATCGCGTGACTCCGGCAGTGACCGACTCACTGGTCAGCGTCATCGACCTCGCTGCGACGTTTCTCGACGCCGCCGGTTTACCCGCGTCAGAACCGGCGCAAGGTGTCAGCCTGATGCCGGTGTTGGAAGATTCGGATGCCGTAGTGCGCGAAATCGCCTTCGCCGAACACAATTGGCACGTTTATCAGAACCATGAGCGAATGGTTCGCTTCGGCGATTACCTTTACATCCGTAATCATCTGGCTGATCAAGCCAACCTCTGCAAGGAAGCATACATGGGTGGTGCGGGCGAATCGTTGCTGACCGCCCATCGCGAGGGCAGCCTGGATCCGGAACAGCAGATGGTCTTCCGGTGTCCGACACCTGCCGAGGAATTGTTTCGTGTTTCAAGCGATCCGCATCAGTTAGAAAATTTGGTCGATCAAGGGGAGCACGCCGCGGCACTGGCGACCGCCCGCCAACTGTTGGATCAATGGATGGCGGAAACAGCCGACGACGTTCCCACAGATTTGACACCCGATCGAGATGCCAGGCCGGACGGGGAGGACCCGGGCGAGTTCCGTCGTGGTGTGTTCCCCGGCGCGCGGTTGAATGCCACCAACGTCGACCAGCCGGGCCCGATCTGGTTGTCACGCTAAGCTCTGTCGAAGAAACACTCTGTCGAAGAAACACTGAACGTCGCCTTTCACTCCGCGAAAGTCGTGAGGGAAGATGACATTTTCTTCGACGAAGGCTGGTCTGAGTACAGAACCTAGCCGGGCACCGGAGGATTCTCGCCGTCCGGTTCATCTTGCACCAATAGAGTCTGCCCCAAGAAAACGACTCGATCTCCCGATTGAAGTTGGCGTCGGCGTCGGGTTTCGACTTCGTCGTTGACGGTCACCTCTCCCGATTGAATGCGGATCTTTGCTTCGCCGCCGGTGCCCACCAGTCCCTGATGTTTCAAAAAGTCGTCTAGCCGGATCATCGTTATCTGTGCCTTAGCGAACTTCGAATCGGGCGAAAACGGGGCAGTGGTCGCTGATGTCGCGTTTAGCATCGCTGATTTTCCAATAATCTTCCCAATGCGATTCTTGGTCATCCAAGCCGCCACGAACGTTCAAATCTCGCCGTACTCGTACCTCTTCGAGCACCAAGTCCCTTTCGCCGGGAGTGTCTTCCACCAGCGATCGGCTAACCAAAATGCGATCAAACTGCCGGCCCGGAAGCAGGTGCGTGCCGCGATCAGATTCTTTGATGTATTGATGCAGGTCGATCAAGTCGTCATCGGGTGACTCGGTATCTCGAGCAATTAAACGCCCCAGTTCTGATTCGGCCGAAACGGCTCCGGCGAGCTGTTCGGTGTTGAAGTCGCCTGTCACGATGACGTGTAGGGCCGACGACGACGGCTGGCCGGTCGGTGTAGGGACTTGTTGAAACGCTGCCAGCCATTGGTCGAGCCAGACGTTCAGGCTTGCGATCTGTTTGGCACGCGTTGCCGCCGCCTCCGCTTTCGCACGAAGGTGGACAGTGACGATCAAGACTTGCTCCCGACGGTCTCCTATCGGAACCGTTAACAGACTGAAAAGATGCTTTGATACGCTGCCATAATCGGGCGAAGCTTTCATTGCTTTGGACGGTTCAGATCGCATCACCGCGATCGATTCCACCGGATCGGTTGTCATGATGCCGACCTCTTGTTCGGTGAAATAGTCTGTTCCGTCGATCAGGTATTCGTCGTAGGACAGCTTGTGATTGCGTTCGAGCGATCGGGAGAGGTAGTACAAAACACGCCGATTTTCCACCTCTTGCAACGCGACAACGGTCGGCTGAGCCTCGGCAATGGCAGCAGCGACGGCGTCGCGTCGCCAGTCCCAACGGTTACGGTTCGGTGAAGCCTTCTCTTTCGCCAGTCGGCTGTAATTGTCGCCACTTGCTTCATCGAAAAACCATTCCAAGTTCCAAGTCATCAGAGAGAACCCGCCTTCGGCTTCACCGTTGCCGCGTCGCGATATTGGTGACAGTGGCTCGCCCGATGGGCTGCGGGAATTGATGGAAGATGGAGCGTCGGTCGAGGAAAGGGATGAGGCAATGGAACTGGATGCCGGTCGCGAGGGCGAGGGCGAGGCAGAGTTTTTGCCGATCTGGGATCTTTCAATCGGGCGGCTCGTGCGGTCGAATTCGGCCGTCGGTTCTTCTTTCTCCGCTGGTCGGCACGCCGTCAGCACCGACAGCAACATGAAAAGAAGAATCGAGGTTGGGAAGAACGAGGGGACGAACCGTTGCATTGCTGGGCCACCGGACTACCGAAAGGGGATGAAAGCGACCGACCGAGACGGTCGTGATCCGGCCGCTTAGGAACGAGCGATCAGTCGCTGTCCTTTTGATATTTCTCTCCCGGCCCCGCGCAGCGGGCAAAGCCGGGAGAGATCTCGAGAGAGGGCTGTCAAAGCCGCCAATTGTTGATCGTTCGTTGCTTACGATAGAGCAGAACCCCATCAGTGTCGTCCCCCTCGCCGACGTCTTGGTCATTTTACATCATTCGTTCTTATTAAATTTTTATTGACTAGTCATTCGTCCTAGGAGACGTCATGTCGCCCCCTTGCACCCGAATACGACGCGCCGGATTTTCACTGGTTGAATTGATGGTCGTTTTGGTGGTCGTTGTCATTCTGATCGCGATATCCATTCCTGTTTTAGGGAGGATGCGCGAAATTGCCCGTCGAAGAAACTGCCAGCAAAATTTGACTCGTTTGGCACTTGCGGTTCAGGCCTATCAAACTTCGCAAGAACACTTGCCGGCTGGGACGTGGACGTTCAACGCGGCAGTGGGAAATGATCAACCAAATAGCAACCGACTTCCGATCCGAAGTCTTCCAGACGGCTATCACCATAATTGGATTACCGGCCTGCTGCCGGAACTGGATCAAGCAACGATGCATGCGTCGATCAATCGGCAAGTGAGCATTTATGCGCCTGACAATCGGCATGTCCGAGAGCAGATGTTGAGCGGCGGGCGTTGTCCGGCAGCTTCCGAGCGGGTAAAGGCTGTCGGCACTACTTATGCAGGCGTCCACGCCAGTACAGAGACGCCGATTGACACGTCCAACAACGGTTTGTTGTTTGCCAACCGTTGGATTTATCCAGACGAAATCAGCGATGGGGCGAGTTATACGGCGTTAATCGCAGAGCATGTGACGCCGCCATTGCTGGAACTCGGCTGGTACAGTGGGACCCGGTCCACACTGCGAAACGGGGGACACCCGATTAATCACACGTTTTTGCAGGATGGATTTCGTTGGGATGGAGAAACCGAGGATTCTCCGACCATCGTCCCGGAATTTGTCGGGGGCATTGGCAGCTTTCACCCCTCCGGTGCACAAGTCGCACTCGCTGACGGAAGCGTTCACTTTTACGACGAGTCGATGGATCAGACGTTGCTTCAACAATTGACTGCCCGATCCGATCAATCCAACACGGACTGACGGCGTAGTTAGCCGGCACCCGAATTAGCCCGGCACCTGAATTTGGCCGGCACATGAATTTGGCCGGTAGCGGAATTAATCCGGCGCGCAAGTTGGCCTGACGCGTTAGACGCGGACGATTGTTTAGACCCGATCCGAAAGGGTGGCAGATCGAAGGGCACCGGCATACGTCGAAGTGCCGGCTTCAGTCGCCCGCGATGGTTCTTCGTAATCGCCGAAAGGCTTCGCTTCGACCATCGCGAGTCCGCAAATTACTCAGGTTGGTGCCATTCGCGGTCATACCTTTTTGGAGGCGAGTCTATTTCATCGGGTTCTCGACCTCGCCGGAAAGCTTCTGACCCCTTTTCGGAAATGGCACTTAGTTGATCGGCCTGGGGTGATGCTTTGGTTGGTGATCCTATTCGGCGGAGAAGGGGTTGGTGCGTCGATGGCCCAATCGCACTATGATGGCCGCCTTTGGTTACCCCTTCTCTTGCCCTAGCGACCGGTGGCCTGGACCTCCTTTGGCTCGTGTCCCCATGAAGGACACCGGCAATCCGGTTTGCGCGTCTACCCAGTGGATGACACACCATGACGTCTCTCGATTCGACAGTGGAATACCAGCGGTTGCAGCAGGATGCCCGCCGGGAGAAAAACTGGAAACGATGGGGACCCTATTTATCCGAGCGGCAATGGGGAACGGTCCGCGAGGACTACTCGGCCGGTGGCGATTCATGGCGTGACTTTCCTCACGAACATGCCCGGAGCCGAGCGTATCGCTGGGGTGAAGACGGCCTGCTGGGATGGACAGACCGCCAGTGCCGAATGTGCTTTTCGGTCGCCCTCCACAACGGCCGCGATCCGATACTTAAAGAGCGACTTTTTGGCTTGACTGGCCCGGAGGGGAACCACGGCGAAGACGTCAAGGAGCTTTACTATTACCTGGATTCGACTCCAACCCATTCGTTCGCCCGTGCGATGTATCGCTATCCGCAGGACGAATATCCATATCAGCAATTGGTCCAGCAGAATGCGACGCGTGGGTATCACGATCGTGAATTTGAGCTTCTTGATACCGGATTGATGGCCGATCAGCGGTTCTTTGACGTAACGGCAACGTATGCCAAAGGCGACTGCAATGACATACTGGTCGAATTGGCGGTTACCAATCAAGGTCCACGTCAAGAATCGATCGCGGTGTTGCCGACGCTCTGGTTTCGTAACACCTGGGTATGGGGCTGTCGTCACGAAGGGTGTTCCGCGAAACCGACGATCCAACGCTTTGCCTCGGATCAGCCCGGTTTGTTGGCCGTCGAAACTCGCCACGATTTGCTGCAACCGTTTCGCTGCAGTTTTCAAGTCGACCAGGACTCAGAGTCAGAGTTGCTGTTTACTGAAAATGAAACAAATTTTCAGCAGCTGTTTGGATCAACGAACTATTCGCCCTACACGAAGGACGCGTTTCATCGTTTCGTTATCGAAGGGCAACGAGATGCCGTGAATCCGAAGCAACACGGTACCAAGGTGGCGGCTTTGCATCGCTGGGTCTTGCAACCGGGCCAAACGCGACGGATCCGGATTCGTTGGACAGATACCGCGATGCTGGGCGATGCCCCTCCCGAGATCGGGGACCATTTCGACGTTGTCATGCAAAGCCGTCAGCAGGAGGCCGATACGTTCTACGACAGCGTGTTACCCGAGCTGATGCCGCCATCACAGCGTTTGATTTCGCGACAAGCTTACGCCGGCTTGATGTGGACGAAGCAATTTTATCATTACATCATCGAAGATTGGTTGGACGGTGACATCGACGTCATGCCGCCACCGGACCAACGACGCTCCGGTCGCAACCATCGTTGGCGTCACCTCTACGCCCGTGACGTGTTGTCGATGCCCGACAAATGGGAATACCCATGGTTTGCCGCTTGGGACCTTGCGTTCCACATGATACCGATAGCCAGGATTGACCCTACCTTTGCCAAGAAACAACTGATGACATTGCTACGCGAGTGGTACATGCATCCCAACGGACAGTTACCGGCGTACGAGTTTTGTTTCGGAGACGTCAATCCTCCCGTTCATGCTTGGGCGTGTCTGCGTGTCTTTCAAATGGAGGCCGAGGCAGGCCGCCGTGACCATACTTTCCTGGCACAAGCGTTCCAGCGACTACTGATCAATTTCACTTGGTGGGTCAATCAGGTTGACGACAACGGTGATAACGTTTTCGCCGGTGGTTTCTTGGGGCTCGATAACATCGGGGTCTTTGATCGCAGCAAAGGACTGCCCCACGCCACTGAATTGGAGCAAGCTGACGGAACCGCCTGGATGGCGTTTTATTGCGGTACCATGTTATCGATGGCGCTCGAACTTGCCCGCGAAGACCGAGCGTACAGTGAAATGGCGTCCAAGTTTTTGGACCATTACATTCGAATCGTCGACGCAATGCACCGTCAGGGGAACGGCGGGCTGTGGGACGAAGAGGACGGCTTCTATTACGACCAACTCCGCATCGACGGTCACTGTCTGCCGATGAAGGTGCGATCCCTCGTCGGCTTGCTACCACTGATCGCGGTCGAGGTCATTGATGAAGATCAGTTGGAAGAGCTACCCGCATTTCGGGACAAGCTGCGGTGGTTTCTGGAGAATCGACACGACTTGGCGGGTTATATCAGCTTCGCAAAGAGTGATCAAAATCATCGCCGAATGTTGTTGTCGATCCCGTCGGAGGAGCGGCTTCGACGAGTGCTGCACTACTTATTAGATGAAAGCGAATTTTTATCGCCTTACGGGGTCCGTTCGCTTTCAAAATTCCACCAACAGAATCCGTTTGAAATTTCGATACGCGGGCAAAGTCACGGGGTTGCATACCTCTCTGGCGAATCGGACAGCGGCATGTTCGGCGGTAACAGCAACTGGCGTGGCCCGATCTGGTTCCCCACCACGTACTTGCTGATCGAAGCGATCCAACGCTATCACGAATTCTACGGAGACGCGTTCCAAGTGGAGTGTCCTGTCGGATCGGGACAGATGATGAATTTGGGGCAGGTGGCAGACGAGATCAATCGGCGACTATCCCAATTATTTTTGTGTGACGAAACGACTGGTGTGCGTCCCTCGCTGCGCGGCGTTGGTGCTTCAAACAGCGATGCATCCGGGCAAGACGGTCTTTGGACGGATCAGATTTTGTTCTACGAATATTTTGACGGCGACACGGGTGAGGGGCTTGGTGCGAGTCACCAGACCGGCTGGACAGCGCTGATCGCGACCTGCCTGGAGCAACTTCACGGCAGGATCACCGAGGGAGTTCCGACGGCAGCGCGGTGGGCTTCGGATCGAGGCCGTTGATCGGGTGATCGCATGGCGGATGTTGCGGCGGATAGCGATCTATCTGGCTGCTAGTGACCAAACGTGTCCCGCCGGCGGTCGAAGATAGGGGGGTCCCGAGCGGAAACCTGGCCGCACACCCAAGGCCGTCCCTCGGATTCACCCTTTTTCGAGATAGCTTTCCCGATGAACGCCACCCTGGAAGTCGAGCCCTCCGCCCAGCGTCCCCTACCGAGTCTCGCCACCGAACCGGCGATCGATCGCCGTGCCATCCATCGAGCGATGCATGACAGCGATGCCTGGGTCGTCGAATTGGAATACGTTGACAGAAAGAAAAAGCGGACACGCCGCTTGGTGAGCCCGATCCGATTTCTTGACCGCGACCGCATCCTAACGCTATGTCTGTGCCGCCAAGAGCCCCGACAGTTTTCGCTGAAACAATGCCACAGCGTCCGATTGATCCCGGCGGCGGAAGTCATGATGCCGGCGGAGATTGTGACGATCGATGAGCCCGCGAGTGGCGAATTGTCCAATGTGAAAAGTAACCAAACGCCTTCTGCGTCAAAAAGTTACTGTTAGTCCTTTCTTCGCTCACCCTCTGATAACCGCTGGCGCGTCAATGCCGAACCGAGAACCTGACCCCAATGGCTGACGATTATTTATTCCGCTGGGCCCTCGGGTTGGTGGTATTAATCACCGTCGCAATTTTGCTGCCGTTCCGTTTCAAGGCAGCCTCCTCGGGTGAACGGATTTCCAAGGAAGAGGAAGGCCGTTGGATGGCCGTCACGCTCCGCGGCGCCGGCTTGTTGTTGTGGTTCAGCACCTTCGCGTACTTGTTCTTCCCCTCGTGGGTCGCCTGGGCAGCGATGCCGTTACCGGTAGGCTTACGGTGGTTCGGGCTTTTGGCCGTCGCAATCTGTTGTGGTTTGTTCTACTGGACACTTCATGAATTAGGAAAAAATTTGACGGACACCGTCGTCACGCGTCGCAATGCGGTGCTGGTTACCAGCGGGCCTTATCGCTGGGTAAGGCACCCGTACTATGTGGTGTCCGCCCTCTTGATGGCATCGGTGACGTTGGTAACGGCGAACGCACTGATCGGTGCCAGTAGCTTGTTCGTTATCTCGCTGCTGGTCATACGCACGCCCAAGGAAGAAGAAAAACTTGCCGAGCGGTTTGGTACGCCCTACCGCGATTATATGGCAGTCACAGGTCGATTCCTGCCGCGTTTTTTTGGTACCCCACGTCGCTGAAAACCAGCTTGGCATCAAACAAAAGTTGCGATGCTTTTGACCTCGCGGCGATCTGCTTTTCGGACGGGACACAACGGCAAAACGGAGTAAGTAGGTCTGGTGATATCTCTCGGCGAAACCATCGATCATAACTCGACGCGTCAGCGAGGGATTCACGCTCCATTCCTCGCGAACGCGCTTTGAAGTTGCGCTTTTGAGACGTTGGCGGTAGACTTCCCTAGCGTTTTATTGGATTTCCATCCTAACCCGAAGTGTCAGCGAGGCGCTTTTGCGACGCCAGAGGATTGTTGTAAGTCCTGTCCTCGCTTACGCTTCGGGTTATGAGAGGGGGCAAATGCGCAACTTCAAAACTAACGCGTCGGGTTACTAAATAGCG
>JGI12109J20283_10018032_pt1 | contig 10978 bp, 3 predicted proteins | sample ElkSlonscriptome_12_FD_20283 | JGI IMG/M metagenome (IMG submission 20283) | reverse complement strand
CGATGCTCTCACGTCGGCCGACGGCACGATGTGCGCGCGGTGCCCGATTTTCGATCCCGAGAAGGGGAGTGTCTTCGTCGTCCTCCACTACGGGTTGGCGGCCTCGAACTCCGCGAGCTCCGCGTCGGGCAGCGGTCGCTTGTATCTGGATCTCCATCTCGACTCCTCGTCGTCCCGTTGGCAGGTCCGCGCCGTGCGCGAACTCCGCTGATCGCCGACTCCATGGAGAACCCGCGCCGCGTGATCGAAGCGAACGTGATCAAGGCAAATCGAGGCTGGATCTGGACGGCCCTCTTCGCCGCCGCGGTCGTCTCCGTCGAACTCCTCCTTCGCCATCCGACCGAAGGGTGGCGCGCGGTCTCGATCGCCGCGGTGGGAGCGGCGGCCGTCTTCACTGCCGTCTTCGTTCGGGACGAAGCCGCATGGCCCCAGTTCCTGCGTTGGAGTGGGATTCTCGCGCTCGGGTTCGCGGTGGGCTCCTCCGGCCCGCTCGTGGAGATCGCCTCGCTCGACGAGTCGGTCTGGGCCGAGCGGTCGCGGCGTGCCATGGAGCGCACTGCCGTGACGGCGGCCGAACGGTTGGAGGAGCTCCGCGTCACCGCGACGGCTCGTGCTCGCTCGGCAGCCGAGCAGACGGCTGCTCTGGACGACCTCGTCGATCCGATCGTCGTGGCCGACAAGGAACTCGACGTCGGTATCAGTCTGTGGCGCGCGGATTCCCTTCTGACGTGGCGTGGCAACGTGCCCGGTCCCGAACGGGTCGACGGTGTCGGCGTGCCTCTGCTCGTCGACTACGGTTATCGCCGCTACTTGATCGTGCAGGTCACGAGCGACGACGGAATCCGTGTTTCGTGCGACGTCGATCTGGGCGTTTCCGAGGAGCTCTTCCCGCGGCTCGGACTCCGCCTGTCGCCCGGGGACTGGATCGCACCCGAATTCGGGGTGGCCCTGCGTCTGTGGCCGCGCGAACCCCGCGCGTCCGACCTCGTCGACGGGACGGTCGTTCGACCGATCGGCGGTGTGCTTCCGTGGTCGTGGGTGTCGCTCGTTCCGCCGCGGGACGCGGACCAGCGCCGACTGGCTCTGCAGGACGAAGGACAGCGTGTCGCGATCGGGCTCCTGCTCGGGCTGCTGCCATGGATCGTGATCGCCTGGCGCGCGTGGCCGGGGCGGGACGTGACGCCGCGCGGGGTCGCGGGAATCCTCGTGGCGGTGTCGATCGCTTTCGGTGTGCGAATCCTGTTGGAGCGCGCCCGCGCCCTGGATCTCGCCTTCGCACCGGGCGAGGGCACGCTCTCGCTCTTGTTCCTGCCGACCTACTTCGCCTCGTCGGCGGGGGGTGGGTTGCTGCGCTCGACGGCGGAGTTCGTGCTCACCGGTCTTCTCGTGGCCTGGTCGGTCGTCGTACTCGTCCCGGCGTGGCGCATGCTCACCGCATCGGAGCGTGGACCTTGGTTGCGGACCGGACTCTGGTTCCTGCTGACGCTGGGATCGGTCGGCCAGCTCGCCTGGATCGAATCTCTCCAGCACCTCGTCGTGAAGAATGCCAACCCGCTGCTGATCGGTCTCGACAGTCCCTTCTTCACCGTGCCCTTCCTCGCGTTGCACGTGGGCATGATGCTCGTCCTGCTGCCGACCATGGTCGCGCTCTTCCTGGGTTGGGAGCGCTGGTTCCGCACCGAGCTGTCCGGATGGGTCGGGCTGGTCATGGCGTCGGCGGTGATCGTCGTCGTCGCGGCGGCGGGTGGCCTGACTCCGGTGACGACGGTGTGGGGCGTGCTCGTACCCTGGCTCGGCGTCCTCGCCCAGCCCGCGCTGGCCGCACCGGCCTTCAGTCGAAGGGTCCTGGCAGGCCTGATCGCGCTGCTGTGGTTCGCGGGCGTGCAGAGCACGGGTCTCGAGCGTGTCTACAACGACGAGAAAGAAGAGGTCGCGATCCAGGAGGCCGAGCAGAGGCTCGAGCCCCTCGACAACTGGCGACGCTTCCTCCTGGAGGATCTGATCGGGGAGATCGCCGGCGATCGGAGTCTCCTGCGCGAGCTCGGCGACCCCGAAGCCGATCGGTCGAATCTCGCCTTCGAAATCTGGGCGCGCACGCTGTTGCCGAGCCAGAACTTCGGNTGCCGCGTCGACCTGCGTGACGATCGCGGGCGTCTGGTGAGCGAGTTCGACATCGGGCTTCCCTACGAACCGACACCGCTGCGTTCGTGGCGTCGCGACACGACCTTGCGCGCGCGGTCGACGCGGGTCGAGGCGATCGAACTGATCACCGAGCAAGGTCCTTTCCTCGTCTACCGCGGACGCATCGATCTGGCTTATCTCTACCCCGAAGGGGACGCGAGCCGGTTGACGATCGACCTGCCCTACGCGGCGGCCGAGGGCTCGATTCCACTCGACGAGAACGTGCCGGTGGGCCTGCGCCTGCTCGGTGAGAGGCCCGAGCGGGATCTGGCACCGCGGCCGACCTTCGACGAGGCCGTGATGATCGGTTACCCGGGAACGGATGCCGAGAACCGTCGGGTGGAGAAGTCGTCGTCGCCCGGACTGGTCGGACTCGCGGTGGACGATCTGCCGGCGCCGGGCGAGTGGACACGGCTGGAGTTGCAGGGACGCTCGATGCACGTCGCCCGCGTCGAACGAGGAGAGCGTGCGCTCGTGGTGGCCTTCGAAGAGCCGTCGGCGGTCGAGCGCCTGCTCGATCTCAGCCGCCTGGCCGCGCTCTACCTGGCGACGGCGGCGGTCGGTCTGCTCTTTCTGGGTCTGGCGCGCCTGCTGCGCGTCGACTCCGAGCACCGTTGGCCGAGCGCGCTGGGCGTGGTCGGCTTCGAGGAACGTTTGCTCGGTTCCATGCTGCTGGTCGTGATGCTCCCCGTCTTCCTGCTCGGCGTGATCCAGGAGCGGCGTGGCGTCGTGCTGTCGCGAGCGTCGAATCTCGAAGAGGTCTCCGATCGGCTCGACACCGCGCTGCAATTGCTCGCGCGCGACCTCGACGAGTTGGCCGAGGCGTTGATCCGCGGCGAGTACGTGCAGGAGGTCATGCAGACCGGGACGTCGGACGCGGCGCGTTCGCTCGGTCCCTTCGCCGACGCGCAGGTGATGATCTACGACCCGGGTCGCCAGTTGATCCTCGACGAGACCCTGAGCGATCGCACGGAGGATGAGGCCGAATCCTATCTGCAGCGCATCGAGCGCGGGGATCTACTGCTCGAGGTCGATGCCTTCGGGTGGTTCCTGGGACGGGCCTATCCGGTGCTCGCCGTCGGCGATCGCACTTTCACCGTGTACGTGCGGCGTTCGCTGGTGGACGAGGACCTGCGACGGATCGCCCGCACGATCGGAGTCGATCTCACGCTCTACGACGGACCGTGGGCCGTGGTCAGCAGTCAGGCCTACTTGTACAAGGCAGGGCTGCGCTCGCCGATCCTGAACGCGTCCGCGCTTCCGGTGATGCGTGGGGGTGCCCGGCGGGTGGTCGAGGCCGAGCGCTTCGGCGGCCTGGTGGTGGCGCAGGGCTACGGGGTGATCGCCGGGCCGGACCAGGCGCAGCGCGGAGCGCTCGCTGCGCGTCTCTTCGCACGCGCAACCGAGGACGCGCGCGAACTCCGGCGCGGGCAGATGTTCGTCTTCGGGTTGAGCTCACTGGCCCTGGTCCTCGCGGTGGCCGCGGGGCTGGCTCTGTCGGGACGCATCGTCGGGCCGATCCGCACGTTGGCCGGCGCCACGAACCGCATCGCGCGCGGTGAGCTGGAGCAGCGCGTTCCCGAGCGGGGCAGCGACGAGATCGGACAGCTCGTTCGATCGTTCAATCGCATGACCGATGCCCTCGCGCGCAGCCGGGAGCAACTCGCGGCCCGGCGTTCCTTCCTCGAGACCGTACTCGGAAGTCTGGGTGCCGGCGTGCTCGTGCTCGACGACGCGCTCCGGCCGGTCGAGCGGAACCGGGCTGCCGAGGCTCTGCTGGGCGATCAGGAAGAGCGTTTCGTCGACCACGTCCGCTCGCTCGGCACGCCCGACGGTCCGGTCGACACGGAATTCGTCCTCGGGCGCGACGACGGTCCGCGGACCCTGCGCAGCGTGGTGTCGCCGGCGACCTTGGAGTCGGGCGCGCCGGGCTGGTTGGTCGTCTTCGACGACGTCAGCGAACTCCTCGCGAGCCGCCGACTCGCCCTCTACGCCGAGATGGCGCGTCAAGTCGCGCACGAGGTGAAGAATCCGCTGACGCCGATCCAGTTGTCCGCGCAGATGGTCCGTCAGGCGACGCGGGACGACCACCCGCGGCTGCACGAGATCGTCGACGAGAACACGGCCACGATCGAAGCCCAGGTCGAACGTCTGCGTTCGATGGCATCGGAGTTCAGTCTGCTGGGCCGGGAGTCGCTCGACGACCTCGGAAAAGTCGAGGTCACGTCGCTTTTGCAGGAAGTTCGCAGTCTCTATCCCGACGTGGAAGATGGCGTCCGGATCGACGTCCACGTCGAAGAGGATCTCGACGTCCTTGCGTCGCGGGAAGGGCTCCTGAAGGTGCTGACCAACCTCGTGGAGAACGCCCGGCAGGCCATGGGCGGACGTGGTAGGGTGCGGCTGTCGACGCGGCGAGACGGCGTCCGGGTGCGGATCGAGGTCCTCGACCAGGGTCCCGGGATCCCCCAGGACGTGCACGACCGCCTCTTCGAACCGTACTTTTCGACCAAGAGCACGGGGACCGGTCTGGGCCTGGTGATCTGCCGGAGTCTCATGGAGAAGATGGGCGGGAGCATCGCGCTGCGGAACCGTCCCGACGGGGTCGGCGCGATCGCCGAACTCACGCTCACCGAGGCCCGCGGCGACGGGAACGAAATCACACCCCCTGCGTAGACGACGGACCATGATCGTGAAGCGCTTCCACCCCTGTCTGGCCCTGATTCTCGCGGCGGCCACGTGTGTCGCCATTCCCGAGGCCGGCGCGCAGGGGATGGACGATCTCGGACGCTTCCGTGTCGCCCGCCTGCACTACGCGGGCGGGGGAGATTGGTATGCGAACCCGAGCAGTCTTCCGAATCTGCACACCGCACTGTCCCGCAGGGTCCAGATCCCGACCGTGGAGCGCGATCTGGCGATGGCACTCGACGACGAGCGTCTCTATCGCTATCCGCTGCTCTACGCGACCGGGCACGGCGTCATGCGTCCGGCCGCGGCCGACGTCCAGCGACTGCGCCGCTACCTGGATGCCGGTGGCTTCCTCTGGGTGGACGACAACTACGGCATCGACGCCAGTTTCCGGGCGCTCGTGGCTGATCTCTACCCGGATGCCGAGCTGGTCCCGCTGGCGTCCGATCACCCGATCTATACGTCGTATTATCGTCTCGAGGGACTTCCGAAGATCCACGAGCACGATGGAGACCCGGCGCAGGGCTTCGCCGTCTTCCACGAGGGTCGCATGGTGATCTTCTACTCGTGGAGTTCGGACATCGGGGACGGTCTGGAGGACCCGGCCGTCCACGGCGATCCCCCCGAAGCTCGAGAAGCGGCCCTGCGAATGGCCGTCAACGTGGTCGTCTTCGCCATGACGCAATCCTGACGACCCTTCTTCGCGGCACGGTTCTCGCGTGGCATCGTGGAACCCCTGTCGCGAACCTTCGAGGAGAGGTGGCCCACCCGTGACCCCGCAGACCTCGCAGAGCGACGATGCACGCCGGCTCAAGGACCGTTTGCGTCACGAGCTGAAGTTCCTGCGCATCCGCCTGGCCGGACATGCTCTGGTCATGCTCTTCGGTGGGCTCGGTCTGGTGACCGCGGCCGCCGTTCTCACCGTGTCCGCGTGGACGCAGCTCGGCGAGGCAGCCGCCTGGACGGTCTGGGGCGTGCTGGCGACCTGCGCGGTCTGGGTGATCGCGCTCGAGTGGATCGGCCCGCTGCGTCGTCTGGCGAATCTCAAGGGTTTCTCTCGCGCGCTCGAGGAGCACGGCGACTACGGGAACCTCCTCGAGGCCGCGACGCAGTTCTCGTCGCACCGGCGCGTCGATCCCACGGTGCGCGGGGCATCGCCCGAGCTGGTGAAGGAGATCATGCGTCGGGCGGCGACGCTCGCCGAGGCCTCCGACCTGGCACCGCGTATTCCGCTGATCGGCGTCGCGCCGCACACCGGGGTGGCTCTCCTTGCTCTGATCACCTGGTTGGTCGTCGGTGTGGCGCTGCCCGAACGTGTCGCCTGGACGGCTCAGGCCCTTTCGACGCCCGCATCGCTCCGTGAAGTTGCACCGTCGGGTGGACTCTACGCCGTGACGGGCGACGAGCGGGTTCCGGTGGGGGGAGAGGTCACGCTCGTCGCGCACGACTTCATCGAGGGTGACGACGACGTCGTGCTCGAGATCAATCGAAGCGGGGATTTCTGGCAGCAGCACGAGGTCACCTGGCAGCCCACGCCCGAGGACCCGGCTCCCTACCGGCTGGCCGAGGTCGAACTCGACGCCATCGAGGATCCCTTCCGCTACCGCTTCCGCAAGGACACCGCGATCACGCGCGTGCACCGCGTCGACGTGCGCGAGCGACCGGTCATCACCGACCTCCGAATGCGGCTCGTTCCGCCCGAGTACGTGGCTCGTGAGACGCGCGAGCTCGAGAATCCGGGTGGCACCGTGACCGTGCTGGAGGGTACGCGGATCGACATCGACGGGCGGGCCAGTTCACCTCTCGACGTGGCGCGTCGGATCGAGTCCGTCGGGACGCGGGAGATGCGGGTCGACGGCGAGGCCTTCTCCGACAGTTTCACCGTGACCAGCGACACCGACTTCCGGATCGAACTCGTAGACGCCGAGGGTCTGCCCAGTGAGGCGCTCACGACCTATCGCATCATCGCGCAAGCCGACGAGGCGCCGAACGTGCGAATCACGCTTCCGGCCGCGGACCTGCCGCTCGAACGCGATCTGAAGCTTCCGATCGCCGGTCTCGCCGCCGACGACGTGGGTCTCGCGCGGCTCGATCTGGTCTACCGGGGCGACATGGACACCGAGTGGGAGCGTCTTCCGCTCTTCGTCGACGGCGACAGTACGGCAACCGCCGTGGACGTCGTCGACCTCGAGATCGACCGTGGCACGCTCGACGTCGCCGTGAATTTCACCTGGGATCTCGGTTACCTCGACCTGCTGCCGGGCGATGGTCTGGTCTACGCCCTGGAGGCGACCGACAACAACGCTCGCGTGGGCGGACAGGTCACGCGCAGTCGGGCGTGGCGCCTGCGACTGCCGACCATTGCCGAGGTCTTCGAACTCGACGCCGAGGACCGCGCGACCGACAACGATCGCCTCGACGACCTGTTGACCGAAGGCCGCGAGGTCCGCGAAGACCTCGAACGCCTGAACCGAGAGCTCAAGAAGGATCCCGATCCCGACTGGGACAAGAAGCAGGAGATCCGCGAGACCCTGGAACGTCAACAGGCCTTGCGCGAGCAATTGCAGGACTCGGTCGGTGACATGCAACAGCAGCTCGAGGAGTTCGAGCGCAACAATTCCGGCAGTCTCGAGATCGCCGAGAAGATGGACACCATCCAGGACCTGATGGAGTCGCTCCAGGACGACGAGTCACTGAAGGCCTATCTGGAGGCCATGGAAGAGGCGATGGAGCAACTGCTCCCGCACGAGGTCCAGCGCCAGATGGAGGACGCGCTCACCGATCAGCAGGAGTTCAACCGCCGACTCGATCGAACGATCGAGTTGCTCAAGCAGCTCGAACGCGAACGTGAGATGAGCGATCTGGTCGAAGAGGTGAACGAATACCTGCGCCGTCAGGAGCAGCTCGCCGAGCTCACCGACCCGCGTGCCGAAGACGAGCGCGCGGCCGAGGAGCCGAGCCAGGAGAGTGGCGAGAACGAAGCGCCGCAGAACGAGTCGCAGGGCGAGGAGTCGGATCCCGGCGACGAGTCCGAGTCCTCCGAGGAGAACCCGACCGCCCAGGAGAGCGAGAGCTCCGAGGAGAGCACCCAGAGCGACGAATCGCAATCGGGTGAAGAGTCCGAGTCGAGCGAGTCGGAGAGCAGCGAGTCCGAGTCGGGCGAATCGCAGGAGAGTGAAGCGCAAGACGGCGAATCCGAGCAGAGCGAACCCGAGGAAGCGTCGCTCGACCAGGAAGAGCTCGCGCGCATGCAGGAGAAGTTGCGCGAAGAGACCGAGCGCCTCGAGGAGCGCTTGGAGGAAGCGCTCGAGCGTCTGCAGGAAGAACGCAAGGAGAATGCGTCGGAGGAGAACCCTTCGACCGAGGAGATGCGCAAGGCGCTCGAAGAAGCGCTCGAGCAGATGCAGGAGGGTGAGCCCTCCGAGCCCATGGAGCAGGCCGAGGACGAGTTGGCGGAAGGCAATCGCGAGGAAGCACGCGACGCGCAGGAAGAGGCGCGCGAGCGATTGCTGTCGCTCTACGAGGTCCTCATGGAAGGCCAGAGCATGATGCAGCAGGCGCAGGGCAAGTGGGCCGGCGAAAAGCTGCAGCAGACCGCCTTCGACCTCCTGCAATTGAGTCATCGCGAAGAAGGTCTCGTCGACGGTCTCGCCGAAAGCGTGCGCGGTCAGCGGACCCGCGCCCTCACACGCGAACAAGGTCGCGTCGTGCGCGCGCTCGAAGGTCTGAACCAGGACCTCGAGGAGCTCGCGCGCCAGGACTTCAACATTCCCGAACCGCTGCTCGCCGAGATGCGCAATCTGGTCGAACTCGGCCACGATGCGGTCGACGAACTGCAGCGCAATCGCGGGCAGCGCTCGCGCGCAACGGCCGTCGAAGTGATGGGCGGCATGAACGAGATCGTGATCGGACTGCTCACTGCCGCGAAGAACGCGCAGGGTGGTGGTGGTGGCGGCTCGCAGGCGATGCCCAGCCCCTCGCAGCAGATGCGCGAGCTGGCGGAAGAGCAGTCGCGTCTCAACGGCATGACCGAGCAGCTGCGCGAACGCATGGCACAGGGCCTGTCGCCCTCGGAGCGACAGGAGCTCTCCGAACTGCGCGCGCAGCAGGAACAGATCCGGCGCACGCTCGACGAGATCCAGGAACAGATCGACGACGAACGTCGGGTGCTCGGGGATCTCGACGATCTCGGAGACGCCATGGAGCGTGTCGAGAACGATCTGGGGCTCGGCGAGCTGAGCGATGATCTCGAGCGCCAGCAGGACAAGATCCTGTCACGCCTGCTCGACGCCGAGCGCTCGATCCGAGAACGCGACTTCGCGAAGCGACGCGAAGCACGCGGTAGCCAGGATCTCTTCCGCACCCAGATCGGCGAGAGCGATCTTCCCGGCCTGGACGAGCGCGAGGACGCCCTGCGGCGCTACACGGCACCCGACCGTGCGCCCGAGGCCTACCGCGACGACGTGCGTCGCTACTTCCGTTCGATCCAACGTGAACTCGAACGCGGTGAGGAGGGCGGCCGATGATCCGTCGATTGCTTCTCGGTCTCGTCGTGTTCGGCTTCGTCGTCGCGTCGGCGCCGTCGGCGGGGGCCCAGGCCCTGCCCGATCCCCGTGCCCGCGACGAAGAGTCGGTCGACCGGCGTCAGATCGAGGTGCAACAGCTCTCCCGGCGCGTGGAGATCCTCTCCCGATCCGGACGAACCGATCAGGCGATCCGGATTCTCGAGGAGCGCATCGAGTCCGAAGGGCAGCTCGAGGATCCGCTCGCGCGGCGTCTCGCGCGGCTGTACCGGGACGCTGGACGTTGGTCGGAGCTCCGCGACCTCCTGCTCGAATCCGTCGACGGCCGGGAAGAAGAACTCGACGTGGGCCAGGCCCGATTGCTCGTCGAGGCCCGGTTCCAGACCGGACAAGACGAGGCGGCGCTCGCGACCCTCGATCGTCTGCTCGCGGCCGATCCCGAAGACGGTTCACTGCGGCGACTGGTGGCCAACGTCCTGAGCGATCACGATCGGATCGATCGCGCGATCGAAGTGCTCGAAGAGGGGCGCCGTCTCTCGGAGGATCCGGTCGAATTCGCGCAGCTCCTCGGACGCTTCCACGCGCAGCGCGGAACCATGGCCGACGCCGTGCGCGAGTACTGCCTGGTGATCGTCGCCAGCCCGCTCAACGTGAGCCTCGTGCGTGGTCAGGTCCTCGAACTCAGCGAGGAAGCACCGGACCAGGTGCCCGGTATGCTCGACGCCGCGCGCGGCATGGCGACCGCGCATCCCGACGTGCCGCAGATCGGCATGGTCGTGGCCGAACTCCAGATGGTCGCCGGTGACGCCGACGCGGCCTGGCGTACGCTCGCTCGTCTGGTGTCCGAACGCGATCTGTCCCAAGAGCTCCTGCGTCTCGCGTTGGCAGGCCTCGCCGACAGTCGGTTGCCCGGTTCCGATCCCGACGTGGTCCTGCCACGGTTGCGCCTCAGCGCGCGCGTCGCTCGGGCCATGCTCGCCAACGAAACGGTTCCGACCTCGTTGGAACCCCGCGTCTACGACACGCTGGTGCGCAGTCTCCTGGCGATCCTCGAGAACGATGCCTTCGGGCGCCTCGACCGCGCCGAGCAGTTCGACATCCTGGACGAGACACGCCGCAGCATCATCGAGATGCAGCAACGCTTCGCGGGGAACAAGCTCACTTCGGCTGCGCTGCTGCGCCTGGCCGGAGTCTACGTCGACACCCTGCACGAGCCGGATCCGGCGATCGAGCTCTACGGCGTGCTCGCGGCCGACGCCAGCAGCTCGCGTGAAGACGTGAACCATGCGCGCCTGGGGCTGGCACGCGCGCACGTCGCGGCGGGTGACACATTGCTCGCCCGACAGATGTTCGAGACCATCGGCCAGGACATGGGCTTCGTCGAAGGCCAGGGTCGCGCGCAGTACCATCTGGGCATGCTCGATTTCATGGGCGGGCACCTGGCGACGGCGCAGGATCGCCTGAAGGCCGTGGCCGCCGAAGCACCACGCGCCGAGTACACCAACGACGCGCTCGATCTCGCATTGGTGCTCGTCGAGCAGGAGCTCAGCGGCTCGGAAGACGACGCTGCCCTGCGCCGCTACGGCGAG
>JGI12109J20283_10663628_pt1 | contig 10985 bp, 8 predicted proteins | sample ElkSlonscriptome_12_FD_20283 | JGI IMG/M metagenome (IMG submission 20283) | reverse complement strand
CCCGTCTTCTCGACGTAGCGGAGGATCTGCGTCTTCGGCTTGCCCTCTGCGACGACGATTTCGGAGACGATGCTCGACCAGTCGTCCTGACCGAGTTCGTCGGAGAAGAAGTCCTTCACGCGCTGACGCAGCGCGACGACCTCTTCGGCTTCTTCCTCGTGCACGAGTTCCTCGATCGTTCCCTTGCCCACGTAGCCCTCGACCATCCCCTGTTGATCGGGACGCAGGGTCTCGTGGACATGGAGAACGACGATCTTCGCGTCGAATGCCCGCGCGATCGCGAGCGCATGACGGAAGATGAAGGGGGCCCTCGGGCCCATCATCGTGCAGTAGAGAATGGTCTTCAGATCCGGGACCATGGTTTCTCCTCGGGGGATGCTCAGGCGGCGGCTGGGGCCATCCGCCCCGCATCGCGCGCGTTCCGGAATTTCTGGAGGCCGTAGACGGCCGCCACGAGCAACAGGCCCGTACCGTCGGTGACGAAGCCGGGCCAGTACAGGAGGAAGGTCGCCGCGGCGAGCAGCACCCACTCCAGCAGGTTGGTCTTGCGGATCAGGAAGAGCATGGTGAGCGCCGAGAAGGCGATGGTGCCGAGCACCGCCGAGAACATCGACGAGAAGATCTGGAAGGGTTTCGGCGAAGTCTCGATCACGGCCTGACCGCCGTCGATGAACGAGCCGCCGGAGATGACGACGTCGGAGACGTTGCACGCACGCGTGGCGACGATGTCGACCGGCGTCTCGCCGTCGAGCACCCGCGCGATCACGTCGCCCTGGGCGACCGAGTCGCCGTTCTGGACCATGATCTCGAGCACCATGGCGCCCATCACGTCGTCCTGGAATTCGGGCGCCGTGATCGGCTTGCCCTCCCACAGGATCGCCGGCGTGAAGGCGAAGAGGATCGGCATCACGTAGAGCAGCTTGGCGAACTTGAAGGCCGTCCAGCCCGTTTTCCACGGGTCCGCGCCCGCGATGGCCGCTCCCGCGTAGGCCGCCACGCAGACGGGCGGCGTGATGTTCGAGTCCTGGCTGAACCAGTAGACGATCATGTGCGCGGCGATCAACACGACGCCCATTTCCATGAGCGGCGGCACCGCGAGCACGGCGGTGATCAGGTAGGCGGCGGTCACGGGCACACCCATGCCGAGCACGAGCGAGGCGAGCGCCACCAGCAACACGGCGGCGAGCAGGTTGCCGCCGGCGAGCGAGATGATGATCTCCGAGAACTTCAGGCCGATCCCGGTCAGCGAGATCGTCCCGACGATGATGCCGATCACGCCGAGCGTGGCACCGATGATGAGCGTGTTGATCGCACCGGTCTGGATGGCTTCCCAGATCTCCTTGGGTCCCATGCGCGTTTCCTGGTGGCGCCAGCTGACCGCGATGCAACTCAGTGTGGCCCAGAAGGCCGCGAATCCCGGCGAGTATCCCTTGATCATGAGCACGGTGATCACGACGAGTGGCAGCGCGAAGTACCACTCGCGTTTGAGTACGGCCCACCAGTGCTCGGTCTCGGAGGGGTCCATGCCCTTCAGGCCCTGCTTCTTGGCCTCGAAGTGGATCATCATGAAGACCGAGAAGAAGTACAGGAGCGCCGGTACGATCGCGATCAGCATGATGTGCGCGTAGGGCATCTCGGTCAGCTCGGCCATCAGGAAGCCGCCGGCGCCCATGATCGGGGGCATGAACATGCCGCCGATCGACGCCGAGGGTTCGATCGCGCCCGCCACGTGCGGTTTGAATCCCGCGCGCTTCATCAGCGGGATCGTGAACGCGCCGGTCGACACCGTGTTCGCGATCGCGCTGCCCGACACCGAACCGAAGAGAGCCGACGCCATGACGGCGACCTTGGCCGGTCCGCCGGCCGAGCTCCCGGCCAAGGCCATCGGCAGATCGATGAAGAACTTGCCGGCGCCACTCTTGTGCAGGAAGGCGCCGAAGAAGATGAAGAGGATCACGTAGGTGGCGAGGACGTTCGCCATCACCCCGAAGACACCGTTCGTGGTCAGGAACAAGGCGGTGCACAGCCGCTCGACGCCGAAGCCACGGTGAGCGATCAGGTCGGGGAAGTAGGGTCCGAAGTAGGCGTAGCCGATCATGAAGACGCCGATCAGCGTCATCGAGAGTCCGAGCACGCGCCGACAGATCTCGATCGAGAGCACGATGCCGATCACGCTCACCATGGCGTCCATCTCGTTCTCGGCACCGGCGCGGTAGTTGAGGTCCTCGAACTGGAGGATCCAGTAGCCGACGACGAAGGCCGCGGTGAGTGCGAGTACGACGTCGGTCACCACGGGTACGTTCAGACTCTTCGCGCGGACCTTGCGGTCGACCCAGAAGATCCCGCCCGCGAGGACGATCGTGGGTAGCCACAGCCACCACAGTCCCATGAGCGTGCCGAAGCTGGCGCCGGCGCCGTCGGCGGTCCATGCATCACCCACGGCGACGATGCGTGTGTGGAGTTCGACGGGCTCGAAAGCGAACACGAGAGCGGCGGCGCTGGTGATCGCGAAGCCCGCGATCAATGCCAACTGTGGCCGCATCCAGGCCGCGCCCGCCGGGTAGAGCAGGAAGATCAACACGAAGGTGATGATCACGTACACGCCGCGGTGATGCTGCGTGGCGACCGACGCGATGCCGGCCGCGTAGAAGTAGAAAAGGACCATCGCAGCGCCGAGGATCGAGACGATCCACTTCCAGAGGCCGGTGACCTCGCGCGTGGACTTGGCGTCCTTCTCGATGATCTCGTCGAGCGCAGAGCGATCGACTTCGTCCTTGGGGTGTGGTGCGTCGGGATCGTGCGGCGGCCGGTGGGGGTCGTCGTTCATGGGAGGTTCCGCGTCCTGGGGCGAGGGGCGAGGAGGAGGGCGCGACCACGGGATCGCGCCCTCCGGAACTCTCAGCGATCGATCACTTGGCTTTCTGCGCGTCGTCGAGCGTGAGACCGTGCTCGGTCCAGAACGCGGCGGCTCCGGGGTGGACGGGCGTCACGATGCCCGAAAGGGCACCCTCGACCGACATGGCCTTGGCCGTGCTCTTCACCTTCACCATGAACGCGAGGCCCTCCTTCGAGAAGATCTCGGAGAGAGCGTTCTTCACGACGGCAGGATCGACGTGCCTCCCGGCGACCCACAGCGCGGAGTCCTGGAAGCTGGCCACGGCGCCGCTCACGCCGGGGTAGGTCTTCGCGGGGATCTCCAGCTTCGTGTAGAAGGGGTATTGCTCGAAGAATCCGGCCTTCTCGCCGGCTTCGACCACGTCGAGGAGACGGATGTCGTTGCTGGCCGCCGCCTGGATCACCGACGAGTTCGGGTAGCCGGCGAAGACCCACATGGCGTCGATCAGACCATCGCCGAGCGCCGAGGCGGCTTTGCTGTAGCCGATGAACTCGGCGTTGAACTCGTCCCACAGCCCGAGCGCGGTGAAATAGCGTTGCGCGGCACCCGCGGCACCCGAACCCGCGCCACCGACCGCGACGCGCTTTCCCTTCAGTTCTTCGACCGACGTGATCCCACTCTTCTCGAGGACGAGGAGGTGCGCCGGGGCGCCGTAGAGATACGCCATGGCCATGACGTTCTCGTACTTGTTCTCGTCTTTCGTCAGTTGACCGTTGCGACCCAGGTAGGTGTCTCCCGAGTAGACGATGCCGAAGTCGGCGTCGCCCGAGTTGACGCGACGCAGGTTCTCGAGCGAACCGGCCGACGCCATGTTGGAAACTTCCACATCGGCGACCGTCCGCGAGAGCCGCGTCGCGATGCCGTTGGAGAAGTACTGGAAGGTCCCGCCTTCGGGGCCACCGGAAAAGGCCAGGCGCTCCTTGGCGATGGCGGTGAGCGAGGTGAGGGAAATCAGGGCAAGGGCGATCAGGAAGCCGAAGCGGCGACGAGTCATGGCGTGACTCCTCCTTATGCGGGGGCACCGACGGGGTGGTGACGGGCAGGACCGTCGGCGATCGATCTCTCGAGTGTGGGCGAGGTCGCGCCGGGCGAGGGCGGGCCTCCTGAATCATCGAGTGATCAAGATGTGTGGAAGATCTACCCATCCTGTCGTCGACATGGTCCACGGCGAAGTTGTGACGTCGACGGGGCGTATCGTGCAAGGGTTCACAACGTGAGCGCCTACACGGAAAAACCACTCTTTGGGTCCTGAAACGGATCGGCTCCGCCATCGGATCGCTTGCGAGGACGTGCTGATCGGTGGAGACGGAGGCACTTCGAAAGCGTGAGGTCGGCCCGAAACGATCCCGAAGGCGACGTCCGCCCCGTGCCAGGAGGCTTGAATCGAGTGCAGGGTGTCACGGTCATTCCGTGTCTTTCATGCGCCTCTGAGATTGGTCGTCCGATGCACGGTTCGAATCGGTTATCGTCGAGCGGATGCGCCTGATCTCGCTGGGCGCCCTGTCCCTCGTACTGGAGGCGGCCATGCCCCGAATTCTACTCATCCTCAGCGTCGTCCTGTGCGCGTCGGCGGTCTTGCCGTCCACGGCTCAGGCCTCGCTGTACCTGCGATTGGTCGGTGCCCAGCAGGGTGCGATCGAAGGAGACGTCACCGGCGGTGGCCCCTCGGTGGACGGCACGATCGAGATCACGTCGTTCCAGCTCGGCGTGAGCCAGTTCATCGACCCCGTGACCGGCCAGCCGCAAGGTCCGATCTCCGTGTCGAGCTTGACCCTTTCCAAGAACACCGACGGATCGACGGTGTCTCTCCTGAAGGCCCTCGGTTCGATCGAGCCGATGACGACCTGCACGCTGGAGGCGTGGAGGCCCGGTCAACCCGGCACCGAAGAGCTCTACCTCAGGCTCACGCTGACCAACGCCCGGGTCGAAACCCATTCGATCGCGGCCGGAGGCGCCGCGCGTGCGAGTGAATCCCTGAGCTTCGTGTTCGACACGCTCGAGTGGCGTGATCTGATCACCGGCCGGGTCTACAACTACGCGAGCGGCCCGTCCTCGGCGGAGCCGTCTGCCCTCGGAGACCGCTTCGCGGTCGCGACCACACCCAACCCGACATCGGGTGAGACGCGCTTCGAGTTCCGCATGCCGGCCAGCGGGCCGGTGAGCATCGACGTGTTCGACTTCCGCGGCCGTCACGTCGCGAAGGTCTTCGACGGCGAGGCCAGCGCAACCGAGGGTTCCGTGTTCTGGGACGGTCTCGACACGGTGGGGCGGCGCGTCGCCAGCGGCGTGTACCTCGTGAAGATGCGCACCGGCGCCTGGCTCACCACCCACAAGATGTCGGTGCTGCGATGAGTGCGCGCCGCGGAATCGAATCCCTCGCACTCTTGCCGTCGGAGGCGCCCATGTTCCGGATCGCTCTGTTGCTCGTCCTGCTGTGTGCATCGTCCGCGCCGGCACAGATCTATCTCCAGCTCGCCGGCTCGTCCCAGGGACCCATCCCGGGAGACGGCACGAACCCCGACCTTCCGAACGCGATCGAGGTCGACTCGTTCCAGTGGGGCGCCGGTCGTGCCTTCGGCCCGGGAGGGACTCAGCCCTCGGCTCTGAGCGTTTCCGATGTGACCATCTCGAAGCAGCAGGACCGGTCGTCGCTCCCGATCATCCAGGCGAACGGTGAAGGCGAGCGCATGGGCACGTGCCGTTTCTACTTCTTCACCGGGTCGGCGACGGCCGTCCCGGACGACGAAGCACTCTCGCGCCGGATGCCGCTGCCGGGTGAATATCTGCAGATCGAGTTGATCGGGGCGTACATCTCGTCGTACTCGACCTCTGCGGCTCCGGACGGGTCGCAGGGAGAGTCGGTGGGCTTCACCTTCGAATCGATTCGCGTCCTCGACGCGAGTACGGGTGAAGTCTTCATCTACGATCGAAACACCCCGGCTCGTGAAGCCCTCGCACGCGAGGCGATGCCCCTTCCACGAGTGAAGGTCCCGGGCGTTTTCGACTTCGAGATCACCGATGCGGGTCGGATCGACGTCGAGATCGTGGACGAACGTGGTCACCCAGTGACCCGGCTCTTCGGCGATGCGTCGGCGCGCGCGGACGGCGTCCTGCGTTGGGACGCGACCGATGATCAGGGCCGTCCCGTGGCTCCCGGCGTGTACACGGCGACGGTACGCACGGCCGAGGTCGAGACCACGCGCCGGATCGTGATCGGCGACTGAGGACCGACCAGCGTCCAAAGGGACACGTAGAAGAGAGGCGGCTCCGTACGGGGCCGCCTCTCGCGCGTCGGGGGCATGCGGTGCCGTCAGGGCCCTTCGTGCTCCACGTGCTTTCGCACGGCCGAGAGTACGTTCTTCGCGCGTTCGAGGTCGGTTACCGGGACGGGCAGCCCCGCGCGTTCCACCCATCGCAGTTCACGGCGACGAATGCGCTCGACCGTGGCGCGTCCTTCGTCGCTCAGTGCGTAGAGCCAGGCCCTCTTGTGCTCGGGATTCTCGCGCCGCTCGACGATGGCGCGCTCGACGAGCGGGTCCATCTGCGACTGAACGTGTTGGCGTGAGACCGGGCGTTTGCGCGCGAGATCGGGGACGGTCTGCGGGCCCATGGTCGCGATGTCGATGAGCAATCCGCGCTGCTGGGCGTTGATGCCCTCTTCTTGCAGCAGGACGTCGCCGGCGGCGCGCAGTCGATGGAACAGCGCGCGTACCTCGTCGACGAGGTCGAAGAAGACCCGGGCTTCTTCCGGCGTGTGGTCGTGGCGTCCTTCTTCCAACTCGATGGCGTCCGCGATGAGTGGCTCTCGTAGGGGACCGGTCGGGGACCTGTCTCGAAGGCGCAGATTGCGTGCGGTCTCGTATGGGTGCAAGCGGAATCGACGGCAGGGAGATCGGTCCGGTCGAGCCGACGCTCTGCTTCACCATGGACGCTTCGAACGGTCGCGATGGGCTGGAACTCGAGCACACGTTCGGTCTGGCCCTTCACGCGAGAAGATCGCGTGCACCGGCTGATTGCCTCGGACTGAACTCCATTCATGACCTGAACGCACAAACCGGACACGGATGTCCCTGGTACGGGGGCACCAGGCGTCTACCATGCCGGCTGGCACCCTCGCGCCAACCCCCCGCACGCCGCGTCCTCGCGAGGGACCGGCGATGATCAGGAGGATCGATGGACGTCGTCATCCTCTCGCGCATCCAGTTCGCCCTGACGGTCGGCTTCCACTACTTCTATCCGCCACTCAGCATCGGCCTCGGCCTGGTGCTCGTGCTGATGGAAGGCATGTACCTGCGGACCGGCAATCCGATCTACCACACGCTCACCCGGTTCTGGGTCCGCATCTTCGGACTCATCTTCGCCTTCGGCGTGGGGACCGGCATCGTCATGGAGTTCGAGTTCGGCACCAACTGGGCCGCCTATTCGCGCTTCGTGGGCGACATCTTCGGATCGCCGCTCGCGGCCGAGGGCATCTTCGCCTTCTTCCTGGAGTCGGGTTTCCTCGCACTCCTGCTCTTCGGCTGGGATCGCATCAGCAAGAAGATGCACTTCTTCGCGACATGTATGGTCGCCCTGGGCGCGCACTTCAGCGCGATCTGGATCGTGGTGGCCAACAGCTGGATGCAGACGCCGGCCGGCTACCACGTCGTCGACACGCCGGTCGGACCAAGGGCGGAGATCACGAGCTTCTGGGAGGCCGTGCTCAATCCGTCGACGCTGGATCGCCTGTCGCACACGATCATGGGCGCATGGCAGGCCGGTGCGTTCTTCGTGATCTCGGTGGGGGCCTACTACCTGCTCAAGCGACAGCACGCGAACTTCGCTCGCGCCTCGATGAAAGTCGGCTTCGTGGTCGCCATGGTCGCCTCGCTCGGTCAACTCGCGACCGGTCATGACAGTGCGGTCATGGTCTCCGAGCACCAGCCGGCGAAACTGGCCGCGATGGAAGGCGTCTACGACACGCAGTCGAACGCGTCGCTGTCGATCGTGGGTTGGGTCGACGAGGGCCAGGAAAAGGTCGTGGGAATCGAGATCCCCGGCATGCTCAGCTGGCTGATCGGCTATGACACCGCGACGACGGTTCGGGGCCTCAACGAGTGGCCCGAAAAAGACCGTCCCCCCGTGCAGGTCACTTTCCAGACCTATCACTTCATGGTGATGATCGGCATGGCCTTGATCGCGCTGGCCTGGTGTGGGGGGATCCTCGCGTGGACGGACCGCCTCTTCCAGCACCGGTGGATGCTGTGGGTCCTCGTGTTCTCGGTTCTCCTACCGCAGATCGCCAACCAGCTGGGCTGGGCCACGGCCGAAATCGGACGCCAACCCTGGATCGTCTACGAACTCATGCGCACGGCCGACGCGGTGAGTGAGACGGTATCGGCGGGCAACGTCCTGTTCTCGTTGATCCTGTTCACGTTGATCTACGTGGCGCTGTTCGTCGTCTTCATCGTGCTGCTCGACCAGAAGGTCAAACACGGGCCGCTCGCCGCCGACATGCCGCGTACCGGGGAGGTGCAGTCGTGAATCCCGAGTTCTACAACCAGATCTGGTACGTGCTCGTCGGTGTCCTGCTGACCGGATACGCTGTTCTCGACGGCTTCGATCTCGGCGTCGGCGGCTTGCACCTACTGGCCCGCGGGGACACCGAGCGACGCATCTTCTTCAACTCGATCGGTCCCTTCTGGGATGGCAATCAGGTGTGGCTGGTCACCGGCGGCGGTGCGCTGTTCGCGGCCTTTCCGCATGTCTACGCGACGGCCTTCAGTGGCTTCTACGTGGCCTTCATCCTGCTGCTCTTCACGCTGATCTTCCGCGGTGTGTCGATCCATGTGCGCAGTCTGCGTCCGGGATCGAAGTGGCGCGGTTTCTGGGACGGGGCCTTCAGCGTTTCGAGCCTGCTGGCCTCGCTGCTGATCGGCGTGGCGCTCGGCAACGTGGCGTGGGGCGTGCCCGTGCAGGAGAACTTCCTCTACCAGGGCGACCTGTTCGCGCAGATCCATCCCTACACCGTGCTGACCGGCCTCCTGGTCGTGGCGATGTTCCTCATGCACGGCGCGATCTATCTCGTCCTGAAGACCGAAGGGGAACTGAATGCGCGGGTGCGGACGTGGGTGCGGCCGTCGATCATCGCCTTCGTCATCCTCTACGTGGTGACGACGATGGCGACGCTGCTCTACCTGCCGCACATGACCGAACCCTTCCGGAATCACCCGGTGCTGTTCCTCGTGCCGGCACTCACGGTCCTGGCGATCGCGAACATCCCGCGCGAGATCCACCACGAGCGGGAGTTCCGGGCCTTCCTGTCGTCATCGGTGGCGATGGCGTTGATGTTGGCATTGTTCGGGATCGGCATGTTCCCCGAGCTGATCCACGCGAGGCCCGATCCGTCGCTGAGCATGGACATCTACAACGCGTCGAGCTCGCAGCTCACCTTGAAGACCATGTTGATCATGGCGGCGATCGGGATGCCGTTGGTGCTCGCGTACACCTTCCACATCTACCGGGTCTTCCAGGGGAAGGTGGAGCTGGACTCGATGTCGTACTGACCCTGTTCGTGGTTCTGGTCGATGACTCAGGTGTCGTCGACCGATTCCGTCCGTCGTGCCATCGTCGCCAGATCGAGGTTCTTCTCCGAGTCGGCCATCGAGCCAAGAAGGTCGGCGTAGGCGCGGTCCACAGTGTCGTCGTGCGTGACGGATTCCATGCCATGCACGGCCGCGAGAACATCGCCCATGGACGTCGATCGGGGGTCGCGGGCGAGCGTCCACGCGCTCTCGTCCTCGGTCACGGTCTCTGCGACGATGCCCGCGTCGACGACGGGTTGGAGCGATTCGGTGAGCGGAGCCGTCGGGACCGCGAGTGCATCTGCGAGCTCGTCGCAGGGCACGGGGCCTCTTCCGTCGAGGAAGCGCGCCGTCAGTTCCGTCATCGCGCGGAGCACGAGCAGGTCGCGATTACGGCGCAGGCTCAGGTCCAGATTCTTCATCTGCCGATGGTACGAGGCGCCCTGGTGCGCGTGGGCGAACTCGGCGCCGAACATCACGGTCACCCACGACACGTAGATCCACGCGAGGAAGATCGGAATCGCGGCGAACGACGCGTAGATCGCGTTGTAGTTCGCCATGCCGATCTGGAACTTCACGTGGCCGATCTGGGCGAGTTGCCAGAGTGCTCCGCCCATCAATCCACCGAGCGCCGCCGAGCTCGGGCGCACGCGCGTGTTGGGCAGGATCAGGTAGAGCAGGGTGAAGCCGAGACAGATCGACGCGAGGGGCGTCAGCCCGAAGAGCGCGTCGAGGACGTTGCCCAACGCGGGCTGCTCGCGGATCGACACGACGAGGGCGTTGTTCTGCGCCGCGGTCGTGAAGGCGACCGAAAGGATCATCAGCAGCGGCGTGGCGACGGCCAGGCTGATGTAGTCGCTGATCCGGCGGATCCAACTGCGTGCGCGACGGATTCCCCAGATCAGGTTGAAGGCGTCCTCGATTCCGGACAGAACGCGGATCACCGCGAGGACGAGGATCGTCAGACCGAAGGTTCCCAGGCTGCCGACGTCGGTCGCGGAGACGAGCTCCAGGATCCTGTCGATCGCCTCGTGGAGCGAACGGATCGCCTCGGGCGCTTCGGGTGAGTCCGGCCCGAGATTGGAAGCCAGGAAGGGTTCGATCACGCCCGTGCGAAGTCGCTCGTAGCCGCCCACACCCTTGGCCACCGAGAATGCGAAGGCCAGCAGGGGGACCACCGAGAGCACCGTGGTGAAGGTCAGGGCCGACGCGGTGAAGGTGGCGCGATTGACGATGATCCCACGGATCGCCAGCTGGATCACGCGCAGGACGCGGTACAAAGGCGCCAGCGGCCATCCGAGGTCGTCGGCATCGGCGCGCCAGATGTCGACCGCGAAGAAGTCCTCCACGCGGGCGCGGGCACGGTCCCAGAGCGTCTTGGGATTCGGGCGGGTGGCCATGGTCTCCTTGCCGCGGGGGGCCGGAGGGGCCGGGTCGCGGACCCTCAACGTATGTCATGCCCCGGTCCGGACGGCAACCGTCGTGTGTCCCGGCCGACCGGTCGCGGAACCGGATCGGCGGGCGCG
>JGI12109J20283_10108860_pt1 | contig 10988 bp, 9 predicted proteins | sample ElkSlonscriptome_12_FD_20283 | JGI IMG/M metagenome (IMG submission 20283) | reverse complement strand
ATAAAACCAGTTATTTGCGCCAGATCGAGAATTTTGGCCCACCCTTTCGCCCACCTCGATTTTCGCGATGTGGTGGCGTTCCATGGTGTCCTATGTTCATCCCGGTCGAGGTGGTGGGAGCGAGCAAGTGGTAGCAAAAGCTAAATCCAAGATTCACGCGAAAGACACTCGAACATCGGCGCTTGCAACACCGCAAGCTCGCCGCCTAAACATCAAACCCAGACGTGGCCTACACTCCGCAAACCTACGCCGCGAGTTGTGCCATTGGCGCTGACGGGGGACAAATTTCAGCGATGAGTTTAAGCGCGATGCGGTGGCGCAGATCACCGAGCGACGCTACCGGGTATCCCAGCCTTGATCACTGATACCGATGCCTCTCAGCACCGCGCGATTATTGATATGCTTGCAGGAAATGATCTCGCCATTGAGGGCACCCCTGGCACGGGCAAGTCACAGAGGATAGCGGCGCCTCCACGCGCGGCGAGTTTTCGCTGCTCGCCAATTGCTACATAAACGCAATGAGCCTTAGATCCTCTGGCCGTCCAAGGTTGCCAGAATTTTCGATCTGATCAAGCCGGGGGGGCGGGGCGAAGCTGGCAGTGACTTGCCGTTTTGCTCGCTAGAAAAGCTTGCGATCAGGCGCACATATTGGGGCGACCTTAAATGCCGCCATATCGTTCAGCAGCATGCCCAACGCCCACCGCATTCGCAGGTATGGTGACACGGACAAGCACCAGTTTTGGCGCCGGGATGTGCGGTCGCTCACGAAGAAAGAGGATTATTGACACTAGATAGTTTAGGTCTAAGATATATTGCATGAACGCCACGTCCTCCCATGCTCTCATCACCGGCGGCGGTTCCGGTATCGGTCTGAGTATCGCCCGCCTGCTGGTTGCACGCGGGTATGAAGTTACTGTCAGCGGGCGGGACGAGGCCAAGCTTGCTCAAACCGGCCTGCGATTTGTCACTATGGATGTAAGCGATCGCGCGTCGATTGAAGCGGGTATGGAGCAAGTAGGGCGATGCGATATTTTCATCGCCAATGCAGGCTCCGCATCAACTGCACCTGCGCTGAAGACGCCTTTGGATGCCTGGGACACCATGCTGGCGGCGAATCTGACCAGCGTTTTTCACTGCGCGCAAATCGCGGTGCCGCCGATGATTGAGCGCGGTTGGGGGCGCTTTATCGCGGTCGCTTCGACCGCTTCGGTCAAGGGCTACGCCTATAGTGCTGCCTATGCCGCAGCCAAGCACGGCGTCCTTGGCTGGGTGCGTTCGCTCGCAATCGAAATCGCGAAGTCGGGCGTTACAGCCAATGCCGTATGCCCCGGATTCACCGATACACCGCTGATCGCAAACGCCGTCTCATCACTCGAAGAGCGCACAGGGCGCACGCGCGAGGACGTTGTAGCGCAGTTTGTCGCCGGCAACCCGATGAAGCGTCTGGTTGACCCGGACGAGGTCGCGGAAGCCGTGGCTTATTTGTGCAGTGCCGGGGCGAATGCGGTGAACGGACAATCCATAATCATCGACGGAGGGGAAACAATCTCGTGAGTGCTGAAAGAAAACAGGTGCTGCGGCTCTGGATAGAGCTGCTTCGCGCCTCGAACACGATCAAGAAGGATCTTGATGCGAGATTGCGGGCTGAATTTGGCCAGTCGCTCTCCCGGTTTGATGTCCTCTCGGCGCTTGATCGCGCTGGCGATGCCGGGTTGCGGGCGAGTGAGATCTCGCAATTCCTGCTGGTGACTGATGGCGCCACCTCACAACTGACGCCGCATCTGGTGAAAGAGGGGTTCGTTGAGCGCACGCCTTGCCCGGACGACCGACGCTCAGCGATGTTCAAGCTCACGCCGAGCGGGCGCGACCTGTTCGCACGCATGGCCAGCCGCCACGCGGAATGGGTCGAGTCGAAGTTCACCTCGCTTTCGATCGACGAGATTGACGCGATGGCTGCGTTGGTTCGCCTGATCGAATTGCCTGATCGCGCGCTGACCGCGGACCTCAAGGAAACGGTGGCCGCGCAATGAACCGCAGCAAAGCCTTCGACCCGGCGCATTACCAGCCTGAGCATTTCCTGTGGGACTTCGATGCTGGGGTGGCGACAATTCGTCTCAACAGACCAGAGCGCAAAAACCCGCTGACCTTCGATTCCTATGCCGAACTGCGTGATCTGTTTCGCACCCTCTCCTATGCGCCCGACGTCCATGTCATCGTCTTTGCGAGCAATGGCGGAAATTTTTCATCGGGCGGAGACGTGCACGAAATCATCGGGCCGCTTGTGGCGATGGACATGCCCGAGCTGTTGCAATTCACTCGGATGACCGGCGATCTCGTGAAGGCCATGCGCGAGTGCCCGCAGACCATCATCGCAGCCGTGCAAGGGGTTAGCGCGGGTGCCGGTGCGATCATCTCGATGGCCAGCGACCTGCGCTACGCATCGCCCGATGCAAAGACCGCTTTCCTGTTCAATCGGGTTGGCCTTGCCGGGTGCGACATGGGCGCCTGTGCCATTTTGCCACGCTTGATCGGACAGGGCCGGGCGAGCGAGCTGCTTTATTTCGGTCGCTCGCTGAGCGCCGAGGAAGGCCTTGACTGGGGATATTACAACGGCGTCTTCGAGGCAGAGGAGCTTGACGAAAAAGTGCTCGGGCTAGCGCGCAAGATCGCAGACGGGCCGACCTTCGCCAATGCGATGACCAAGAACCAGCTCAATCTGGAATGGGATATGAGCCTGCCCGCCGCGATCGAAGCCGAGGCGCAAGCCCAAGCCATCTGCATGAAAACGCAGGACTTTGAGCGCGCCTATCGCGCCTTCGTCGACAAACGCAAACCAGAATTCGAGGGCAATTGAATGGCCGACACGTCCTATCTCAATTGGCCTTTTTTCGAGCCGCACCATCGCACGCTCGCGCATGATCTCGATGCGTGGGCCGCTGAGGCGCTGCCGCCGATCGTGGAGCGGGCCGACGCTGAGGATGAACTTGATGAGACATGCCGGATGCTCGTTTCGGCTTTGGGCGAAGGTGGCTGGCTCAAATACTGCGTGATCGGGGAATATGGCGGCGCGCATGATGACCTGGACGTTCGCTCGCTGTGCCTGATCCGCGAAACCCTCGCCCGCCATTCCGGGCTCGCCGATTTTGTTTTTGCCATGCAGGGGTTGGGGTCCGGCGCGATCAGCCTGTTTGGCAGCGATGATCTGCGCCGCAAATACCTCCCTGCTGTTGCCGCTGGCGAGAAGATCGCGGCGTTTGCGCTTTCGGAAGAAAACGCAGGCTCTGATGCAGCGGCCATGGAAAGCGCGCTCACGCAATCGGGCAACGCGATGCGCCTCAATGGTGAAAAGCTCTGGATATCAAATGGCGGGATTGCCGATTTCTACTGCGTCTTCGCCCGCGGCGATGCCGGGGTAAGCGCGGTGGTCGTAGATGCGGACAGCGCCGGTCTGAGCGTTGCCGAACGCATCGAGGTCATGGCGCCGCACCCGCTCGCCCGCTTGCGGTTCGATGATGTCGAAGTGCCTGCGGAACAGTCTTTGGGTGAGGGGGGCAAAGGCTTCAAGGTCGCTCTTTCAACGCTCGACATATTCCGCACAACCGTGGGGGCGGCGGCGCTGGGGCTTGGTCGCCGGGCGCTCGACGAAGCTGGCGCGCGCGCACTGACGCGGCAGATGTTCGGGGCATCGCTTGCGGATCTCCCTCTGGCGCAGGCCAGCCTCGCCGAAATGGCGCTTGATATCGATGCCGCCGCGCTGCTCGTCTATCGCTCGGCGTGGACCAAGGATGTTGCTGGCACTCGCGTGACCCGCGAAGCGGCGATGGCCAAACTTCATGCAACCGAGGCGGCACAGACAGTGATTGATAAAGCGGTGCAATTGTTCGGCGGCCAAGGGGTTCGCAAGGGCGTGAAAGTCGAAGAACTGTATCGCGAAATCCGGGCGCTGCGAATTTATGAAGGGGCCTCCGAAGTCCAGAAAATCGTGATCGCACGGCAATTGCTCGATGGTCTCAGGAAGGAACTCGCATGACCATTCACCAAGTTTTGCTGCCAGAGGGATGGCCGCGTCCAAAAGGATATGCGAACGGCATCGATGCGACGGGCCGGTTTGTCGTAACCGCTGGCGTGATCGGCTGGACGAAAGACGAGACTTTCAAGGCCAAGGACTTCGCCGGGCAATTCGACCAGGCCTTGATAAACATCGCCGCGATCCTCGATGAAGCCGGCGCCAGCCCTGATCATCTGGTGCGGCTGACCTGCTACATCACCGATATCGACGCCTACCGGTCATCGCTGAAAGATGTGGGCGCTTCGTGGCGGCGACACTTTGGCAAGATCTTTCCCTGCATGGCGGTCATCGGCGTAACCGCCCTCGTTGAGCCAGAGGCTCTAATCGAAATCGAAGCGACCGCGGTCGTCCCCCCGCAAAACTGAAGGGTTTTTCGAATGATACAGGACATCAAAGCATACGATTGGTCTGATCCTTTAGGCCTTAATGAATTGCTGAGCGATGACGAGCGCATGATCCGTGACGCAGTGCATTCCTATTGTCAGGACCGTCTGTTTCCGCGCGTCCTATCGGCCAACCGCCATGAGCAATTCGATCGCGCCATCATGCGCGAAATGGGGGAGCTTGGCCTGCTTGGTGCGACCATTGCCAAAGGCGGGGAGGCGGGAGTCAATTATGTCTCCTATGGCCTGATTGCGCGCGAGGTGGAGCGGGTTGATTCCGGCTATCGCTCCGCTCTTAGCGTGCAATCATCGCTCGTCATGCTGCCGATTGATCAGTTTGGCAGCGATGCCCAGCGTGAGAAATACCTGCCCAAGCTGGCAAGCGGCGAATGGGTGGGTTGCTTTGGCCTTACAGAACCGGGCGCAGGCTCCGATCCGGGCGGCATGGTCACAAGGGCTCGCAGCGTAGAGGGTGGATACCGCCTGAGCGGTGCGAAAATCTGGATTACCAACTCGCCCATCGCAGACATATTCGTTGTCTGGGCGAAGGATGATGACGGCGTGATCCGGGGCTTCATCCTCGAAAAGGGTATGGACGGCCTTAGCGCTCCGAAAATCGAGGGCAAATTTTCGCTGAGGGCTTCGATCACTGGTGAAATCGTGATGGACGATGTGTTCGTGCCGGCGGACAATATATTGCCCAATGTCCATGGCTTGAGAGGTCCGTTTACCTGCCTCAATTCAGCGCGCTACGGAATTGCCTGGGGTGCGCTGGGGGCAGCGGAATTTTGCTGGCACGCCGCAAGGCAATACACGCTCGATCGCAGCCAGTTCGGCCAGCCGCTTGCAGCCAACCAGCTTGTGCAGCGAAAACTGGCTGACATGCAGACAGAGATCACCCTTGGCCTTCACGCCTGCCTTGCAGCGGGGCGGCGGATGGATGCAGGAGAACTGCACCCGACCGCCATCTCGCTGATCAAGCGCAACAGCTGCGCCAAAGCGCTCGATATCGCGCGCATCGCCCGCGACATGCACGGCGGCAACGGCATCAGTGATGAATACCACGTCATCCGACATGTAATGAACCTTGAGGCGGTCAAAACCTACGAGGGAACCGATGACGTCCACAGCCTCATCCTGGGGCGCGCACAGACTGGCATTCAGGCCTTTTGTTAGACTGGAGAATGGCAATGAAGATTACCGTAATCGGCGGCGGACCCGGCGGGCTGTATTTCGCGCTGCTCACCAAGCTGCGCAGGCCTGAATTCGAGATCGAGATCTACGAACAAAACCGGGCGGACGATACCTTCGGGTTTGGCGTCGTCTTTTCAGACGAGACGATGGACGAGTTTTTCAGCGCCGATCCCGGCTCCTATGATGCTCTGCGCGATCATCTCGCCTATTGGACAGACATCGTCGTTGATCGCGAGGGCGAGCGTTCGGTCATCGGCGGCAATGGCTTTGCCGGATGCTCGCGCCAATTGCTGTTGACCTTGTTGCAGGACCGCTGCCGTGAGAGCGGTGTCGCGCTGCATTTTGAAACGACAATCGATCCCGATACGTTCGAAGAGCGTTTTGCAGACAGCGATCTGATCGTCATCGGGAACGGCATTGGCTCTCCGATGCGGGACAAATACGCGCACGAGTTCGGGGTCGCGCGCGAAGACCGGCCCAATTTCTTCACCTGGCTGGGATCGACCAAGCCGCTCGATGCCTTCTCATTCTTCTTCCGTGAGACCGAACACGGCCATTTCTGCGCGCACTCCTATCAATACAATGCCGACTATTCGACGTGGGTGATCGAAACGACGCCGGAGACCTGGCACGCGGCGGGTTTTGCCGACATGAGCGAGGCGGAAAGCGCCCGCGCTCTCGAAAAGGTATTCGCCGATTGTCTCGACGGGCATGACCTCATCACCAATCGATCCATCTGGCGCAATTTCCCTGTGATTGCGTGTGAACGATGGTCGTACAAGAACATGGTGCTTCTCGGCGATGCCAAGGCGACCGCGCATTGGTCCATCGGTTCTGGCACCAAGCTGGCTATGGAATCCGCGATCAGCCTGTCCGATCAGGTTGTCGCCCATGGCGAAAATATCGAAGCCGTTCAGAAGGAATACGAGCAAGAGCGCCGAACGCCTGTCGAAATTACGCAACACAACGCTGCGGTTTCGCTGCGCTGGTTCGAAGACATGGCGATGCATTGGCAAAAGCCGCGCTATCAGTTTGCGTTCTCCCTGATGAGCCGCGCCAAATCGGTGACTTGGGACAATATCGCGCTGAGGGATCAGGACTTTCTCGATCATGTCGAAGACGAGTTTTACTCGGAATATGAACGCAAGACCGGGCGCGATGTCTCGGCCGATCGGCCGACACCTATGTTCACCCCGTTCGATCTGCGCGGCCTGACAGTGCCAAACCGGATCGTCATGGCCCCGATGGCTCAGTATTGCGCACAGGACGGTCGGCTTAACGATTGGCACTACACGCATTATCACGCGCGCGCTCTCGGCGGCACGGGCCTGATCTTCACCGAAATGACCTGCACCAGCCCCGATGCCCGCATCACGCCAGGCTGCACGGGCCTGTGGAACGATGAGCAGGAAGCGGATTTTACCGCCCTCGTTGATCGTATTCACCAGACTCCGGCCAAAATTGCACTGCAACTCGGCCATGCCGGGCGCAAGGGCTCAACCAACGTTCCTGAAAAGGGCATGGACATGCCACTCGATGAGGGCAACTGGCCTACCCTTTCCGCGTCCGCCATTCCCTATATCGAGGGTGTCTCAAGTGTGCCGGGCGAAATCACGCGGGCGCAGATGGATGCGGTAAAAGCGGATTTTGTCGCTGCAACCGAACGCGGCGCGCGCGCCGGGTTCGACATGCTGGAACTGCATTGCGCGCACGGCTATCTGCTGGCGAGCTTCCTCTCCCCGCTGACCAATCTGCGCGATGATGAATATGGCGGCGATGCGACAGCGCGCGCTTCGTATCCCTTGGAAGTGTTTCGGGCGATGCGCGCCGCGTGGCCGGAGGAAAAACCGATGTCAGTGCGTCTGTCGTCCAGCGATTGGGCGCCGGGCGGCCTCACACTCACCGAATTGGAGATCATCGCGCGACTGTTCAAAGAGGCTGGCGCGGACATAATCCATTGCTCTTCAGGTGAAACGGTGCGGTGGCAAAAGCCAGTCTATGGCCGGATGTGGCAGACGCCGTTTGCGGAATTCGTGCGCAATGCCGTCGATATCCCGACGATTGCGGTGGGCGACATTTCTCAGCCAGAACAGGTCAACGCGATTGTTGCCGCAGGGCGCGCAGATCTGTGTGCGCTGGCGCGGCCACACCTCAACAATCCGTTCTGGGCGCGCCATGCCGCCGGTCATTACGGCGTGCGCAAAGCGAATGGCTCCGCGCTTGGCTGGCCTGCACAGCTGCGCTCGGGCGAGTACCAGCTGTATCGCGAGGCGGAAAAGGCCAATGAACGCGCCGCTGAACTCGCGGTAAAGGCCCGGCCAGAGCGCCGCCACTACCAGCACGCGGCCGAGTAAGCGTATGTGGAAGCCGCCCGAACGCATCGTGCACAAACCGACAGCAGGGCGCTGGCCCAAGGCCGAGGAGGCAGCGAGTTCGCGCCTGTTCTCGCGGCTTGACGCAGGGCGGCTGGCGCTGGATCAACGCACCTGGATTCCGGCCATGGTGCCGTGGCGCGCAACCGAAGACGGACACGTCACGCGCGATGTGATCGATTGGTATCGCCGCTTCGCCGAAGGAATGCCGGGTGCGATCGTGCTGGAGGCGACAGGCATTCGCGATGTGCCATCTGGGCCGCTGCTGCGCGCAGGGCATGATCGCTACATCGAAGGTCTTGCGCGCGTCGTTGCAGCGGTGCGCGAGGCTAGTGGAGGGCGCACGCGGGTATTCATCCAGCTGATTGACTTTCTCTCCATCCGCAGGCGTCCCGTGCGCGAGAAGTTCATCGAGCGGTTTCTCACAATCACCGATGCCCACCGCGAGGCGCTGATGATGCCAGGGGCGCCAGACGATGCTGTGCGCGAGCGGTTGGCAGCTGCGTCAGTGGAGGAGCTTGAAAGCATCCTCACCAGCCGCGAATTTGAAAGTCTGTCGCACGGCTTTCGCGAACGTGTCACCGATATCGAACAACCCCACATCGCCGAGCTGCCCGAAGTGCTGCCGCACCTGTTTGCAGATGCAGCCAAGCGCGCCGAGGCAGCCGGGTTCGACGGGGTGGAATTGCACTATGCCCACGCTTACACGATGGCCTCGTTCCTTTCCGCCAGAAACACGCGCGGCGATGGTTACGGAGCCACGCTGGAGGGCCGGGTCCGACTGCCGCTAGAAGTGTTCCACGCGGTACGCGGCGCGGTCAGCGATCCCTTTGTCGTCGGGTGCCGAATGCTCAGCGAGGAATGTATTGAGGGCGGCACGGGCCTTTCAGATGCGCTTTATTTTGCCGAGGAATTCGGGCGTGCGGGGATGGACTTCATCTCACTGTCGCGCGGCGGCAAGTTCGAAGACGCCAAGCAACCCAAAGTGGGGCAGGCGGCCTATCCCTATACCGGCCGCAGCGGGTACGAATGCATGCCGCAATTCATTTCGGATGAAGCCGGGCCGTTTGGCCGCAATTTTGGTCCCGCGCGCTCAATCCGCACCCACCTTCGTGAGTGCAAGATTGAGACGCCCATTATCGTTGCCGGAGGCATTCACAATTTCGAGCAGGCCGAGCAAGCGCTGGCGGATGGTGATGGCGATGTCGTCGGGCTGGCCCGGCAGGCGATGGCTGACCCTGACTGGTTCGAAAAGGTTCGCACGGGCCACGGCCAGGCGGTGCGCCTGTGCGAATACACCAATTATTGCGAAGGGCTGGATCAAAAGCACAAAATGGTCACCTGCCAATTGTGGGATCGCACGCAGCTGGACGCGCCTGATGCAGCCTTGACGCCGGATGGGAAGCGGCGCACTTGCGCTCCACGCTGGCGCAAGGACTAGCCCTCGGCAACCGCGCCTGAGCCGCCGCCCTGATCAATTTCAGCGCCCGCTTCTTTCAGGCGATTGATAAACCGCCGCACCGGCCGCAGCATGATCCCGCGCCGTCGATACGTCACCCCAACATCCACCGAATCCCAGATCGGCTGCGCGACGTTAAGCTCTTTGAGATGGGCGTAATTTCGGCTCGCCCGAAGCAGGGCTTGAGGAAGATAACTCAGATAGTCGCTGCCTTGCAGCATGGTCGACATGAAATTCGAGGATGGCGTTGAAATGGCGCAGTGCGGAAGATCAAGCCCCTCACCGCGCAAAACCCGGCCCAGCCGATCGCGCTCGCTTTCAGTCCCTTCTGGCAGCACCCAGTCATACCCCCCAAGATCGCGGATCGCCACAGTCTCGGCCTGCGAGAGCGGATGATTCTCGTCCGCAACGACAACAATCGTATCTCGTAGGATCAATTCGCGGTGAAATTCCTCATCCTCGGCAACCGAGAACGAATTCATCGAACCCACGATCAGGTCCACCTCGCCGCGCCGCAGGCAGGAAACAAGTTCGCTGCGCAGCCCTTGGCGGAATGTAACGGTCGCATCGGTGCCAAGCGCCATGAAAGCGCGGACCGCTTGCGGGATCACATATTGCATCATCGTGGCCCCGGCGCCAACCCGCACGATCCCGCGGCCAGTTCCCTTCATCTGTTCGATCTCGGTGGTGGCACGGTCGATCTCGCCGGAAATCAGCGAAGCATATTCGAGGAACAGGTTGCCGAAATCCGTCGGGATGACCCCGTTGGGATGGCGTTCAAGCAGTTTCACGTCGAGCGATTGCTCAAGGTTGCGGATGCTTTTTGAAAGCGCGGGCTGGGTGATGTTGAGCTTTTCCGCGGCCTGCCCAAAGCTGGCGCTGCGCACGATTTCGAGAAAATACCGGATCTGCCGTAATTCCATGACCCATAACTATCAGATATGGATTTTAGAGCAATGGCCTTCAATCAAGCCATAAGCGCTGGGCGTGTCAGATCGTCTTGAGAAACGCGCCGCCCTGCTCGATCGCCCAGCCGCCTTCATCGATCTGATGCGCAAATAGCGGCCATACATGGATCATCCCCGCCCATTCCTGAAAGACGCATCGTGCGCCAGCCTTTTCGATGGCATCGCGCGCTCTGGCAGCGTCACTGAAGAACACTTCATCGCCTCCGACCTGGATCATGACTGGCGGGAAGCCGGAAAAATCACCGAATAGCGGCGAGGCGCGAGGGTCGGAAGGATCGACGCCATCGAGATACCGCGCGGCCGTTTCCGGCATTCCGGCGGGGTCTACAAACGGGTCACGCGGCGCTCGCTCAGCGATAGATTCGCCGGAATTTGTGAGATCAAGGTAGGGCGACACGATCCAGACACCTGCAACCGGGGTGGTGCCGGTTTGAGCGATGGCTTGTTGAACCGCGGCCAAGCCAAGATTGGCTCCAGCGCTATCACCGCCGATGAAAGAGTTTTCCATCGCGAAACCACGTGCATCAATCCAGCGCAGCGCCG
>JGI12109J20283_10209845_pt1 | contig 10992 bp, 13 predicted proteins | sample ElkSlonscriptome_12_FD_20283 | JGI IMG/M metagenome (IMG submission 20283) | reverse complement strand
CGATCCCAACTCTGGTCGGCCCGCCGACGAGCCGAATTCGGATCGAGCTCCGGGAATGCCCTCGCGACGCGCCGCCGGGCCGCGGCCCGATCGGCCGGTCGCGCCATGCGGGCCACGCGCGCCAGCGACAGGAGGAGCCCGGTCGCGACCCCCTGCGGAAGCGCGCGAACCCCCGACACGAGGCCCCGAACCGCCGAATAGAAGGCAAAACGACGTACCCGACGGAATCTGGAGATCCGGGGCCCGCTGCTCTCGGACGGAGCAACGACAGGGTCGGCACGCAGGCGGAGTTCGTTCATGTGTGCTTGATACGGAGGCGAGGGCGCCGTGTCAAGCAAGGATAGTGCCAATGCGTGATTCGCCGTCGGAAGCGGCGGATACGGGCTCAGCGCGTGGGCCGAACCCCGGCCCGGAGCACGTCATGGATGTGCAGGACCCCCACCGGGCGCTCCTCGAACACGACGACGAGATGCGTGATCGGCCCCGGCGCGTTGCTCTCCATGAGTTCGAGCGCGTCCCGGACGAGGATCTCGGGCCCTACCGTCCGCGGCGTCGACGTCATGAAGGCATCGACGGGACGGCCCAGAGGGTCCGGATCGGACTCGAGCAAGCGACGCACGTCCCCGTCGCTGACGAATCCGGCCAAACGGCCGTCGTCGTCCACCACCACGGCACAACCCAGCCGCTTGCCGCTGATCACCGGAAGAAGATCCCGAGCCGTCGTCCCGGCCACCACGACCGGCAACGCGTCTCCTCCATGCATGAGATCGCGAGCGGACAGCGTCAGGTGACGACCCAGCGCACCGCTCGGATGAAGGAGTGCGAAGTCGTCGACGCCGAAGCCGCGATGCTCGAGCAGGGCCATCGCGAGCGCGTCACCCATGCCGATCGCGGCAGTGCTGCTGGTCGTCGGGGAAAGCCCCAGTGGACAGGCCTCACCTTCGATCGGAGTGACCAGCGAGAGATCGACGCGTCGCACCAGCTCACTGTCGGCGAAGCAGGTCAGGCCGATGCATCGCACTCCGTGATGGTGCATCGAGGCGACGAGATCGAGGATCTCGGGGTTGTCACCACTGCGACTGACGGCGAGCACCAGGTCGTCGCCCGTGGCGATGCCGAGATCACCGTGGAGAGCTTCGACCGGGTGGACGAACAACGCGGGCGTCCCAGTTCCGGTCAGGGTCGCCGCGATCTTGCGGGCGACCAGCCCGCTCTTGCCCAGACCGGTCACGATCACGCGTCCATTGCATGCGGCCATCCATGCAACCGCGTCGACGAAGGTGTCGTCGAGCCCACCGGCCAGGGTGACGAGGGCTTCCCCTTCGCTCCGGAGTACGGTTCGTCCGCGTTCGAGCACCCGATCCCGATTCACTCGAGGCCCTCCAGTTCGAAGCGCGAAGCCATCTTCGGCCAGTCCCCGCGTGCACGCAGGACGAGTTCCGCGAGCTCACGTACGGCACCGAGTCCTCCCGGTCGCGTCATCACCCGATCGGCGGCGGCCTGAACTCGTGTGTCGGCATCGGAAGGGGCGGCCCCGAAGCCGACGGCGCGCAGCATCGGTACGTCGACGAGATCGTCTCCGAGTGCCGCGATGCGCGACGCGGGGAGTTGCCAACGTTCTTCCAGTTCCTCGATCGCACGGCGCTTGTCCATGCGCCGGTACGCGAACTCGGTCACGCCGAGCTCGCGCATGCGCGCCTCGATGATCGGGCTCGCGCGGCCGCTCACCACCGCCATGCGAACGCCGCTGTCACGTAGCATGGCCATGCCCATGCCGTCACGCGCGTGGAAGACCTTCTGGTTCTCGCCGTCCACGCCGTAGTAGAGGCGCCCGTCGGTGAGACAGCCGTCGACGTCGAAGACGACGGCGTCGACGTCCGCGGGCGGGCGGACGCCGTCGGTCACGCCGAGGCCTCCGCGTCGCGTGCCGCGGCCACTTCGGCGTGTAGACGTACGGCGAGCGGAAGCCAGCTCTCGACCGTGCCCAACGGTAGCTGGGTCGATGCGTCGGAAAGCGCACGCGACGGCTCGGGATGCACTTCGAGGAAGAGACCATCGACTCCGGCCGCCACCGCAGCCCGCGCCATCATCGGAGCCAGCGACGGCGTACCCCCGCTCTTGCCTCCTTGTCCGCTCGGACGCTGGAGCGAATGGGTGACGTCGAAGATCCACGGCCAACCGAGATCACGCGCGAAGGCGAATCCACGGAAGTCGACGACGAGGTCGTGGTAGCCGAAGGTCGTCCCGCGTTCAGTGAGCAGGATCCTCTCGCCCCCCGTCGAATTGAGCTTGCCGACGACGTGCTCGAGGTCTTCGGGAGCGAGGAACTGTCCCTTCTTGACGTTCACCACGCAACCACTCGCACCGGCGGACTCGAGCAGGCGGCTCTGACGCGAGAGGAAGGCAGGGATCTGCAACACATCGATTCCGGCGGCTGCCAGGGCCTCGATCTCTTCGACGGTGTGGACGTCGGTCAACACCGGGCATTCGACCTCGTCGGCGATCGCCTTCAACAGGGCCACGCCCTCCTCGAGGCCGGGCCCTCGCGGACTGTCCCCACGCGTGCGATTGTCCTTGAGGAAACTGGCCTTGAATACGTAGCCGACATCGAGATCGGCACAGAGGGCCGCCATGGTGCGGGCCACGCCCATCATCTCTTCAGGGTCCTCGAGTACACAGGGCCCGGCGATCACCAGCAGCCGTTCACCACGACCGGCGCGAACACCGCGGCCGAGGTCGACGGTTCGCGCCGCGCCCACTAGGCGTCCTCGGTCTCGGCCTCGACCGACGCCGGCGTCTCGTTCGCCGCGATCTCGGTCCGGGAACGATGGAAGGTACGCGCCGCCTCGACGAGCCCGTGGAAGAGTGGATGCGGGCGTTCGGGTCGACTGCGCAACTCTGGGTGGAACTGGACCGCGATGAAGAACGGATGCTCCGGGATCTCGATGATCTCGGCCAGCAGTCCGTCCGGCGACCTGCCGCTGAAGCGCAGGCCCGCTTCCTCGAGCCGATCCCGGTAGTTGTTGTTCACCTCGTAGCGGTGACGGTGACGCTCTCCGACACTTTCCGTCCCGTAGAGACGGCGCGCCAGCGAACCCTCTTCGAGATCGCAGGGGTAGCGTCCGAGGCGCATGGTCCCACCGAGGTCTTCGATCCCTTCCTGCTCGCTCATCAGTGCGATCACGGGGTCGGGCGTGTCGGCGCTGAGTTCGGTACTGTTCGCCTTGTTGAGTCCGAGAACTCCGCGCGCGTACTCGATGACGGCCATCTGCAGACCGAGGCAGATCCCGAGGAAGGGCACGCCGTTCTCACGTGCGTAGCGCACGGCTGCGATCTTTCCCTCGGTCCCGCGCTCCCCGAAGCCGCCGGGGATGAGCACGCCGTCGGCCCGCGCCAGGTGGACGGCCGGTCCGTCGTCGGCGACGGCCTCGGCGCTCACCCAGTCGATCTGCACCTTCACACCGTTGCTCACGCCGGCGTGCACGAAGGATTCGATGATGCTCTTGTAGGCATCCTTCAGACCGGTGTACTTGCCGACGAGCGCGATGCGCACCTCTTCGGTGGCGTTGTAGATCCCGTCGACGATGCGACGCCAACCTTCGAAGTGCAGGGGCGCGCACTCGAGTTCGAGTTTGCGCAGAACGATCTCGTCGAGATTCTGCGCCTCGAGGCGGAGCGGCACCTCGTAGATGCTCGGCACGTCGGGCGCATCGATCACGCAGTCTTCCTCGACGTTGCAGAACAGCGCGATCTTGCGCCTTACGTCGCTCGGGAGGCCAACACGGCATCGCGCGACGAGTACGTCGGGCTGAATCCCGATCCCGCGCATCTCGCGCACCGAGTGCTGGGTCGGTTTCGTCTTCAGCTCGCCGGCCGTCTCGATGTAGGGCACGAGCGTGAGATGGATGTACAGGCTCCGCTTGGTGCCGAGATCGAGGCGCATCTGGCGGATCGCTTCGACGAAAGGCAGAGACTCGATGTCGCCGACCGTCCCGCCGATCTCGGTCAACACGACGTCGACCGGCTGGTCCTCGGGTGCCTTCAACGCGGGGAGCTTGATGCGGTGCTTGATTTCGTCGGTCACGTGCGGGATCACCTGCACGGTCCGGCCGAGGTACTCGCCCTTGCGTTCGCGGCTGAGGATCGTGTCGTAGATCCGACCCGCGGTCACGTTGTGGATCTGGCTCAGATCCTGATCCAGGAAGCGCTCGTAGTGTCCGAGATCCAGATCCGCCTCGGCACCGTCGTCGGTGACGAAGACCTCGCCGTGCTGGAAGGGATTCATCGTCCCGGGGTCGACGTTGAGGTAGGGATCGAACTTCTGCAGAACGACGTTCAGTCCGCGCGCCTTGAGCAGCTTGCCCAGCGATGCGATCGCGATGCCCTTGCCCAGGCTCGAGACCACACCCCCGGTCACGAAGATGTAGCGGGTGTTCGATCCGGCCTTCCGCGGGGCCTCGGTTCCGTCTGCTGCGCTCAAGGGATCCCTCCCACTTCGGGTCGGCCCAATTCGGTTCGCGGCATCCTACAACGGCGTGTCACGCTGCGCCAGGATGCGCTCGCAGCGCGCCAGATCGTCCGGCGTGTCGACCCCCGCGGGGTGCTCGGGAACGGTCCGCAGAGTGATCTCCAGGCCGAGTTCGAGCAACCGGAGCTGCTCGAGTCCCTCCTGCTGCTCCAGCCGTGTCGGAGGCGCCGCGAGAAAGGCGTCGAGCGCCGCGCGCCGGTAGGCGTAGAGCCCGACGTGACGCAGTGACGGCACACGCCGGTGCGCGGTCGGGTGGACCGCCGGGACATCGGCGCGTGAGAAATAGAGTGCCCGACCGGCGTCGGTGGTGATTGCCTTCACGATGTTGGGGTCCGCGCGCTGGGAATCCTCGAGGGGACAGGCGAGCGTACTGACCGCCGCCGTCGACGTCTCCAGCAACGCACGGACGAGGACGTCGATCGAGCTCGAAGGAACGAGGGCTTCGTCGCCCTGGACGTTCACGATCACGTCGCCAGGACGGCCGTGAACCGCTTCACCGATGCGATCGCTCCCACTGACGTGATCGACGGAAGTCAGGACGGCTTCGGCTCCGAGCACGTCGGCAGCCTCCACCACCCGCGGTGAGTCGGTTGCGATCAGCAGGTCGTCGACGGTCTCTGCGCCGCGGACGGCGTCGATCACCCAGGCCAGGACCGGGCGGCCAGCCAGCGGTGCGAGCACCTTGCCGGGAAAGCGGGAACTCTCCCATCGCGCCGGAACGACGGCGACGACCCGGATCTCGGACGCGTCGAACTCCGTCATCGTGCCCTCCGTCGCGGCGGGGACTCGAGCCCGCCGCCGGAAACGCGAACGCCCACCGGCGAAGGTGGGCGTTGCGAACTCAGTTGGCTTCGGCCGGGATGATGTGCACCCGCCGTCGGTCGCGTCCCCACCGTTCGAACTTGACCTCGCCGTCGATCTTCGCGAACAGCGTGTCGTCGCCACCGATGCCCACGTTCAGGCCCGGATAGATCCGCGTTCCGCGCTGACGCACGAGAATGCTGCCGGCGGGGACCTGCTGTCCACCGAAGGCCTTCACGCCCAGCATCTTCGGATTGCTGTCGCGCCCGTTCCGACTCGAACCCACACCCTTCTTGTGTGACATGACCGTCCCCCTTTCGAAAGTTCACCGGGACCCGTGTCCCGTCTCGTGTTCGTCGTCACCCCGTGCGCTGCGGCACGGGGCCCGAATCAGCCCTCGATCGAGACGATCTCGATCTTGGTGAAGTCCTGCCGGTGACCCATCGACTTACGATAGGTCTTGCGGCGCTTGAACTTGAAGATGCGGATCTTCGGGCCTCGGCCGTGCTCGACGACCTTGGCGGTGACCTTCGCACCCTCGACGGTCGGCGTCCCGACCTTCACGTCGTCCCCGTTCAGCATGAGGACGTCCGCGATCTCGATGTTCGCTCCGACCTCGTCCTGGAGAAGCGGGACCTCGATCACGTCCTTCTCGTGGACGCGGATCTGCTTGTCCTGGATACGCACGACGGCGCTGCGCTCGGCCATGGTCTCGTCCTCTCGCGCGTTCTTCGCGCCGGTTCGCACGCGGTGGCGCGCAAACTCTTGTCCTGAAATCTGTTGGAGCCCTCGATCCGCGGGCGCGACAAAGCGCGCGCCCAGCGGGCACGGCTGTCGAAAGTAGCAGCGAGTGCCCGGTCCGTCAAGAGACGACGACGCGCGCAAGGAATGACGGGTCCGGATTTGCCCGCGGAGCCCGATCTGCTTTGATTGCAGCCGGTCGGGCGCGGTTCAGAAGCCGCACCCGTGCACCGAGCCCGGTGACCCCGGCCCGCCCCTACCGTCCCAGGGCGGCCACCCAGGAGAGGAAGCCAGCATGAGTGACGTTCGCAAGGCCGTCGTCGTCGGATCCGGACCCGCCGGACTGACCGCCGCCCTCTACCTCGCCCGCGCCAACCTCGAACCGCTGGTTCTCGAGGGCCAGCAGCCGGGGGGGCAGCTGACGATCACCACCGACGTCGAGAACTACCCGGGCTTCCCCGACGGGATCCAGGGCCCGGAGATGATGGACCTCTTCCGGAAGCAGGCCCAGCGCTTCGGCGCCGAGAGCCAGTTCCGCACCGCAACGGCGGTGGACTTCTCCGAGCGCCCCTACACGGTGACCATGGACAACGGCGAGGTCGTGAAAGCCCACGCCGTGGTGATCTCCACCGGCAGCACGGCCAAGTGGCTCGGGCTGCCCGGCGAGGAAAAGCTGCAAGGCAAGGGCGTCAGCGCCTGCGCGACCTGCGACGGCTTCTTCTTCAAGGGTGAAAAGGTCGTCGTGATCGGTGGCGGCGACACCGCCATGGAAGAGGCGATGTTCCTGACCAAGTTCGCCGACCAGGTCACGGTCGTGCATCGGCGTGAGGAACTCCGCGCGAGCAAGATCATGGCGGAACGCGCGAAGAAGAACCCCAAGATCGACTGGGAACTCAACCAGGTCGTCGTCGACATCAAGGGCGAGGACCGGGTCGAGGGCGTCGTGCTCGAGCACACCGAGACCGGCGAGCGCAAGGAGCGCGAGGTCGGCGGCTACTTCGCGGCGATCGGTCACAAGCCGAACACCGAACTCTTCGTCGACTGGCTCGACCTGGACGACAACGGCTATCTGGTCACGCACGACGACGTCGAGACGAAGATCCCGGGCGTCTACGCCTGCGGCGACGTCCAGGACCACGTCTATCGTCAGGCGGTCAGCGCCGCGGGGACCGGCTGCATGGCCGCCATCCGCGCCGAACGCTGGTTGGCCGAGCAGGGAATCGAATAGTCGGGACTCCGTCCCCACGGAACGCGGGCGGTCGACGCGAAGTCGGCCGCCCGTTTCGCACCCCGGAAAGCGCGACTAGCGTCGACCGATCAGGTTGAGGAACTCGGTCCGCGTCGACGGGTTGTCGCGGAACTCTCCTACCATCTCGCTGGTCACGGTGAGCGAATTCTGCTTTTCGACGCCGCGCATCATCATGCAGAGATGCTGCGCCTCCATGACCACCGCGACGCCCTTGGGTTGCAGATGATCCTGCAGGCACTGTGCGACCTGGGTCGTCAGGTTCTCCTGCACTTGCAAGCGTCGCGCGAACACGTCGACGATCCGGGCGAGCTTACTCAGCCCGACGATCTTGCCATCGGGCAAGTAGGCGATGTGCGCGCGCCCGAAGAAGGGCAGCAGATGGTGCTCGCACAGACTGTAGAAGTCGATGTCGCGTACGACGACCATCTCTCGATTCTCGCTGTCGAAGACTGCGTCCCCGACTTCTTCGATGACGTCGCGATGGTACCCCTGGGTGAGGAAGCGCATCGACTCGGCGACGCGTTCCGGGGTCTTGAGGAGTCCCTGACGGGACGGATCTTCACCGACCTGCTCGAGCAGGGTGTGGATCGCCGACTGCAGCGGGTCCATCGTGGTCTCCGCGGGAAGAGGAAGGAAGGGCAACGGCGTCGAAGACGTTTCGTGCGGTCTCGTGGACGCGAACGCGGACCAGGCGAGCCGGTCCGTCGAAGGCGTCCTCGAGCCAGCGGAAGTATTCGACGGCCAGGTTCTCGCCGGTCGTGACCACGCCCGGCAACACGTCGTTCAGGCTGCGATGGTCGCAACGGTCGACCACGCGCTCGTTCACGATGCGGTCCATGGCCGCGCGTTCGATCACGAGCCCGGTGGTCGTGTCGGGTACGCCCTCGACCGTGACATCGATCTCGTAGTTGTGTCCGTGCCCGCCTTCGCGCGAGCACTTGCCGTAGACGTCCCAGTTCTGCTCGGGCGTCCATCCGTCGACGACGAGGCGGTGCGCGGCCTCGAAGCGGTAGCGGCGTGTCAGTCGAAGCGTCCTCACGACACCGACTCCGACGCAAGGGCCGGGATCTCGTAGTCGACGAAGAGATCTTCGGTCTCCCACACGCGCACACCGGCGAGCCGGATCCCGAACTCCTCGAGCGGCTGTTCGACCACGTCCGCCACGTAGAGCGCGATGTTCTCGCAGGTCGGGACGGTCGTGGCGAAGTGCTCGACGTCGAAGTTGAGAAAGCTGTGGTCCAAGGGTTCGACGACGACCTGCTTGAGCACGCGGTCGAGGTCGGCGAGGTTCATCACCATGCCCGTCACCGCGTCCACGGGGCCGTCGACGGCGACGTCGACGCGGTAGTCGTGACCGTGACCGTGCGGCCGGTTGCACTTGCCGTAGACGCGCGCGTTCTCCTCGGCGCTGAGAGCGTCGGTGTGATAGCGGTGTGCGGCGCTGAAGCGCACGGTGCGCGTGATGCGAACGGTCGGTGAGAGTGCCACGATCGTCGTCCTCGTTGGAGGGAACGCAGGAGTCCACGATACCCGCGCGCGGCACACGACGCCACGGATGGGTTGCTCCGGGCGCGTTGCACAATCCGAGGATTCGATGGGATCGACCGCGCGGATGCTCGCAACGCGCGCGGGTGCATGCTTCCCCGTCGTTCCCGGTCAGGGCGCGTCGTTCCCGCGCGATCCGGGGCACAGGGGTTGCTGATCGATCCGCGAACGCCGGGCGACGACCGGACGGGCGGCGATCAGGGTAGCTTGTGCGAGTCGTCCCCCCCAGAGAAGGCCAACGCAAGCGTGGCGTCGACCGGAGGGTTCGTCGTCCCGGCGTTCGAAATCCCCACCCCGCTCCCGAGCGAGCGCATCAGTCCAGCGCGATTTCCCCACGCGCGATGCGTCGGATCGTCTCGGGATACAGTTCGCACTCCGCTTCGAAGACGCGTCGGGCCAGGCGGTGGACGTCGTCGTCGGGATGGACGGGCACGCTCTTCTGCGCGAGGACCGGACCGTCGTCGAAGACCGCATTGACCCGGTGGACGGTGCAGCCGCTCTCGGGGTCGCCCGCCGCGAGCACGGCCTCGTGGACACGATCGCCGTAGAATCCCCCACCCCCGTGCTTCGGCAACAACGAAGGGTGGATGTTGACGACCGGGACGCCCCCCGACGCCTCGAGGTCCAGGAGCGCGAGATAGCCCGCGAGCACCACGAGCTCGGCGCCGTGGGCGTGGACGAATTCCCACAACGCACGGTCGCGCGCCCGCGGATCTTCGTAGTGGCTCTTGCGGAAGACGGCCGTCGGGATCGAGGCCGCCTGGGCGATCTCCAATCCCCTCACACCCGCACGATTGCTCGCGACGGCGACGATCTCCGGTTCGAAGGAACCCTTGCGCTTGCGCCGCAAGAGATTGTCCAGTGTCCGCCCGGTGCCGCTGAGGAAGACGGCGACACGGAAGTTCGATGCATCGTTCACGGTTCAAGCTCCAGTCGCCAGGCTCCGCGGCCTTCGACGAGAACGACGACCTCACGTCGATCGGGCCGCGACCATACGACATCGACGGCGGGCACGGCGACCCGCGATGTCCCCACCGGGAACCACGTGCGCCCCGCGTCTTCGGTCAGGAACAACCAGTCGGGCGCCACCGCCGCGCCGCGCGCGATGGCGACGACGAGCGAGGGGTCACGCGGGGACACCGCGAGAGCGCGCACGTCACGGTTGGTCAGTCCCAGGGATCGATCCTGCCAGATCTCGTCGTCGGGGCCGCGCGCGTGGATTCCCCACGCCGTCGCCACGAGCACCTCGCCGCCGGCGACACGCTCCACGGCGCGCGCGTCGACCTGACGCTCCGGTCCCGTGACGCAGCAGGTGTCCATCGCGGCGCCCGCGAGGTCCGGTAGACCCACGTTCTCGGCGACCCATCGTGACGGCGTCGACGCCTCGTCGAGGCGCCACACGCCACCCCGGAATCCGGCCATCCAGACGCGGCCCGTGGTGTCGAGCGCGAAGTCCCGGACTTGCGACACGAAGGGCAGGCCGACCTCGAAAGTGCCGAAGTCCACGCTGCCCGGCGTGCCGAGTCCATCGTGGACGCGCTCCCATCGCCTCACGCCGAACCGCCAACGGTAGGGTCCTTCGCCGTTCTCCCCGCCACTCCACAGGGAGCCGTCGGCCAGGACCTCGAGCGCGATCACACCGAAGCGATCACCGAGGAAGATCTCGTAGGGCTGGAATCCGAGACTGCGGTCGACCCACTGCTGCCGGTCGGGTGCGTTCTCGTAGACGCCAAAGCTCGCGGCGACCACGGTTCCCGGGGCAGCGGGGTCGACGACCATCGCACGCACCGTCGCCGTCGACTGCGCGCTCCGCGACACGTAGGCATCGGAATCGTCCGCTGGCCCGACGAAGACCTCACCGTTGCGCTGACGCGCGAGCGCGATGCTTCCCTCGAGCGGATCGACCGCGGCCAGAGCACTGATTCCCGCAGCCGTACCCGCGAAAGGTGTACGCTCCACTTCCACACCGACCCGGGTGATCGCCGCGGCACCATCGACGGCCCATGCAACCGCACCGGTCTCCGCGAGTGCCTCGACGCCGTCCGGTAATTCGATCGCATCGGCGTCCACGACCACGTCCGGACGGTTGCCGCGCGCGACGAGCGCTCCTCCGGGCGTGTCCGTCGCG
>JGI12109J20283_10273517_pt1 | contig 10997 bp, 9 predicted proteins | sample ElkSlonscriptome_12_FD_20283 | JGI IMG/M metagenome (IMG submission 20283) | reverse complement strand
CGAGCATCGCCCTGTAGCTGCTCCACGGCCAGTCCCCGGCGTCACGGACCATCCCCGCGCGCACAGGATTAAGCATGACGTACCGCGCTAGTTCCAACAGGTATGCGTCCCGTTCGACCAGGACGGCCTTAACCCATCTTTGACATGTTGCTGAGAAATTCCCATTGAGGACAGTAGCCTAACTGTACACAGATAGCCCCTCTGGCACTACAGGGTTGCATTTTTTAATCGTCACGGCGCTCTTGCGCCGTGACGCATGCGCCGCCGCTCCAGCGGCGCGTGTTCTCGGCATGCCCCGCTCGACGTAGGCCGCCGACCGGGCGCTGGAGCGCCCTCGGATGCGCGACGACGCTGGAGCGTCGTCGCGATCAAAATACGGCTCCCCGCTGCGCCGGCTCTTGATCCTGGTGCGGCGAATGTCCATGCCGACCATGCTGCGACGGATTGCCGTCAGGGTCATTGGGTCAGCATTCGATGATGGCACGACAAGGCGTCGAGTCATTCCAAATACCGGATTTGCATGATGTGAACAAAAACTGCGTGTACTATCGGTCAGACACTTACGAGAACTGGGCGCCACCGATTGTCAAAGATGGGCTTAGGCGACGGCTACGAGCAGCGGCAGAATGACAGCGCGTACCGGGTGCTCGGTCGCCCAGTTTAGATGGTGGGTTGAGACCGGGTAAGCACTTTGTTTGCCCCATGGGTTGGTCTGGTTCCATTCCTTTATCCAGCGCTTTGCGTGTTGCGATAGGCGGTCGGTTGGTGTGGATTCTAGAACGCGCCGAAGACGTTGCGAAAGGCTTGGTGGGTTGTCCTGCGTCTTGCTCATTGGCTTGTGCATTCATTCCGATTTGTTGTTCGTGTGCGCAGTGAATGCGCGGGCCGCCGTGGTCAGCGTAGCAACTTCATGCCAGAGTGGCTGCTTGAATTGCTGATCAACACGGAGGAAGCGGCGCCTGACATAGAACGCGATTGCTTCGCGCACGCCCGGTATTGTCAACGTCGGTTCGCCTTCCTTGATGTGGTCCTGCCGCAGGGCTGCTTGCGTCTCCGAGGGCAGCGCGGGGTTGATCTCGAACGCGAGGTCGACTCGCCGGTGCCAGGCGCGGTCGGTTTGGTCGGACACCCAAGCTTCGTCGGCCAGCTCGGCGGTGACGATGCGTGCGAGGTTGAAGTCGAGGAACTTCTCCGTCTCGTGGCAGTAGGCGCGTAGGTGATAACGCTCGTCGGCGTGGACGAGATGATGCGGTGAGATGCGGCGGGTGCGGGCGCCGGCCTTGGCCCAATAGCCCATGGTGACGACGCAACGGCGGCGCAGAGCGGTGAGCGCCTTGCGCACGGCTGCCTGGTCGTAGAGCGGGCGGGCCAGGGCGTCAGCGTCGGTGAAGGGGAGATCTGACCAGCCCGGCTCGTCGTAGAAGTGCGCCGTATAGCTCGACGCGCGCTGGTAGTCCAGGAAGCGGCTGACGCCGTCGCGAATGTACCGCGGTCGGAAGGTCTCGGTCGGGACTTGACGGCGCTGGCGGCTGTCGTAGCGCAATTGGCCTGGGTACCGCTTGGCATAGTTCGCGATGCTCTGCTGGGCGTTCGGTCGCGCGATGCCGAAGTGGTCCGCCAGCTCCGTCGCCGTGACGCCATCGGCCCAGAGCAGTCGTGCTTCGATGAAAGCGAAGCGTCTGAGCATGTCATGTTTCATGACAAATATGTATTCGCTTAGGTTGCAGCAATGGGCTAGAGTGTAGTCCAAGTAACCGACGCGAGGACGCCATGAATCGGATTCGACTCTCGCTGCCACGGGGGCAGTGGGCCACCTACCGGCACCAGGATCTGGTGCACGATGCCATCGTCAATGCGCTGATTGCTGCCGGTGCGAAGCCGGAGCAGGTGATCGGCGCCGGAGCAGAGCCCTGGACCTTCGCGGCCCTCGGCTACCACAGGGCGCACGAGGGACAGGTCCACGGGCTGGTGATCGCCACGCCCAGCGCGGCGCTGGCGCCTTGCCTGGCGGCGCTCGATCCCTCTGCCGTCCGCTACGCCCGGGCGGCCACCGGCGAGCTACTCGACTTCTCCGCCGCCGACTTGAGCATCGAGCCGCCACCGGTTTGCGACGACCCGGGCATGCTCGGCGTGCTCACCCTCTCCCCCCTCGCCATCAGCGAGCCGGGTACGAACAAGAAGCGCTGGCTGACGCGGTTGCATCAGGTGGACCTATCCGCGGTGGCCAACACAAGGCTCAGCAGGATTGCCGGGCGTCCGGTGGCGCTCAGCGTGCTGCCAGATAGCCTCTATCTGCGCGCCAACCCTAAGCACTCCGTCCTGGTCAGCACCAAGCGCATGCGCAACGGTCGCGCTGCGTTCGTGATCGCTTTGCAGGCCCCGTTGGTGCTAAGCGGCAGCCGCGAGGACCTGTTGTTGGCCTGGTACGCCGGTCTGGGCGAGAAGGCGCGCAACGGCTTCGGCTGCCTCGGGCTGGCGGACGAGGGGGTTGGGCGATGAGCGACACACGGCAGGAAGCGATTGCACTCGCCAAAGAGGTCTATGAGGCCTTCATGCGCGGGGTGGTCGAGGCGCATGTGCTCAATGATCGGGTTGGCGCTCTGTCTGCGCAGAAGCAGAAGAAGGTCGATACAAAACGGGACATCGACGTGCGCCCTGTTCGCCTGATGAGCATCAGCGGCAAGGGCGGCTGGTCGGACGACCCCGACCTGCGCCAGCGCTACGCCGAGAGCACCAACGTCACGCTGCTGGATCACCTGCTCTCAGTGGTGCGCGGCGCCGTGACCTTCGCAGCGCTGGATACGCTGGCGGCGAACCCGGAGTTGAATCGGGATACCTTTCGGGCGGAGCTGCGAGTGGTCGCTGCCATCGCCTTCATGCACGACCTGGACAAGGACCTCGGACTGACCCGCGACACCCCGCTGCCGCTGGACCCGCTCGCGGAGCGCTGGGCCAGCTACGGGTTGGACGCCTTCGTGGGTCCGGACCACGCCCTGCAACCGGATCAGATCCGCGCCTTGATCGAGCATGCCGAGGCGAGTCAGGTCCACCGCAGTCCCGCGGCCACCCCACCGCCGCGCGCTATCCGGCACTTGATGCGCTATGCAGCCCTGGCCGACAAGCTGGACGGGCTCTGGCTCAACGAGGGCATCGGCGCCGTGCTGGAGCGCCTGGAGCAGGATGCAACGCTGTCCGCGGACTTTCTTAGGGCATGGACCAGGGTCGACCTGTTCGACCCGCATCACCCGTTCTTGGTGGACGAGCTGCAGCGCTATCTGTCTGCCGCGTGTGAGCGCTTGGCGCAGATTCCGCCGCTGATCGAGGTCCACCAGGACGGTCGGCTTGTGATGCTGATTCCGGCGGAGCAGGCCGAAGCGATCCAGGCGGAGGGGATCAAGCGGCTTGGTAGAAGGCTCACGAAGAAGCTGTTCCATCTGCGCATCAATGTGTCGGTGCGGGCGGTGCCGGAGTTGTTGGACGCCCAGCCCGACCATGAGGGACTGGGTGAGTACATGGCCGAGGTGGCTCTGGATCGAGACTTCGGTCGATTGTTCTTGGTCAAGGCGAGCTTGGCGGATCAGGCCCACACCGCGCACCTGGATGATCTGCTTGGCGGGCTCGGCCTGTCGCCGGCCTGGCCGAAGGCGACGGGCCAAACCCTGACCCCGTTCCCGTCTCCGGGGGACCTACCGGAACCCGCGCAGTTGCACCTGCGGCGCGCGGCACGTCTGATGGTGTTGCTGAACCACAAGCAGGTTAAGGAGTTGCCGGATTACGAGGTCCGAGAGCAGCAGCTCATCTCAGCCGTCGGCAGCGAGCGTCCAGAGTGGATCAGCGAGCTCGGTGATCGGATCTCACGGCAGGTGTTCACGGGCCTCTGGGCTGTCGCTGTCGCGAGTGAAGATACCGACGTCTCGGAGCGCATCTGGGGCGATGAGGGCCTCTTGCGACGCTGGCTCGAAGGACCGGAGGATGGTTGCGGACTGCGAGACACCATCGACAGCAAGGGCGCGCCGATCGTGGACGCGGTCGCGGAGCACTTTGCCGCAGCGCTCGCGGGCCAAGCGCTGCATGCCGACGCCGCCGGCAAAAAGCGTTGCCTGTTCACTGATCAACCGTTGACACAACGGGCGACCTTTGTTCCGGCAGACAAGCTCTACGAGATCAAGAAGTCCGCCTTCTCCGGTCGCGATGGACGACTCGAGGACATCGACTCTACTCAGGGCGAGGCCCAGGTGTCGCCCGTGTCCTATGCCGAGCATCGGCTCCGTTCGCATGTGCAGGCTGCCGCTGGCGGCAAGCCGGATGGCATTCCGACACTGCTTTCTTCGCCTTCGACGACCGGGCTGTTTGCCGCGCTTGCGCTGAACAACGAAGCCGATTTCGGCAGCCTCTCGGTCTACGACTTGGCGCGCGAGCAGGTCTCCAAGGGTCGTATCTACCGCGGCTTCGACGCCTATCAGCACCGTTTTCGCGTCGCCCGTTTCGAGCGCATGCCCGAGCGCACGGAAGACCAAGTCGATCAATTGCGTCTGTTGTTGCGCGCCGCGCTCCGATTCGGGCGGCCCATCCACCTGTTCCGCGGCCTGCCTTGCGCTGAGCGCAGCTTCTTCTTCTATGACGCCATGCCCCGCCGCCTAGCAGACCTGATCGGCGGCAGCCGCTTGCGGCTGGAGCAGATCCAGCCCGCGCTGTCGCGACTGGAGACCGCGAATCTGATCCTCAGCACCAACGGGCTCGGCTTCGAGGTATTCGACCGCTATGCCCGTCCGGCAACCCGCTTGGGCGCGGTCTGTCTGGCCTGGGCGCAGCTGCACGACGATGCTAAGGGCGGGCAAACGGACCGGAGCGGTCGCTTCCGGCGGGTATTTGAACAACTGATGGAGAAACACCTGATGAGTGACACCGAAGCACCCTTGGTTGAACTGGGCCGCGCGGCGGCGCGGATTCAACGCCGTCCGGGCTACGACGCGTCCGCCAACGAGGAGCTGTTGTGCTTCAACCTGAGCCTGGAGACGGCCATCGGCGCATGGAGGCTGCATCAGCGAGATGCGGAGTCGCTGACCATGGCCATCGCCGGCGAACTCGACACCAATCTCGCGCGCAAACAGAAGATCGCCCGCGCGGAACTGCGCGAAGGCGAAGGACTGCGCGACGCCTACGTGAGCTTTGCCCGTTGCTTCGTCGATGACGTGTGGTTCGGCGTGCTCGACGGTCGCCCTCCAGCACAGGCCAGCCGGCGCGTGCTTGCCAGCATTTACCGCATGTCCTTCCTCATGGCGCCGCGTCCGAAGAGCGACGCGAAGCCCGAGACCACCACCGAGAACGCCGACTGATGGAGCCGATCATGGAACGCCTGAACGACTATCTACCCCAACTGAACCAACTGCTTGAAGAAAGCCACGGCGACAAGGACAGCTATCTGCATCCGAAGCGCAAGAACCTCGGCTGTGTGTCGGTAGTGCTGCTGCGCGAGGCCATCGCGCCGCTGGTGATCCGCAATGCGGAACAAGAGATCACGGACATCGAGTTCCATGACGACACCTGGGTCCGTGCCATACCGAACAAGTTCAAGTACCCGGAGCGCGGTCGCGGCTTGCAGATCCTGCGGGCGATGAACGCCGGAGGCCGCTACCCGCAGAATCGAACAGCGATTCCGAAAGGGTCAAAGGCGTCCGAATCGTTCGATCTGAACACGCTGGTGTTCGGCGACTCGGCCAACCATGACAACAAGGTCCTGCCTGTGCGGGCCGCCGTGAACTACTCCGATGCGCTCAGCCTGCGCCCGAAGTACCACGTCGTCGGCGAGAGCTTCCACAACCGCGGTTTCGAGGACGGCACACTGTGGGATTCGGAGGCGAAGAAGAACACCGACAACCTGTTCAGTCGCCATTTCGTCAGCCCCGGCACGCTGCTGGTGCAGGTGCTCTCCACGCGCGGCAAGCTGCTGCCGCCCATCGGTCTCAAGCACCTGCTGTTGTCGGTGGGGCTCGCCGGCAGCTACGGCGGTCAGACCTCGGTCACCGGCACCAACGTGCGCACGCGCTTCGTCGGCATCTACGCGGACAAGTTCGAGCAGGCGGAGACATCACCCTACGAGCTGCTGAAACGGGTCGGCGGCGATGACGCGACGGACGTGGAACAGGTCAAGACCGCGCTGGATGACGTGCTGAGGCCGAAGCACGCGACCGTCATTCCCGGCGCCGACGTCCAGGCTTGGGTGGATGGTCTGATCGCGGGCTTCAACGCGCCGGGCGCCGAGCTGGAGCAGGAGTATCAGAGTGCCGCCGAGGCGATGGTCCGGCTGTTCGACGGCTGGTTCGAGAGTGGCAAGAAATGACCGCCGTCACTGGGCTCAAAGCCACAACGCTGACGCCCTTCGCGTACCACTCGTTGGCGGTGCAGGGCGGCACTGCGACTCTACCGGAGCTGATCAGCGACAGCGCGCTGTGCTTCGGCCTGGCCAACGCACTGGGCTACGCCCGAGCCTGGTGCGCCCTGCCGCCGAAGGACTACAAGCGTGATTGGTCGGCGATGCCCTGGCGGGCGTCCGTGCTCACGACGCAACAGCCGCGGTTGTTGCCGCCCATCGCCCGCCGGTTGAACCTTGAGGAGGAGGGTGGCTTCCAGAAGAAACTGCGCGACGTGGTGAGCAAGGGGAACCTAAAGCAGTTCTGGAGCATCCAGGAGGTGCCGCCGCAGGTGGAGTTCCGCGGGGCGCTGTTCGGCCCGGACCCGTTCGACGTGGTCGGCGCCGAGGAAATCGTGATTCGCGTCGGCCTGCACCGCAATGGCATGGTGCTGTTGGAGCGCGATCAAACGGTGGACGGGGTTCGTCTGAATGCGTCCACGGCGATGCTGTTCGAGCAGGAACTGGCCGTCGAGCGCTTCCTGCTCTACGGGCTGCAACTGACCAAGCCGATGCCGCTTGAGGATGCAGCGGATGAGGTCAGCCGATGGAACTGACCATCGCCCGCCACTGCGTGGCCGAAGGGCCCGACGGTCTGTCGCCGTTGCAGCATGCGCTGCTGCACGATGAGCATCCCATTCGGGTGGCCGACGCGCCCACCGGGGCCGGCAAGAGCTACGCCTTTCAGCGGGCGCTGCTGGATCAAGACGCGCGCATCCTGTTCATTGTCCCCACCCGACGGTTGGCGCAGAACCTGGCCGGCGCCCTGGTTCTGGAACTGCTCGAAGCCGACTGGCCCAAGCCTCGCGCCGAGGCGGCCGTGGCGCTGTGGAGTTCCGACCAGACGCTGGCGCTGAAGGAAGCGGGGGTCGTCAACATCAGCGGCCATCGGCTGCATCAAATGGAGGAGCTGACGCCCCATGCCGGCCATGGCGAGATGATCATCGCGGTGCCGGAGGTGGTGAGCAGCCTGCTGATCCGGCGCAGGCTGCAGCAAGGCAGTTCAGATCGGGGCGTGTTCGATCTCCTCTACGACTTCGATCACATCGTCTTCGACGAATTCCACACCATCGAAGAGCGCGGCTTCGGGCTTGCGGCGGTGTTTGCGCGTCTGCTGACCGTGGAGCGCGAAGACGGCGTGCGTGGTTACGGCAGCGCCAAGCTGAGCTTCCTGTCCGCCACGCCGCTGGATTTGCTGCCGACGCTGACGCAGGTCGGTGTCCTAGAGAACCAAGTCGCACTGCTGCCTGAGACCCTGGTCGAGGACGGCCGCGCGCTGCATGGCGATGTGGTGCTTTCACTTGAGGACGACGCGACCCTCTCCGCGACGATTCTGAAGCATCTGCCGGCGATCGCGGAGGAGCTTGCCCAGGGCAGGCAAGTGGTGGCGATCTTCGATTCCTTGGCAAACCTTGAGCGTGAGCTCGCCGCGCTTGCGCGGCGGCTGGCGGAAGACGGCATCGACCTCTCGCGCGTGTTGGTCATCAACAGCATCCGCGACAGCGTGCGTCGCGGACTCACCGACGCCGGGGTTGCCTTCGGGCGTAAGCAGAACCCGCACGATTTCGGGCTGATCTTGGCCACCGCTAGTGTCGAGATGGGCGTGACCTTCCGCCAGGCCAATGTCATGCTCATGGAGGCGGGCATGGAGCCGATGAACTTCCTGCAACGGTACGGTCGCGCCGCCCGTCGCGGGGAGGATGGCCGCGTCTTGCTGCGTCTGGATAGCGACAAGCAGATGCGCAGCCCCTGGCTTCGGCAGGTGCAGATCTTCATCGCAGCGCATGCAGGCGAGCGGGTCGGTATCGATGCGCTGACGGACCTGTTGAGCCGCGCCGCCCAGATCGCCGGGGCTGGCCCACTGGCACCCGGCACCTTCGGCCAACTCTCGAGGCGCGCCGGCTACTGCGCCGGGCTCTACTGGAACAAGCTGATGGCCCATCCGAGCTATGGGAAGCACCGGCGCGATCACCTGTTCAAGCATCGACCCGCCCCCTGCAAGACCTTGTACCGGCTGGAGCAACAGGTGCGCGGACTGACGGGCGAGCCCGGCTGCAAGGAGCACGCCGAGCGCTGGCTGACGCTGTTTCACGAGCAGGTCTTCGATCTGCGCTCCATTGAGCCCCGAGTGCGGGTGGTGAACGAACGGGGCGAGGCGTTCGAGGCCGGTCGGGTCTGGCTGCGCCGGGAGACAACGGTCTTCGAGCGCGGCACGAATGACGGCGACGAGATCCACATCACCGGCAACCTGGACGACTACTGGCGAGAGGAGAAGGATCACATGGCGGAGCGCACCTGGGTCTGCTACTTCCCGCATACCGGTGAAACGCGGCTGCTGCCGATGAAGGGCTTGGTGTCGGCCTGGTGCAAGGCACTCGCGGACGTAGATCAATATCGAGTCGAATGGGATGACGCCCCCGAGGCCTTCGAGGCCGCCAAGAAGCTCGTCCAACTCACCGGCCTGGTACCCGGACATGACCCAGAGATTCCTGTGGAATCGGTCAGCTGCGTTCTCTGAGCGCGTCGACCGCTTAGAGTTGCATGGCCTGCACTTCCAGCACATCAATCTGTGCGAGCGCCGAGCCTGGATGTATCTGCACCGGGTCAACTTCGCGCAGTGGAACAGCCGGGTGGCCACGGGCGCCGCACATCAAGCGACGCACTACAAGCGTGATCGCTCGACCGTTGGGCTGTTTGGTTTGGCGCCGGACCGCGTCGACTGGACCCAGGCCATCGTATTCGAGAACAAGGGCACCGGCGGTGCGTCAGGGGCGGTGGATCGCCAGGTCGGCTTCTATGCGCTGATGCTTTCGATCGCTACCGACCGCGTCTGGAGCGGTCGCGTTCAGGTCCTCACCAACCGGCGCTGGCGCGAGGTGCGACTGGACGATGCATTGCTTGACGGGCTTTGGGCGGACAGCCTGAAGCTGGAACGGCTGTTCGCCGATGAGCGGGTGCCGTACGCCGAGCGAATCGGACTCTGTGCCAGTTGCTCACTGGCCGCTTTCTGTGGACACGATTAATGGAAACCCTGTTTGTGACCCGCGAGGCCCGGCTTCAGCAGCGGGAGAATACGCTCTCTATCACCATCGGCGACCGCAAGCGCTCGCTGCCCATCGAGGCCATCGGGCATTTGGTGCTGCTCGGCGAGGTGCGCCTCAACAGTCGGCTGCTGACGCTGTGCGGGAAACACGGGGTGCGGGTCTCGGTGTTCGATTACTACGGCTATTGCAAGGGTGCCTTCGAGCCCATCGAGCGCAATCCCGCCGGCCTGGTAAAGCTCAAGCAGGCGGAGCTGCTGCTGGACAACAAGCGGCGCATGGCGGTTGCCCGAGAGGTGGTCCGCGGGGCGGCGAACAACATGCTCGCAAATCTGCGCTACTACCACTATCGCGGTGCCGACGCCCTGGAGCCGGTCATCAAGGGAATGCGGAAGCTGGTGCCGAAGATCGGACTCGCGACGACCAGCGAGACCCTGATGGGCGTCGAGGGCAACCTGCACGAGTGGTACTTCAGCGGCTGGAAGCATATCGATCCGGCGCTCGACTTCACCCCCCGGGTCAGGCGACCGCCGAACAACCCGGTCAATTGTCTGATCTCGTTCCTGAACCAGCTGACCTACGCGGTCACCCGGCACGAGGCCAGCAAGACCCACCTGGAGCAAACCTTCAGCGTTCTCCACGCGCCGGGGCGGGGCCGAGCGTCCTTGGGTTTGGATCTCTGCGAGCCCTTCAAGCCGGTGGTCGTCGACATGCTCATCTTTCGCATGGCGCGCAGGCGCATGCTCGCCGACAATTGGTTCGACCGCCAGGACGGCGTCTGTCTGCTGACCGAGACCGGTCGACGGCATGTCTCGCAGCAGTTCTCGCAACGCCTGGAAGAGATTTACTCGGAACGTACCTACCGGGAATGGATCTATCGCGAAGCGCTCGGGATCGAGCGGCATGTGCTTGGCGTCGAAGAGTACGACGCGTTCAAACGACGGGTCTGACGATGTTCATGCTGGTCACCTATGATGTCGAGGCGACACGCACGAGCATTTTCCGCAAGCTGCTGCGTCGCTACCTCAACCACGAGCAATATTCAGTCTTTACCGGCGACATCACGGAAGCGAACGCCGTGCGGCTGCGGCGTGAGCTCAGCCAGGCGATGATTCCGGAAGACCGGCTCACTGAAATCACCGCCGCCAACCGTCGCAACGTGAATGTGGTCCATTTGGTCAAAGACGCATCCGGCAAGGGCGAGGTCAAGCGCGAGGCAGACAACCGCCACAGCTCGGACTTCGATGTCATTTGAGCAACGTCGACCCCCGCCGAAGTCCCCAACACCTCCCTCAGACGCTCCACGGACTGCTTGCGCGTGCCTACATGCCATGGTTCGAGTAGACTGTAGACGCGTCGGCGCGCGTAAGATCGAGGGTTCCGAATCCCCATGAGGGGTTATGAGGACCTGGCCGAGTTCCGCGAGCGCCTGGTGCAGCTCGTTCCGAATCCCCATGAGGGGTTATGAGCGCGCCAGGACCATCTGGCCTGGGACGGGCTGATCCGTTCCGAATCCCCATGAGGGGTTATGAGGCATGGGCTGCACG
>JGI12109J20283_10456351_pt1 | contig 11001 bp, 7 predicted proteins | sample ElkSlonscriptome_12_FD_20283 | JGI IMG/M metagenome (IMG submission 20283) | reverse complement strand
AGCTTGCTTCTGATTCCCGCAATATTCGTGTTCTTTCTGGCCTGACCGCGAATGCCGCCATCTATCCCAAGGCGTCGATGGGCGCGGCACCAGCAGCGTCGGAGCTGGCGTTTTGCGCCCAGGCTTGCGCCTGGGCCGATCCTAGAGGCCGAGGTCGCGCCAGCGGGTCTGGATGCGCTTGACCGAGACGGGGTAGGCGGTGCCGAGCTGTTGGGCGAAGAGGGAGACGCGCAGTTCCTCGAGCATCCAGCGGATCTCCTCGAGGCGGGGGTCGTGGCGGCCGGCGGCACGGGCGGCGGCGTGGCGCTCGGACCAGCGCCGTTGCAGCTCCGCCATCTCGCGCATCCATTGCTGGTCCTTGGCCGCGGCGTGGCCGAGGCGCTCGAGGCGGTATTCGACGGCGTGTAGATAGCGGGGGTAGTCCTGCAGATGCTCGTACGGGACCGTCTGCATGAAGCCGCGGAAGACGAGGCGGTCGAGTTGGGCCTGGATGTCTTGGACCGAGGCGACCCAGTTGATCTGCGTGGTCGAGGATAGGCGGCGGCGCAGGCCCTGGTAGCGCGCAAGGATGTCGTTGGCGAGGGCGCAGACCTCGTTGGCGACGCTCGCGAGGCGCGGGCGCTGCGTATCCAAGCGTTCCAGGAAGGCGGCCTGATCGCGCAGCGGCGGCTGGCCGATGACGAAGGTGAGGTCGAGGATCAGGGCGGTCAGCTCGTCGGCAATGTCTTCGTCCTTGCCCGCCTTGTCCGCCTTGTCATCGCCGGTTCGGCGCTTCGGCGCCTTGGCGTACTGCAGCCGCAGCCGGTCGAGCCCGGGCAGGCCTTTGCGCAGCCGGCGCAGATCGGCGCCGAGGTGCAGGGCGATCAGCCGGCGCAGCCCGGCGCGCATGGCCCGCGCGGCGCTCTCTTCGGAGTCGAGCACCTGGATCGCGACGCTGTCGCCGCGGTCGATGAGCGCCGGATAGCCGCGGAGCTTGATCCCGGCGCGGTCGAGCTCGATTGACTCGGGCAGCGCGCCGAAGTCCCAGCGGGTCAGTCCCTCGCGCTCGAGGCCGGCGCTCGGAATCTGGGCGAAGGTCTGCTGGGCGGTGCCGCCGTGTTGGCGCCGCAGCGCCGCCAGGTCGTCGTTGTGGGCGAGCGTCTGGCCTCGTTCATCGACCAGCCGGTACTTCATGCGCAAGTGCTCGGGAACGGCCGACTGGTCCCAGGCGTCCTCTGGTACGGCGATGCCGGTCAGCGTCTTGAGCTCCTCGGCGACGGCCTGAATCAGCGGGCGGTCGGACGGCTGTAAGCGCTGCGCGACGCGCGCGGTGGTCTCGGGGATGGGGACGAACGCCTTGCGGATCGCCTTCGGCAGACCGCGCATTAGCGTCGTGATCCGTTCCTCGAGCAGACCCGGTACCAGCCAGTCGCCGCGTTCGGCGGAGACCTGATTGATCAGCGGTAGTGGTACGACCAGGGTGACGCCGTCGCCGGCCTGTCCGGGCGCGAAATGGTACTCGAGCGGCAGCGCGCTGGCCCCGACCGAGAGGCGGTCGGGGAAGGCCTCGGCGGTGATTTCGGCGGCCTCGCGGCGCATCAGGTCGGTCATGCGCATGTGCAGGAGCTTGGGGTCGCTGCGGGTCGCCTTGCGCAGCCAGCGTTCAAATTGCGGCGTCGAGTAGATGCCGCTCGGGACGCGTTCGGCATAAAAGGCGTAGATGGCCTCTTCGTCGACCAGGATGTCGCGACGGCGCGACTTGGCCTCGAGATGCTGGACGTAGGCGATCAGCTCCTGGTTGTGGCGCCAGAAGGGGGCGCGGCTCGTGAAGTCGCCGGCGACCAGGGCGTCGCGCAGGAAGACTTCGCGCGCCTCGCCCGGGTTGGTCGGGCCATAGTTGATGCGCCGGCGGGCGACCAGCGTCAGCCCGAAGAGGGTCACCTTCTCGAAGGCGGCGACCTGACCGGCCTTGGATTGCCAGTGCGGCTCGGCGTAGCTGCGCTGGACCAAATGGCGCCCGGCGTCCTCGATCCAACCCGGCTGGATGCGCGCGGCGATACGACCGTACTGGCGGGTCGTCTCGACGCGCTCGGCGACCATGACCCACTTCGGCGCCTTGGCGAAGAGCCCTGAGCTCGGGTGGATCTGGAAGCGGGTGCCGCGTGCGCCGAGGTAGTCGCGTTCGTCCTTGAAGCCGATGTGGCTCAGGAGCCCAGTCAGCAGGGCGCGATGAATCTCCTCGTAGCTCCCCTCAGCCTGACCTTCGCGGAAGCCGAGCTGTTGCATCTGCTCGCGCAGCTGCCTGTGCGTGTCGTGCCACTCCTGGACGCGGGTCCACGAGAGGAAGTGTTGCTGGCAAAGCTTGCGGAATTTGGCCTTGGACAGGTGCCGGCGCTGTTCCTCGAGGAAGCGCCAGAGGTTGAGGAAGGCGAGGAAGTCCGATTCCTCGTGCTGGAAGCTCGCGTGGACCTCATCGGCGGCCTGCTGCTTCTCGAGCGGCCGCTCGCGCGGGTCCTGGACGCTCAGCGCCGCGGCGATCACCAGCACCTCGGCCAGGCAGTGGTGCGCGGTCGCGGCGAGCAGCATGCGCCCGATGCGCGGGTCGATCGGCAGGCGTGCGAGCTGTTGGCCGAGGCGTGTCAGCTCGCCGTCCGGAGCGAGGGCCGCGAGCTCCTCGAGGGTGCGGTAGCCGTCGCGGATCAGGCGTGGATCGGGCGGGTCGATGAAGGGGAAGGGTTCGATCGCGCCGAACCCGAGGATCTTCATCTGCAGGATCACGGCCGCGAGATTCGTGCGCACCACCTCGGGCTCGGTGAAGGGCGCCCGCGCCGCGAAGTTGTCCTCCGAGTAGAGCCGGATGCAGACGCCGGCCGCGACCCGACCGCAGCGGCCCTTGCGCTGGTTGGCCGAGGCCTGGCTAATGCGCTCCACCGGCAGGCGCTGCACCTTGCTGCGATGGCTGTAGCGGCTGATACGGGCGAAGCCCGGGTCGATCACATAGTGTATGCCGGGCACGGTGAGCGAGGTCTCGGCGACGTTGGTCGCGAGCACGACGCGGCGCCGGCCGTGCGGCTGAAAGACTCGCGCCTGCTCCTGTGGGCCCTGGCGGGCGAAGAGCGGCAGGATCTCGGTCGAGGGCGGATGGTGCTTGCGTAGCGTCTCGGCGGTCTCGCGGATCTCGCGCTCGCCAGAGAGGAAGACGAGGACGTCGCCGCGGCCCTCGCGCGCTAGCTCGGCCAAAGCCTCGGAGATGGCCGTCTGCATGGCCTCGTCGCGCTCGCCGGCGCCCTCGTCTTCGGGCGGGCGATGGCGCACCTCGACCGGATAGGTGCGTCCCGAGATCTCGATGATCGGGGCCCCGGCAAAGTGCTCGGCGAAGCGTGCCGGGTCGATGGTCGCCGAGGTGACGATGACCTTGAGATCGGGCCGGCGCGGCAGCAAACCCTTCAGGTACCCGAGGAGGATGTCAATGTTGAGGCTGCGCTCGTGGGCCTCATCGATGATCAGCGTGTCGTATTCGCGCAGCTGGCGGTCGTGCTGGATCTCGGCGAGCAGGAGGCCGTCGGTCATCAGCTTGACGGCGCTCTGCGGGCGCACCCGGTCGTGGAAACGCACCTTGTAGCCCACCAGCTCGCCGAGCGCGCCGCCGAGCTCCTGGGCGACCCGCGAGGCGAGCGTCCGGGCGGCGATGCGCCGTGGCTGGGTATGGCCGATGCGCCCGAGCCGGCCGCGGCCGAGCTCGAGGCAGATTTTTGGCAGCTGGGTGGACTTGCCCGAGCCGGTCTCGCCGCAGAGGACGACGACCTGGTGCGCACGAATCAGCTCCGCGACCTCGTCGCGCCGTTCGCTGACCGGCAGCTCGGGCGGGTAGTCGATGACGGCGGGCGCCAGCGCTTGGCGTTGCTCCATGAGTGCCTGGGAGGCGCGCAGATCCTGCCAGAGGCGCAGCAGTCCTTGCTCGTAGGGGCGTTCCTGGCGCTGGCGTTGCTGCAGCCCGCGCAGGCGCTTACGCAGGGACGGGCGATCGGCCAATAGACAGGTTTCGAGCTCCGTCGGCTGCGGAAACGGAGAAGCGCTCAACGTGCGAGGATGACTTCGGCGGGAGACAGGGCCGGGAGGCTAGTGGTTCCGCGAAAAGCTGTCAACGGCGGAGCTGATCGGTTCAGCCGATGTCAGGCCAGATAGAGGACGCCGTACACGATTAGGGAGGCCGCTATGTAGAATCCGTTGACCATCCGGCGGCGCTCCGGGTCCTCGCGGGAGCGGGTCAGATCGATGACCGCCTGGCGCAGCAGGAAGGTGTAGAGAATATAGTACAGAAAAGGAATGACATGGATGTGCAGTGGGTAGTCGTTCAGGGTGGTCCCGAACCGGCCCAGTATCCAGCCGATCTCGGCGTAGATGCCGAACAGACCGAGGCCGGCGTTGATCAGCATCCATCGGATCTCGTCGCGGCCGAACATGGTCTGGTAGAAAACCAGATAGACGAGACAAGCCAAGCCGCCGTGAAGGTAAAGGAATCCCGCGCCAGGGCCATCCGGGGAATAGGCCATGAGAAACCCGGAAAGACCGAAGGCCCCCACGTGCACCAAAAAGAAGGGATAGACGACGACCCATGGGACTTCGTCGCCCTTCTTATAACTCTTGCCGTTAATCGAGATTGCGCCTTGCAGCTTCATGGCTCTGAAGAGAAGCGTTTCTGGTTGCAGCGGGGCTTCATTCTGGCAGGTTGTCCGGGGTCCAGCTGTGAACTGAGCCATGAAAGATGTGCGCGGGTTTTGCGTATTGCGCGACGGCCCTATCCCTTGACACGGTCGGCACGTTGCCGCGTCACCGCACAGACGGGACAGAGACCCTCCGGCAATGCCGGCTGCGCGGAGGGCAGGTGGAAGTCGAGCCCGCAGGCCGGGCAGTGCCCGGTGCGCAGCGGCAGCTCGCGCAGGGGAGACGGATCCAGCCGGGAGACGGAGACGGCGCCGCTCGCGCAGACGTCGGCGCAGAGGCCACAGCCGGTACAGCCGTCCGGGTCGACGCGGTAGGCCAGCGCCTCGACGCCGATGACGGCATGCGGGCAGAGACGCGCGCAGGCATCGCAGCCGGTGCAGTGATGCGGGTCGATGCGGGGTGCGTGGAGACTCAGAAGGCTCGCTGCGGGGCGCGGCAGGAGGCGCCCCGGGGCCACGAAGTCCACCCGTGCGGGGTCGGTGCGTGCGGCGAGTTCGGCAGTCGCTTCCGTCGCTGTCGACAGGATCCCACGGAAGAGGCCGCGGCGCCCGATCTCGGGTGCTCGGTGTCGCGCCCGACTCTCGCGCCGTTTCGCCAGCCACGCCCGCGCCGTCAGTTCCAGCACCTCGAAGCGCTCGAGCTGGCGATCGCGCAGCAGGTGCTGGACCTGACCGAGGTGTCCGTCGATGCCGATGCCCTCGCCGCGTCGACAGCGCGCGCAGTCGTCACGGCAAAGGACGAGCTGACGCACCCCAGATCGGTAGAGCTCAAGGAGCGTGCGTACCCCGAGGACGTGCAGACAGGGCATGAGCCCCGCGCCAGGATCGGCGGCGTCGTCATCGGCGACGGCGCGGTCACAGGCAGCGAGCGCCAGGCCCCTGTCCTCGACCTCAAAGCGTGCTGGCCTGAAGGATGCATCGATCGCGCCCTCGGGGCAGACTGCGGCGCAGATGCCGCAGCCGTCGCAACGATCCACAGCGATCCCGAGCCGCTCGTCGTCGATGACCCAAGCACCGGTCGGGCAGCGCTCGACGCAGGCGCGGCAGCTTGCGACCGCGGCCTGACTGTGCACGCAGCGCGCTGCGCTGACCGTCGGCAGCCGCAGTTCCGCGGCGCCGAGCCAATCGCGCGCGGATCCTCTCCAGGTCACCACCCGGGCGCAGCGCCGGGCGCGTAGGGCCCCTCGGCCTCTGCCTGAGGCCGCCGCGCCGGGGTCGATCGTGCTGCAAGCTCCTCCGAGCTTGGCCGCGGCGCAGCGCCGAGGCTCGTCAGCAGGTCGCGCAGCTCATCCAGGTAGGCCGCCGTCAAGAGTGCGAGTCCGGCGTAGAAGCGCGTCGCACAGTGGGCCGCTACGCGTTCGGCGAAGCGCTCGATCCAGCGCAGCGGGTGCTCGTCGAGGAACCGGGCGATCTCGGCGAGCTCGACCGATGGCTCGGCGCCGTCAAGCAGGTGCGCGATGAAGCGCAGCTGATGGACCAGATGATCGTCATTGCGCTTGCGCCAATCCGCGACCGCGATGCCGTGGCGCCGGTACCAGTCGCGCACGCAAAAGGTCGGCTCCTGCATCGTCAGGTTGTCGTCGTCGAGCCAGACCGATTCGCAGGGCGAGGCGCGCAGGCCATAGGTCAGGTAGATATCGGCGTAATCGGCGGCGAGCCGGTCCAGCGTCTCGGCCTGCAGATCGGCCGGCAGGTCTGTCAGGCCCTCGCGCAGCAGGATCAGCGCCTCGCAAGCACGCCGGCCCTGCAGACGCAGGCCGAGGAATTCTTCGTAGCAGTGCTCCCAGAGGGTCAGGATCAGGGTTGGGTCGAGCTCGCGCTCGTGCAGCAGCGCGAGCGTCAGCAGGTCGGTCGCGGTCTCGGCACGCAGGCGAGCGACGCCGCTCGCTGGGGCACTGAGCTTCTGAGACGCGGCATTCATTCCTCGATCTTGCCTTTGCTGTGTGGCACGAAGACGATCGAGGGATCCGTCAGTGCTGGATCGGCAAAGTGCTTGACCGCTCGCACGGGCGTCTCGTCGGGGCCGATGGCCTTCGTCGAATAGCGATTCTCCACGAGCTCCGTCATCGGTCCTATGTCGAGGACGCGCATCATGCACGCCATCACGCAATAGGGTTTGCGCCCGGCCTCGATCTCGTCGACGCAGAGATTGCACTTGGAGACGATGTTGCGCTCCGGGATGAACTGGGGCGCGCCGTAGGGACAGGTGGCCTCGCAGCGCCGGCAGCCGATGCACAGGGTCGAGTCGATGTCGACGATGCCGTTGTCCTCGCGCTTCCAGATGGCCCCGGTCGGGCAGGCCGGCAGGCAGGCCGGTTTGGCGCAGTGGTTGCAGGAGAGGTTCACCTTATAGGCATAGACGTCCGGGTAGGCGCCGCCTTCGACATAGAGGACGCGGCGAAATCGCGGCCCCGGCGGTAGGCCGTTCTTGTCCTTGCAGGCGATCTCGCAGGCCCGGCAGCCGATGCAATCGACATTGTGGTGGACGAAGGCGAGCTGCGCCTTGGGCACCACGGGCTCATAGGCGATGCGCTTGCGGCGCTTGACGGCCTCCTTGACCCGCGCCTGATCTTCGGATTTGGACATGTGCTGTCGCTCCTGAGCCAGCAGCGGACTAGAGTTCGCGCCGGAAGACGTGAGAGCGCGCGGTCGCCAGCCGATCCCAGCCGGGTCGGTGGGCCAGCTCTGTCTTCTGCATGTTGCACAACACCGTGTTGTAGGCGAAGGCCCCGGCCGGGCTCGGCGCATCCAGGGTCAACAGGTCGGGGTTGCCAGAGCGGTCGACGCCGTCGTCGTCGAGATCGAGCCAGGCGCCCTCATGGAGGACGAGCACGCCCGGCATACAGCGCTCGGTGACATAGGCCGGCGCAACGACGCGCCCGCGTGGGTTCCAAAGCTCCACGACATCGCCGGTCGCAATGCCGAGCCGCGCGGCGTCGCTGGCGTTGATCGTGACCTCCTGTTGGTAGGTCTCGCGCAGCCAGGCGCAGTTGTTGAAGATCGAGTGGGTGCGCCAGCGCGGGTGGGGCGAAACCAGGTGGAAGGGGTACTTGCTGGTCTCGGGGCTGTTGAGCGACTCCCAGGGCTCGATCCACTTCGGGATCGACGGGATTTGGTAGCCGTACATGGTGCGCTGCCAGTCGCTGATCTGCGCGAGTTCGGTGGAGAGGATCTCAATCTTGCCCGAAGCGGTCGCGAAGGGCTTGCCCTGCTCGATCTGGTCGCGGAAGGCGACGTACGGCTTGTCGAGCTTGAACTTGTAGATGCCACGGGCCTTGAACTCTTCCCAGGGCATCTCGACCTGCTGATGCGCCATGACCCGGTTTTCCCACCAGTCGCGCAGGTAGGCTTCGTCGACCGCATCGGGATCGACGAAATAGCGGCGGTCGGCCTTGGGGTTGAAGGTCTTGCCGAAGCGCTCGCCCATGCCGGTCTTCCAGCCGATGCGGTAGGCGAGCTCGGTGAAGATCTGCAGATCCGTCTTGGACTCACCGAGCGGCTCGATGACTTTGGGCCGGTGGATGTAGTAGTGCCCTTTGTACCAGGGCAGGGCGACGTCGTGCCGCTCGAAATGGGTCGCAACCGGCAGCAGCACATCGGCGTAGAGCCCCGAGGGGGTGATCGTGGAGTCCATGCAGACCACGAGCTCGAGCTTGTCGATCGCCTTGAGACCTTTGTTGATGTTGGTCAGCTGGTTGAGCCAATCCGAGCCCTGCCAGAAGAGGCCCTTGATGTTCGGGATCAGCCCGTCGAGCTCATCCTGACGCGGCCAGAGGCCGATCTCTTCGCGCGTCACGTTCGGGTAGTTGAGGACGCAATGGGCCCAGCGGTCGGACTTGATCGAGGCGAACCAGATGTTCGCGTATTCATCGTAGGGGTGGGCGACGGCCTCGGCGTGCCAGGCCTTGCCGACGCCCTCGGCCGAGCCGCCGAGGTTGCCGATATTGCCGGTCATCGCCTGCAAGGCCGCGGCCATGCGGTTGTACTGCTCACCGAAGGCATTGCGCCCCGGTGCCCAGCAGGCCTTGAGCGCGGCCGGTTTGGTCGTCGCGTACAGGTGGGCGAGCTTGCGAATGTCCGCTGCCGAGACACCGCAGATCTCGGCGGCCCATTCAGGGGTCTTGGGCTGGTCGTCGTAGACCCCGAAGATGTAATCGCGGAAGTTCTCTTTGCCATTGGGGCTTGCCGTGGCCCAGACCGGCATCGTCCCGGCGTCCATGCCTTGGCAAAAGCGCTCGATGAAGCGCTGATCCTGCAGATCGTTGGCGAAGATGTGGTACGCCATGGCGGCGAGCATCGCCGCGTCGGTGTTGGGCCGGATCGGGATCCACCAGGCGTCGTAGCAGGCCGCCGAGTCGGTGTACTGGGGGTCGACCAGCACGAACTTGCAGCCGCGCTGCTTGGCCAGGCGCATGTAGTAGAAGGTATTGCCGCCATGGAAGGTATAGGCCGGATTCCAGCCCCACATGATGATGAGCTTCGAGTGCGCGAAGGTGTCGTCTTCGTTTCCGTCCTCAATGGTGCCGAAGGTCCAGCGCGAGCTAGCCGTCGTGCCCTGGTATGAGGGGACGGACCAGGAACTGGTGCGGCAGGCGAACATACCGAGGAAGCGCGCGAGCAGCCCTTCGACCTGATCGGATTTGTGCAGCACGCCCCAGGAGGCCCCGGCGTAGCTCTGATCGAGGAGCGCTGTGGACCCGTATTTCTCCTTGATCTCGATCATCTTGTCGGCGACTTGCTCGAGGGCCGCATCCCAGCTCACGCGCTTGAACCGGCCCTCGCCACGCTTGCCGACCCGTACCATCGGGTAGAGGAGGCGCTCCGGCGAATACAGCCGCTCGCGATAGGCGCGCCCGCGCAGGCAGCCGCGCACCTGTGGCTCCGCCTCGGTGTCCTTGCCGAAGAAGCCGTCGCGCTGATAGCGCCCGTCATCGGTCGAGATGCGCACGACGACATCACCCTTCTTGTGTGCGACCAGCATGTGCCGCGAGCCGCAGTTGTGGGCGCAGCTGGTCACGACCGTGTTGAGCTCGTCGTCGCGCGGATAGGGCTCGTAGGCAAAAGCCTGGGCGCCGTCGGTCTTGATCAGGCCGCCGAAGCCGAGCGCCGTTGCCCCGGCCGCCGTCGAGCGCAGGAAGCTGCGGCGGCTGAGATTGAGCCGCGCATCGAGGAAGGGGAAATCGTCGCGATCTTTCATGGCTCGTTCTGCGGCTGTTCGGATGGCGATTGGCGGACGCCGATCAGGAAGCGTGGTTCGGACTCAGTCGGTCGGCCTTCCGCCCACTCGGGTACGGCCTCGGCCATGCCGGGCCAGGGGTGGCGGGGATAGGGATAGCTGATGCGATACCAGGCCCGACCACCGTGGCAGCCGAAGCAAACGTCCTGCTTGCCCTCCTCCTTCGCGAGGGCCTCGATCGACTCTGGCTTCAGATAGTTGACCTGGTGGCGATTGGTGCGGAACTGGTTGTGGCAGATCAGGCAATCGTTCTGGAACACCTGCCCGTACTCCAGCCAGGGGCCCGGTACGCCCATGTACTCATAGGCGAAGCGGCCGTGACAAAGCAGACAGACGTCAGGGTCGACGTGTTTGCGCTGAACCAGCGTCGGGTCGCCGCCGGCGTGGGACATCGCCGTTTCTTCGCGCGGGTCGTTGCCGACGTGGCAGGTGTTGCACTTGAGGTCCATCACCCGGTTGGCGTAATCGGTGACCAGGTGACGGCGATGGAGGGTCTCTTGAGCCCCGGCGTAGGTATCGAGGGTCTGATACCAGGCGAGTGCCTCTTCGGTCTTCACGCCTGCGGGCGATTCGCTGCGTACGCGATGCTCGAGAATTTCGCGATGACAGGCGAGGCATTGCTCGTCGGCCGCGGTCAAGATGGCCGGCTTGAAATGCAGTGGATGCCAGCGCGCCTCTTGGTAGGTCAGGCTATCCGGTTCCGGGGAGTCCGCCAGCGCCGGTAGCCACGACAGCGCGAGACATCCCGCCGCCAGACTGACCTTTAACATTGCGGCTCCTCCGAAAATGCTCTAGCTCGATCGGTTGTCTCTTACGACCCCCGCTCGTTCCCTAAATTCGGCGATATCCGGCACTTCCCTGTGCTGGATCAACTGCGTCGACCGGTTGGCGTCGAACCCTAACCGTCGCCGGCCAAGGCTCAGCGCTTACCCAGTCTTCTCCGGCTAGTTGCTCGGCGGGTTCCAGCCCATGCCGGACATGCCGCCCATGCCGGACATGCCACCCATGCCCTGCATCCCGGACATGCCGCCCATGCCGCGCGGGACCCAGATCCACCGGCCA
>JGI12109J20283_11684154_pt1 | contig 11002 bp, 14 predicted proteins | sample ElkSlonscriptome_12_FD_20283 | JGI IMG/M metagenome (IMG submission 20283) | reverse complement strand
CCATCGGAATGTGTCAATACCTTTGAGACAGATACCGTCGTCTATTTGGGTGCGGCATCCGGCGGGCCGCCAGCAGGCGATCCAGATGCCGCGTATGTGCCGCCCCCGGTGGCCGTGTCCAGGGCCGCTCCGCTGTTCCCCCTGGACACGGCCACCGGGGGCGGCAGGGACGCGGCTGTCTGGTCGCCTGCTGGCTCCTGCTCCGTCTGCTGTGCGGCAGCAGATGCTGCGGGCGGGTTGATCCAGACGGCGGGCGGCAGCGCGGGCGGCTGTGGTTGGCCGCGCACAAAACGCTCCGGATGGGCCTGATACGCCGCATCCAGCGTCGCCTGCCGCGCCGCCCGCACCACGGGAGCCTGACCCCGATGCACGGTTGCGGGCGTCAGCAAGCCGATTCCCGTATGATGGTGGTCATGATTGTACCAGGCAAAAAATGGGCGGGCCCACGCCCGCGCATCCTCCAGGCTGCCGAAGCGGTCGGGAAACGTCGGATGGTACTTCACCGTTTTGAACTGCGCTTCCGAGAAGGGATTGTCATCCGAGACCGACGGGCGTGAGTGGCTTTTGATGATACCCAGATCCACCAGCAACTGCGACACACTGGTGCTGGTCATGGCACTGCCCCGATCGGCATGCAGGGTCAGTTGGCCCGGCGGAATGCCTTCCTTGGCCGTGGTCTCCGCAATAAACGTCTCGGCCAGATCCGCCGACTCGCGTTCGGCAATCATCCAACCCACGACATACCGGCTGTAGACATCAATGATAACGTACAAATAATAGTAGGTCCAGGTCACTGGGCCTTTGAGCTTGGTGATATCCCAACTCCAGAGCTGGTTGGGGCCAGTGGCCAGCAACTCGGGCTTGGCGTAGGCGGTGCGGCGGGGCGGATCCCGCCGCCGGGTGACCTCGCCTGTGGTACGCAGCATGCGGTACATCGTCGACCACGAACAGAGATAGATGCCCGCATCGAGCAAGGTCGCGTACACTTCGCGTGGCGTGCAATCGGCAAAGCGCTCGCTATTCAGCGTGGCCCAGATCTGGCTGCGCTCGGTCGGGCTCAGCGCCCGTGGCGAGCGGCGTTCCGCCGGGGAGACATCCGCCGGGGACGCATCCGCACAAGCCTCTGCTGCTGGCAGTGATGGATCTGACACATCCGCCGGGGAGACATCCGCCGGGGAGACATCCGCCGGGGGCGGGCTAGCGAGGGCCGTCGCCGGCAGCACGGGTGCGTGCCCATGCGCCGCCACCGGCCCATCGGTCGATCCACCGGCCTGCGCTGGCGCACCATCTGCTGGTGTCGGTGCGACAGCCCGCCGGGCGCGATAGTACGCACTGCGCGGCACGCCGAGTTGGCGACATGCTGCCGCGACGCCGATGACCGGAGCGAGTGTGGCACTGGCGGCTAGCATGGCTGCTCGGTCTCCAGCGGCGTTGGCCGCTCGGTTCCAAGCAGCTGCGCCATTTTTTTTTGCACGTCGATCACGAGCTCAGCCTGATCCAGGCGGGCCTGTAGGCGGGCATTCTCGGCCCGCAGCCGGGCCACTTCGTCAGCCAGCGGATTCGGCGGGGTCGGTTTGGGGCCACGGGGCTGTGGAGCGAGCCGATCCAGCGCCCCCCGATCGCGTTGTTTGCGCCATTTCGCAATCTGAGAGGTGTAGATACCCTCACGCCGCATGAGCGCCCCCCGCTCGGGTGATCCGGATGGATAGGTCTCATACTCCTGCAAGATGCGGAGCTTATCCGCAGCCGTGCGAACGAGACGGTCGCCAGCGGGTTGCACTTCGGGCGTTGGCCCAGTCGATCCATCGTCACGGGTGGTCGGTGGTATGTGGGTGTTTCTATCCATCAGTCATCTCCTCGCCTTGCAACGAAATACAGGTGGGTGATCTGTCTCATTCCATATTAACACAGAGGGATAACGCCACCCTGGTGCGCAGTCGGTTGTCACTCAACCACAACGGGACGCTGGTGCGCAGTCGCATCTCGCACAACCATAACGCCACCCTGGTGCGCAGTCGGTTGTCACTCAACCATAACGCCACCCTGGTGCGCGGACGGTTGTCACTGAACCACAACGCCACCCTGGTGCGCAGTCGGATCTCGCTCAACCATAACCCGACGCTGGTGCGCAGTCGGATCTCGCTCAACCACAACGCGACGCTGGTGCGCGGGTGGGGGAACAAACTGAACCATAACAGCACGCTCGTGCGTGGGTAGTTTGGGACGGCAACGGCATCGACGCACACAACTTGCACCCTCAGTGCCGGTGCGCTGAGGGTGCAAGTCAGATGAAGGGCTGATCGCCAATATAAGATATCACCTTAGTTTTGCTCAGGCCAGCGCAGGAGTTACCTTTCAGTATCTGGATAGATGTGTCTGTCCAGGGTCAGATGCTATACTCCAGAGCGTGTGCAGTGGAGCACACACTGATCATTGGCAAAGAAAGAAGTGTTAATCACACGGAGGGTATACCCATGCATACGATCATGACGGCTACATGGTATGGTCTGGGCATCAACCACAACACGACGCTGGTACGCGAGCGGGGTCTTCAGCTCAACCACAACGCGACGCTGGTACGCGAGCGGGGTCTTCAACTCAACCACAATGTAACGCTCGTGCGTGCATAGGACGGGAATCGACGCAGGACAGAACCAGCCGGCACTACGCAAGTGCCGGCTGGGTGAAAGGAACATCTGGTATGGTTAACGCAATGACACCACGACCCGCCACTGGTCATGATGCAACGGCGGAAGCGACCGCATCGGCACGCGCGCAGCGTATCCAGAACCTGGTGGATCTGGGGCAGCAGTATCGGGACCAGGGGCATTACCGTCTGGCGGAACCACTGTTCAAAGAGGCGCTCACCCTGGTCGAGGGGATGGCTGATCGGGATGATCTGACGATTGCATTTATTCTGAATGACCTGGGCATTCTCTACAAATATATGGGCCGCTATGCCGAAGCCGAACCGCTCTACTGGCGTGCTCTGACCATCATCACCCGGGCGTATGGCCTGGCGCATCCCGACGTGGCCGGCGTCTATCACAACCTGGGGGGACTGGCGCATGCGCAGGGGCACTACCGCGCGGGCGAGCCCTTCGCCCGCCGCGCCGTCGCCATCCGAGAAGCCGCTCTAGGTTCGGAGCATCCCGACGTGGCCGCCGATAAGGCCGCGCTGGCGGCGCTCCTGGATGGGCAGGGCAAAGTTGATGAGGCGGAGCATCTCTACCACGAGGCCATCAGGATCTTTGAGCACACACTCGGACCGGACGACTACGAGATCTCCTTCAGCCTCAACAACCTGGCGGCAATTGATCATGCCCGGGGCAACTTCGCCGCGGCAGAAGCGCGCTACCTGCGGGCACTGGCGATGAAAGAGCAGGTGTGTGGCCCGGACCATCCCGATGTCGGAATGACGCTCAACAACCTGGCGATGACGTACACCGCACAGGGCCGCTCCACTGAGGCCGAGCCACTCTTCCAGCGGGCGCTCCGGATCTTCGCGACCGCCCTTGGCCCGGACCACCCGCATGTGGCCGCAGTCCGGGAGAATATTGCGCTGCTGCACGAGGCATAGGGCCGGCCCACCGCAGCCATGGCCCACTGAGACAGGAGACTTCAATGATTGCCCAGAAGCGACGACACCAGCGCCGGATCGGCCTGTTATCAGCCCTGTTGCGGCTGGAAACCGCGCGCGCGTTGCGCAGCCCGGCCTTCGCCCGGGCCTGGAGTGGGCAGGCGCTCTCGCGCATCGGCGATGTTCTCTTCGAGATTGCGCTGGCCTGGTGGGTGCTGGAACGGACCGGCTCGGCGGCACTGATGGCGACCCTGCTGGCTGTAACCTTTGTCCCGCATCTGCTGTTGCTGCTGCTCGGCGGCGTGGCCGGTGATCGCTTCAACCGCATCACGATTATGCTCGTGTCGGATCTGCTGCGGGCCGGGGTGATGGGTGGAGTCGCCGTCCTGGCCTGGTTCGATCTGCTCCAGATCTGGCACCTGCTCATGCTGAATCTGATCATGGGCGGGGTGGATGCCTTCTTTCAGCCGGCCTATACCGCCGCCGTGCCCGACCTGGTCCCGGATGATGATCTGCCCAGTGCCAATGCCCTGACCAGCTTGAGTATCCAGACCGGGCGCATTGCCGGGCCGGCCCTCGGCGCGGGGATGGTCGCGCTGGGCGGAACGGCGCTGGCCTTCACGCTCAACAGCCTGAGCTTCGCCATTGCGGCGGTCCTGCTGCTGCCGTTGGTGCGCCGCCGGCCGACGACACAACCCACCGACCCGGCGCCGGCGGCGGCACCGGCACCGGGATTGCCGGCCGAACTGCGGAAGGGTATTGCGACAGTCCTGACCACGCCCTGGCTCTGGATCACCATCCTGCTGTTTGCGCTGACGAATGTGACCCTGGCCGGCCCCTACAGTGTGGCCTTGCCGTTTCTGGTGCGTGACCATTGGCAGGCCGATGTGGGCACGCTGGGGCTGCTGTATGCCCTGTTCTCGGTCGGCTATGTGCTGGGGGGACTCTGGCTGGGGCGACGTCGCCGGCTACGCCGGCGCGGCCGGCTGGTGTATGGTGGAATTGCGCTGGCCGGGCTGATGTTGCTGCTCTTTGGTCTGCCGGTGCCGGTGCTTCTGCCGGCCCTCGGCGCGGTGGTCAACGGCGCGATGCTGGAAGTGAGCCAGATGGCCTGGACAACCGCCGTGCAACAGTATGTGCCCCGGGAGCAACTGGGGCGGGTCGCCGGTATGGATGCGCTGGGATCGTTCGCGCTCATCCCGGTGGGCTATGCCTTTACCGGCTGGGCAACTGAGGTGCTGGGTGCGCCGACGGTATTTGTCCTTGGCGGAGGGATGACGACGCTGGTGGCGCTGCTGCTGTTTGCCGGTTGCCCGGCAGTGCGCCGGCTGGATTAGTGCAGCACGGCGCAGGCCAGGGCAAAACCACCTACCTGAACCCGGGATGAGACCAGTTGCCGCGTATTATCCGCTGTCCCCTGGTCTTACGGCGAAATATCCGGGGCTTCCTCAGCTTCCTGGGCCCGCCGGATCAGCCGGCGAATGCCGTCAAGCAGGGCTTCTTCCGGCGAGGGGTACGGCCCCCACTGACCCAGATCGGTTGTCACCATAAATCCGCCCGATGCGGTGTCAATCGAAAACCCGGCGGCGCGCAGAGCCGCAATCAGGGTGCTATCCATATGCCTGCCTCCTCATTGGTTATAGGGCATTCCAACCCGGCTGCATTGCCGGTGCCCGGGATTACCGCCTGGTTCGGCGTAGCATGTTCCGCTACCAGTCCTGCCCCGGCGTTATCTATCTTCACCGGCGATAAGATCAATCTTATGCTGTGACAGGGTCCGGGTCAAGTCAGTTAGCGCCGCCCTGTTATGCGCCAGCCGTCCGAGACCCGTAACGATGTCCACATCAAAGTTCCCTGTCTCCACCTGCTGCATCAGGCCAATCAAACCTGGTAAATCAACCCCATTCTCATCGCTGGCTTTATCCTTAAACTCCTGCACAACGTTGAACCCCCGCCGTCGGGCCACTTCACGACAGCGCTTCACCTGATCTTCGATGTTGGTTCCTTTTGCGTAAATCGCTGCATTGTGCATGTCGGATCCTCCTCTCATATAAATGTACCGTTTCAGCATAGCGCGTATCCCTGATGAATGTCAACCTGCCGGGCCGAAACAAACGTGACCGGCAGTTCATCAATCCTGTTTACAAGTTTGTCATTTTGGGAACATTGCGCCGCCCTGATCGAAGGTATTTATGGCTTCTGGAAACGCTATACGTTGTCTAAGCCTCAGCCGTCGTCTGCCGGAAATGACAAGATATTTATATTAATGCGGTATAATTTTTCTAGTATAGAACGTTGTTCTCTATGGAATCTGTAACACAGGTGGTACGGTACAGTGAGGTAAAACCTATGCGCCCCAACGTTTTGGTAGTTGAAGACACGCAGCAATATCGGGATAATTTCTGCAAGCTGCTGAGTTCATGTTTTCCCGACATTCGCATCACCGATGTCGAGGATGGAACGACTGCGCTCAGTATAACGCGTCTGGTCCATTTTGATCTGATCATTATCGACTACTATCTGCGGGCATTAAGCGGGGGCGATATTGTCCGGCATTTGCGCCGGCGTGCCAATGCCTCAGGGGTTGCGCTGCCGCCGATCATCGTGATGTCCAGTCATCCCGATGTTGCTATCTTCACGCGCACAATGGGCGCGACGGCATTCCTCAGCAAGCCGGCCCGCGCCGAAGATGTGATTGCGCTGGTGGGGCCACTCCTGGAGCAGTCTACCGGCATATTGGAAGCCGGGCTGGCGGCACGCGAATTCTCCGGGTAAGGTGTAACCGGCTATTATGCCGGAGGCCATAGCCTTGTAAATGCAGGCATCCGGACACCCTGAATTCGCTAGACAAAAGATTGCGGCACCAGTCACCGCCATCCATTTCCGGACGGTGTTTTGTTAAAGTCTAAGCTGAACCAGAGCGGCTTACCCGACACTGCGCGAACGCACGCGCCACAGCAGTGGCCGGGTGCCGGTACTGCGCGGCGACCGGGCTGGTTGCGGCGGCGTGTCAGGTGCTGCTGTCCGGGCAGATCCGTCAGGTTGCGCTGTGACGGCAATCTGCGCCAGAATCGGGCCGAGTATGTTCTCAATCTCATCGGCAAAGATTGGTTTCCCCAGGAACGCCGCCGCGCCCATTGTGCGTGCAAAGATCGAAATATCCGGCTGCGAAGACATCACCACAATGACCGGCATAGGTATGCCGGTTACACTGGCGCGCTGACGCAGATGGCGCACCACATCCCCACCCGTGATTGACTTCAACTGATAGTCAAGGATGATCAGATCGAACTGGTGCCGGCGCGTCAGGCTCAGGGCGCTGGTGCCGTCTTCGGCGGCGCGAATGCGAGCCTGGGGGAAACATGACTGGAGTAGTTCGCAAAAGCTCTCCCGATAGATGCGGGTATCTTCTACGACAAGAATGTTGATTGTGCTGTTCGTGTTCATAAGGGTAGTCCTGTGTTGCGATGTTGCGAATAATCTTGCTACATGTATACAAACGCAGAGTTACCTCAAAATGACACGGTCTGCATGGTAAAGATGTTGTCATATTCGAACCAGTTCTAGCTCAACATTCTTTTTACCAATCGGGCAGGCATTCTCGGTAGGAGAATGGGTTTTTCCTCATAACAATGCCGCTACCGGCGCATGCGCGAGACACAACCAACACGCATTCACTGCACCACTTGATGAAAAAGCTGTCACATTTTCAGTCACTTCTCTGATTCGAGGCTGATGCCGGGCGATATTCGGGATGCTGCATCAGGAAGGTTTCCAGCCCGGTCGGGTGAATTTTGATCACACCGTCATCTTCCTGCTTGTAGGTCAGTCCCTGATCCAGCCATTGCCGGATCGTCTCCGGTTCAACCTGGGCCAGGCGAGCGGCTTCGTCAATCGTCATATACTCATACATCGGTAGCGCCTCCTCTGGTTTGTCTACGACTCTCAGGTAAACACGTTACGCGGTGCTTCACCGGAAGGTGTACTTCGCCTCCGGCAGCAGGCGAAACCCGGCTTCTGGGTTTGGCATCACGCCGGATATAGGCCGTACCGCGTTACGCGTGTTACATAAAACTTTAATGCTATTTTGCACATTGCGTGCCAATGCACACCGTTCCATTATCTAACACCGACAAGAGTCACTTCACTGCGGTTGTGAAAGAGCTGCCGCGCGCCGATGATGGTATACGCCTCGGCGAAGATGCGCCGGGCCCGGTGGTAGACCGGCTCGATCCTGGCCTGGGGCAGTTTCAGCGTCATCAGTGCCGGACTGCCGGGGCGCAGATGTTCGGCAGCACGTAGCATCAGCCGGGCCGAGTCGCGCGCATCCAGCCGCATATCATTGACCACCAGGTCGAACACGTCACTGCTGCCGGTAAGAAAAGTCTCCGCATGTCCACGCCACTGCTCCACCTGGGGTAGCGCCGCCACCCGCGCATCCAGGGCCGCCGGGTCTACCGCCACAACCGTCAACCCACGCTCAACCAGCAGCCGCGTCCAGCCACCGGGGGCGGCTCCCAGATCCAGGGCGTGTCCCTGGGTGGGCCATGCCAGGTTGAATAGATCCAGGGCTTCCAGCAGCTTGAACTCGGAGCGGCTAATCTGCTCCGGCGTGCGGGCAAAGCGGCGCTCACCACCGGGCCAGTCGCTCAGGCAGCGTGCCGTGGGCCACAACCCGATGTAAGCCTGCTCTGCGGCGCAGTAGACCGCCAGTACCTGCTGCGGGTGGCGCACATCTTCCGGTCCAAACTGCGCCAGCAGTTCGCGTAGCGGTTCGGCCAGGGCATAGCGGGTGTAGGGATGCGTAGCGCGGTTGCTCAGGCGCACCTGTACGGCGTGGGGCTGCCAGGGCCGGTCCAGCGCCAGGTTGGCGGCGATCTGGGGCAGGTAGGTTGCGGCTACGGCATCGGCGAGGCTGGTAATATCGGCGGAGCTGCCGGTCAGCGGTACCGTCAGATCTGCCGGAGCCAGGTGGCGCACAAAGACCGGCGGATCAGCGGCGAGCGTCGCGGCAAACGCCGCCGAGTCCGGCACGGCAACCAGGGCGACACCATCGTCAAGCCAGGCATCCACCGCCACCGCCGCCTCAACCCGGCGCAATTCTTTGTGCGCCACCACGGCGGACTCCGGCGCGCAGGTAGCAATCAGGTAGGGCATAGTTTTGTATTCCTCAGTTCGCTAAAAGTTGTGCCGACAGGCAAAGCATGCTACGATTCGGTCACGCTAAACCGACCATTCTGAACGGCTGCAACATCATAACTGATGTAATGTTACAGAACTTACGCGGTCGGTTCATCAAACCGGGCGTTTCACCCGGTGAACGGCAGAATCGCCTGCGGCAGCATGGGACTGTTTTTATCTTTTTCACAAACATGTTGCACTTTGTGCAACATGTTTGTGAAAAAGAATGGAATCTTCCGCCCTGCCGGAGGCGCATCGGGGCGTTCATTCCAGATGAACATCTGATTTGGAACCGACCGCGTAACTCCTGTAATGTTACACGCGTTACGCGGTGGGAGTCTGGACCACGAACAACCCGACATGCGCGAACACTGCGAAACGTTGGGATCGATATGCGCATATCGACACTCTGCAACCCTATGGTCAGTATGCAAACTGCATACCGGCTAGAGAGACAAAGGTGATGCGAAACCACTCTGCTTCGCTGCCACTGCTGTTGAGCACCGTAGCCGGCACAGTCGGCGGGATGCTGGGCCTGGCCTGGTATGCCGGCAATCAGCTCAATCCTCGCCCGCGCCGGACGTATCTTGATGACTATACTTTTACGCCGTGGGAACTGGATGTACCCTACGAGGATGTCACTCTGCACACCCCCGACGGGCTCTGTTTACGCGGCTGGTGGCTGCTGCGTCCCGAAACCCGGAGCGTGGTTATCTGCTGCCATGGGCATATCAGCGCCAAACATGATCTACTGGGGATCGGCACCGGGATCTGGCGCGCGGGACATAATGTGCTGCTGTTTGATTTCCGGGGGCGCGGCACCTCCGATCCCTGGCCGAATACGCTGGCACACCGTGAAGTGGATGATCTGCTGACGGCCGGTGACTATGTGCGCAAGCGGGTTGCCGGAGCGCGTATTGGCCTGGTGGGCTTCTCGATGGGTGCAGCGGTGGCGCTGCTGGTCGCCGCGCGTGACCCTACGATTCAGGCGGTTGTTGCCGATAGTTCGTTTACCAATGCCCGCGATGTCATGGCTGCCCGGATGCGGCATATGCTGCATGTCCCCGTTGCTCCACTTGTGACACTGACCGAGGCGCTGATCCGGCAGCGCTATGGTTATCGCCTCAGCGACATTCGCCCGATCGAGGCGATAGGCAAACTGGCTCCCCGGCCGGTGCTGATTATCCATGGCGCGAATGATGGTCTTATCCCCGTGGCGCATGCCCGACAGCTCTTTGCGGCGGCGCACCAGCCGAAAGAACTCTGGATTGATGAACATGCCGAACATTGTGGTGCGTATTTTACCGACCGCCGCGCCTATGTGCGCCGTGTTACTGACTTTTTCGATCAATATTTACTCAGTATTTAACAGTAGTTCACATGCAATTTGATATTCTCACGCTCTTCCCCGATATGTTTACGGGGCCGCTGACGGAGAGCATTCTCAAGCGGGCACAGCAGGCCGGCCGGATTACCATTCACCTGCACAATATCCGCGACTATGCGACCGATCGGCATCGCACCGCCGACGATACGCCCTATGGCGGCGGGGCCGGTATGGTGATGAAAGCCGTGCCGCTGGCGGCAGCCATCCGCGCCGTGACTGCCAACCCGGTCCCGGATGCTCCCGTGCCGCAGGTGATTCTGCTTAGCCCCGATGGCGAGCTGTTTACGCAGGCCATGGCCGAGGAGTTGGCGCAACAGGGGCGACTGGTGCTGGTGTGCGGGCACTACGAGGGCATTGATGAGCGGATACGGACCAAGCTTATCCACCGAGAGATCAGTATTGGCAACTATGTGCTGACGGGGGGGGAACTGGCGGCGATGGTGCTGGTAGACGCGGTAGCACGGCTGGTGCCCGGCGTACTCGACGCCGCATCCATCACTGAGGAGAGCCACAACGACGGCCTGCTGGAGTACCCGCACTACACCCGCCCGGCGGTCTGGGAAGAACAGCCGGTACCGCCGGTACTGCTCTCCGGGCACCATGGCGAGGTTGCCGCCTGGCGCCGTCGGCAGCGCCTGCGCCGCACCCTGGAGCGCCGCCCCGATCTGCTGGCCCATACTGCTGCCCAGGGATTGTTGACCCCGGCCGATCTGGCTTTCCTCGCCGACCTGGGCTGGACTCCTGATTAGGGGTTAGGGTTCATAAAAGAATAACTTCACCATCCTTAATGTTCTAAAGTATCGGGAGATCGTGGATGGATCGTATAGTTCCACTGAGGACAGACGTCGTGAAAT
>JGI12109J20283_10290456_pt1 | contig 11007 bp, 8 predicted proteins | sample ElkSlonscriptome_12_FD_20283 | JGI IMG/M metagenome (IMG submission 20283) | reverse complement strand
GGCGGGCGCACCGACCGAGCCGCTCCAGGCCCCGCCCGATTTCCTGGCCGCCGCGGGCGAGCTCGGGATTGCCTTTGAGCCCGGGGAGGTCGAGAAGCTCGGCCGCTTCCTAGGCCTGCTGCTGCACGCCAGTACTCGCATGAACCTGACGGCGATCAAGGAGCCCGGCCAGGCCTGGCAGCGCCACATCCTCGATGCCTTGACGCTCATGGCGCCGCTGGCCGAACTACCCCCCGGCTCGACGGTTGTCGACATCGGCACCGGTGGCGGCGTGCCCGGCGTGCCGCTGGCCGTTGTTCGCCCCGACCTGCGATTCACGCTGCTCGACGCGACGGCCAAGAAGACCGCCTTCGTGCGCGCGGCACTGGACGTGTTGGGCGTGAAACACGCTTCGGTCGTGACGTCGCGAGCCGAGCAGGCCGCGCGAGATCCGCAGCATCGCGACGCCTACGACGCCGCCATCGCGCGTGCAGTCGGCCCTATGGCGACCATCGCCGAACTGGCCACGCCGTTCGTCAAGCCAGGCGGGGTGGCGCTGCTCATCAAGGGCGAGCGAGCCGGCGACGAACTCGCCGATGCCAAGGCCGCGCTGCACCTGCTGCTGAGCACCCACGTCGGCACGCTCGAGACGCCCACGGGCCGCATCGTCGTCCTCGAGAAGATGCGTCCGACGCCCAAGGCGTACCCACGAGGCAACGGCGAGCCGAAGCGGCGACCGCTGCGCCATGATCAAGACCGACCTGCCTGATGCCCGACGCGCATGACCTACTCGAGGCCGATGGTCCCATCGCCGAGGCGTTGGCGGGACGGTATGAGCCCAGGCCCGAGCAACTGGGAATGGCCGACGCCGTGCAGCGCACGATGGAGAACCGGGCGCACCTGCTGGCCGAGGCGGGTACGGGCGTGGGCAAGAGCTTCGCGTACCTGGTGCCGGCGATGGTGCGGGCGATCTGCTTCGGCGAGCGCGTGGTTATCTCCACGCACACGATCGCGCTGCAAGAGCAGCTCATCTCGCGTGACATCCCGCTGCTCGAGCGTGTGCTCCAGCCCGTGTTGCTGGCCCAGCCAGGCAGCCGCTGCGAGCTTCACGCCTCGCTGGTGAAGGGCCGGGGAAACTATCTTTCGATCCGACGATTAGAACTGGCCAGCAAGCGCCGATTGAAGCTCTTGGGCGACGAGCCCAGCCGTCGATCTCTGGGCACGATCGAAGAATGGGCCTACGCGACGCATGATGGCACGCTCAGCACGCTGCCAACGCTCGAGAAGCCCGGCGTGTGGGATCGTGTGCAGAGCGACAGCGGCAATTGCATGGGTCGAAAGTGCCCAAGATACGGGCAGTGCTTCTACCAGAACGCCCGGCGTGACATGGAGCGTGCGAACCTGTTGGTGACCAACCATGCGCTCTTCTTCAGCGATCTCGCGTTGCGTGCGCGCGGCACGGGTTTCTTGCCTCGCTACGACCACGTCGTGCTCGACGAGGCCCACACCGTTGAGGACGTCGCCGCCGATCACTTCGGGCTGTCTCTGACCGAGGGGCGTGTGATGCACCTGTTGGGCATCTTGCTCAACAGCCGAACGAACAAGGGGTACCTGGCGAATCTGGAGCTTGACGATGACCGTCCTGTGCTCGCGGCGGCGCACGCCGTGCACGAGGCCGAGCTGGCGGCGCGAGAATTCTTCGGTTCGTTGGGCGTGGTCGCGGGCGAACAGGCGGGCGGCACCAACGCGACGCTCCGCGTGCGTGAGCCGGAGATCGTGGGGAACAGCGTGACGCCGGCGTTCGACGAGCTTGCTGGTCGCTTGAAGCGGCTGAAGGAGGCTTTGCCCGAAGAGCCGCAGTTCGAGCCTGACAAGTTCGAACTGAACAGCTACGCGATTCGTGCCGCCGAGATTGCGCGCACGTGCGAATCGCTGGTGGTTCAGTCGGAACACGACTACGTGTACTGGATCGACTCGAGCCGCAGCAGCACCGGAAGGCCGCGTGTAAGCATTGCCTGCGCACCAGTGGACGTTGGGCCGATCCTCGGCGAAGAACTCTTCGGCCGGGACTTCTCGGTCTCGCTGACCAGCGCCACGCTGGCGACCAACTCGCAAGACGAGAGCTCGGGGTTTGAGCATGCCGTTGGCCGGCTCGGGGCTGAGGGCGCGTCCGTGCTGAGGTTGGGCTCCCCGTTCGACTACGCGAACCAGGTTCGGCTGATCGTCGACGAGCGCGTCGGGACGCCCATCCGCGGGCACGGCGACGAGTACGAGCAGCGGCTGGCCGAGGCCATCATCGAACACGTGGGTTCGACGCGTGGCGGTGCGTTCGTTCTCTTCACGAGCCATCGGCTGCTTCGGGCGATGGCGCAAGCCTGCCGCGACGGGCTCGGGCGCCAGGGCATCAGCGTCTACGCGCAAGAAGCCGACGGCTCTCGGGCGGCGATCTTGGAACGATTTCGTGAAGAGCCCAATTCAGCGTTGTTCGGCGCGGCCAGCTTTTGGCAGGGCGTTGACGTGCCCGGCGACGCGCTCCGCAACGTCATCATCACGAGGCTGCCGTTTGATCCGCCGGATCGACCGCTGGCCGAGGCGCGCGCGGAGCGCCTGAAAGAACAGGGTAAGGATCCCTTCCGTGAGGACAGCCTGCCTCGTGCGGTCATCCGTTTCAAGCAGGGGTTTGGTCGCCTTGTGCGCAGCGCGAGCGACACGGGTCGAGTGGTCGTGCTCGACTCTCGAATCGTGACTGCCCGATACGGCTCGAAGTTCTTGAAGGCCATGCCAGAGGGTGTTCCGGTCGTGCGTTATGAAGGTGAACCGTTGGGCCAACACGCCTGGTAGGCACTCGATTCAAGATCGCTTGATGGAACGCAAGATCATCGCAATCGTCCGCCAGATGATCTTCAAGTCGAGCCAGAGGCTCATGTTCTCCACGTATTCGATGTCGTAGCGGATCCATTCTTGGAAGTCGCTGTCGGCAGCCCGCGTTCGGCTGACCTGCCAGAGCCCCGTCACGCCCGGGCGCACGCTGAGGCGTGCCTCGCGCCAGCCTGGGCAATATTGGTTTTCCTTGTATGGGCTCGGCCTGGGGCCGACGACCGACATGTGTCCCAAGAGTACATTGATGAACTGCGGGAGCTCGTCGATCTGCACCTTGCGGATGAACCGCCCGACCCTGGTGAGCCTTGGGTCGTTCTCGATGTAGAACTGCGGGCCGTCGACCTGGTTCATGGCAGCCAGTTCGGCCTTCATTTGTTCGGCATCCTTGCGCATGGAACGAAACTTCAGGCACGGAAAGTCCTTGGCGTTCAGCGATTCGCGCGTGTGTGCGAAGAAGAACGGGCGCCCGTCTTCGAGCAAGATTGCGAGCATCACGAACGGGTAGATCGGGAGCGTGAGAACGAGTGCAACGAAGGCGAACACGATGTCGAATCCGCGCTTGATGACGCGTTCGACCGGTGGGCGATAGCGCGGTCGCAGCGGCTCCGTGCGTTCTCCCGGTTCGAGGTCGAGCCACTGCACGCCGCCGGGGTCGGGCGTGCGTTCAGGATCGTCCCAGACGATGTCCGGGCCGACGATGAGGTCTCCGGCGTCGATGGAACGTCCCGCGCCCACCCAAATGCGTCCGACGCACTGGGCTCGGGGATCGATCGAAGCACTCGGATCGACCCATAGTCCCTCGGTCTTTGGCGTGGCGCGGTTCACCGTGCTGCCCGGCTTCTGCCAGTGCTCCACGAGCTTTCGTGTACACCTCGAGAGTTCGGCTGGATCCTGAGAGTCGTACACGCGCGCGGAGATCAACATGGGCCAGCGCTGCTCACGACGGACGGCGCGTCGCAGCTTGCGCCAGCCGTCTCGAGGAGACTCGGCCTCTTGCCACAGCTTGGCGACGGTCGGTCGATTGGTGACGGCCGCCCGCGCGAAGCGAGTGTCGTGGCTTCCGTAGATGCGCTCGAAACGTACGAAGGAGCCGTTCGCGTCGGTCACAATCCGTTCGCGATAGGCGTGATCGTCTTGGTCTTGGAGCCTGAGCAGTACGAGGTCGGCGTCGTCCCAGATGATGTGGTCGACCACGGGCCCGGCGTCGAAGAGGCAGAGCGTGCGTTGCTGGAGCAGCAGGAACAGGTGCGCTTGCTGCACCAGGGGCGTGGACATGGCGCGCCTGATGACCTGCACGCCACGTGATGCCCAGAAGCGATCGTGGATGGCGATGGGCGAGAGCCCGAACACCGTGGGCATTGCGTTCGAAACTGGCTCTCGCGCCTCGCCCTTGTCCGTTGTGGTCGGCGATGGCGCGATCATGGCGATGCGTCCTGCGCGAGCCGGGTGGAGAGTGCGCTCGCCACGCTCTTGATCAGCGATCGGAGTTCGGTGGTGTCTTCGGCTAGGGGAGCGGTGGTGAGCAACTGCACCATGGAGCCTGGTCCTGGCCACCCTGGGCCGATGGGGCGGGCGCCCTCGGACAGGGACCGATCCGGCCCCCAAACGCCCGGCGCGATGTAGGCGGTCTCGACCCTGAGCGTCTCCTTCAGCAGACCGTCACGGCGTGCGTGTTGCGTCGCGTGCAATCCGTTGGCGGCTTGGGTGCGTTCGGACGTCCACCCGCCAGCGCGCATCGCGTACTCGGGCTCGAAGGCCAGCAGGTTGCGATAGTCCTGCGCGATGACGACTCGTACGAAGGCGGTCTCCACGCCATCGAGCCCGGCTCGCTGATATCGAGTGGTGCGAGACCAGATCTCGTTGTGCGGCGGGTATGCGCGTGGAAGCTCGTCGACGTCCTTCGAACGCACCCATTGACCGACTTGCTGGGGGAGTTCGTCGGGTGCCAGGCGATGCGGCTCGATCATCTCACCCGCGCGGCGCGCTGGATCGATCACCAGCACGCCGGCGGCGACGACAAGGAGCAAGATGACGGGAAAGACTCGGTTCACGTGTAAAGCCTACTCCGGGCTACTGGTACGCCAGCGCGTATCGGCGTGCGGGGATCTGCGCGTACCGAAGCAGTCGCATGCCAACGTACAGCATGCCGAAAGCCAGAGCAAGCGTGAGCCATCCGCTGATCTGTGCCATGATGCCGGCCGAGGCGGGCCAGAGATTGACCAGCATGGCGTACGGCACCAGTCGGACGATATTGGCAACAACGGCGACGAGCGGACAGGCCAGGACCAGTCCTACGCGTACGCCCTGGCGCAGGGGCGTGCCGAATGCGAAGGCGTAAGTCACCAAACCGATGGCCGCCATCATGCGCGTGCCCGAGTTGTCTCCCAGGCTCTGCTGCGAGGCCCCGACGACGAGTTCGCCACCGCTTGCGGTCGCGGCCACGCCGAGGGTTTCGAGCACCCCGGCGGCCACCACCAGCGTCCACGTGCCCAGTATGTCGCTTACCGGCAGAAGCCAGGGCATGGGAACGGGGGCGAGAAACAGCAACGCCACAACCGCAGGAGTCATTCGGAGCATGACGCTCTGGCCGGCGACGGACCAGATGGCGCCTATGAGTACGCCGATGGCGCCCAGGTGCAACCCCAGCGTGTGACCAAACGCTCCCGCCAAGACGTACATCGCGCCCGCGAGGGCCGCGATGACCGGGCCGAGCCACAGGCCGCGCCGAGCTGCGCCACGGAGTCTGCCTCTTCTGCAGAGCGCCAGCCAACCGGCCACGGCGGGCACGAGCACGATGTACCCGTTGTCCGGATCAGACGTGGCGCTGAGGTAGATGTCTCGCCACGCGGGCCAACACGCGACCACCGCCGCGGCAATCGCCACCACGGCTTGGATGAGTGTCCAACGCGTCCATGATCTCGGTGTGGCCATCATGCGCCGCCGCCCATGGTTCGATCGGTGAGGACTTGACCGACGCCGACGTTGCTGCTCGGGCCCAGCACGGAACGGGCAATGACCGCCTGGCCGCCCACGCGAGCGCCACGGAGCACCACCGCTTCGCGCATACGTGCTGATGTCGCGACCTCGGCGCCGCGCTCGACGATCGCGAACGGCTCACCGTTGCACGCGTGGCCGACCGCCGCAAGGTACTGCTCGCGATCTCGGATGGGCAGGCACGCCCGTCTGTCGGTATCGGCGAAGGCCACGCGGACGCGGTGGTCCTGGGCGATCTTGGGCAGGCATTGCTCCTTGAAATCCAAGTAGCCCGCGCCAGGCATGCTGCGCAGCACCTCGACAGACAGCAGCATGATGCCCGTGGGCGTGCCATCATGCTCGGCCAGCATCGCAACGTCGGCATCGAGCTTCAGCAGCCGTTCGACAACGTCGGGCAGAGACCGGGTCAAGAGGCTGCCGCCGGTGGCGACGAGCATGAGTCCCTCGCGACCGCTGGCCGCTGCACGTAGCACGCCGCCCGTGCCCAGGAAGGCCACGTCGTCGGGCTCGAGACTGGCCTGGTCATCGGGCATCGACGCAGGCTTTGGGCTGTGGCGATCCGTCAGCACGCCCAGCGATGGGCTCGCCCCGAGCGCCTCGCAGAACTCCCGATGGGCTACCAGCCACCGCTGGCCGACAGTCTGGTCGGCGGTCAGGGGCAGGTCCAGCACGTTTCGGCCGGCGGCCTTGAGCAGTGGCGTCGCACGGACGGCGCCGGCGAACAGCAGCATGTGCCGGATGGGATGGGCTCCGGTCATCGTCCGCCCTTCGCCAGCGGGCTGCTCGTCTGTCGTGGCTTCGGCCGAAAGTCCCATAGCACAGCGTCCGATCCCGTCTTCATGGGCCGAAGGCGTCGGCCCTGCAAGGCATCATCGGCAGTTCGCGGATGCGAGTGCCGGGCAAGCGGAGATCGTATTTACGTTCGGCGTCGCGCGATGGGCCGCTGCGAGGTCGATGGGGTGTTTGGGAATGATCAGCCCTGCGTCATGGTGTAGGTGAGCGGGCCGTTGGGGCCCAGTTCGACGCCCAAGGCCATCCAGACCAGCAGCATGATGGTCCAGACGACGGCGAAGACGATGGTGTAGGGCATCATCATCGAGATCAGGGTGCCCATGCCCGAACGGGGTGCGAACCGTTGCATGAACACCAGGATGATGACCAGATACGCGTTCAGCGGCGTGATGATGTTGGTCGTGCTGTCGCCGATGCGGTAGGCCGCCTGGGTCAGTTCCGGGCTGATGCCCACGAACATGAGCATGGGCACGAAGATGGGGGCGAACAGCGTGTACTTGGCGCTCATGGACCCGATAAACAGGTTGAACACCATGGTCAGGATGATGAACGCGACCACGAGCTGATACTTGCTTAGCGGCAGCGTGACCAGTGCTTGCCCGCCGGCGTGCGCCATCATCACGTCGAGGCCCGAATAGCTCATGTACTGAATGAACTGGGCGGCAAAGAACGCCAGCACGATGATCGGCGCCATCATCTCGATGGCCTTGATCATGACGGCGCCGGCGTCCTTGGTGCTCTTGACGTTGCCGACGACCACGCCGTAGACGATGCCGGGAATGATCGACCCGATGAAGATGAGCGGCGTGATGACCAGCACCCACCTTGCGAAGGGCGGGGACCGCTGCTCAAGCACCAGACCGCTGTCGGTCACAAAGCGTGGAGTGTCCTCGTCGCTGGTGTAGAAGTAGCCGCCGCCCTCGAAGACCTCGGCCGACTCGGGCATGACCTCGGGCGGCTCGATGGGTTGACCATCAACCTTGACCACGTCGGCGATCTCGCCGCCGGGCAGCTTGTAGTCGTACAGCGGAGCACCGGGCCATACGACCGTGGCGACGATGATGCCGATGACCACCGCGGCAGCCACCACGGCGGCGAGTAGGCCCTTTGCCTCGGGCTCGGTGAGGTTCTTGGCGGAGATGTCGCTCACATCGACGGGGGCCGGTCCGCCGTCCTCGATGCTCTTGCGATTGAGGCGGCGCTCGACGAACCAGCTCGTGGTTGCCCAGCCAACGGCCGTGATCACGAAGGTCGAGGCGATCATGAACCACCAGTTGCACGTCGCGGCAACCTCGTAGTCCGGATCGAGGATCTGTGCGCCCTCGGTGCTCAGGGCTGCGAGCATGGGGTCAAGCCCTGTGACCACGAGGTTGGCGTTGAACCCCGCCGCCACGCCGGCAAAAACAGCCGCGATGCCCGCGAGCGGCGAACGGCCCACGGACTTGTACAACAGGGCCGCCAGTGGAGGCAGCACCACGTATCCGGCATCGAGCCCGAAGCTGCTCATGATGCCCAGGAAGATCATCGCCGGCGTGAGCAGGTGGTTGGGCACGACCTTCATGAATGCCTTCAGGCCGGCCCCGATCAACCCGGTTTTCTCGGCTACACCGATGCCCAGCATGCCCGTCAGCACGACGCCGAGGGGTGCGAACCCCATGAAGTTGGCGACCATGGTGCTCAGGCACCAGTACAGGCCGTCGGGCGTCAACAAGCTGCGTACGCGGAGCCTTTCTTCACCCGTGGATACCAGTTGGGTGAGGGTCTCGCCGGTTTCGGGATCGATGGCCTCTTGCAGGGCCTTGATCTCCACTTCCCAGCCCTGCCACGCGCCGATGGCGCTGATGACCATGACCAGCAACGCGCCCACCAAGAACAGCGTCGCCGCGTCGGGCAGCTTGTTGCCCAGCCACTCGATCCAGTCGAGCACGCCCTTGCGGGTCTTGAGCAGGTGGGGCTCGGCGGTCGGCGTGCTATCGGTTGGGCGGTCGGGGTCCATGGCTTCTCCCACGCGTCGGTTTAGAGCCTGCAAGCTACCCCCGCCCGGCGGGTGAAGCAACCCCTACCGTGCCCGCAGCTTGGGAGCGAAGCCATGACCCAGCCTGCATTCCTGAATCTTCCGGTCGATCGCCAGGACGCGAAGGTCGTGCTCGTGGGCGTGCCGTTCGATGCCACCACGAGCTATCGCCCCGGCACGGCGCTGGGGCCGACGGCCATCCTCGAGGCCTCCTTGCAGGTCGACCTCGAAGACACCCGGCTGGGACGCATCGCCGATCGCGGCATTGTCATGGAGCCCATCGAGCCCTGGATCGCCGAGTTGTCGGCGGCGGTTCGGCCCGACGCCGAGCGGCTGATCGAGGTCGAGGGCGAGCCCCCCGTCGATGAAGCGGCACGAGGCCGGGTCGACGCGGCCGGCGAGCGGGTGCGGAGCTTCGTGCGACAGCGGGTCGCCGATGTGCTCGCCGAGCGGAAGATCCCAGGAGTGGTGGGCGGCGAGCACGCGGTCTCGCTGGGCGCCATCGAGGCCTGCGCGACACACGCCGGCGAGATCGGCGTGCTGCAGGTCGACGCGCACATGGACCTGCGCGAGGCGTACTGTGGATTGGCGTATAGCCACGCCTCGGTCATGCGTAACGCCTTGACCTTGGTGCCGGGTGTGACCGCCCTAGCACAGCTTGGGATTCGCGATTACTGCCGGGAAGAGATCGAGTTTGCCCGGTCGGCCAAGGACGTGCTCGGCAAGCCGGTGACCACCATCTACGGGGAAGACATCGCCGACGCCGGCGGCGAGCCCTCGCGGTTTCTCGGTCTGGCCGAACGCGCGTTGTACGCGATGCCACCAGACATTTACGTCACGTTTGATATCGACGCGCTCGAAGTCTACTTGTGCCCCAACACCGGCACGCCGGTGCCCGGTGGCCTGAGCTTCCAGCAGGCGTCGGCGCTCATCAAGGCCATCAATGACGCCGGAAAGCGTGTCGTCGGCTTCGATCTCGTCGAGGTCGCGCCAGATCCCGATCGGAGCGTTCGATCAATCGATGCCGTGGTCGGGGCGCGGCTGCTGTACAAGCTCTGCGCGCTTGGAAGCTAACCGAGCCGCGAGCGTAAGCTCGCGGACCAGTCTCCAACGTGCAAGAGCGATTCGATGCGCTCAAACCAACGTGCAGGCCGAGTGTTGGTCCGCGTGCTCACGCACGCGGCTCGGACAGAAATTTCTTAGCCGCGATTGCGTTCGCGGATCAGACGCAGTTGCAGCTTGGCCCGCTCCATCTGGCGGGTGATGCGTTCCTGCTCCGCGAGGGGATCGGGATGGTCCTTGGGAACGCGGCGTGCCTCGGCCTCGGCCAGCTCGGCCTTGGCGTCCTGCTCGTTCAGGTCGGCAGGGGTCTTCGCGCTGCTGGCCAGCACACGGATGGTGTTGTTGGAAACCTGCACGAAGCCGTCCTCGATGAGATACACGTCTTCCGTGCGATCGCTGGTCTTCAGGCTGAGCAGGCCCAGTCCCAGCTTGGCGACGATGGGGGCCCGGCCGGGCAGTACGCCGAACTGGCCGTCGTGGGCCGGCACCGAGGCATATTGCACGGGCTTGTCGGCCAGCACGCCGTCGGGAGTGATCAGCTTGCACGTCAGTTGGGCGGTGTCGCTCATAGGGCTCAGGGCTCCGAATCATGTCGCAAGGCCGGGGCCGCCATGGTAGCGCCATACGCTGGGCCATGCCCGCTCGGGTCGGTCTGGTGCTGTTGCTTGTGTTGCTTGTGCTCGGCCTGGCCTTGCGGCTATTGGTGGAGCCAGGCGGCAGGCTGGGATTGCCCCAGAGCGGCGTCATCTGGGGCATCCGGCTCGACCGCGCCATGGCGGCGGTAGTGGTGGGGATGGCCCTGGGCGCCGCCGGCGTGGCGCTCCAGGCGATGCTCCGCAACCCGCTGGCTTCCCCGGATCTGCTGGGCATGTCGGCCGGCGCGGTGCTGGCGGTCACGCTGGGCCGGGCGCTCGGGCTCGGGCTTCCCGATGAGGCGTGGGCGTTGATGGGGGCCGTGGGGGCGCTCGGGCTGGTGCTGCTGCTCGGACGCCGGCGCGGGCAGATCGAGCCGGTGACGCTCATCCTCGTGGGCGTGGCGTTGGCGATCGGACTGGGCTCTTTAGCCAGCGCCGTTCGTGCGTTGCTGCCACCCAGCGCCAGGCCCGAGGGCGCCTGGCTCTTTGGGACGCTTTCGGACGGTCTGACAACGCCGCGGCTGGTCGCCGCTGGCCTTGTGACCACCGCCGGTGTGCTGTGGATCGCCCTTCGCGGCCGGGCGCTCGATGCCGCGGCCATGGGTGAGGACGAGGCCTTGAGTGCAGGCGTGCCACTGCGTCGGCTGCGTC
>JGI12109J20283_10552035_pt1 | contig 11008 bp, 6 predicted proteins | sample ElkSlonscriptome_12_FD_20283 | JGI IMG/M metagenome (IMG submission 20283) | reverse complement strand
GCGTGATAAGTTCAGTGCGGATGACCTGCACACCATCACCGCACCCATTGCCGACCTGTACTATCCCACGGACTGGTGAGGGTCATACGCTCGTATTGACACACCCCACCGCGTTCGCTACTATTAACGGGCAATCCATAAGGAGCGGGGGAGGGAGCGGCCCGATGAACTCGCAGCAACCACCGGAGACCCGGTACGGTGCTAAATCCGGCAGGCAATAGGGCCTGAATGATGGGTGTTTGGTATAATCATATGCGACCACACACGCCATCTGTATGCCGGGGCGTGTTTTTTGGTTATACAACCTAAATGCGGACAGGGCAGGCCCTGTCCCTACAAATATAACGTGGCATCGTAGGGACAACGCCTGCGTTGTCCGCCGCGATGAATGATGGACGCCAAAGGTTCGGTGTCCCTACATTAACGAAAATGCTGTAGGGTCGAACCAATAGTTCGCCGCTTTTGCGTGTCCGCGACATAACAGACAAATAAAACCAAACTAACGAAACGAGACGTAACGTATGACAACCCCAACCTCACCAACTGAACGCACCTTCAGCAACCGCCGCTACCTGGACGCCATCGCTGACCATGTGGTCATTTTTGATGGCGCGATGGGCACCAGCATTCAAGGCTATGACCTCACCGCCGACGATTACGGCGGCACGCACCTCGAAGGCTGCGTGGATTATCTGGTCATCACCCGGCCTGATGTCATTGAGGAGATCCATGCCTCGTTTTTGAGCGTCGGTAGCGAAGTGGTTGAAACCAACACCTTCCGGGGCAACCGCTGGACCCTCGCCGAATATGGCCTGGGTGAGCGCACCTTAGAGATCAACCGGGCGGCGGCGGCATTGGCGCGGCGCGTCTGTGACCGCTTCGAGGCCGAGACCGGCATGCCGCGCTTTGTCGCGGGTAGCATCGGGCCGAGCGGCAAGCTGCCCTCCGGCGATGATCCTGACCTGAGCAACGTCACCTTTGAAGAACTGGCTGACCTGTTCTATGAGCAGGCGCAGGGCCTGGTCGAAGGGGGTGCGGACCTGTTACTGATCGAAACGTCGCAGGATATTCTCGAAGTCAAGGCGGCGGTGGTCGGCATCAACCGCTATTTCGCTGATGCCAATGTGCGCGTGCCGCTACAGGTGCAGATCACACTCGATGTCAGCGGGCGGATGCTGTTTGGTACGGATATTGGCGGCGCGTTGACCACATTAGAAGCCCTGCCGATTGACATCATCGGCATGAACTGCTCCACCGGGCCGGAATACATGCGGGCACCCATCAAGTATCTGGTGGAGCGTAGCCGCTTACCCATCAGCGTGTTGCCCAATGCCGGTCTACCCATCAACGTGGATGGCGAGGCCGTCTACCCAATGGAGCCGGACCCCTTCAGCGAGATGGTGAGTGAGTTCACCCGCTGGGGCGTCAATGTGGTTGGTGGGTGCTGCGGTACCGGCCCGGAGCATCTGGCGAAGCTCTACAAGGCCGTGCATGGGCACAGTTATGAGGAATATGTGGGGTCGTTCGGTACCCCTCACCCCCCGGCCCCCTCTCCCACAAGGGGCGAGGGGGAGCAAAACGATGGCGTAGGGATCTCCACAGGAGAGCCAGAGGCTATAAACGATGATGCGGCCAGTCCAGACACTACGCATAAAACAGCCTCAGCTAATGCCTTACCAAATGCGGGGAGAAGTCCCTCTCCCCTGGTGAGGGGGACACTCCAACGCACTAAGCCCCTGCACCGTGAACCACCCCGTGAAGCGCAGGCGTCCTCCGGTATGACCAGTTCACCGATGGTATTTACCCCCGGCCCCACACTGATTGGGGAGCGCGTCAACAGCCAGGGCAGCCGCAAGGTTAAGCGTCTGCTGCTGGAAGACGATTACGATAGCATCGTGCAAATCGCTGTGGGACAGGTGGAAAACGGCGCACACATGCTGGATGTATGCGTGGCCCTCACCGAGCGCGACGACGAGCTTTTGCAGATGGAAAAGCTGGTCAAAAAGCTAGCGATGAGCGTGGAAGTGCCGCTCATCATTGATACTACCGAAGCCGATGTCGCAGAAGCAGCCCTGGCCTTGTATCCAGGGCGCGGGGTGATCAACGGTAACAACCTGGAAAATGGCCGCGAACGCATTGATTCTATTCTGCCGATTGCGGTTAAGCATGGCGCGGCGGTGCTGAGCATGACCATCGACGAGGATGGCATGGCCCACACCCGCGAGAAGAAGCTGGAAATCGCACAGCGCATCACACAGATCGCCTGCGATGATTACGGCATGTCGCCCGAAGACCTGATCTACGATACGCTGACCTTCCCGCTGACCACCGGCCAGGAAGAACTGCGTAACGACGCCATCGAGACCATTGAGGGCATCCGCCTGATTAAAGAGCAGATCCCCGGTGTGATGACCGCGCTGGGTGTGAGTAACGTCAGTTTTGGCGTAGGTAAGGCCGCGCGTGGTGTGCTGAACAGTGTGTTCTTGTTCCATGCGGTCAAGGCCGGGCTGGATATGGCGATTGTCAACCCGGCGCACATCACCCCCTATGCAGAAATCCCGGATGACCAGCGCAAAGTAGCCGAAGACCTGATCTTCAACACTGACCCCGACGCGCTGCCGCGTTTCATCCAGTATTTTGAGCAAAATGATGTTGAGATCGCTGGTAACGAAAAAGAAGACCCCACCAAAGACATGACCAGCGAGCAAGCCCTGCACTGGCAGATCGTGCATCGCCGTAAAGAGGGCGTTGAGGCGTTGATTGATGACAGCCTGACGCGGGCTGATCCGGTGACAGTGCTTAATAGCGTGCTGCTGCCCGCCATGAAAGAGGTCGGTGATAAGTTCGGCGCGGGTGAGTTGATCCTGCCGTTTGTGCTGCAATCCGCTGAGGTGATGAAGAAATCCGTCGCTCACCTGGAGCAGTTCATGGAGAAGGTGGAAGGCTCCAGTAAGGGGATTGTGGTGCTAGCGACGGTCTACGGTGATGTACACGACATCGGCAAGAACCTGGTCAAGACCATTCTGAGCAACAACGGCTACACCGTGCATGATCTGGGTAAGCAGGTGCCGGTGAACACCATCATCGAGAAGGCGCAGGAACACAACGCGGACGCCATCGGTTTGAGTGCGCTACTGGTCAGCACATCCAAGCAAATGCCGCTGGTGGTCAACGAACTGGCCCGGCGTGACCTGAGTTATCCGGTGCTGGTCGGTGGTGCGGCTATCAACCGCCGCTTTGGTCGGCGCATTCTGTTCTTGGAGGACGGCGGCGAACCGTATGCGCCGGGTGTGTTCTACTGCAAGGATGCCTTTGAGGGATTAGCTGTAATGGATAAGCTGGTTGATCCCAATGAAAAGCCGACCTTTATACAGCAGACCTTCGACGATGCCTACACCGAAATGGGCAAGAAACGCCCTGCACGCAGACGTGCCGCTGCCGCCCCAGTGAAGACCGTCAAACCTGCACCCGATCTACCGACGCCGCCGTTCTGGGGTAGCAAGCTGGTGGAATACATGCCGCTGGAAATTGTGCTGCAACATCTGCACAAACCGGAGTTGTTCCGCTTGAGTTGGGGCGCGAAAAACACCCGTGGCGCGGAGTGGGAAAAACTCGAAGCTGAGTTCGAGGCCCGCTTAGAGCGCATGAGCCGTGAGGCCCTGCACGATAAATCGCTGCTGCCGCAGGCAGTGTATGGTTACTTCCCGGCACAGAGTGACGGCGACGACCTCATCATCTATGATCCGGGGCCGTTCCAGCAGATGTTGGATGGTGGCAACGGCAAACCGCCGGAAAAGGTCGAGATCGCCCGCTTTGCCTTCCCGCGCCAACCCGACGGCGATTTCCTGTGCATCAGCGATTATTACGCCGCCGCCGATAGCGATAACATCGACGTGGTGCAGTTGCAGGTGGTCACTGTAGGCGAACCGGCCTCAGAGAAGTTCGAGCGCATCCAGGCCGCCGACGACTACAGCGAGGCGTATTTCTTCCACGGTTTGGCCGTGCAAGCCGCCGAAGCCACCGCCAATTACATGACGCAACATGTGCGCCGTGAACTTGGTATCGCGGATAACCGGGGTAAACGCTATAGCTGGGGCTATCCAGCCTGCCCGGACCTAGAAGATCATACGATTGTGTTTGATCTGCTGCCGCAGACGGCAGACATCGGCTTGACGCTGACCGCCGAAAGCTACCAACTCGTGCCGGAGCAATCCACAGCGGCGATCTTCGCCCACCACCCGGACGCCAAATACTACAGCGTCGGCAACCTGGACCGCACCGCGCAGATTTTGGGTGAAGAAGCATAGAATTCGATAAAAACCGCCAAGTCGCCAAGAGGCCAAGATTAAACGATTTTCTTGGCGACCGTGGCGTCTTGGCGGTACTCTATTCATAGTGCCCGTGTAATGGTGAAACCCTACTATGAGTACACCTGAACAGACCAATCGCATTGAGGACGAAGCCCTGGTCTACAGTGGCAAGGTGATCGCCCAAAATGTGCCCTATGAGGATTATCTCAGTGGGAAATACGGCGAACATACCGAGTGGATATTTGGAGATGTGATCGAGATGTCACCTGTGAGCGTTCAACATGGTCATATTTCCATATATCTGATGACATTGCTGCAAATCTACCTGGAAAAGACAACAGGCGGCAAGGTATGTGAAGATCCCATTGTAATGCGTGCTGCGGAAAATCTCCCCGCCCGCCAACCGGATATTCAGGTCATCCTGCCCGAACGTGCCGACATCATCAAGCCCAATTAGGTGGCAGGGCCAGCTCACCTCGTCGTAGAGATCGTTTCGCCGGGGAGTGTGCAGCGGGACCGGGGCGAGAAGTTCCGTGAGTATGAGCAGGGCGGCGTGGACGAATACTGGATTATCGACCCGCAACGCGAGGAAGCACTGTTCTACGTGCGCGATGACGGTGGTCTCTACCGCGCCCAATCCCTTGTAGAAGGTGCCTACACCTCAACCGTGCTGCCGCGCCTGCAACTGACGGTCAACACCTTGTGGGAGGAAACCCTGCCCACCATCACACAGATCATGCAATCTGTTAATGCAATGTTGGCTTAGTCGGCGTCACCACCCTGGACCGCACCGCGCAGATTCTGGGCGAAGAGGGGTAGACCGCATCAAAACCGCCATGATCGCCAAGGGTGAATAGGGCCTCTTGGCAGTGATGCTAATTCTCACCCTGCTGCCCATAATGATTAAGTAATGCCATACCAGTTTGGTGAGCTTCGCGGTAGTTGAAACGATACCCCAAAAACGCCCCAAAGAAAGGGATAAACTTGGACGCAAATTTGCGTGTAATAAATTGCGTCGTTTCCTTTTGCAAGCGACGCTGGCCGCGTTCTATCTGGGCATCCACCGACACACTCAGGTTATTACGCACCTCAGTGAGGGCCGGGTCATCCACATTGAGCCGTTGATCATAATGTTGAGCGATAAAATGAGCCAAATTGTTTTGAATACGCCCGGTGAAATATAGGTCTACGGGCAAGGCCACCACCATCGTAAAAAAACCGCCGAAACTGGTCAAAATACCGATCACCCCACAGCGACGCGCCTGGGATTTGACCACCTGCTTGAGCACGGCTTTATCGCTGGCCTGGGGTTGCTGGCGGCGGTATTGCGCATAGAGTGTGTGCATGTCTTTGGTGCTGGCTTGCCACACATTACGCAGCCGGTAGATTACAAACGCGGTCAGTGCCAGCATAACCACCACCGAAACAGCACAAAACACCAGTAATGCGCCTAAAAGATCTGCTAGAAACTCCAAAATACGGTCCTCCCTACACTGTCATCACGATTATGGGTTATAACGCCGCGTTTGTCGCGTATCAAGTGACCCATATTTTTAGCGATCATAGCATCTGGGCAAGGAATTTGGTTATGCTTCTGGCGTCTGGGTGGGGATGACGCTCTCCAAGGGTAGCAGCGTACTCACCTCCCCGGAGGCCGCCGCCGCCCAACCAACGGTGCCATCTGCCGCTTCGACTTGCCACCAGACAAAACCGTCCGCCGAAACCGGGCCATCCAGCAGGGTGACGCGGTCATTGTCGTACAGATACATCAGGATTTCGCCGCTCGTCCCGGCTTCATCACGCAGATACAACACATCGCCATTGGTGATCACACGGACGGTCATGCCGGGGTTAAGCACGGTAGACGGCGCGGGTAATGGGGTTGGTCGGGCGTCAATAATGGGCACCGGCGCATCGTAAGTGATGGGTTCGCTCAGTACCGCCCACGGCTCATAGGCGGGTAGTGTGCGCGTGCCGGTATCCACCCAGATGATGGTCCAAAAGCCCTCACCCTGCCAGATGACGCGATCCGATAGCAGGCGGCGCGTATCCACATGCACCAATTCAGAGCGGTCTTCATCGAACAAGATATAGATCAAGCCATCAGCGGTAGGGTGTGGGCTGATCCGGTTAATAGGGCGTAGCACGCGCTCTATCGTACCATCGCGCCGCACTAGCAGATCAACCGGGATGGCGGCGGTGCTCTGATACAACACACGCTCTCCGTTTTGAACAAAGGTTACGCCATCAACAGATGTGGGTAACAACGTGTTCGCGTAAAACGGCCAGCGTGCGCCGAAAACCGGATCATATACCTCGACCCGCTCCCCGCTGCCATCACGGACGACGGTTAACGTCTCTCCGGTAGGGGCGAAAGTGGTGGTATAGGGTGCCGGGTAGGCGGCACTTTCGCTTACGGTGTTGGTGCGAACATACCATATATAGCCGCGCCCAGGCTTGCCAGTTATCACAGTCGGGTCCGGGTCAGAGCCGATATAGAACCACACGCGCTCGCCATCGAAGCGCATCACCATAGGCACAATATCTGTGGTCACGACTTGGTTAAACGGGAGATCGGGCGCGGACGTATCCAGCACAAACGGGCTGCTACCGTTGCGTAAATCCAGTACCTTGATGGCCTGTTCAACGGCATCCGTATAGACCAGATAACGTCCGGTGGGGTCAAAGGCGGCGCGTCCGCTGATGCCGCGCTGCGATGTCCGGTTTTCAATGGTCCGTGTGTCGCCGGTAACCGTATCCAGCACCACCCGCTCATAGGCTGAACTGTTGCCGTCCCGCGCTACATAGCTGATCACATCACCGGTGGGCGCAGCAGCAATCGACAACACATCGGGGTGGTTTTCCGTGAGTGGCAATATAACCTCACGGATGGCCTGCCGCTCACCATCCACCAGCACCAGTTGATCTGTGCCGTTAAAGAGCCACGCCCGCCACACGGGATCTTGCGCGTCGGCGTGCTTGCTACCCGCAACCGTCAGCAGCACGGCGATGACCAGCAGCGGCAGCGCACGTCTCATCATGTAGCGATGCCCGCTAATGTAAGGAACAGGTAGCAATAAACGCTGACCAATAGCAGCGCGTCGATGCGATCCAGCACACCGCCGTGGCCGGGGATGACGTTCAACCGTTCCAGATGGCTGTCTTTGACTTGATAGTAACGTTTAATGGCGGATTCCAGCAGATCACCGACGATGGCGACCACCGGCCCAAACAGGATCATCACAACTGCCGCTGTGGTGACGGCATCAGCACGCAGCAGGAACAACAGCGACGGCACAATCCCGCCGATAATGCCGATCAACGCGCCTTCAATCGTCTTTTTAGGGGAGAGCTTCGGCGCGAGTGGACGGCGGCCCCATACCCGTCCCCCGGCATAAGCCAGCGTATCCGTGCCCCAGGTGATACCAAAGATCACCACCAGCCACAGGAACCCCCGGTCAAAATTGCTGATTGCCACTAACATGCCTATCGGCACACCGATGTACAGCACGCCGAGTAGCGTCGTCCATGCCTGGTTGACCGCTTGTGGCAGCGGATACCCGCGTAACAGCGCGACAATCACAGCTCCTAGGACCGCTGCCAGCAACCCGCCCCCGACGGCGACAGGCACACTCAGGTAGAACCCGGCGATCACCAGCATGATCCCCAGGATACCCGCACGGGCGATGCCCTGTTGCGGACGATTGGCGGCCAGCGAGTAAAATTCCAACGCGCCAATCACAGCGAGTGGAGCCAGCATCAACGCCAGCAACGCACCGCCCACAAACGCACCGATGATCCCAAATGGGATGAAAACCAGCGCGGTCAGGTAGCGCACCGTAAAGTTAGAGAGGCGGGGTGTCGCTTTGGGTTCAGCTTGAGGGGCGTCTGTTACAGATGTCATGATCCGGGTGCAACCCATTAACTATTTGACGGTCTACGTATTGTGAAAGCTTTATGTAATTATAGTAACACTCCCGGCCACAAAAAGTAACACAATATGTCCGTCTGCTAAAGCGGCAGAAGGGCTGTCTACACAAGGTGTACATGGTATTACTTGCGTAGAAATTTCAGAGGTCAGTTCCGTCTGTCTTTAAAAGCAAACATGATAAATCATAAGCTGTCATAAGAGACAAGAGTCTGAAAACTTAAAATGCCCCAATTTTTTGAGCCATAGAATGCTTTTAGCGGAGTCTGTTACAATACATCCTATGAAATCATTGATGACCATTTTCCTGCAATTTGTCCAAGATCGCCCCACACGGCTCAACATCTTGGCGTTGTTTCGTTTCCTCGCGCTTGTAGCGTTAGTAATCATTATCTACAGCATCCTTTTCCATTATCTCATGGAATATGAGGGACGCTCATACAGTTGGATCACCGGGTTCTATTGGACCTTAACGGTGATGTCTACGCTTGGCTTTGGCGATATTACCTTCCAGTCTGATCTAGGGCGTTTATTTTCCGCATTTGTGCTTTTAAGTGGTGTCTTCTTCCTGCTCATTCTGTTACCGTTTACGTTCATTGAGTTCTTTTATGCACCCTGGATGCGTGCTCAAGAAGCTGCCCGTGCGCCGCGCCAGCTCTCGGAGAAAACCAGTCATCACGCCATCCTCACCCGCTTTGACACCGTGACCAGTACACTGATAGACAAACTGAATCAGTATCAGTATCGTTATGTGATTGTCATCGCAGATCTGACGGAAGCACTTCGCCTTCACGATTTAGGTTACAACGTCATGCTGGGCGATCTGGATGACCCGGAGACCTACATACGGGCACGGGTGGATCAAGCATTATTCGTTGCCGCCACGGGGAGCGACCAGGCCAATACCAACGTCGCGTTCACGGTACGCGAGATCTCAAAGACTGTACCCGTGATTGCCGTTGCCAATACCTATGCCGCAGTCGATATTTTGGAATTGGCAGGGTGCTCACACGTTCTGCAATTGGGCGAGATCATGGGGCAGGCCCTGGCACGGCAGGTGGTGGATGATGCCACGCGGGCGCATGTAATCGGTCAGTTCGATGATCTACTGATCGCGGAAGCAGCGGCGCGGGGCACATCGCTGGTGGGCAAAACCTTACAGGAAAGTGACATGCGCGTGCGAACCGGCATCAATGTACTGGGGATATGGGAACGAGGTACATTTCAATCAAACCTCGCTGATGTACGCATTACAGACAACACAACACTCATCCTGGCTGGAACCGAGGCAAACCTTGACCGATATAACGAATTGTTTTGCCGGGGCGAAACCACCAGCACCATGGTGATTATCATTGGTGGTGGGCGTGTGGGGCGGGCCACGGGGCGGGCACTGGCAGCCAAAGGGCTGGATTACCGTATCATAGAAAAAGACCCAGCGAGTATCCGTTCGGCCAATGCCAATCATTATGTGCTGGGGGATGCCGCCGAACTGGAAGTGCTGGAAGAAGCCGGTATCCGGCAGGCCGCTGCTGTCATCGTCACCACACATGATGATGATATGAATGTCTATCTGACGATCTACTGCCGTCGCCTGCGCCCGGATGCCCAGATCCTCAGTCGTTCCGTGCTGGATCGCAATGTGGTGACGCTGCACCGCGCTGGTGCTGACTTTGTGATGTCTTATTCGTCTACTGGTGCAAATGCAGTGATGAACTTGATCGGGCGGGACAATATCCTGATGGTAGCTGAAGGGCTGGATGTCTTCGAGGTACAGATGCCATCGTCATTGGCAGGCCGCACATTAGCGGAAAGTGACATTCGCAGCAAAACGGGCTGTACGGTGGTTGCGTTCCAGACGGATCAGCATCCTCAATTGTTGCTAGATCCGCACGAGCCATTGCCACCAACATGTCGCCTAATCCTGATTGGCACACCCGAGGCTGAAGAAAACTTCCTCAAGTTATACAAGCGATGATGGTATCAAATCGCTTTTGGTATCGGGTGTAATTGCCCGGTATCATCTGCGGGACTACGAACGCGTTGTCAGGTCGTTGATTGGACATCTATTCACCATAACATGTGGTTTTGGGCATTTTTGTGGCGGACAGGGCAGGCCCTGTCCCTACGATTTACAAAGGTTTTGTAGGGTCGAACCATAGGTTCGCACGCCCGCGTTGTCCGAAAACTTGGCATAATACCGCAATCTGACAGGTTGTTCGTATACCCATCATCTGCCAGTTGGTTGCGAAAAAGAGCACCTTAGTATACCTTTAAATTACGTCGTGCCATTGCGCGCGACCTGATCACTTATATTGACATACTTAAATCCACCTGGATAAGCCGATGCCAGCACCAAATGACCCAGATACCGTTCGCAAGCAGTACGTAAACGACAATAACCTACGTATCCGTCAGGAAATCCACGCGACGTATACCGTGCCCAAAATCGACTATAACGAGTGGGTATTGGATAGCCTGACCTGGCATGGCGGTGAGCGCGTGCTAGATGTGGGCAGTGGAACGGGCAATTACTACAATCTGCTGCAAGAACGTGTGCCGAATTTGCAATATGTCGGCATTGATCTATCACCGGGGATGTTGGGTAAACATCCCAGCCAGCGGACTGTCAGCCAGGCCGATGCTCAGAAACTCCCCTTTGCCGATAACACCTTTGATGTGTTGATGGCAAACCACATGATGTATCACCTTAACGATATAGATGAGGCCATTGTTGAGTTTCGGCGGGTGCTCAAGCCGGAAGGCGTGC
>JGI12109J20283_10346459_pt1 | contig 11009 bp, 13 predicted proteins | sample ElkSlonscriptome_12_FD_20283 | JGI IMG/M metagenome (IMG submission 20283) | reverse complement strand
GGCGGGCGCAACCCGCATCCGACGGCGCGACTGTGTCAGGCGGTGCTGGCCCTGATTCAGGCCGGTGATACCGATCCGGCGCACCTGCGGCCACCGGCCGATAGGGTCCCGGACCCCACCCAAGGAGTCGGTCTGCTGCTGGATAAACTCCGGGCCGTGCTGGCCGGGGAGCGGGATCCCGCGCTCGCCGAGGACTCGCGCCTGCACTATCAGTACGCCGCCGAGCTGCGGCTACTGCTGGATACCCTGAACCGGACCGGACCACCCACCGAGTCTGGATGAACTGGCTCAGTTTGATCCAGTGCCCCCAGGAAACTCCCTCTAAGCTTTTAACTAATTGAAAAATAATATTTATTTATTTTGGCACAGCTTATGTACTTCCCCATCGCAAGCAAGAAAGCATCAGTACCTTTGTTGGAGGGGAACATGAGCAGCAAGACAGTATCCATGGCGGCGATCGGCTTTTCCGAAAACGAACTGCGGATTCTGAAAACCGTGAGTTCCCTGTCCCGCTCCGGCCGGCTCTATCACTACGAACTCACCACCACCGCGCCTGACCGGGAACTGGCGGTGTTCATCTGCAACGCCGACAACCCCGAGGCCATGGCCCGCTGGAACATCTACCGGGTGGCCTTCCCGGACGCGGTGGCGGTGATGGCCTCCCGCAACGAACTGATCGACGAGCCCTATTACATCCTGCGCCGCCCGCTGTCGGCCCGGCAGATTCTCGAGGCCCTGGATCGGATCTTCAGCGAAGGCCATGGCGCCAAGACCCGGACCCCGGAGGAGACCCTGCCGGCCGGTCGCCTGAGCACCATCTGGCAACGGACCATGGACGGCCTGCTGAGCACCCTGCAACAACCGGGAACCCAGCCGGCCTGAGCCCGCCCTCAGCCCTCGGGATGCCAGCGGGGCCTGCGCTTCTCCAGAAACGCGCTCAAGCCTTCCTGGCCCTCGGCACTGGCCCGCACCCGGGCGATGCGCCGGGCGGTGTCCTCCACCATGGAATCGTCCAGGGGACCACGACTCACCGCCCCGATCAGATCCTTGCAAGCGGCCAGGGCGGCGGGGCCGTTGACCAGCAACTGCCGGCCCAGGGCGGCGATTCGCGCATCCAGCGCCTCCACTGCCACCACCTCGTGCACCAGCCCGATACGATGGGCCTCGGCGGCCTCGAAGCGCTCCGCCGACAGGCAATAGCGCCGGGCCTGGCGTTCGCCGATGGCGGCCACCACATAGGGCGAGATCACCGCGGGGATGATGCCGAGTTTCACCTCGGTGAGGGCGAAGCTCGCCGCGGTGCTGGCGATGGCCACATCGCAGGCCGCCACCAGACCCACGCCACCGCCGAAGGCCGCGCCCTGGACCCGGGCCACGGTGGGTTTGCCCAACCGGTGCAGGGTCCACAGCAACCCGGCCAGCTCCCGGGCATCGTCCAGGTTCTCCGCCTCGGAATAACCCGCCATACGCCGCATCCAGTTCAGATCGGCCCCCGCGGAGAAGCTCTTGCCCGCACCGGTGAGCACCACCACCCGGGTCGCGGGATTGCCGTCGAGTTCCCGCAGGGTGTGGGTCAGGGCGCGGATCAGAGTATCGTCGAAGGCGTTGTGGATAGCCGGACGGTTGAGGGTCACGGTGGTGATGCCGTCATCGGCGTGGGTCACCCGTACGATATCGTCTGTCATGGTCGGCTCGCTCTAGCGCGGTTCAGGGCGGGCTACCGGCAGCACTGGTTCCGGCCACGCGAACGTACCAGGACTCGGGCCAGATGGCCAGAGTATGGCCGCCGCGTTCGCGCCAGCGGGTCACCTCCGCCGACCAGCCCGGACCGCTGAAAAATACCCGGTAGCGGGAGGCGGAGTGGATAAAGTCCAGGCCCCCCAGCACCACCATCCAGCCCAGGACGGCGAGCAGCGCACCCCGTTGCCAGAAACCCCGGCTCGCGCCACACAGGCTCAGCAGCGCCAGGGCCAGTAACACATTGGGCGCGTAGTAATAACGCCCGGCATAGGTGGCACTGGCGTGGCCGAGAGCCACCGCCGGACGGTTGAGATCCGCCCCGCCCCAGAAGCCCAACGCCACCATGGCGATACTGGCCAGTAGCAGATAACGGGCAGGCAGCGAATCGATGCGCCAGGCGGCCCACAGACCCAGCAACCATAACCCCGCCACCAGCGACCAGAGGAGCGCTGCCAGCCAATCCTGCCCTGGAGCAGTGAGTTCGGGCACCAGCACGCTCGCCAGGCGATCGGTGGCCGCGCTACCCAGCAGCGGCAGCGCCACCTGCTTGGCCAGCACCACCAGCGGAAACGCTGTCCAGTAAACCTCGCCAGCCCGCACCCCGGTGGCCACCACCTGCATCACCAGGCTCGCCTGCAACAACCCACAAAGGCTCAGCACCAGCGCCTGTCCCAGGCGTTCCCGGGAGCCTTCGGCATAGGCTCGCCACCAGAAAAGTGGCGTCAGGAACAGCGCCGGGAGGCCACCGAGGCCGATACCGAGCAACAACCCGCGCCGGACGATGGCGCCCGCGCCCTGCCCCGCCGGGGCCACCAGTACCAGCGCGGCGCTGATCGCCAGATAGAACTGGGCGTTCACCGAATTCAGCCAGACCTCCTGACTCGGCGGCAGCACCAGCAGCAGCGCCACCGCCAGCCAGCGCTGCCACCAGCGCCTTAATCCTGGTACCAGACCCCAGAGCAACAGCGCCGCCGGCAGTATCTGCACCAGCAGAGCGCTCAGCACCGTCACCCGGGGCGCCAGTTCCAGGGGCACCTGGTTGGCCAGCCAGGCCGCCAGACTCGCTGGCAGATTGAGATAACCCAGGGGCGCGGCCAGCAGTGCGTCGAGGGTATCGGCGTGACGGGCGTACTGGAAAAAAAACGCCTCCTCGGCCCAGAACCGCCCCTCCAGGACGATCACCGGGGCGCGCCACACCAGCAAGCCGAGATACAGCAATAAACCCGCGGCAGACTCGACCAACGATGACCGGCGCCGGACGCCCTCAGGCACCCGCGATGGCCCGGGCGATGACCAGCCGCTGGATATCCGAGGTGCCCTCGTAGATCTGGCAGACCCGCACATCCCGGTACAGCCGCTCCACCGGAAAATCCCGAAGATAACCGTAGCCGCCGTGGATCTGGATGGCGTCGCTACACACCTGCTCGGCCATCTCGGAAGCCTGGAGCTTGGCCATACAGGCCTCGGTGAGGCAGGGCCGGCCGGCGTCCTTGAGGCTTGCCGCGTGCAAACAGAGCTGGCGCGCCGCCTCCAGGCGGGTGGCCATATCGGCCAGCCGGAAGGCCACCGCCTGGTGCTCGATGATGGGTTTGCCGAAGGTCTCCCGTTGCCGGGCATAATCCCGCGCCGCCTCGAAAGCCGCCCGGGCCATGCCGATGCTCTGGGCGGCGATGCCGATCCGCCCGGCCTCCAGGTTGGCCAGGGCGATTTTATAGCCCTCGCCCTCGGCACCCAGTCGGTTGGCCACCGGTACCCGCAAATCCTGGAATACCAACTGGGCGGTGTCGGAGGCGTGCTGGCCGAGTTTCTCCTCGATACGCGCCACCTGGTAGCCGGGCGTATCGGTGGGCACGATAAACGCCGAGATCCCCTTCTTGCCGGCCCGGGGGTCGGTGACGGCGAACACAATGGCGATATCGGCGGTGCTGCCCGAGGTAATGAACTGCTTGGTGCCGGTCAGCACGTAGTGCTCACCGTCTCGCACCGCCCGGGTGCGGATCGCCGAGGCGTCGCTGCCCACCGCCGGCTCGGTGAGGCAGAAACAGCCCAGTAACTCCCCGCGGGCCATGAGTCGGAGAAATACCTCTTTCTGACGCTGATCGCCGAAGGCCAGGATCGGCCCGCAACCCACCGAGTTGTGGACCCCCACGATGGTGGAGCAGGCGCCGTCACCGGCGGCGATCTCCTCCATGGCCAGGGCCACGGAGACCGCATCCAGCCCGCTGCCGTCCCAGTCCTCCGGCACCACCATGCCCATCAGGCCAAGCTCGGCCATCTCTTGCAGGGCCTCCCGGGGAAAGTGCCTGTCCCGGTCCCACTGGGCGGAAAACGGCGCCAGGCGCTCCCGGGCGAGGCTTCGCACCGAGTCGCGGATCATAAGTTGGTCCTGGTCGAGGATCACGCCAGGCGCTCCACGGCGATGGCGGTGGCCTCGCCGCCGCCGATACACAGGCTCGCCACGCCCCGATCGAGCCGATATTTTTCCAGCGCCGCCAGCAGGGTGACGAGAATCCGTGCGCCGCTGGCGCCGATGGGATGGCCCAGGGCACAGGCACCGCCGTGGATATTCACCCTGTCATGGGGCAGATCCAGCTCGCGCATGGCGGCCATGGCCACCACCGCGAAGGCCTCGTTGACCTCGTAGAGGTCGACTTCGCTGCTGGTCCAGTTGACCCGCTCCAGGAGCTTCTTGATCGAACCCACCGGGGCGGTGGTGAACCAGCCGGGTTCCTGGGCGTGGGTGGCGTGGCCGTGGATCGCGGCCAGCGGCCTGAGACCGCGGCGCTCGGCCTCAGAGCGGCGCATCAGCACCAGCGCGGCGGCGCCATCGGAGATCGAACTGGAATTGGCCGGGGTCACGGTGCCGCCCATCTTGAACACCGGTTTCAGGTGGGGGATCTTCTCGGGATGGGCCGTGTAGGGCTGCTCGTCGTGGTCCACCAGGTGCTCACCCCGGCGCCCCGGCACCGCCACCGGGATCACCTCGGCGTTGAAGGTGCCGTCCTCCACCGCTTCCCGGGCGCGGCTCAGGCTGGTGATGGCGAAGGTGTCCTGCTGCTCGCGGGTGAAGCCGTAGTGCTCGGCGCAGTCCTCGGCGAAGGTGCCCATCAGCCGGCCCCGCTGGTAGGCATCCTCCAGCCCGTCGAAGAACAGATGGTCGAGGATCTCGCCGTGGCCCAGGCGATGTCCGCCCCGGGCCTTGGGCAGGATATACGGCGCGTTGGACATGGATTCCATGCCGCCGGCCACCAGGATCTCGGCGCTACCGGCGAGGATCGCGTCATGGGCCAGCATGACGGCTTTCATCCCCGAGCCGCACATCTTGTTCACCGTGGTGCAGCCGGCCGAGAGCGGCAACCCCGCGCCGAGGCTCGCCTGGCGGGCCGGGGCCTGACCGAGACCGGCGGACAGCACGCAGCCCATGGTGACCTCGTCCACCGCCTCGGCGGGTAGATCGGCCCGCGCCAATGCTGCGCGGATGGCGTGGCTGCCCAGTTGCGGGGTGCTGAGATCGGCGAAGCTCCCCTGAAAGCTTCCCATGGGCGTCCGGGCATAGCCGACGATAACGACGGGATCGTCATACATGGCGTGTCTCCTAGCGAGTCTCGTGGAACAGTTCCCGGCCGATCAACATCCGGCGGATCTCCGAGGTGCCGGCGCCGATCTCGTAGAGCTTGGCATCGCGCAGCAAACGGCCGGTGGGATACTCGTTGATATAGCCATTGCCGCCCAGACACTGGATGGCTTCCAGGGCCATCCAGGTGGCCTTTTCGGCGGCATAGAGAATAGCGCCGGCGGCGTCCTTGCGGGTGCCCTCGCCCCGGTCGCAGGCCGCACCCACGGCGTAGACGTAGGCCCGACAGGCGTTCAGGGTGGTATACATATCGGCGAGCTTGCCCTGCATCAACTGGAACTCGCCGATGGGCTGGCCGAACTGCTCGCGATCGTGGACGTAGGGAATCACCGCGTCCATGCAAGCCTGCATGATCCCCAGGGGACCGGCAGCCAGCACCGCACGCTCGTAGTCCAGCCCCGACATCAGCACCCGGGCGCCCCGGTTCAACTCGCCGAGGATATTCTCCGCCGGCACCGCGCAGTCCTGGAACACCAGCTCACAGGTGTTGGAGCCACGCATCCCGAGTTTGTCAAGCTTCTGGGCGGTGGAAAAGCCCGCCATGCCTTGTTCCACGAGAAACGCGGTGATGCCCCTGGAGCCCGCCTGGGGGTCGGTCCTGGCGTAGACCACCAGCACATGGGCGTCGGGGCCGTTGGTGATCCACATCTTGTTGCCGTTCAGCAGGTAGTGATCGCCCCGGGCCTCAGCGCGAAGCTTCATGCTCACCACATCCGAGCCGGCGCCGGGCTCGCTCATGGCCAGCGCCCCCACCAACTCCCCCGAGATCAACCCGGGGAGGTACTTTGCCCGCTGTTCGGGGGTGCCGTTCAGGCGGATCTGGTTCACGCAAAGATTGGAATGCGCCCCGTAGGACAGACCCACCGAGGCCGAGGCCCGGCTGATCTCCTCCATGGCCACCATATGGGCCAGATAACCCATGGCGGCGCCGCCGTATTCTTCCTCCACGGTGATACCCAGGAGACCCAGATCGCCGAACTTTCGCCAGAGATCCATGGGAAAAGCGTTGTCGCGGTCGATCCCGGCGGCGCGGGGGGCGATCTCGGCGGCGGCGAACTCGCGCACCGCCTCGCGGAGCATATCGACGGTCTCGCCAAGGGCGAAATTCAGGGTGGGGTAGTGGATCATGGCTCGATTCTCACCTGCGCTGGTCGGAGCATTCCTGGCGCATCAGTATGCCGCCAAATGACGTTTACGTAAACGTCAATCAAAATCCAGAAAAACCACGATGATCAGCCGGAAGCGGTCTCCCGGAATCGCTCGGACAGCAAGCGCTGGCACTCACCATAGGCGTTGTCGATTTCCCACAGCACCGCCTCGATATCGCGTTGTTGTTGCTTCAGGAGCGCCCGGCGCTCGTCGAGGATACGGATAAAGCGCCGTAACTGGATTTCCTCGCCGTGCTTACCGTCGAATAATTCAAACAGTTCACGGATTTCGCCCAGGGAGAAGCCCAGGCGCTTGCCCCGCAGGGTGAGCTTCAGGCGAGTGTGATCGCGTCGGCTGTAGACGCGCTTGCGTCCCTCGCGACGCGGGCTCAACAGACCCTGATCCTCGTAGAAGCGAATCGCCCGGGTGGTGATATCGAACTCCCGGGCCAGGTCGGTGATGGTGTAACTGGTAGTTGCGAGATTATCCATGCTGCCTGCCATCCGGTATCTCCAAGGGCATGCTCCAGCCAGGGAGGAATATATCACGTTTACGTAAACGTCAATAGTTATGCAACCCCCTTTCGAGAGCATCCGTGATTTCCGGCCTATACTCAGGGACGTAAAACGCGGACGAAAAAATGCCGGGGTGTGAACCCCGGCTAAACCCACTACTCAAGGAGGATTGGAGGAGAAACATCCATCGGATGTCGACCGGATAACTGCATATTCGATGCCATTTTTTTGTAATTTTATTTTTCTTAAAAATAACAAATAGATAAAACCCACTTGGGCAGCTACCCAGAGTTCCCGAAGCACGGCCAGGGCGCCTGGTCGCCCGTCAACACCCAGCAGGGTCAGGATTGGACAGAACCGGTAAATTTGCGACAACCCAGGATCCCACCATGTACAACCCCACCCTCGACCGCCGTGGCTTCCTCCATGCCTGCACCGCGTTGTTAACCCTGCTGGGTTATTCCCGGCGAGCGGTCACCGCCGAGCGCCAGCCCTATCCCCGGGTGGCACTGGTGGATACCCGGGGTGAAACCCTGCGACTGGCGGATCTCCAGACGGAGCGGGAGTATTTATTTTTCTATCCGTTTCGCAGCACACCGAATTTTCTGCTGGACCTGGGTCGTCCCACCGCCCAGTCGGTGGCGCTACGCCAGGAAAACGGCGAGGACTACACCTGGCGGGGCGGTATCGGCCCGGATCGCTCGGTAGTGGCTTTCTCGGCCATCTGCTCCCACCGGCTCACCTATCCCTCGGCCATGGTGAGTTTCATCGGCTATCGCCCGCAGCCGGTGGCCTACGTGGGGAAAAACGGCATGGAACGCCGGCCCGGGATGATCCAGTGCTGTTCGGAGCGCAGCGTCTATGATCCCGCCGAGGGCGCCCGGGTGCTGTCGGGTCCAGCGCCGCAAGCGCTGGCCGCGGTGGCACTGGAAGAGGAAGACGGGAAACTCTACGCCCACGGGGTCCACGGCGGCACGCTGTTCGAGCGTTTTTTTGCCGAGTTCGGCTTTCAACTGGACCTACAATTCGACGGCAAGGCCCAGGAACCGGTGGCGGATCAAACGGTGGTACGGGCCACCGAGGACTTCACCCGACAGCGCATGGCGTGCGGTTGACCCCGGGTTATTTCTCCCCGGCCAGCAGCCCGAGAATCCCCCGGTGCCGCAACTCGCTGGCGATACTCTCCGGGGTATTACCGGCGTAGTCTTCCACCCCGGGCTCGGCACCGTGGGCCAGCAATGCCCGGAAGATCCCGGCGTCGCCGTGGATCGCCGCCAGGTGCAGCGCCGTCTGGCCGCGATCGTTCAGCGCCGCGAGATCCACCCCGGGGCAGGCCAGCAGGGCTTCCACCACGTCCCCGTGGCCCTCGTGGGCGGCGCGCATCAGGGGCGTCCAGAAATACACATCCACCCGGTTGGGATCGGCACCGGCCTCGCAGAGAAGCGCCAGCGCGTCCACCCGTTGTTTGGCGGCGGCCATCATCACCGCCCCCCAGCCGTTGCTGGCCTGCTGGTTCAGGTCCACGTCGTGTTCCAACAACAGGCGGATCACCGCCACATCCCCGGACCAGGCGGCGTAGATGAGCGCGCTGCCACCCATGGTGTTCAGGGCGTGGGGATCGGCGCCACGATTGATGAGCGCCCGGGCCAGCGCCGGCGCACCGGCGGCGGCCGCCGCCATCAGCGCGGTCTTATGGCGCCGGGCCGGCAGGTTCACGTTTTCTATCCGCTCCAGTAACTCACGGATCACCGCCACCCGATTGTGTTCCACGGCCTCGCGCCAGCGCCCGGCCTCGTCCTGCAACGCCTGGCCCGGTAGCGTCCAGACCAGCAGCAGAATCAGCAAGCATCGCCGCATGCTTATCCTCAACTGGTCGTCAGGGGGAGATTCAACAGAAGGTTCTGGGGTTTCAGCCGAAGACGATAGTCGCCATCCATGGCCAGTCCCAGGTAGATGGGATAATCCCGCAGTTCGGGTTGCAGACGCGCCGGGTTCTTTGTGAAATCCCCGTAACCGGCCGCCGGCCAGAACTCGTGCTCAGCCATTGGCATCGTAGCTGTTATCCACCCCGAACAGACGCAGACTCTCGTGATCGGCCCCCGAGGACGGTTGGATACGGCGGAAATTTTCCTGGATCTCCTCGCCCTGGAATTCCCGCTGCACGGTGATCAGGGTGTTGGGCGGATGCTCGCAAAGCCCCATGGCGAACTCGATCTCCTCTCGGGCGGCGGGGAGCGCGGCGGCCATATCGGGTGCGCCGAAGCGCTGTACCAGATGGAACGCCAGCTCCTGGGTCGCCTGTTCCAACTCCGCCTGGCTGATTTCCGCCACCGCCACGACGGTGCCCCAGCCGAAGCTCCCGATGCCGAGAAAACCATGGCTGAAAGCCTGGCGCCGCTTGCCGCCGAGATCCTCGGCGCGCAGATCCCAGAAATAAAAACTGCCGGGTACCGCCCACTCGCCGGCCTCGGCACAGGGCTCATAAACCTGGGTGTCGGAATCATCCAGCCGGACGATGCGGAGTAATCTGGTCATCGGGGAGCTTTCGGAGGTTAACGTGGTCCATGTCCAGATCATGACAGCATTATAAATTACGCGTTGCAATGCCCGCAGGAGGAGTTCTGTCGTGGACCTACCCGAGACCCCGCCGCTGGAGGGGGAATTGCCGGTGGCGGTGATGCTGCAACGGCGCCCTTCCAGCCATCCCTGGCGAGTGGATAGCTGGCGCATCACCGGAGTGGTGGTGAAGCACCAGTTCAGCACCCCCGAGCGCCGACTGGTGCGTAGCGACCCGGACGGCACCGAGGATTATCTCTGGGGTGGTTTTCAACTGCGCCTGTATAAAGACGAGGCGGAGAGTTACTACTTCAATCTGCTGGCCGAGCAACCCAGCCTTTATGTGCTGACCCGCAGCGGCCCGCGCCATGCCCCCGAACCCTTTCTGGTGACCGCCTGTTTCGACGAGGCCCACGCCTACATGGAGGGCGAGGAGGACGCCCATCCAGTGCCCATGCCCCCGGAACTGCACGGCTGGATCGAGGCCTTCGTGCTCACCCACTACGTGCCGGAGCAACGCCGCAAACGCAAGCGTGAGAGCTGGAAACATGAGCGATAAACCCCAGCGCGACGCGCCCACCATCCAGGAACAACCCGCTTTTCTAGAACGCTGGTCGCGACGCAAACGCGGCGTTGAACCGTCTCCCGCGCCCGCGCCAGAACCTGCCGAATCCGCACCCCCCGACGAGACCACGGTCCGGGAACTCACCGACGCGGATATGCCACCGCTGGAGTCCCTGGACGAAAACGCCGACTACAGCGGCTTCTTCTCGCCGAAGGTGAGCGCCGAACTCCGTCGGGTGGCACTACGCAAACTCTTCCACGCGCCCCGCTTCAATATCACCGACGGCCTCGACGACTACGCCGAGGACTTCACCGCCTACCAGGCCCTGGGTGAGGTGGTCACCCACGAGATGAAGCGCATGCTGGAGCGGGAAGCGAAACGCCTGGCGGAGCAGAGCGGAGAGATCAATGCCGACGCCAACTCCGACATGCCGCATGAGCCGCCGCTGGCCGCAACCGAGCCACCCCCACAGCCCGACGCCGACGACGAAACACCCACATGAGCAGCACCCCGAGCAACACCGTCCTCGATCCCAACCGCGACGCCCGCGACGCGGCCCTGGCCGCCGCCCGCGAGGTTCATGTGGAACCCACCTCGGTGCTGGGTTTCCAGTCGGCCGGGCGGGTCTTGATCATCGGCCCCGAGGCGGCGGGTCTGGCCGCCGCCGCCCGCCTCGGCGAACCCCTGCAAGGCTGGCTGCTGGTTCCTGGCAACGGCACAGGACGGGAGATCGACGGGATCACGGTGAGTTACAGTAACGGCCGAGACATCGAACTCCGGGGCTATCTGGGCGCTTTCCAGGTGGTGCTTCGCCATGGCGAGGAACAACTGGATCTGGGCCAGGCCCTGG
>JGI12109J20283_11185225_pt1 | contig 11010 bp, 12 predicted proteins | sample ElkSlonscriptome_12_FD_20283 | JGI IMG/M metagenome (IMG submission 20283) | reverse complement strand
ACAGGCTGGAATTGGAGATATGCGCCACGCTCAGTCCCAGCCGGCTACCGCCACCCAGCCGGTAGCTCAGTTCCAGGGTGCTGCGAAACTCCAGATCGTGGCCCAGATCCTTGCCATCGCCCTGGCGGTAGTAGCCGGCGCCGAAGCTCGGGGTGAAGTGCCAGCGCTCCCCCAGCGCGAAATCCCCGAGGATGCCGCCGCTCAGGTACACCGCCTCGTCCAGGTTCACCGCCGCGCCGAGCCACGGTCCGCCCCAGCCGAACAGATCCGGCCAGCGGGCTTCCACGAAGCCGCCGGCCACCCGCCCGTCATCGAAGGCGTCATACAGGCCAGGTCCGAAACCCAGTTGAAAACTCTGGGCGTGACCACTCTGGGCCAGGGCGAGGCCGAGCAGCAACGGCCCGGCGAGGGCAACACGGCGAAGCGACGACAAGGGCTTTCCTCCGGGGTAGGGTAGGGTCGGGTCAGTCGGGTCGATCCAGCATGGGCAGGTGCAGGCCGTGCTCGCGGGCACAGTCCACGGCGATATCGTAGCCGGCGTCGGCGTGGCGCATCACCCCGGTGGCGGGGTCGTTGGTGAGCACCCGCTCAAGGCGCCGGGCAGCGGCCTCGCTGCCGTCGCAGACGATCACCATACCGGCGTGTTGGGAATAACCCATGCCCACCCCGCCGCCGTGGTGGATGCTCACCCAGGTGGCGCCGCTGGCGCAGTTCAAAAGCGCATTCAGCAGTGGCCAGTCGGAGACCGCGTCGGAGCCGTCCAGCATCCCCTCGGTCTCCCGGTTGGGACTCGCCACCGAGCCCGAGTCCAGGTGATCGCGGCCGATCACCACCGGCGCCTGCAGCTCGCCCCGGGCCACCATCTCGTTGAAGGCCAGACCCAGCCGCGCCCGCTGGCCCAGGCCCACCCAGCAGATACGGGATGGCAGGCCCTGGAAGCGGATACGGCTTCGGGCCATGTCCAGCCAGTTGTGCAGGTGGGCATCGTCCGGGATCAGTGCCTTCACCTTCTCGTCGGTGCGGTAGATATCCTCCGGGTCGCCGGACAGCGCGGCCCAGCGGAACGGGCCGATGCCGCGGCAAAATAGCGGGCGGATGTAGGCGGGCACGAAACCGGGGAAGTCGAAGGCGTCAGCCACGCCCATGTCCTGGGCCATCTGGCGGATGTTATTACCGTAGTCCAGGGTGGGGATGCCCTGGTGGTGGAACGCCAGCATGGCCTTCACCTGCTCGGCCATGGAGGCCTTGGCCGCCTGCACCACCGCATCGGGGTCCTCCTTGCGGCGCTTCTCGGCCTCCTCCCAGGTCCAGCCGGCGGGCAGATAACCGTTCAGGGGATCGTGGGCGCTGGTCTGGTCGGTGACCATGTCCGGGCGCACGCCCCGGCGCACCAGTTCCGGGAACACTTCGGCGGCATTGCCCAGCAAGCCCACCGACAGCGCCTCGCGCTTCTGGCAGGCATCATTGATCCAGGCCAGCGCCTCGTCCAGGCTGGTGGTGGAGCGGTCCAGATAACCGGTCTCCCGGCGCCGCTCCAGGCGGCTGGCCTGGCACTCCACGGCAAGCATCGAGGCGCCGGCCATGGTGGCGGCCAGCGGTTGCGCCCCACCCATGCCGCCGAGCCCCCCGGTGAGGATCCAGCGCCCTCTGAGGTCGCCGCCGTAATGCTGACGCCCGGCCTCGGCAAAGGTCTCGTAGGTGCCCTGGATGATGCCCTGGGAGCCGATGTAGATCCACGAACCGGCGGTCATCTGGCCGTACATCATCAGTCCCTTGCGGTCCAGTTCCCGGAAGTGTTCCCAGGTGGCCCAGTGGGGCACCAGATTGGAGTTGGCGATGAGTACCCGGGGGGCGTCGGGGTGGGTGCGGAACACCCCCACCGGCTTACCGGACTGGATCAGCAGGGTCTGGTCGTCGTCCATCTCCTTCAGGGTGGCGACGATGCGCTCGTAACAGGTCCAGTTGCGCGCCGCCCGGCCGATGCCGCCGTACACCACCAGATCCGCCGGATTCTCCGCCACCTCGCCGTCCAGATTGTTCATGAGCATCCGCAAGGGCGCCTCGGTCTGCCAGGAACGGGCGTTCAGTTGCGGGCCGCGAGGGGCGCGAATACTGGGGAGGTTGGGGGGATGATCGGTCATGGTGCCAGGCCCGGGTAGCGGCGAAACGTGAGGTGTACTTAGCACAGGCGAGACGGTTTGGCCACCGGTGGGGGCGGCAAGGGGGCGGTGGCTCCGGTACGGCCGGATCGACGGCGTCCGGCCCCGGATGGAAAAAAGCCATGCCAGGGAAATTCCGGACGGGGTCCAATTAATGGCGGAATGGCTTTCTGCAAATTCGCTTTTTGTAAATTCGCTTTTTGCGAAAAAAATTTTAAACGCCGCATCATAGAAGTCAATATTCTTTGCATTTACCGGCGCTTTTCAAGCTTCTTGGCAGGTCATTAATTATGTAAAAATACAACCTGGAAAAACGGAAACGTCCGGCGATTTTTAACACCGCGCACAGGATCTCGAATTTTACAAAAGTTTTCATTACCCCTCATCCAGACAGACATCGGCACGATCACCCGTCGGATGCACAGAACCAGATAGCACACAGGCTGAAACACATGAGCACCCGGATAGAGCATATCGACATCGCCAAGGGAATCTCCATCGTTCTGGTGGCCCTGTTCCACAGTGAACTGCGGGGGTTTTTCCCATCCATTATCGAGCCCATGGCTTTATTCCGCATGCCGCTTTTCTTTTTTCTTGCAGGGCTGTTTTTTAGCTGGTCACAGCCGCCCGAGACATTTTTCTATAAAAAATCCGAAGCCCTGTTGAAACCCTATTTTTCCGTTCTGCTGCTCCTGTTTCTGGCCTCGTTTCTCAAGGGCGATTCCCAGCTTTCCCGACAATTCATCGGTATTCTTTATGGCAACGCCGATACCATCCGGTGGGGACCCATGTGGTTTCTGACCCATTTATTCGCCGTCTACTGCTTTTGCTATGGACTGTTTCGCTATACGGGCCTCGGCAAACTGACACCCATCGCCCGGTGGGCCATTGCCATGGTTTTCCTGGTTGTCGGTGTGTATAACCTGGCGCTGTTCCGGAACCTGGAGATCTCCCTCGGGGATGCCACGTTGGCGGCGGGCGGGCTGCCTTTCAGCGCCGATATCATCCTGGTCACTTCGGCCTTCTTCATGGCCGGTCATCTGCTCAGGCGGTCGGTGGTCAACTTCCAACCCAACCATACCCTGTTCGGGTTATCGCTGTTCATCTTCATCCTGATCGCGGCGCTGGGTGAGGCGCACTTGGATCTCAATCTGAGGGTTTTCACAGCCCCACTCTGGGTCATCCTGGGGGCGGCGCTGGGCATCTACATGGTCCTGCACATCTCCATGCTGCTTGCCAGAACGGGAATGGCTAGAACCGTGTTGGTTGCCGTTGGCAGCGCCAGCCTCTATATCCTGATCTTTCACCACTGGGTCGGCGGCAAGGCTTACCAGTTTCTGAGTGGCGTGGCTTCCGCCCATGTCAATGCGTTGGTGCTGTCCCTCATCGCCTTCCTCATCAGTATTCTGGTGCCCATGGGGATCAGGACAGTCATCCACAGGAGCGATTTCCTGGCGCTGTTCTTCCTGCCCTTCAGAGCCAACCGCTCGCTACAGCAGGGCGTTTGAGGATACCTCCCGCCGGGGCCGGCGCCGGGCGTATCGCCATGGGGGGTGGCAGGGTTTCCCGGGCTCGATGGACGGTCTAGACTCAGGCGGTGTACTCCACCGCCAGGCATCACGATGGACAGAGTAACGGGTGTTTTTTTCCTGCTCGGCTTATCGGTACTTCCGGGCTGTATCGCCACCCATCCCCGGAGCGGCGATCCGGCCCTGGATCCGGTGGCTGCCGCGGCCATCGGTAGCCTCCTCGGCGCACCGCCCGGCGGCCGGGTCAGCCGCCCCGTGGACGGGGTGATGGGCGCCCTCGGCGCCCCGGGCAACACCGGCTCCGCGCCCGGCATGGTCGGCAGTGGCACGGCCTACACGGATGTGCAGATCGAACAACTCCTGGCCCGCTCACTGGGCAGGGACTTTGCCGGTTACCACTGGCTTCCGAACCATCCGGATCCGGCGCGCGCCACCGAGGCCATCGGCATCATTTACCCACCCCTAGAGGGTTCGGCCGGTAACTTCTCCATCGAGGTGGGCCATTTCAGACGCAGCGGGGCCGACTTCGTACTCTCCGGCAAGGTGCAGAATCTCTTTGGCACGCAACCGCGCGATACCCGGTTTCTCCCGGACCGCATCGAACTGACCTCCACCATGCCACGGCCCGGCGACGCCCGATGCTGTCCCAGCGGCCAGACCCGCTGGTCCATCCAGCGGGGCTCGCTGCTGGCCACCCGGCTGCGCTGAGGCGATCCGGACAGGACTCGCCACCCCTGGATACTGTACGCTACTCTAGCGCTCGAGTCCCACCACCCCCGAGGCGTGACCATGCATCCCGTGCTGCTGGCCCTGGACTGGGGCACCACCAGCCTGCGAGCCTTCCTGCTGGCCCCCGACGGCACGGTGCTGGACCGCCAGCGCCTGGCGCTGGGCATTCTCAAGGTTCCCGACAACGATTTCGCCGGGGTATTCCGACAGATCCGGGAATACTGGCCCGATGCACGCCACCTGCCGGCATTGGCCTGCGGCATGATCGGCAGCCGCCAGGGCTGGGCGGAGGCGCCCTACTGTGCCTGCCCGGCGGGTCTGGCGGAACTGGCCGAGGCGCTCCACGGCGTACCCGGGGAGGATCGGCTGTGGCTGGTGCCGGGCCTCAGCCACCGGGGCGCGGACAGCCTGCCGGATGTGATGCGCGGCGAGGAGACCCAGCTCATGGGCCTCGGCGACGGTCTGCACTTGCTACCCGGTACCCACAGCAAATGGGCGCGGGTGGGCGACGGCCGGGTGGAGAGCTTCATCACCTGCTTCACCGGCGAGCTCTACGGCGTACTGCGCGACCATAGCATCCTCGGGCGATTGATGGCGGGCGCTGAGCCGGATTCCGGGGCGTTTCGCCGCGGACTGGAGCTGGCGGACCGGGAGCCGGCGCTGCTGCGCCAGTTGTTCAGTGTCAGAAGCCTGCCCCTGAACGGCGAGTTGCCTCCCAAGGCGGTGGCGAGTTACCTGAGCGGTCTGCTGATCGGTACCGAGATCAGCACCGCACTGGCCTGTCTGCCCGCCCCCGACGGTCCCATCACGGTGGCGGGCGAGCCCGGGCTCACCGCCCGCTACCGGGAGGCGCTAGCCTACCGGGGACTGGAAACGGCGGTCGCCGACGAGGACTGCGCCGCCCGCGGCCTGTACCGCATCGCCAGGGTAGCGGGCCTGCTGGAGAACAACCATGATTGAACTGGATGATGCCCTGCGCCAGCTCCCGCTGGTGGCGATCCTGCGGGGCCTGCGCCCGGAACAGGCGCTGGCCATCGGCGAGGTGCTGGTGGAGGCCGGCTTCAGCATCATTGAGGTGCCGCTGAACTCCCCCGATCCGCTGGCCAGCATCGGTCTGCTGGCCCGCCAGTTCGGCGAGCAGGCACTGATCGGCGCCGGCACCGTCACCGGCGCGGGCGAGGTCTCGGCGGTGGCGGCGGTGGGCGGACGGCTCATTGTCATGCCCCACTTCGACCCGGAGGTGGTGGCCGCCACCCGGGCGGCGGGGGTGTACTGCATGCCCGGGGTGACCACTCCCGGCGAGGCGTTTACCGCACTGAGAGCGGGCGTGGATACCCTGAAGCTGTTCCCGGCGGAGATGCTCACGCCGCCGGTGGTGAAGGCCATGCGTTCGGTGCTGCCGCCCGAGGCGCGGCTGTTCCCGGTGGGCGGCATCACCCCGGAGACCATGGCGCCCTACTGGGCGGTGGGGGTGGCGGGCTTCGGGCTGGGTTCGGCGCTGTTTCGTAAGGGCTCCAGCGCCGAGGCGGTGCGCACCCGGGCGCAGGCCTTTGTGAAGGCATTCCGCGCGCTGCGCGGCTGATCCCGGCGGAGCCCGGCGCCTCAGGTTTCCCGGGATTGCTGATTGTGGTGGCGCAGCCGGTGGGAGCCCTTTCTCATCAGGCGCTGCACCAGTTGCAGACCCCACAGCACCATCAACACCAGCAGGGTACAGGCCACCGCCAGCGGGGTCTCCTCCAGCGCCACGCCCATGCCGATCACCGCGGCGAACAGCAGCGAGGCGGCGGTGGTGAGACCGGCCACCACATTCTGCTCGGGCCGGCGGATGATGGTGCCGGCGCCGATGAAGCTCACCCCGGTGATGATGGCCTCCAGCACCCGGAACGGATCGGCGCGGATCTGCTCCAACGTCCCCTCGCCGATCTGGTTCACCAGACTGTAGCTCAATGTCACCACCAGCGCGGCGGCGCCAGCGGTGAGGGTGTGGGTGCGAAAACCGGCGGGTTTGTCGGAGTATTCCCGCTCGGCGCCGATCAGGCCGCCGAGCAGCATGGCCAGCCCGATCCTGCCCAGATCGTAGCCCAGCACGGTCCATTCCACGGCGGTGATGGAGGAGAGAACGTCCATGGCGGCGGCCTCTGTTCTGGCGCCGACCCCAAAACCGACCAGGGCGGCTGTGTTGTCGGCAATACAACAGCTTCAACCAATATTCATGCCGGTGGGCGAATTGCCCGTCCCTCGGCCGGTTAACAGCGGATACGGCTGTCAAAACCACAAAGCGCGCGCCATTCCCTGTAAGGCTTACAATCCCGCGCCGCCCCATGGCGCCGGGCCGGCGTCCGTCCAGCACCTGGGGGCAGCCTTCAAACCCTTGCCTGTCATGGAAATTTCCCGCCCATCCAGACCCCTGGCATCGCAGTTGCGTGAATCCGTGACAACGACCCACGGGTCACCACCACACAAGCGGAGGTCAACATGGCTAACGACAAAACGCAGGGCGAGGGCGACTACGAAGCGGCCCGGCACTACCGGGAAAAAACCGAGGATTTCGTGGATAAGGGCAAAGTGGAGCAGCAGACCGAGGATCGACGCGCTGTCAGCGATGCGGAAAAGGCAGAACTCGAACGGGCCGAACAGGCCGGCGAAAGCCGGGCCAAGGAGAAAGATCCCTCGGTGCATCGGGATTATCAGAAGCCCGACTGAGAAAGCACGGCTGAGCATTACCCCGGGGGCGGATGGCATCCGCCTTCTATCCGCCAAACGCTGCCATTACCCGCCTCCAGCACATATCCATCCGCACCCGATCCAGCCAGATCAGGTCGGTACCCGCGCCGACGGCGAACATGACCTCACGGTTCACGGTTGCCGGTCCCGGTAGCTCGCCATCCCCGCAACCACCTCCACCCCGGGCAGGGCCAGCAGCAGCGACGGCGGCGCTTTCAGCTTGCAATGGCGGTTACCGCCCCCCAGCAACAGAAATTCCCGGGCCATGACCTTGTCGTCCACCCAGATGGGGATACCGTCGGGCAGGCCCGGCGCGGTCACACCGCCGATCTCCATGCCGGTGAGTTCGCGGGTCTCTCCGGCATCGGCGAAGGACAGGCGGCGGGCGTTCATGCGCTTTCGCACCACCCGATTTACCTCCAGCCGGGTGGTGGCCAGCACCACGCAGGCCACGTAGTTCACCACATCGCCGCGCTTGCCCTTGACCAGCAGGGTGTTGGCCGAATCGTGGGTGGCGTAACCGTAGTGGCGGCAGAACACCTCGGTGTCGGCCAGTTCGGGCTCGCAGGGCAGCACCTCCAGCGGTTCGGGAAAACCGGCCACGGTATCGCGCACCCGGGGGTGCAGAAGCTCCAGTGCGGTCAGGATCGTTACCTCGCGCGTGGTTGCGGATCTCGGGACGAGGTGGAATACGGCATCCGGCTTGCAGGGGGCGACACGGCATCCACGGATGCTCTTACACTATGCTAGAACGCCCTGAGCTATCAGACACCAAGTTGGAGACCGATATTATTATGCCAGAGACCCACGTGATCATCGGCGCCGGCCATGCCGGCGGTCAGGCCGCCGCCAGCCTGCGCGGCAATGGCTTCGAGGGCCGCATCGTGATGATCGGCGAGGAGCCCTATGTGCCCTATCAACGCCCGCCCCTGTCCAAGAAATTTCTCGCGGGCGAGATGCCGATGGAGAAAACCTACCTGAAACCCCCGGCCTTTTACCAGGAACAGGCGGTGGATCTGCACCTGTCCACGCCGGCCGGGGCCGTCGACCGGCAAGCCCGCGAGGTACATCTGGCGGACGGCACGAAAGTGAGTTACGACAAGCTCCTGCTAACCACCGGTTCGGTGGTGCGCAAACTCCCGGTGCCGGGCGTGGATCTCGCGGGCGTGCATTATCTACGCACCATCGACGACGTCATCGGCATTCAGCGCGACTTCCAGCCCGGCGCCCGACTGGTGGTGGTGGGCGCGGGCTATATCGGGTTGGAAGTGGCGGCGGTGGCGGTCAAGAAGGGACTGAAGGTGACGGTACTGGAGCGCGAATCGCGTCCCCTGAGCCGGGTCACCGGCAGCGAGACGGCGAGCTTCTACGGCGAGGTACACCGCGCCGAGGGGGTGGATATCCGTTGCCACACCACGGTGGCGAGCTTCCAGGGCGAGGGCCGGGTGAGCGCCGTGACCAGCACCGAGGGGGCGACCTTCCCGGCGGATCTGGTGGTGATCGGGGTGGGCATCCTGCCCGCCACCGGACTCGCCGAGCGGGCCGGTCTGAAGGTGGACAACGGCATCCAGGTGGACGACTACGCCCGGACCTCCGATCCGCATATCTGGGCAGCCGGCGACTGCACCAGTCACGAGAGCGGGCTGTATGGCTACTGGATGCGGTTGGAGTCGGTGCAGAATGCGTTGGATCAGGCCCGCACGGCAGCGGCCAGCATGTGCGACAAGCCCACCCCCTACAACGCGGTGCCGCGCTTCTGGTCCGATCAGTACGACCTGAAGCTGCAGATCGCCGGCCTCTGCGGGGACGTCGAGGAGACCGTGCTGCGCGGTGATCCGGCGGCCCGCAAGTTCTCGGTGTTCTATCTTCGCGACGGCGCGGTGGTGGCGGTGGACTGCGTCAACCAGCCCCAGGAGTTCATGCTGGCGCGCAAGCTCATCGAGGGGCGTATGCGTCCCGATCGCGCCCGGCTGAGCGACCCCGGAGTGGCGTTGAAGGAGATCATCGGCTGAGCTCTGGCGGGGGACGGACCCGGCACCGTTCCCCGGTCGATGGATCTGGAGAAAACCCGGGCGCTCTGCTAGCGTTGCGGGTCATGAACAGCCCCTCACCCCTCGCCCCCTCCCCTACCCGCCAGTTGCCGTGGTTATTGCTGCTGGTTCTGCTGGTGGCCCAGAGCGAGGCCCTGGCTCACCGGGTGGACCATCTGGCCGATCCCGGGGAGGGGCTGGACTGCGAGATCTGCCTGAGCGGCGCGGCGCTGGACAGCCCACTGACGCAGACGACATTCGCCGCGTCCATGGCGGATCCGCCGGCCGTATCCACGCCTGTTCCCCCGCCCTGCTGGCCGCTCCCCCGGCGTGATGCACACCATCCCCGCGATCCCCCGGCGCCCTCCGGCCCAGCGTTGACGGATATGTTTCGATCCCTCGATTGATCCAGTGATTGCGGAGAATGTCATGACAACCCTGAACACCCGTTTACTGGCGGGCGCGTTGCTCTGCGCCCCCCTCACCCTGCCCGCCCAGACCGAACGGCAACTGGATGCCCATGTCCATGGCCACGGCCAGCTCCAGGTGGTGCTGGAGGATCCGGTGGTGGCCGTGGGCCTCAACCTGCCGGGCATGGATGTGGTGGGCTTCGAGCACGCCCCGCAGACCGATGCCCAGCAGCAGGCGGTGGCCGACGCGCTGGCGCAACTGGAGCAGGCAGACAGCCTGTTTGCCCTGAGCGAGGCCGCCGGTTGTAGCCTGGCCCAGGTGGAGACCGCGTTGATTCCCATGGGCATGGACGACCACGACCATGACCACGAGGACGACCACGCCGATGATCATGATCACGACCACGGCGATGATCACGACCACCAGGCCAGCCACACCGAGTTCCAGGCCGAGTACCGCTACGCCTGCGAGGATCTGGCGGCGCTGGAGGAGATCACCCTGATCCTGTTCGAGCAGTTCCCGGCGCTGCAGAGCGTCGAGGCACAGGCCGTCGGCCCCACCGGCCAGACCGCCCGCACCCTGACGCCGGATGATGCCATCCTGAGCGGCTTCTAGACGTCGTGGTGGACGACACTCCCGCCGTGCGGCTCCGGGATCTGGGCTTTGCCTGGCGCCCGGCTGCCGCGCCGCTGCTGTCGATCCCCGAGTTCACCGTGGGGCGCGGCGAGCGGCTGTTCCTGCGCGGCCCCTCGGGCAGCGGCAAGACCACCCTGCTGGGGCTGCTGGGCGGGGTGCTGGTGCCACAACGGGGCAGCGTCGCGGTGCTGGGGGAGACCCTGTCGGCGCTGTCGGGGTCGGCCCGGGATCGGTTCCGCGCCGACCATGTGGGGTATATCTTCCAGATGTTCAACTTATTGCCGTATCTGTCGGTGCTGGACAACGCCCTGCTCGGACTTCGCTTCTCCCGGGCACGGCGGCGCCGGGTGAGCGATCCCCGGGCCGAGGCGCTACGCCTGCTGGATGCGCTGGAGTTGCCCGATAGCCTGCTGCATCGGCCGGTCACCGAGTTGAGCGTGGGCCAGCAGCAGCGGGTGGCGGCGGTGCGGGCGCTGGCGGGTGGCCCGGGGCTGATCATCGCCGACGAGCCCACCTCGGCGCTGGACACGACCGTGCGCGAGCGGTTTCTGGCGCTGCTGTTCCGGGAGTGTGAGCGGGCCGGCAGCACGCTGATCTTCGTCAGCCACGATCCGGGGCTGGCCGGGCTGTTCCAGCGGGTGGTGGATCTGCCCACGCTGAACCGGGCGGGGGGCGGGTCATGATCATTCCCCGACTGGCCATCCTGAGCCTGTGGAATCGCCGCGCCACCGCGCTGCTGAGCCTGGCCGCCATCGCCGTCAGCGTCACGTTGCTGCTCGGCGTGGAACGCCT
>JGI12109J20283_10514067_pt1 | contig 11010 bp, 3 predicted proteins | sample ElkSlonscriptome_12_FD_20283 | JGI IMG/M metagenome (IMG submission 20283) | reverse complement strand
AGGATATCGTTTTACGGCTGAAGAAGAAGGCTTCTATCATTTTCGGATGGATACCACGGATAAAAATGGTTTTACTTTATTTATCTCTTCCGAAGAGTTCCCCGAAGTTCAAAATGTGCAAAATATGATAGATCCATTTCGCTATCTCGTAAGCGGAAAGGAATACAAAAAGCTCATCGAAGCTCCCGCATTGAAGGCAGAAATTGAAAAGTTTTGGATTGATTGGGCAGGTGACCGCAACAGAGCCAGAAAGAATATTCAGACGTATTACAGAAGGGTTGAAATTGCAAATAGGTTTTTCTCCTCTCACGTAGAAGGATGGAAATCTGATCGTGGGTTGATTTTCATCATTTACGGAGAACCAAACAAAGTATACAAAACAGCCCAATTGGAAACTTGGATATACGGCGAGGAGCGAAATCCTCTTTCGATCACTTTTCGGTTCGTTCGGGTTGATAACCCATTCACAGAAAACGACTACCGACTCAATCGGGAGGATTATTACAAACCTTCTTGGTACAGATCAATTGAAGCTTGGCGCAACGGTCGGGCATACTAGCTACTATGAAAAATAAAGAATTTATAGCCTACGGCATTCACCCGATTTCTGAAGCTGTGAAAGAAGGAAAACCAATCGAAAAAGTTTTGGTTCAGAAAGGTCTGAAAGGAGACTCCGCTCATGACTTGGTCAATACGCTACGCAAAGTGGAGGTCCCGATTCAATATGTGCCCAAAGCAAAACTCGATCGGATAACAGGTAAAAACCATCAGGGAATGATTGCCTTTATTTCTCCGATTGAATACCAAAATATTGAATGGCTGCTGCCTGACCTGTATGAAAAAGGCGAAACGCCCCTAATTTTGGTTTTAGATGGAATTACCGACGTACGCAATTTTGGCGCCATTTGCCGAACGGCTGAAGGTGCAGGTGTTCACGCAGTTATCATCCCTGTCAAAGGTTCGGCTCAGATCGGACCCGATGCAATTAAAACTTCCGCAGGTGCTTTGCTTCAGCTACCGGTTTGTCGCACGATGAATCTAACTGAAACCTTGAAATTTCTAAAGACCAGCGGACTCGGGATATTTGCCTGTCACGAGAAAGCGGAAGACACATACACTGAGGCTGACCTTACTGCGCCCGCCGCAATTGTTATGGGTTCTGAAGAAAGCGGCATTAATATTGAAAATCTGGCAACTTCGACGGAGCAAATCCGTATTCCATTGCAAGGACAAACATCTTCACTTAATGTTTCAACGGCTGCGGGTATCATTCTATTCGAAACTTTGCGTCAGCGATCAGCAAGTTGATTAAGGTTATTGAAGTGCAAATCTTTATAACTTCCTTAACCCTGTCCCAAAGCGCTTGTTTGGAATCCTAATTTTATCCTGTACTCATACTATTTTGACTATGTTTTCTCCCCTGATAACTTTGAGGTCGACGATTCTACTCTTAGCCGGCTTTTTCATCATTTCTTTGGTTAGCAATGCTCAGGAATCAACCAAGTACTTCAGGTACTTTGAGGTGAAACTTGAGCAGTCCGTAGAGTTAGTGAATACTTCTCGATCCAACTCACTTGCCGAAACTCCTTTTACCATTCAAAATTCTTGCACGGAAAGACACTCAATCGTAATTGCGGTGCCTGCCGATTATCCCGAAAGAGTTCCTCAAATAAAAGAGGATATCAAAAATGCCCTTAAGAAGGATATTGCATCAAGGAATATTCTTTCCCTGAATAGTGTAAAAGCACTAGACTTAGAATCTTTTTGTCAATGAAAGCCACTAAAATGACCCTCCCGAAACTTCGTTCGAGCATTGCCACTTTGCTCTTTGCGCTGTTTATTGTTTCCTCTTCTCAGGCACAAATCGGGCTGAATCCAAATATTTCCGCCGGCGAACTCAGCGAAGCTATCGCCGGTAACGGAGTGCAAGTTTTAAATGCTCAACTGACTTGCCCGGATAGTGCTTCAGGCGGATATTCCATTGCGGGAATCCCCGATTTTCCTGAAGGTCGAGGAGCCATTCTCTCAACGGGGAATATCAATAACCTGAGAGGACCAAACAATACCGAAGCATCCACTACCATCAACAATTCACCCGGTGACCCATTAATTACCACTATTACCGGTAACAGTAGTTTTGATGCCTGTGTGCTTGAATTCGATGTTGTACCTGTAGGAGACACGCTTAAATTCAATTTTACTTTTGCCAGCGAGGAGTACGACGAATACGTTGGAACCCCTTTTAACGATTTCTTTGGCTTTTTTATCAGTGGCCCGGGTATAGTCGGAGACCCTGGACTAAATGGGCTGGAAAATATTGCTGTTTTACCGGGTACATCAACCCAAATTGGAATAAACACCATCAATAATGGGAATCCGGATTTAGGAGTACCTCCTTCCAATCCTGAATTTTATGTGGCAAACCCGCTCGGTTTGACCTCCCCTATTCAATATGATGCTTGGACTACAGGACTTTCGGCTGTTCGGCAAGTTACGCCATGCGATACCTTTTCGATCAAATTGGTCATTGCGGATGTAGCAGATCCCGAATGGGACTCGGCGGTTTTAATCGAGGAAATTGAGAGTAACAGTATTACTTTAAGTCAGGCCAATGAAGGTGGTCTTGAGTCCACTATCGAAGGCTGCAATAATGGCACCGTTACATTTACCAGAACTCCAGTAACGAGTGAAGCGGTGGAAATCACATTTTTCGTAGAAGGAACAGCTACAAACGGGACGGATTACGAGCAAATAGGTGATGATCCGAGCCCTGGTATTCCAAAGACCATAACGATTCCGGCCAATCAATCATCTACAACAATTGACATTATTCCGTTTGATGACGGAGTGACTGAAGGCGAAGAGTTCATCGACATTTTTGTTGGAAATCCGAATTGCATCGGAACTATCCAAGACAGTATTCGAGTTTTCATCAACGATTCGATAAACGTATCGATAGACCCTCCGTTGGCTTTTGTTTGCTTGGGAAGTTCATTAACCTTTTCAGTTGATGCAGACGATAATGCAAGCTTCAGTTGGAGTCCTTTCGATTATTTGAATGACCCGAACCTCAAAGAACCTACAACCACTCCACTTTTACCCGTAGATTATACCTTAACAGTTACCGCAGCTGCATGTCAATCGACCGCGATTGCAGAAATAAGGGTGAGCGATGTAGAACTTTCAGCCACATTTGAAAACATCAATTGCGCAGGAGATGAAAACGGTAGCATTGATTTGACCATTTCAGGAGGTGAAAGCCCTTACGAAGTTCAGTGGTCCGGGCCAAGTGGATTCTCATCAACAGATCAAAATATTTCGGATTTATCACCGGGAGTATATGCCGTTCTGGTAACTGACCGAGATGGATGCACCGAAGATTTATCAATAGAAATTACGGAATCACCTCAGATTGAACTGGAATTATTCGCTGCCGTTTTTACAGGTGGGTTTAATGTATCTTGCTTTGAAGCCAATGATGGTGAAGCTACTGTTGTCCCTTCCGGAGGGACTCCCCCCTATGAATTTCAGTGGAATGATCCTGCTTCACAAATCGCCTCTACGGCAACTAATCTTGAAGCGGGCACTTATGAGGTGACGGTGACCGACAACAACGGCTGCACCCAAACCGGTTCTATTGCATTGACCGCACCTGATCCGATAACTGCGGATCTGGAAGACAGAACCGATGTTCTGTGTCAAGGAGAATCAACCGGCGAGATCACCATCACTCCAATCGGCGGAGTCGGCCCTTATAACGTAGTTTGGAACACAGTTCCTCCTCAATTCGGACCAACCGCTACAGAACTATCTGCCGGTATTTACACTGCCTCGATTACCGACATCAACGGATGTTTGGGAAATACGGAAGTTGAGATTTCTGAACCTCCTTCACCCTTAAGCGGGACAATCGAAACAACCAATGTAACCTGCAATGGGTTATTTAATGGATCAGCAACAGCTGATATTTCGGGCGGAACACCTCCTTACGGATTCGAATGGAGCCCGCAACCCGCTGCAAATCAACCTTCCATTTCATCATTAGCAGCCGGGAATTACGGATTGACCGTAACCGATGAAAACGGATGTGAATTGGAAATTCCATTTGCGATATTACAACCTTCGCCACTCGCAATAAACACGGTTGACTTGACTGAGCCCAGCTGCAATGGTTTTGAAAATGGTAGTATAGCGGTGAATGCAAGCGGAGGTACAGCGCCTTACTCTTATAGTTGGAACACTGATCCGGTTCAAACAACCTCTTCAATTTCCAATTTACCCCCGGGTAGTTACACCGTTGCGGTAACTGATGTAAATAATTGCATAACTGAGGAAACATTCGAGCTTACTGAGCCTGACGAACTTTTAATCAATACTTTGAATCTAAATGAACCATCTTGTTCGGGATTTGATGATGGAGTTGTAGAAGTCGAAGCTGTGGGTGGAACCGCTCCTTATAGTTATGAATGGAATACAACTCCGCCCACCACAGGCCCGATTCTTTCCGACTTAGAGGCCGGTTCGTTCACGGTCACCGTAACTGATGATGAAAACTGTTTTGCCACGCAAACCTTCGTGCTCACCGAGCCTGACATACTTGATGTTGAACTGATCTCTCTTGATCATGTACTTTGCTCGGGCGAGGCCACAGGATCAGTAACCATCGCCGTTTCGGGCGGCACCCCTGACTACACCATTTCTTGGAATGATCCATTGGGGCAAACAGGAGAAACAGCCTTTGATTTACCGGCAGGGGCCTACACCGCCTCTATCGAAGACGCCAATGGTTGCACCCTGAGTTTTGACGTTATTATCGACGAACCCGATCAGCCATTGGACGCGCAAATTACGGCACAATCAGATGTTCTCTGTTTTGGCGAAGAATCGGGATCTGCAACGGTAACCGCTTCAGGCGGAAGCGGATCATACAACTACCAATGGGATGATCCCGCAGGTCAGCAAACATCTACCGCGAGCAACTTGGCAGCAGGTGACTACACCGTAACGGTTTCAGATAATAACGGATGTGCTACTCCGGTTGTCGTTTCGGTTACTATTGGCGAACCTAGTGAAGCGCTGACACTGGTATTATCACCTTCAATCTTCGGGGGTGGATTTAATGTTGCTTGCGCGGAAGACAGCACCGCAACCATTGACTTGACCATAACAGGAGGAACACCACCTTACAATGTATTATGGAATCTACCCGGTTTGGATACATCAACCAATCAAAACTTAACTGACCTTGCCCCGGGAATTTACTCGGTTACCGTGACCGACCTAAATGGGTGCTCTGCAGAAGAAGAAGTAACTCTTACTGCACCTGAGTCGATTACGATAGAATCAACCTCCACTCCCAGCGTTTGTGCCGATACTCCTTCGGGTACAATTGATATTACCATATCAGGAGGGGTGCCGAATTATACGGCAAACTGGACGGGGCCAAACGGTTTCACCGGTAGCGGAACAAGCTTTACCGACTTAGAAGGCGGTGTATACCTCGTGACCATCGAAGACGATAATGGATGTATTTATCTCGATGCAGTAACGGTAGTGCAACCCGACGATCTGATCATTACGGTTGACTCATTATCCGATTACAATGGATTTAATACAAGTTGTTACAATAGTTCTGATGGAGAAATTTACACAACTCCTTCAGGAGGCACCGGGCCTTACAGCTATACATGGAATAAGCCCGGAGACCCTGATTTTTCAAATCAAGAAGATGTACTCAATCTTAATCCGGGCACTTATGAGGCAGTAGTGATAGATGTGAACGGTTGTGTTCAAAACGAATTCATCGATCTCATCGCTCCAGACACCGTGGATGTTGACTTCGTGGTGAGCGAATACCTCAATGACTTCAATATTAGTTGTTTCGGAGAAGACGACGGTACGTTAGAGGCCATCCCTGTAAACGGCGTTACTCCTTTTACTTTCATTTGGGTAGGTCCTGACGGCTTTGGCCCGGTTTTCGCCAATTCGATTGTAGACTTAACCGCAGGTGAATACAGTGTTTTTGTGGAAGATGAGGACGGTTGTACGGCAGTTGAAACCGTTACCCTTACAGAACCAAACGAACTAGAAATTGCATTAATTCCGGAATCGATCAATGGCAACAATATTTCGTGCAATGGAGGATCAGACGGTTCAATCAATCTTATTTTTGAAGGCGGAACTGCACCAATAGCCATTAGTTGGTCAGGGCCTGATGGATTCACTTCTACCGACGAAGACTTGTTTGGCTTAATTGCAGGAGAGTACTGCGCGACGGTAACGGACGATAACAATTGCTTCCAAACCGAGTGTATTACGCTCACGGAACCGTTGAGCATAGAAATTGCATTAAGCCCTTTTGAATACCTAAATGGCTTTAATCTGACATGCGAAGGTGCTCTTGATGGATCAATCGCTACAACTATTTCAGGTGGTAATGCTCCCTATTCCATTCAATGGAACGGTCCGGGTGGATTCTCTTCGACTGATGCGGATATTGAATTTCTGGCCGAAGGAGACTACTGCCTTGTGGTTACCGATGCCAACGGTTGTAGCGAAACCGAGTGCATCGAATTGATCGCTCCCGAGGGAGTCGTAATTGACTTGGACGAAATTACCGGTGCTGATTGCTTCGAGGACAACAATGGATCTATCAGCATTAATATCACAACGGGGAGTGCTCCCTTCGACATAGCATGGACGGGGCCCAACGGATATACTTCTATCGATGAAGACATTTCGAATCTGGAAGCCGGCACTTACTGCGTGCAAGTTATTGATGCGAATGGTTGTGAAGGCGAAGCATGTTTCAACATATCTGAGCCTGACAATATCGCAGTCACATTTGCCACTTCTTCATTCGAAGGAGGTTTCGAAATAGACTGCGCTGGAAATAGCAATGGTTTTATCTCTGCTTCAGTTACGGGAGGAGTCGAACCTTTTAATTTTGAATGGAGTGGGCCTGATGGCTTCGCAGCAACGACTAATGCGATCGACGATTTAGCACCAGGCACTTACTGCCTTGAATTAATCGATGGAAATAACTGTCTTTTTAGTGATTGCGTGGATATTACAGAACCTTCTCCTTTAATAATAGATCCTCTGATTGCACTACCTGATTGTGGAGACGGAACATTGGCTGAAGTCAACCTTCAAATTTCAGGAGGTGTTGCACCCTACACGATAAATTGGAGCAATGGTGGAAGTACTGAAATCATTTCTCTTGACAATGGTGAATATCAAGTGATTATTACAGATGCCAACAATTGCTTAATCTCAGAAGAAATCACAATCGATCTTCCGGAACCTTTACTTTTGGGATTTGAGGTTCCTACGCTTCCCGGTGGAGTGAATATTGCCTGCAACGGAGAGAGTAGCGGATCAATCAATTTGGTTCCGGTAAATGCCAATGGAAATTTGACCATTACTTGGACAGGGCCTGATGGGTTCAACTCAAATGACGAAAACTTATCAAACCTGGAAGCGGGCGAATACTGTGTAACAGTTGTCGATGAGTTGGGATGCGAAGCAAATGAATGCATTTCCTTGACTGAACCAACTCCTCTGACGGCATCATTTGATGTCACCTCTGTAACGTGCAGCGCAGGTAGTGACGGTGAGGTGACCATAACCGTTTCGGGTGGTGTGCCGGTTTATGAAATTTCTTGGTCGGGGCTTGATGGCTTTACAGGAACAGGCTCTACCATCAGTGACTTGGCTGCGGATACTTATTGCGCAGATGTAACCGACGCCAATGGATGTACAGAAATATTTTGCGTTGATATTTTTCAACCCTTTGAAATTTCCATAGCGCTCTCTAGTCCTGAAACTAACGGATTCAATATTCCTTGTTTTGGCGACAACTCAGGCTCTGTATCGAGTGTCATCACGGGAGGAACGGGTGATTACGCCTATAGTTGGTCGGGCCCCAATGGGTATTCTTCGGTAAGTCAAAACCCAATTAACCTTTCAGCAGGAGAGTACTGCCTGACCATTACGGACAGTCAGGGTTGTAGCGCATCCGAATGCATCACACTTACCGAAGCACCCGGAATAGAATTCACGTTTGATGTATTTGAGTTTCCGAATGGATTCAATACATCTTGTGGGGATGTGTGCGATGGAAGTATAAACGTAACAATCAACGGAGGTGCTTTACCCCTTGAATTTGTTTGGACGGGGCCTCCGGGATTCAGCTCGGATACACAAAACCTTACGGAGCTTTGTGCCGGAACTTATACAATCACAACTACAGATGCAAATGGCTGTGTTCAATCGGCCTCAATTACCTTAACTGAACCCGACCCGATTTTAATTGATCTGGAATCGCCTGTATTCGGCGGAGGGTTTGAAGTAAGCTGCTTTGGCGAAAGCACCGGCTCAATACAAACTACAGTATCAGGGGGATCAGATAATTTGACTTACACTTGGACAGGGCCCGGAGGTTTCAGTTCTGATCAAGCCAATTTACAAGACTTAGCTGCGGGAACATATGAGTTAGTGGTCACTGATGATACGGGCTGCTCCAATCAATCAAGTATTACTCTTTCCCAACCTGATGAAGCGCTCACGACAACGGTTATTGCTCCTGAGTTTCCTTCAGGAGATAATATAAGTTGTCCCGGATTCAATGATGGAACAATCGAAAGTACTGCCTTCGGGGGTACAGAACCGTATGAGTTCAACTGGAATGGGCCTGATGGATTTACCTCTGGCAGCCAAAACATTGAAGAATTAGCGGCCGGAGATTACACTTTAGTCGTGCTCGATGCCAATAGCTGCGCCACAACCATTAACACCACACTTACGGAACCGCAAGACACCTTAACTGCGGAATTAACAACCCTCTCAGAAGTTTTATGTGCCGATAGCTCCAACGGTAGTCTGTCCATTTCTTTTACAGGAGGATCAGAACCCGTTGAGATTCTTTGGATAGGCCCCAATGATTTTACGTCGACAGAGTTTACCATTTCCGAACTGCCATCGGGAACGTACTCTTTTGCCTTGACGGATGCCAACGGGTGCTCAATTAGTGGAGCCGGAAACTTGGCAGAACCATTGCCCATATCAATCAACGCCGACATCACCAATCCGATATGCGAAACACCAACGGGAATAATTGACGTGACGGTTTCAGGTGGTACCCCTCCTTACGAGTACCTCTGGAGCAATGAAGAAACCGGCCAAGATCTCAACGATCTGTCAGAAGGTCTTTATGAACTGGTTGTTACGGATGCCAATGGTTGCATGAATACCACTAGTTTCGAATTAAACGGAGAAAACAACCTCACTCTGTCGGCCACTCTCACTTCGCCTGCTTGTTTTGGAGATTCTAATGGGGCTATTGAATTGTCGGTCTTTGATGGAGATGATCCCGCAGAAATTAACGTAATTAACTGGACAGGCCCCGAAGGATTTACCAGTCAAGAAGATTTCATAATGAATATTTCATCCGGTGAATACACCGTGAATGTCACTGACAATAATGGATGTTCGGCGAGTGAAAGTTATAACTTGACAGAACCTGATTCATTGGTAATTGAAGAGTTAACCGCCGGCGTCTATTCCAATGGTTTTAACCTTACTGCATTTAATTCAGAAGATGGAAGAATCAATGAACCCGACTTCTCGGGTGGTACTTCGCCATATCTTATCGCTTATTCCGGGCCGGATGACTATACTTCTTCCGGACCTGGAGGAAAGATAGGATTGGATGCCGGATGGTATTTCATTACCGTTACTGATGCGAACCAATGTACCGCAACTGATTCGATCGAGTTGACCCAACCCGTGCCGGTAGAATTACCCAATGGAATTTCACCAAACGGCGATGGATTTAACGATGCACTCACCGTTCGGGGCTTGGAGGATTTTCCCGAAAACAAGCTTATCGTTTTCAATCGGTGGGGCAATATCGTTTACGAAGAAGACAATTACCGAAACCTCACTCCCTGGATCGGAACAAACGAAAGCGGAGAAGAGCTACCGGAGGGAACCTACTTCGTAGTAGTGGAACTGAATGGAAGAGATAATTTGAAAGGATACCTTGAACTAAGGCGATAAATTTATAGCAATGAAGAAAATACTATTCATCGCAATGTTTCTGTTTACAGGCCTCTTCGTGAGCGCACAGCAGGAATTATTGGTAAGCCAGTACATGTTCAATGGCTTGTTCATCAATCCTGCATACAGCGGTTCTCACCCCTATGCAGAGGCTACCGGTCTCTACCGCGCTCAATGGGCGGGGCTAGATGGGGCACCCACTACTCAAACTTTCGGGATCGATGGTCCTATCGCAGATGAAACAATGGGCTTGGGCTTAACCTTCATCAACGATAGAATTGGTGATACCAGGCAAACCGAAGTTTTTGCCAACTGGAGTTATCACCTTTGGTTGGATGCTGATGGAAAAAACAAACTCAGCTTTGGTATTAGAGCGGGGTTTTCAGACTACTCTTCAAACTTAACCGACACCTACGTTTTCGATGGAGGGGATCCTGTTTTCATGTCGGATGTCAGCAATGCGTTCGTTCCGAAATTTGGAGCAGGAGTCTATTATTACAGCAAGTACTGGTATGCCGGTGTAAGCGTCCCGACTGTATTTGCTGCTGATGATAATGTAAGGTTCAATATAAACGATGCGGGCGATCGATATTTCGAACCCCACACTTACATCACCGCCGGATATGTTTGGAATGTAAACCCTGATTTTGCCGTAAAACCATCTTTTTTGATGCGTTATCTAAATGGATCACCTGTCCAAGCTGACATAAATTGTAACCTATTGATCAGAAATACGTTTTGGATTGGAGCATCATACCGAACCGGAGATGCTGTAATTGGTTTACTCGAATACAACATCGGAAACGATTTAAGAATTGGATATGCATACGATTTCACAACTACCGCAATCGGCGATTATAGCTCAGGCTCTCACGAGTTTATGTTGAGTTATAAATTTGGCCGAGATCCTATTAAAACAAAATCTCCTCGATACTTTTAAAAGATGAA
>JGI12109J20283_10231537_pt1 | contig 11012 bp, 9 predicted proteins | sample ElkSlonscriptome_12_FD_20283 | JGI IMG/M metagenome (IMG submission 20283) | reverse complement strand
TCTGGGCCTGGCTTGCGCTGTTGCCGCTGCGCGCCGGGGCGGCCTATGCCCGGGAGCGGGCCGGGTTTGCCGCCGGCAGTCGGGTGCGCCGGGCGGTGCGCGAGGAACTGCTGGCGCGGCTGGTGGCGCTGGGGCCGGTACGCAGTGGGGAGACCAGCAGCGGCGAACTGGCCAGCACCGTGCTGGAGCGGGTGGAGGCGCTGGAGGGCTACTTCGCCGGTTATCTGCCCCAGCGCTACCTGGCCGGGCTGGTACCGCTGCTGATCCTGCTGGCGGTGTATCCGCTGAACTGGGCCGCCGCCACCTTGCTGCTCGTCACCGCGCCGCTGATTCCGCTGTTCATGGCCTTGGTGGGACGCCAGGCGGCGGCCGCCAACCAGCGCCAGTTCCAGACTCTGGGGCGCATGAGCGGGCATTTCCTGGACCGGCTGCGGGGGCTCGCCACCCTGCGCCTGCTGGACCGGGCCGATGCCGAACTGGCCGAGGTGAGCCAGATCGCCGAGGGTTTCCGGGTCCGCACCATGGCGGTGCTGCGCATCGCCTTTCTGTCCTCCACGGTGCTGGAGTTCTTCAGCGCCGTGGCCATCGCCATGGTGGCGGTGTATCTGGGGATGGCCCTGCTGGGTCAGCTGGCCTTCGGCATGGTGGTGCCGCTGGATCTGGAGGTGGCCCTGTTCATCCTGCTGCTGACCCCGGAGTTCTACCTGCCGCTACGCCAGTTGGGGGTGTTCTACCACGCCCGCGCCGAGGCGCTGGGGGCGGCCGGAGCTATCCAGGCATTGCTGGAGAGCGAGCCCCCTGCGGTGGGGCGCACGCCGATGCCACCGACCGGACGGGTCACGGTGGCGTTCGAGGACGTGGCACTGGCCTTCGAGGACGGCCGTCGGCCGGCCCTGGAGGGGGTCTCGTTTCGCCTGGACCCCGGTGAGCGGGTGGCCCTGATCGGCGCCAGCGGCGCCGGTAAATCCACCGTGGTGAACCTGCTGCTGGGTTTTCTGCAAGCCGACCGGGGCGACATCCGCATCAACGGTGAACCGCTGACGGCGCTGGAGCCGGCCAGCTGGCGCCGCCATCTGGCCTGGATCGGCCAGCACCCGATGCTGTTCCATGGCAGCCTCAGGGACAACATCCTGCTGGGCCGGGAGGTGTCGGCGGCGCGCCTGGAGGGGGCGCTACAGGCCTCCGGGGTGGCGGGATTTCTCCACGAGTTGCCCGCCGGGCTTGACACGCACCTGGGCGAACAGGGCGCCGGGTTGTCCGGCGGCCAGGCCCAGCGGCTGGCGCTGGCCCGGGCGCTGCTGGTGCCGACACCGCTGGTGGTGCTGGACGAGCCCACCGCGAGCCTCGACGCCGACACCGAGCGCTGGGTGCTGAACGCCCTGGACAGCCTGGAGCCGACCTGCACGGTGTTGCTGGTGAGCCATCGGCTGGCCAGCATCCGCCGCTGTCAGCGGGTGCTGGTGATGGAGCGCGGCCGGGTGGTAGCCAGCGGCTCCCACGCCACGCTGCTGGAAAACCACGCCCTGTACCGGCGTCTGGCCAGCCCGGTGGCCGGCGCCGCCCGCAGCGAGGTGTAGATGGGCGAGTTCGGCTTTCTGTGGCCGCTGCTACGACGCCGCGCCGGCTGGCTGTTGCTGGCCACGGGGCTGGCGCTGCTCACGGTGCTGGCGGGGCTGGGGTTGCTGGCGGTGGCGGGCTGGTTGCTGGCGGGCGCGGCGCTGGCGGGGCTGGCCAGTGGCGCGGTGGTATTCGAGTTGTTTCGCCCGGCGGCGCTGGTGCGGGCCTTTGCGGTGTCGCGCACCGCCGGGCGTTACGGGGAGCGGGTGGTGTCCCACGAGGCCACCTTCCGGTTGCTGGCGGATCTGCGGATCTGGTTCTACGCCCGGCTCGCGCCGCTGGCCCCGGGCGGGCTACAACGCTACCGCAGCGGCGACCTGTTGAACCGGCTGGTGGCCGATATCCAGTCCCTGGACAACCTGTTCCTGCGGGTGCTGGCGCCCTCGCTGAGCGCCCTGCTGGTGGGGATCGGCCTTGCCTGGCTGTTGAGCCGCTGGTCCTGGATCTGGGCGGTGGCGGTGCTGGGCTGTCTGGCCGCCAGCGGGGTACTGGTGCCGATGCTGGCCGGGCGGCTGGGGGCAGTTCCCGGGGCGGCGCTCAGCCGGGAACTGGCGCGACTGCGGGGCGAGGTGGTGGACACCGTGACGGGGCTCGCCGAGTTGTTGGTCTACGGCGCCGGGCAGCGCCAGTTGGATGAACTGGCCAGGCGCCAGGACCATTATCTGGGTCTGCAACGGCGGATGAACCGGATCCAGGCCCTCTCGGCGGCATTGCAGACCCTGCTGGCGGGGCTTGCCCTGTGGGCGGTGCTGTTCATCGGCGCGGGACTGGTGGCGGAGGGGAGCCTCAGCGGACCGTGGCTCGCCGGCCTCGGCCTGCTGGTGTTGGCGGCCTTCGAGGTGGTGCAGCCCTTGCCCCTGGCCTACCAGTTCCTGGGCCAGACCCGGGCCTCGGCGGGGCGTCTGCGGGAGGTGCTGGAGAGTCCGCCGGCGGTGCTGTTTCCAGCCCGTTCGGCGAACCTGCCCGGGCACTTCGATCTGATCCTGACGGACGTGAGTTTCGCTTACCGGGCCGATACCCCGGTACTGCGGGAACTCAGCCTCAGCGTGGCCGCCGGGCAGCGGCTGGCGGTGGTGGGGCCGAGCGGTGCCGGCAAGAGCACCCTGGCGCAGTTGCTGGTGCGGTTTTTCGATCCCGACCGGGGCAGCATCCAGCTAGGCGGCGTGGATCTGCGAGCCCTGGCCGAGCCGGATCTGCGCCGGCTGGTGGGTATGGTCTCCCAGCGCAGCCACCTGTTCAGCGGCAGCCTCCGGGACAATCTCCTGATGGCCCGCGCCGAGGCCGACGAGGCCGGCCTCTGGCGGGCACTGACCGGGGCGCAACTCGACGGCTTCGTGGGCGACCTGCCGGATGGACTGGATACCTGGCTGGGGGAGGGGGGCATGCGCCTGTCGGGGGGGCAGATCCGCCGGCTGGCGGTGGCCCGTACCCTGCTTCGCGACCCCCCCGTGCTGATTCTCGACGAGCCCACCGAGGGGCTGGACGGGGCCACCGCCGATGCCCTGCTGGCCACCCTGGGCGAGCTGATGCGTGGGCGCACCGTGATCCTGATCTCCCACCGGCTCCGGGATCTGGCGGCGGTGGAGCGGGTGGCGTTGCTGGGGGAGGGGCAGTTGCTGGGCGAGGGTCCGCTGGCGCAGATGGCCGCCCGCTTCCCGCAACTGGCCGAACTCGGGGAACCGCCCGCCATCCCATGATCGAAGATACCCTGCGATTTCTGGTGGAGAATCGCCAGTGGGTGCTGACCAAGAGCCTGGAGCACCTGCTGCTGGTGTGTGGGGCGGTGCTGCTGGCGGTGCTGGTGGGCGTGCCGCTGGGCATGCTGATCAGTCGCTACCCGGGCGCGGTCCGCTGGGTGCTATCGGCCACCACCGTGGTGATGACCGTGCCCACCGCCGCGCTCCTCACCCTGATGGTGCCGGTGCTGGGCCTGCTGGGGGGTGGACTCGGTTATGCACCGGCGTTGTTGGCGGTGCTGCTGTATTCCCTGCTGCCCATCGTGCGCAACACCTACACCGCCATCGGCAACGTCTCCCCGGCACTACGCGAGAGCGCCATCGGGCTCGGCATGACCCCGGGCGAGCGGCTACGGCTGGTGGAGATTCCCCTGGCGATCCCGGTGATCATGGCCGGTATCCGCATCGCCGCGGTCTACAACATCGGTACCGTGGCGGTGGCGGCCTATCTCGGCGCCGGCGGGCTCGGAGTGTTGGTAAGCCGCGGACTGGCCCAGAACGATCTGCGCCAGCTGCTGGCGGGGGCGTTGTTGCTGGGGGGGCTGGCGGTGCTGGTGGATGTGGCGCTGGGCCGTTTGCAACGCCACCTCACCCCCCAGGGCCTGCGGGAGGGCGGATGATCCGCTTCGCCGCCCTCAGCAAGTTCTTCGACACCCCGGACGGTTCGGTGGTGGCCGCCGATCAGATCACCCTGGAGGTGCCCGAGGGGCATATCTGCGTGCTGCTCGGCCCCTCCGGCTGCGGCAAGACCACGCTCCTGCGGATGGTGAACCGGCTGGTGGAGCCCAGCGCCGGCACCGTGTTCCTGGAGGAGCGGGACGTGCGCAACCTGGATCCCGTGCCGCTACGGCGTAACATCGGTTATGTGATCCAGCAGGCCGGACTGTTCCCCCACCTCACGGTGGAGGCCAATATCGGTGTGGTGCCGGGCCTGCTCGGCTGGGACAGCCGGCGGATCCGGCGCCGCGCCGAGGCCCTGCTGGAGATGGTGGCGCTGGACCCGGCGCTATTCCTGCGCCGCTACCCGCGCCAGCTCTCCACCGGCCAGCAACAGCGGGTGGGGCTGGCCCGGGCGCTGGCCGCCGACCCGCCGGTGCTGCTCATGGACGAACCCTTCGGCGATATCGACCCCCTGAACCGGATCAGTCTTCAGGATCAGTTCCTGGCCATGCAACGGGAACTGGGCAAGACCGTGCTGTTCGTCAGCCACGACGTGGACGAGGCCATCAAGGTGGCCGATCGCATCGCCATCTTGCGCAAGGGGCGTCTGGAGCAGTACGACGCCCCGGACAGCCTGCTGGCCCATCCGGCCAACGGTTTCGTGGCCGAGTTCGTGGGCGCCGATCGCACCCTCAAGCGCCTGCAACTGGTGCGGGTGGCCCAGGCCATGGACCCGGGGGCACCGCGGGTGCGCTCCGAGGACACCCTGGAGCGGGCCGCCGAATTGATGGCCGAGCACGGCTACGATCATATCGTCTTCGTCGGTCCCCGGGGCCGCGCGCGGGGCTCGCTGTCGCTGGCTTTGGCCCGGGCCGAGCGCGGCACCTGCGGGGAGTTTCGTACCACCCTGAAGACCACGGTGAACGTCCACGACGATCTGCGCACCGCAGTGTCGTTGATGTTCACCCACGCGGTGACCTGGCTGGCCTGTGTGGACGACGACGGCTTCTTCAAGGGCTTTCTTACCCAGCGGCGCATCACTCAGGTGTTGAGCGAGGTCTACCAGGACCCGGGCTGATGCTGCGTACACTGGCGATGGGCGTGATGGTGGTGCTGGCCTTCGGGCTGGGGGTGGCAGCGGAGCGGGGCGGTCTGCTGACGACCCTGGCCGATTACCGGGAGGATATCCGCTTTCTCGCCGGTCAGCACCTGTGGTTGTCCCTGGGCGCCGGGGGACTGGCGATAATCAGTGGTATACCGCTGGGGATCGTGCTGGGCCGGCTGACCCCGGCCAGGCTCGCGGTGCCCACCCTGCAACTGGTGAACGTGGGCGCGGCGGTGCCGGCGCTGGCGCTGCTGGCGCTGGTGGCGGGATTGCTGGGGGTGGGCACCGCCCCGGCGCTGCTGGTGTTGTGGCTGGCGGCGCTGTTGCCCATCGTGCGGAATACGTATACTGGACTTCGCGAGTTGCCGGAATCGCTGCGCGATATCGCCCGCGGGCTGGGGATGCGCCCGTTGCAGATCCTCCTGCGGGTGGAACTGCCGGCGGCCCTGCCCGGGGTGCTGGCCGGGGTGCGCACCGCCCTCACCGTGAGCGTGGGTGTGGCCTCATTGGTGGCGTTGATCGGCGGCGGCGGGCTGGGCGAGTTGATCTTCACCGGTATCGCCCTGAACGATACCAATCTGATGCTGGCCGGCAGTATCCCGGCGGCCTGTCTGGCACTCGGTCTGGACGCCCTGATGGCGAGCCTGAGCGTGTGGCTGGTGCCCCGGGGCATCCGCCACCAGCAACGTGCGACGATGCCGCCATGAGCGCACCGTGGGTGGGAGATTCATGATGAGGCGATGGCTGTGGGCGGGAGGTTTGCTACCCTTGCTGCTGCTGGGTCAGGCGCTGGCCGGCGAGATCGTGGTGGGGAGCAATGCCCGCACTGAACAGGAACTGCTGGCCGAACTCACCACCATTTTTCTGGAGCAACAGGGGCTGCCGGCGCGGCGCACCACCGGTTTTGGCGATGCGGTGTTGCGCCAGGCCCAGGAACAGGGCCAGGTGGATATCACCTGGACCTACACGGGGGAGGCATTGGTGGCCTACAACGGCATCCGCATCCGGCTGTCGCCGGAGGCCACCTACCGCACCGTGAAGCTGATGGACGCCGACCGGGGGCTGGTGTGGCTGGAACCCACCGGAGTGCTGGCCGGTTACCGGCTGGCCATGGCCCCGGAGCGGGCGGTGGTGCTGGGCATGGAGACCCTGAGCGATCTGGCCACTGCGCTGAATTACGGGGCGGGGCTGGATCTGGCGGTGACGCCGGAGTTCAGCGCCCGCGCCGACGGTCTCCAGCCCTTGCAGCAGGCCTACGGCTTTCGCTTTCCGCGCCAGCGGATCCGTCAACTGGAGGCGGGCCTGATCCCCCAGTTGCTGATCGATGGCCAGGCCGATGTGGGGGTGGTAAGCCTTACCGATCCCCGCATCCAGAGCCTGGCATTGCGGGTGCTGGAGGACGACCGGCGGTTCTTTCCGCCCTATCAACTGGTGGCGGTGGTGCGCGAGGAAACCCTGCGGGCGTTTCCCACCATGGCGCCGCTGCTGAACCGCCTGGCCCGGCAACTGAATAGCCGGGTGGTGGGCGATCTGAGTCAACGGGTGGCGGTGCGCCGGGAATCCATCGAGGCGGTGGCGCGGGATTTTCTACGTGCCGAGGGGTTGATGTGATGTTGCAAGACTCGCAACTGGCGGTGGCGGTAGCCCAGTTCGCCCCGCAACTGGGCGACCTCAGGGCCAATGCCGAGCGCCACGGGCATTTCATCCGCGAGGCCCAGCGGGCGGGGGTGGAACTGCTGCTGTTTCCGGAGCTGTCGCTCACCGGCTATCAACTGGCTGGGGATATCATCCAGGTGGCGCTGGATCGTTACGACCCGCTACTGAGGACACTGGCCGATATCGCCCCGGAGATGACCGTGGTGCTGGGTTTCGTGGAGGAGGGACCGGCGGCGCAGTTCTACAACGCCGCCATCGCCCTGCACGGCGGACGGGTGGCGTTTCTCCACCACAAGCTGAACCTGCCGGCCTACGGCAATCTGGAGGAGGCCAAGTGGTTCGCCTCCGGCAGCTTCATCGAGACCTTCGGCACCGGCCGGCCCTGGCGGGTGGCCACCCTGATCTGCGCCGACCTGTGGAACCCGGCGCTGGTGCATCTGGCCATGGTGCATGGCGCCACCCTGCTGTTGGCCCCCATCAACTCGGCGCTGGACGCGGTGGGCGGCGAGTTCTCCAACCCCCAGGGCTGGGACCGCACGGTGCGCTTCTATGCCATGATGTACGGCATGCCGGTACTGATGGCCAACCGAGTGGGCGAGGAGCGGGGGGCGCGATTCTGGGGTGGCTCGAAGATCATCGGTCCCACCGGCGAGACCCTGGCCGAGGCCGATCACGACCGCGAATGCCTGCTCACCGCCACCCTGGACTACGGCGCCATTCGCCAGGCCCGTTTCCATCTGCCGACGCTGCGCGACGCCAACCTGGACCTGGTAAACCGGGAGATCCGACGCCTGGCCGCCAAGGTGGGGGTGCCCGCCTTTCTCAGAGACGAGTGATCACGCCACCACCATGACCGATCAGACCGATATTCCGACCCTACGGCGAATTCTCAGCGAGCACCGCAGCATCGCCGTGGTGGGCCTGTCCGCCAACTGGTACCGGCCGAGCTTCTTCGCCGCCAAATACCTGCAACACCACGGCTACCGGATCATCCCGGTGAACCCGGCCTATGACGAGGTGCTGGGAGAGCGCTGCTACCCGAGCCTCACCGATATCCCCGAACCGGTGGCGGTGGTGGATTGCTTTCGCCGCGCCGAGCAGATCCCGCCACTGGCCGAACAGGCGGTGGCCATGGGTGCCAGGGTACTGTGGCTGCAACTGGGCGTGGTACACGAGGCCGCAGCCCGCTATGCCCGGGAGGCGGGGCTCACCGTGGTGCAGGACCGCTGCATGAAAATCGAGCATGCCCGGTTGTTCGGCGGCCTGAACTTCATCGGCGTCAACACCCGGGTGATCTCCTCCAAACGCCCCGGCATCCCCCGCTAGTCACCCCGTTCTTCCAGGAGACCTCCCCATGGCCGACCGCGAATTCGGACCCGAGACCCTCTGTCTGCACGCCGGACAGCTACCCGACCCCGGCACCGGCAGCCGGGCGGTACCCATCTTCCAGACCAGTTCCTACGTGTTCGACAGCGCCGACCATGCGGCAAGCCTTTTCAATCTGCAAACCTTCGGCAACATCTACACCCGCTTGATGAACCCCACCAACGCCGTGTTCGAGGAGCGCATGGCGGCGCTGGAGGGGGGCCGGGCGGCGGTGGCGGTGGCCTCGGGGATGTCGGCCACCACCACGGCCCTGCTCACCCTGCTGGAGGCGGGCGACGAGATCGTGGCGGCCAGCACTCTGTACGGCGGCAGTCACTCCCTGCTGAACGTGAATTTCCGCAAATTCGGTATCACCACGCATTTCGTGGACCCCGACGACCCGGAGAACTTCCGCCGGGCGCTCACCCCCCGCACCCGGGTGCTGTTCGCCGAGACCCTGGGCAATCCCCGGATCAACGTGCTGGATATCCAGGCGGTGGCCGATATCGCCCACGAGGCGGGCGTACCGCTGATCGTCGACAACACCGTGCCGAGTCCCTACCTCTGCCGGCCCATGGACCACGGCGCCGATATCGTGGTGCACTCGGCCACCAAGTACATCGGCGGCCACGGCACCTCCATCGGTGGGGTGATCGTGGAGTCGGGGCGTTTTCCCTGGGACAACGGCAACTTCCCTGGCATGGTGGAGCCCTCGGCGGGCTACCACGGGGTGCGCTTCTACGAGACCTTCGGGGATTTCGGCTACACCATGAAGGTGCGCTGCGAAACCCTCAGAACCCTGGGTCCGTGCCTCAGTCCCTTCAACAGCTTCCTGTTCCTGCAAGGGCTGGAGACCCTGCCGGTGCGGATGGACCGTCACTGTCAGAACGCGCTGGCGGTGGCGCACTTCCTCCAGGATCACCGGCATGTGTCCTGGGTGAACTACCCGGGGCTGGAGAGCGATTCCTACCACAGGCTGGCACAACGCTATCTGCCGCGGGGGGCAAGTTCGCTGCTAGCCTTTGGTATCAAGGGTGACGCCGAGGCCGGGGTGCGCTTCATCGAGAGCGTGCAGTTTCTCTCTCATCTGGCCAACATCGGCGACGCCAAGAGCCTGGTGATCCACCCGGCCTCCACCACCCACCGGCAACTGAGCGAGACCGAACAGTTGAAGGCCGGGGTGAGCCCGGACATGATCCGCCTGTCGGTGGGACTGGAGACCCTGGACGATATCCTCTGGGATCTGGATCAGGCGCTCACCCGGACCCTATCCTAGCCCTGTCCTAGAGAAACACCGCAAATAGCAAGCCGCCGAGCAGCACCCGGTAGATCACGAACGGCAGCATGCCGAGGCGCGGCAACACCCTGAGGAATACCCCGATACAGAGGTAGGCGCTCACCCCGGCCAGTAGCGCACCGCCCACCAGCAGCCCGGGATCGACCTCCCCCGGGGCGCTCAGCAGTTCCAGGGTCTTCAGCCCCCCCGCCAGCACGATCACCGGGATCGACAGCAGAAACGAGAAGCGCGCGGCGGCGCTGGCCGATAGCCCCAGCCAGAGCCCGGCGGTGATGGTAATACCCGAGCGCGAGGTGCCGGGAATCAGCGCCAGCGCCTGGGCCAGACCGATCCATAACACCGCCCGCCAGCCCAGTGCATACTCGCTGGTGGTGCCGCCGCTGCGGCGATCGGCCAGCCCCAGCAGTAGGCCGAACACCACGGTGCTGGTGGCGATCACCAGCGGCGAGCGCAGCACCGTCTCCACCAGATCGCCGAGCAGCAGCCCCGCCAGTCCCACCGGCACGGTGCCCACCGCCACCGCCAGTCCCAGCCGCGCCTGCGGGCTCGGGCCATGGGCCGGGATGGCCAGCAGCGCCCGTAGGATCTCCAGAATCTCCCGGCGAAAATACCCCGTCACCGCCAGCAGAGTGCCTACATGCACCGCCACATCGAAGGCCAACCCCTGATCCGGCCAGCCCAGCCACACCGGCACCAGGATCAGATGCGCGGAGCTGGAGATGGGGAGAAACTCGGTGAGTCCCTGGACCAGGGCCAGTACCACCAGTTGCAGACTATCCATGGAAGAAAATCCGGGGTGGGGAAGGGGCGGCGGCCATTGTAGCCGCGCCCGCCGGGATCCGCTACGACCCGGCTATTCGCCGCGCAGATCCGTGGCCGGCACCACCCGGGTCAGCCGGTAGCAGGGATAGATCGCCGCCAGCAGCGCCGCCGCCAGCGCCAGTAACACCGTCTGGGCCAGCAACCCGCCGTCCAGTTCGAAGGGCAGGGTCCAGCCAAAAGCCCGGCGGTTGATCACCCGGATCAGCACATCGGCCAGCACCACCCCGATGGGCAGTGCCAGCAGTCCCGCCACCAGCCCCTGGTAGGCACTCTCGGCCAGCAGTTGCCGGGCCACCTCCAGGGGCGTCATGCCGATGGCCCGCAGGATCGCCAGTTCCCGGGTGCGCTCCAGGCTGAGCGCCAGCAGGCTGCTCAGCAGACCCACGAAGGCGATCACCACCGCCAGTACCCGCAACACCCCGGTGATGGCGAAGGTGCGCTCGAAGATCTCCAGGCTCATGGCCAGTAACTCGGCGTTGGCGCGGATGGCCAGGGGCTGAAGCTGACCGGCACCGGCCTCCAGGCGTGCCCGCAGGGTCTCGGCACTCACCCCCGATTGGGCGAACAGGCCGACGCTGCGAACGGGGGCGGACGGCCAGAGGCGCTGGAAGTGGTCCAGATCCAGCAACACCCGGCCGTGCTCGGAGGCATAGTCGTGGAAGATCCCCGCCACCGGCAGGGTCCGCGGGCCGACCGGGGTGGGCAGGCTGAGCCGATCCCCGGGCGCGAGCGCCAGATGATAGGCCAGCGGCTC
>JGI12109J20283_10259642_pt1 | contig 11017 bp, 8 predicted proteins | sample ElkSlonscriptome_12_FD_20283 | JGI IMG/M metagenome (IMG submission 20283) | reverse complement strand
CGCGTCAACCATTCGCGGCACGATATCCCGCCGATGGGCAGGAATTTGTTGGACCGCGATCACGTCGAATTGCCGGACGACCCGTACCAGGTTTCGTCTGGCCACGTCGCTACTGAGTTTCGTCATCCCAAAACCGTCCAGCGCCCATGACGCCACCTTCAAATTGGGCGTCGACGCGGATAGGCGGGTATCGGATGATCGACCACCCCGAAACGTCAGCAAGTCGCTCGGGCTGAAGATCGAGCGATCCGCCTGCTCGTCTGAAACATCCCCGGCGTCCGGCATCGAGTCGCGTCGGGCACCGGGTTTCTCCGTCGTCGACGTAAAGGTGAAGCCTGGGCCTGAATCGATATCGGGGAACGGCTCGCGGTGCTTCGGCGCGATCGAAACACCCTCCAGCCCGTCGATATCGTAATGGCGAAAAAAGTACCACGCTCCACCGGAAAGCACGAGCACGATCAGCGCCATTTGGATCGGATGACCGCCAGGCTCCGATTCGCTCATCGAGTACTTCTCCGGGTCGTTGGCACAAAAACGGTAGGGGGACAACAGATACACTACCGTTGCTTTCCGGTCGGCTGTCCACGTCAGAAAGCTTCAGCGTTCTTTCGCCGCCGACGCTGTAGTCTCTGACCGGCCCGCTTAAAACCGCTGTAACCGGATCCTTTGTGACCGAGCGTTTACCGGATTGACGATTCCGCAGCTTTCCTGGCATGTTGAAAGTGTTGTATCACCCGGCCGTGGTCATGGTGCCTGCCAAGCCGACTCTCGCTCTGAAAGCTCGCTGCGATGTCCGATGTAATAGTTGCCCAATTGCTTCGATTCCGCCCGCTCCTCAAACAGACGCTGTGGGGCGGCAGGCGACTCGGCGAATCGCTCGGCAAACCGATCGGAGACGGAAACGATTACGCCGAAAGCTGGGAGGTCGTCGACCACGGAGAGGACCAGAGCGTTGTGCTCGACGGACCGCTGGCCGGCGAGTCGCTGCACTCCCTTTTTCAAGATCAGCGACGTTGGCTGATGGGCCAGCGTTGGACCGCTGCCTTTCCCGATGCGGCTACCTTTCCATTGTTGTTCAAGTTTCTGGATTGCAACCGTGTCCTGTCGGTCCAAGTCCATCCAGACGACGCATACGGGGCAACGATGACGCCGCCCGATCTGGGCAAAACCGAGGCTTGGGTGGTTTTGCACAGCGAACCGGACAGTGTGATTTACGCAGGCTTGAAAGAGGGCGTCACGCGGGATCAACTCGCTCGCTGGATCGAAAGTGGCGAAACGGAGCAGGCCCTCCATCGCTTTCACCCCGAGCCTGGTGATTGCGTCTTCATTCCCGCCGGGACGGTGCATGCACTCGGAGGCGGCTTGCTGATCGCGGAAATCCAACAATCCAGCAACACGACGTTCCGACTGTTCGACTGGAACCGAACCGACGCCGCCGGCAAGTCTCGCCCTCTACATATCGAACAGTCGTTGGCTGTCACCGATTACCAGCGGGGGCCGGTCCAGCCGATCAGGCGTACGACAGGCGGTGCCGCCAACTTAGTCGAATGTGACAAGTTCACACTCCGCCGACTTCAATCCCCAGCCGACGGCGATCGCCAAGCTGGTGACGCCTCCTACCCGATTGCCGGCGACGACCAGTGCCACCTGCTGGCGTGCATCAACGGCGAGGCGACGCTGCAGTGGCAAGATTCCCAGAATTCGTCTTGTTCGCTTTCGAAGGGGCAAACGATGCTGCTGCCGGCGGCGATGCCCGAAGTGTCGCTGAACGTCCCCCCCGGTGCCAACGTATTGCAAATGACACCCGCAAGCCGCTGAATTTGTTGACGTAGATTTTTCTTTTGGGATGTTGAAAAGCTGTCCAAGAGAATGGGCATCTTGTCGGATGCGGAACAGTATTCGCGTTTACACGCGAATGTCCGTGAAATGCCGTCGATGACTGCCAACTTGACAGTTCCAGGTTTTCACGGCGGCAGGGACTACCGAAGGGGAATTTGCTAATGCTTATCCGATTGTTCGCCGCCTTCATTCTAATCCCGCTGATCGAGCTGATTCTGCTGCTTCGATTGGCGGACGCGACCGACTGGCTGACGACCCTCGGCATTGTCGTCGTGACCGGTATCATCGGTTCGCTGCTCGCCCGTCGTGAAGGCGTTCAGGCTTGGGTCAGGTTCCAATCGGCACTATCGCAAGGCCGCATGCCCAGCCGCGAGATTCAGGACGGCCTGATGATCGCCTTTGCAGCCGCTCTGTTGCTGACCCCTGGCCTGTTAACCGACGGCGTCGGCTTTCTACTTTTGACTCCATTCGGCCGCCTCCTGGTCAGCGGATGGTTTCGTCGGCGTTGGGCGGGTCGTGTCCGCTGGCACCAGGGCCAAACCGGCGAAAATTATTCCGATCGGCCGTTTGAAAGACCGATCGATGGCGAATCGGCGAACGATCAGGGCAGTGGTTGGCCGACACAGGATGATCCGAATCCAGGTGCAGGCCGGCCTTTTGGCAAACGGAGTGCTGCCGATCCTAGTTCCTCGCCGAAACGGTCTTGGACTATCGATGCCCCCAGCTACGAAGCCAAGGAATCGGTCAACTAAACCGCGTGGCCGAAGGAAGTTAGCCGAACGAAGTCGCCTCGAAATAAGCTTCTGTCGATGCGTCTTCTGGCAGGCTTTTACGGATCGGTTTGCAACGCAAGGATTTCCCGGCAGGTAAACTAATAGGGGTTTGCCGGAGGGAGCCTTTCGCTTGGATTGACGGTGCGGAGAGTCCGATGGGATGTCGACGCATGGCCATCGGGCGGCGTCTCCGGCTGAACCACGCAGCGTTTCGCTGCGAAGAATCGCGGTTGCCCCAATTTCCAGGCCCTTCTACCATCCCAGGGTGGCCTCGAGGCGATCCACACCCATCCGGGCGTCGCCTTCGACCTTGCTATCCAGCCGGTCGAATGCGATTGCTCTATGTTCGTCACGATTTATTTGTGAAGCACTTCAACCCAGTAGCACGCATGTCGTACCGCACGCTATGGACCTCGGCATCTGTCGCGGTCGTCCTTGTCGGACTCAGTTTTCATACCCTGACCGACATGGGTCGGTCGCACGCGCAGGAGCAAGGGCTCTCGACCGACAATCGCTCGGCCGCAGCTGAATCCGACGGCCCTGCCCTGCCCCAACCGTCCGCACGCGACGGTGTCGTGTCGCGATTAATTTCGCGGTTGATGCCGGCCAACCACATTTCCGGCAAAGAGCTCGACGACAGCGTCAGCCGGCGAGCGTTGGACCTTTTCATCGACTCGTTCGACCCGTTGAAGCTTTATTTCCTACAAAGCGACATCGACGATTTTCATCGCTACTCGGACTCGATCGACGATCAAGTCCGGGCAGGTGACCTCGGGCTGGCTTATTACATCTACGGCCGTTTCGTCAAACGGGTAGACGAACGGGTCGCCGTCGCACAGGAACTGCTCGACGGAAATTTTGATTTCGAGCGTGACGAACAAATTGTCATCGACGGCGAAGCGGCCCAATATGCTCGCAACGCGGACGAATCGAGGGACCGCTGGCGTCGACAGATCAAGTTCGCCCTGCTGGATCTAAAGGACGACGGCCAAACCGGCGAAGAAGCAAGAGAAAAGCTGCGGAAACGGTATTTGCGTTATGCTCGGCGATGGAAACAAACCACCAGCGACGACCTGCTGGAAATGTTCTTGACCTCTGTCACCAGCGGCTACGATCCGCACTCAACCTACATGTCCCCAGGGACCCTTGACGACTTCTCCATCAGCATGCGGCTGAACCTGGAAGGCATCGGCGCGTCGTTGCGTGAAAAAGACGGCACAACCGTGGTCGCCAGTGTCATTCCCGGTGGCGCGGCCGACGCCCACGGCAAACTGAAAGCCGATGACGTGATCGTCTCCGTCGGCCAAGGCGAGGAAGGCGACATGGTCGACATTGTCGAGATGCCGCTGAAAGAAGTGGTCAAGATGATTCGCGGCAAAGCGGGTACCTTGGTCCGTTTGGGGGTCCGTCCCGGTGGCAGCGGAAACGTCGAGGTTTACAAAATCGTGCGAGCCCGCGTCGAGCTTGAGGATTCTGCCGCCCGTGGCGAGGTCATCGAGCATCCTGTGCCAGGAACTTCTCAGACGTTGAAGCTCGGCTACATCAACCTGCCCAGCTTTTACATGGACATGGAGTCGGCCAAGCGGAACGAAACCGATTACCGCAGCAGCACGCGGGACGTCGCTCGTATTTTGAAGAATTTCAAAGAGAAGAACGTCGCCGGCGTCGTGCTGGACCTCAGCCGCAACGGCGGGGGCAGCTTGACCGAAGCGATCAGCCTGACCGGCCTGTTCATCGATCGCGGCCCTGTCGTCCAAGTCAAAAACTCCGACGGCTCAGTCCAACAGTACGACGACGACGACCGTGGCACCGCTTGGGACGGCCCGTTGGTGGTTGTGACCAGTAAGTTCAGCGCCAGCGCCAGCGAAATCTTTGCCGGGGCAATCAAGGACTACCACCGCGGCATCGTCGTCGGTGACCCGAAAACCCACGGCAAAGGCACCGTCCAAACCTTGATGGATATCGGACAGTCGCTATTCCGCAACAACCGTCAGAACTATGGCGCCTTGAAAGTCACTCTGCAACAGTTCTACCTTCCCGACGGCGAAAGCACCCAGTTGGAAGGCGTGGCAGCCGATATCGTCCTGCCGAGTCTGACCAGCAAAATGCCAGTCGCCGAAGGGGACCTGAAGTACGCGTTGGAACATGACACGGTCGAGCCGGCCAGCCATACGTTGTACAGCATGACCCCGGTCGACCTTATCAACAAGCTTCGAGCCCACTCGACCGAACGGGTGACGAAGAACGAAGAATTCCTGAAACAGGCGCGACAGATCGAACTTTATGTCAAGCAGAAGGATCAGGACAGCATCTCGCTGAAGGAAGAGGAGTTCATGCAGCGTCGCGCCGAGCTGGACGCGCAAGAAGAGGAAGAGGAGGAGGAGCTCGACATCCAAACTCCTAACGAAGAAGTCTTCCGAGATACGTTCTATAACAAAGAAGTCTTGAACATTACCGGAGAATACGTCGCTGGTCTGCGAGCCCAGAATTTGGCGAAAGCCGACTGAGGCGTCTCTCTTTGACTCGCCCCATCTAACGCCCCGGCTACTCGCCGGGGCGTTTTCTTTGCGCCTCGCTGATCATACCGTCCAGAAAAGCAATCAAGTCCTCACGGCCACACCCGCTCTACACCCGCTCTACATCCACCGGCGCTGGAGGCGGGCGAGTGCTCCTCGACTAAAGACATCGTACTCAGGGCTCACGTCCCAAAAACCTCTAGCCCGCTGGTTTGGATCGGCTCCACCAGGATACGATCACCAACGTCAGAAGCGCCAACGGAATCGTCACAATACCCGGCTGACTGAACGGCACCGGGCTGGACCCAGGATCCAGACCGTAAACCTTTTCGAAGGTATCCGCGGACAGCAGGATCCATCCGAGCGAACTGACCATCCCGACAATCACGCTGGCGATGATGCCTTGGGCAGTCGTTCCACGCCAAAAGAGCAACATCACCAAGGCGGGCAAGTTGGCACTCGCCGCAATGCTGAACGCCCAGCCGACCAGATAACTGACGTTAAGGTCTTGGAACAGAATTCCAAGCCCGATCGCAGCCAGTCCGACGGCGACAGCCGCCCACTTGGCCACCCGAACCTGTACCGCTTCGGAAAATTGCAACCCGAGCGCTCCACCCAACAAGTCGTGAGCAACCGCGCCACTACTGGCCAAAATCAACCCGCTGACCGTTCCTAGCACGGTGGTGAACGCAATCGCAGAGATGATGGCAAAAAGTAGCGGACTCATGCCACGCGCCAGCAACGGTGCCGCCATATTGTTGTTGGTTACATCCAGCGTGCCGCTGGTCATGGCACCTAGGCCCAGGTACAGCGTCAAGACATAGAAAAACCCGATACTGGCGATCCCGACAATCGTGCTCTTACGAGCGGCCGCACCGTCTTTAACGGTGTAATAGCGGATCAAAATGTGCGGCAAGGAAGCAGTACCGCAGAACAACGCCAACATCAGAGACAAGAAATTAATCTTGCCCACCCAGTCGTCGCTACGAATGCCGGCGAACCTTGGGTGTTCGCCTGGACGAAGCACTTTCGAACCGGCGGTCGGCTGAGGATAGTAGACCACCGATTCGTCACCGTTGTCGTGCCTCACGCTGGACTTTTTCCAAAGCATCACTTCGCTTTGCTGCAGCGTTGCCAAGTAATCAACTGGTCCAAGTGGCCCGGTCTCTGTTTGCTCTCCCGGCAGGTTCCGAATCGACCCGCCCGGCTTGAGTGACTTTTCATTGGCGCCGCGTCCCAGTGGTGCGCCATCGATTAAGGTACCGACGTCACTCGTTCGGACGCTCTGTGCCTGAAACAGCCAAACGAATCCTTCAGATTCGTAGACTCGGAACAGGTCGAAACCGTTCGTCGGACTGGCCAGCCGCACCCATTGGTCACTTGCTTGCCAACCATCCTCCTCCGGCAAGATTTCCCGCCCGTCTAATTCGCTCATCGTCGACCATTGCCCGGCCGGATACGGACCAAGCGTCTGGAACGCATCGTTTCCCTCACGCAGTCCGCGATTCAGCACCAGCACGACCAGAACGGCGCTAAAAACGACAAGCAACGAGCCCTTGAGAAACTGCACCCAGGTGGTTGAAACCATGCCGGCCGTGACGACGATCGTGATCACAGCCGCCCCGACCAAGACCACGCCGTGCCAATGTTCGAATCCCAGCAACGGTTGAATCAGCACACCCGCACCAACCATTTGTGGGATCAGGTAGAAAACACTGACGATTAACGTACTGACCCCGGCCGCTGCTTTGATACCGGGCGAATCGAACTGGGCGTCCAAAGCATCGGCAAACGTAAATTTGCCCAAACGTTTCATGGGCTCGGCGATCACGAACAACGCGACAACCCAGCCGGCGAGATAACCAATCGAATACAGAAAACCGTCGTAGCCATAAGCGGCAATCATCCCGCAAATCCCCAGGAACGAAGCGGCCGACAGGTAATCGCCGGCGAACGCCACGCCGTTGATGAACCACGGGATCTGACCGTGAGCGGCGAAGTAACCGGCCGATGACTTAGCCTTTCCGCCCAGGTAGAAACTCAATCCGACCGTAAATCCGACGAATGCCAGGAAAACGACGATGGCTACTGCGGAGGGATCATAAATCATGACTGACCCCCTTTTTGTGGACCGGCGGCCTGAACCTTGGATTCACCGCGACGGGCCATCCCGTAGATGAACGCCAGCAAGATCGCCAACAGGATTAATCCGAAGCCGTAAACGATCGCTAAGTTCAAGCCGGCGATCACGATTTGATCCATCGAACCAGGCGAAAACGCGTTCAGAAAAACGAACCCGAGATAGCACGCCGTGTAAAGCAGAAACAAAATCACGCCCAATCGTGCGCCACGCCGCTCGGCCGATGCTTGCGTGGAAATTCCTTGGTCCGGCATACGGTTTTCCTTTTGGCAAATTCAGTCATCACTCGACAAACCGCTCACCACCACTCCGGTGCGATGACGCGTCGACGACAGTGTAGCCGGAATCGATCGATCGCGATGACCTAGCCGGCTACTCGAGCGGCAACCGTAATCCGTCGTAAGCCAGATGCACATGCTCCGGCAAAATCGACTCGGCCGGGCCGTGATCCAGGTCGTGACTGATATGAGTTAGGTAGGCAACGCGAGGACGAACCTGCTCAATAATCTTCAACGCCTCTTCGACACAGTAATGCGTCGGATGAGGACGATACCGGAGCGAATCGAGGATAAACGTATCGACACCCTGCAACCGCTCCATCGACGCGTCGGGGATGAAATTCGTATCGGTGCAATAAGCGAATCCTCCGATTCGAAAACCCAGCACGTCAAAGTGCGGGCCATGTTTCATCGGAATCGGCAGCACCTCCACCCCCAAAACCTGAAACGCCGCCTCGTCGATCGTCACAAATTCGAATTGAGGTGTGGCGCCGGGATGAGTCGGCTCTCGATCGATGAATGCATAGTCGAAAGAGTGCCGGATGCGAGCCTCCACATGCGACTGGCAGTACAGCGGCACCGCATGGCCTAGCCGAAAGGGAAACAATCGCAGGTCGTCCAAGCCGAACAAATGATCGGCATGTTCGTGCGTGAAGAGCACTGAATGAATCAGCGGAATTTTCTCCCGCAACAGCTGCAACCGCAAATCGGGCGGGGTATCGATTAGAAGATTGCCCTGGGCAAGCCGGAGGACAATGGCACACCGCGTACGGGAATTTTTCGGGTCGTCGCTAGTACAGACCGAACAATCGCAACCGATCGCCGGCACTCCGACGCTTGTCCCCGTGCCTAGAAAGACGACCTCCGGCACCCCCGCTTGCCCGGCCACGGAGCGATCGTTTTTCGAGGTCGGAGCCGGCTTTCGATTCGACGCGGTTTGATCCGGAGCATTCATGCCGGCCAATCGTAACGACCAATCGCCAGGCTGTCAGCTTGCCGAAACACCAGTCGTTGCGATTCCAGGCCTTGCGACGACTCGTCCCGGCGAGTGAGCCGATGAGTGAGCCGGCCGTTTGAGATCCCGGCAACTAAAAGCCGCGGCCGACAAGATCTTGCGACGCCCGCGTCCCCATCGCGCCCCAGACGCCCCAAGGACTTGGCGACCCGGGTTGGGCCGTGGCAGTCGATGCCCCGAAACGGACCGGCTCGGCGCTCAAATCACCGGTGTCGACGGTATCGGCGATGAACTTCACCGCACCGTCACCCATCAACGCAAATACGCCACCCGCGTGCCGGCTGCTTGGCGGAGCGATCACATCTTCGGTCTTGTCGCCCGATTGTTCTTGGACCACCTCTGCATTCGGCGGCAAGATGGTGGTCACGCCGGTGTAAAGCGTATGGCTGTTCGCCCATTTGAAGCCACGACGAATATGCGGTGCCAGCTCCAGTTGCGGCGGGGTGCAGTCAGAGGCTCCGGGCGGGCACCAGTAACCTGGTCGATCCGGATCAAGATGATTGGCCGTGCGTGCAGCCAGCGGCGACTGATAGATACCGCCAAAACCGCCCCATTTATTGCCAAGGCCCTGAGCGGCAATGGTCGTGATACTGCCGTCGCCCAAATCCGTGTTCAGCTCGCTGATGGCGATGGTGTTGGACAACCCGTCCATACAATCGCGGAATCGGCGTCTCTCCCCTTTGGTAAAGAATCCGCGGCCGGACGCCTCGATACGGCGGGCCAGATTGGGGTCAGTCTTCCACCGCACGGGCGTCGAGAACGCGTTCCGGCGGAAGACGGCTTCCATCTGGCAATCCAACGCATCGCCCAGGCAAACGCCATAGTTGGTTCGTCCGTGGGAAGCGCCGCCCGATCCGGGGTCGCTGGGACAGCGAAAGACAGGTACTTCTGTCATCCAGGGAATGTACTCGGGTTGATTCGACGGCAAGGGGCCCATCGGGCTCCAGTGCGCTCCAGGCGCCAACCTGCCGGAAACCTTCAGATGACTGGGCTGACTGATCTGCTGCCAGAGGCCGTCCTGCTCCAGAAACGGCAGCAGTCCGACCAACGCACTGAGACGCCGTCCGTTGTTCCCGCCACCGGAACCGAATCCGTCGATCGGGCCACCGGAACTTCCGATCGAGCCGTCATCCGTATCATGATGCGTCCCGGTCCCGTGAGTCGGAAATTGACCGAATGCTCCATGATAATGATGAATCGCTAATCCGATCTGTTTCAAATGGCTTTGACAGGCGACACGCCGCGCCGCTTCACGAGCCGATTGTACAGCGGGCAACAGCAGAGCGATCAAGATCGCCACGACACCGATGACCACCAACAATTCGACAATAGTGAAACCTGACGGCAAGCCAGGTCGACGTTTCAAAGCCAATTTTCAAGCCTTTTGCAACGATCCAACAGAGAAATCTGCGGCAAACGACATTCGGGTCGCCGACCGATGATGCCTTCGTCCACGCCAAGCCCTCCAAATTTATGGCGGGTCATCACCGGAGTCAAATCAGGGGGAACGGCTGCACCCGCCGGAGCACAGATCGGAAAGCCATCGCAATCGACGCAGCGGCGGCGATTAGCTGTTCGCCACCGAGGCTTCTTCCTCCGCAGCGTCGCTTTCCTCGACAGGTGGCCCGAATCCGCCCTGCACCAAGACTTTTTGCTTGATCTCCTCGGTGACATCCGGGTTCTCGATCAGGAAGTTTCTCGCCTTCTCTTTACCCTGGCCTAGGTAAACATCGCCGTATTTAAACCAAGACCCGCTCCGACTGATGACGCTGTGAACGGTTCCTAAGTCGAGCAAGTCGCCTTCGAAACTGATTCCGTCGGCGTGCATCATATCGAATTCAGCCAAACGGAACGGCGGAGCGACTTTGTTTTTGACGATCTTCGCCTTGACCCGCTGGCCGACCTGCTCTTCCCCATCTTTCAAGGCACCGATACGGCGGACGTCGATCCGACAAGAACAGTAAAACTTCAGCGCCCGGCCACCGGGAGTAGTCTCCGGACTGCCGAACATCACGCCGACCTTTTCCCGAATTTGGTTGATGAAGATGACCGCGGATTTGCTCTTGGCGATCGCACCGGTCAATTTTCGCATCGACTGGCTCATCAAACGTGCCTGCAGCCCGACGTGGCTGTCACCGATCTCGCCCTCCAGCTCCGCTTTCGGCACGAGAGCCGCGACCGAGTCGATGATGATCACGTCCACGGCGTTACTCTTGACCAACATCTCGCAGATTTGCATCGCCTCCTCGCCGCTACTGGGTTGGCTGACCAGCAGGCTGTCCAGCTCGACACCTAGCTTCTTCGCCCAACTGGGATCGAATGCGTGCTCGGCGTCGATGATCGCGGCGATCCCGCCCTGACGCTGGGCCTCGGCCCCGATGTGCAGCGCCAGCGTCGTTTTACCGCTCGATTCCGGACCAAACACTTCGATGATCCGGCCTCGCGGAATGCCCTGA
>JGI12109J20283_10105174_pt1 | contig 11030 bp, 7 predicted proteins | sample ElkSlonscriptome_12_FD_20283 | JGI IMG/M metagenome (IMG submission 20283) | reverse complement strand
GAAAAGCCGATCCACGTTCTCCACGTGAGCACGGTCCACGACGTACCGTCGGTGGTTCATCCGCGCGTGGTCGTCGAAATCGGCCGGGGCAGCGAAGCTACGGTGGTGGAGGATCACGTGGCTCTCGAGGGCAGCGACGACTTCGTCAACGCCGTCGTCGATCTCCGACTGGGCGAGAACGCGGGACTCGAACTCGTGCGGGTCGTCCGCACCGGCGAGCGTCACCTGCACGTGGCGTCGGTCCGCGCGTCCCAAGCGCGTGACAGTCGCCTGCGTGAGCACGCCGTCGTCGTCGACGGACGACTGGTCCGTCAGGACGTCCGCGCCCACCTGTTGGGATCGAACGCCGAAGTCACTCTGAACGGCCTCGTCGTCCTGGACGGCGAGCGCGTCGCGGACAACCACACCTGGGTCCACCACGCCGTCCCGCACACGCGAAGCAACGAACGCTACCGCAACGTCCTCGATGGCAAGGCACGCGGTGTCTTCATGGGTCGCGTCGTCGTCGCCATCGGAGCCAAGGGAACCGACGCCCAGCAGAACAACGCGAATCTCCTGTTGTCGAACGACGCGCAGGTCAACACTCTGCCCCAACTCGAGATCTACAATGACGACGTCAAGGCGAGCCACGGAGCCACGCTGGGGCAGCTCGACCGCGATGGCCTCTTCTACCTGCGCAGTCGAGGGATCGAAGAAGCGACCGCACGCGGTCTGTTGACCTTCGCCTTCGCGAGCGAGGTCGTCGAATCGATGCCGAATGCAGCGCTGCGCCGCTTCGCGCGCCGGCGCGTCTTCGACAACCTGCCGCACGATCATCTTTCCGAGGAGCTCGTGTGAACGCTCCCGAGCCCACGACCCGGACCCTGGACGTGACCGACGTCCGTGCCGAGTTTCCGCAGCTCGCGCGCACGGTCCACGGTCGGCGCCTGGTCTATCTGGACAGCGCGGCAACCGCTCAGCGGCCACGGGCGGTCCTGGACGCGATGCATGCCTACCACACGCACTTCAACGCGAACGTGCACCGTGGGGTCTACACGATCGCCCAGGAAGCCACGGTCGCCTACGAGGGTGCGCGGTCCAGGATCGCGCGATTCTGCGGGGTCGAGGACTCACGGCGCGTGGTGTTCGGGCGGGGATGCACGGAGGCGATCAACCTCGTCGCGCATTCCTTCCTCGAGCCGACCTTGAAGCCCGGTGACGAGATCCTGGTCACCGAGATGGAGCATCACTCGAACATCGTACCCTGGCAGCTGGTCGCGCAGCGGACCGGGGCAAGGGTGGTGGCCGCGCCGATCGACGACCGGGGCGAGCTGATCCTCGAAGAGCTCGAGCGCCTCATTCACGACCGCACGCGCTTGGTCGCGATCAACCACGTGTCGAACTCTCTGGGTACGATCAATCCGGTCGCGACCCTGGTCGAGCTCGCACATGCTCAGGGCGTTCCGGTTCTGATCGACGGTGCGCAGGGCGGCGCGCACGCAAAGATCGACGTCGACGCGTGGGATGCGGACTTCTACACGGTGAGCGGCCACAAGCTCTACGGCCCGACCGGCATCGGCGCCCTGGTCGCGAAGGCGGAGCACCTCGCGGGGATGCGCCCGTGGATGGGTGGGGGCGACATGATCCGCCGGGTCAGCTTCGAGGGCACGACATTCGCCGATCCACCGCAGCGTTTCGAGGCGGGGACGCCGCCGATCGCGTCCGCCATCGGTCTGGGCGCGGCCGTCGACTTCGTCGAGACGCTCGGGCACGATGCCCTCTTCGCCCACGAGAACGAGATCCTGGAATACGGTACACAGCGTCTGCTCGAGGTCGACGGCGTGCGCCTCCTCGGCGAGGCGCGCGAGAAGAGCCCGGTGCTCTCCTTCGTGCTCGAGGGCGCGCACGCTCAGGACGTGGCGACGCTGCTCGACGAGGACGCCGTCGCCGTTCGTGCCGGTCATCACTGCACGCAACCCCTGTGGGACCGCTTCGGTGTGGCCGCTGCGGTGCGTGCGAGCTTCGGTTGCTACAGCGATCGCGACGACGTCGATCGTTTCATCGAGACCTTGCAGAAGGCCGCGAAGATCCTCCGCTGAGCGGAGTCGATCCGGGAGACTTGATGAAGAACGAACTGGTCACTTTTCAGCGCGACACCGAGGCCGTCCTCGTTCCCGACGGAACGCCGGCCACGATCTCCGAAGGCATGCAGGGTCGCGTGACCCAGGCCCTCGGCACGAGCTTCACCGTGGTGACGAGCTACGGTCAGATGTTCCGCATCGACAGCAAGAATGCCGATGCGGTCGGGCACGATCCCGAGGACTTCGGTGTCGACGTCCCGACCGACGGTGATCTCGAAGACCAGGTCTGGTCCCAGCTCGGCACTTGCTACGATCCCGAGATCCCGGTCGATATCGTCCAGCTCGGTCTGGTCTACAGCGTCGACATCGAGAAGCTCGAAGGAAGCCCCGGCCTCCATCACGTGGACGTCAAGATGACGCTCACCGCACCTGGGTGCGGTATGGGTGACGTGATCAAGGACGAGGTCGAAGAGAAGATCAAGCTGTTGCCGAAGGTGGCCAGCACCATGGTCGACCTCGTCTTCGAGCCGCAGTGGGATCGCAGCATGATGAGCGATGAGGCCCGGCTCAAGACCGGAATGATGTAGACTCTACACCTGCAGACGGTTCGCCCGAACCGACGAAGGCTCCCCCCGCAATGGGGGGAGCCTTTGGCGTTCGGGTCGTCGCCGAGCCCGATCAGCGCTTCGAACTCGCGGGCATCTTCGCCACGGCGTCGAGAGCGTGCTGAGGGTGGATCCGCTTGACCTCACGCTCACCGGCGGCCACCGCGTCGGCAGTGTCGATGATGATCTGCTTCACCTCGAGCGGACCGAGGTCCGAGCGCACGGCCAGGATCTTCCCGGCGAGGTTGGCGACCTGTGGCGAGGCCATCGACGTGCCGTTCAGCGGCAGACGGTCACCACCGGGCACGTAGCTTTCGACATTGAAGCCGTTCCCGTAGACGTCGACCTTGCCGAAGGTGGTGAAGGAGGTCTCTTCGCCCGCCTGGTCGACGGCGCCGACGGTGATGATGTTCGGTAGGTCGATCGAACTCGGAATCATTTCCTCGAAGACGTTGTCATTGTCCGAGTTACCGGCCGCGACGCAGAAGAGGATACCCGGCGCCGAGGCCAGGGCCTCGGTCAGACTGGTCTTCCAGATCTCGAAGTACTCGCGGGCGAGGGCCTTTCGTTCTTCGGGATCGGCCGGATCGTTGTGCGCGGCCAACGCGGCCTCGAGGTCGGAGATGCTGCCGCCCCAGCTCATGTTGACGACGCGCACGTCGTTCTCGACGAAGTAGTCGACGGTCTCGCCGTACATCTTCGCCCATGCCTTCGTGAGCTCCATGGTGGGCTTTTCGGGGATCATCTCGTGGTCGAAGCTGAGGCGCGCGTTCAGGATGCGCGCGGCGGGGTTTCCGGCCGAAGCGATACCGGCCACGTGCGTTCCGTGTGCATGGTTGCCGTAGGCGCTGATCGCCTCGATGAAAGGTTCGACCTCGTCCTGGCTCAGTCCGCTCATGGTCTTCTTCAGTTCGGCCGCTTCGTCGCTCTCGATCGCGTTCTGGACGTCGCGCAGGCCCTTCATACGGCGCTGGAGAAGACGCGGGTCCTCCAGATCGCCGACGGGGTAGAGGGGCTCGGCCACGACGACGTGTGCTTCGGTGTCGTAGTAGATCCCGTGGACGTCGTCCACGAAGCCGTTGCCGTCGTCGTCCTTGCCGTTGCCGGCGATCTCGTCGTCGTTCGTCCAGGTCTGGGCGAGCTCGGTGAAGATGGCCTCGTCCACGCCCGAGTCCCAGACGCCGATCACGACCGGATGCAGATCGTCGCGGTTGGCGAGGTCGACCTGGCGCGCGGCCCAGATGTCCTGCTTCTCGACGGCATGGGCCTCGAGATACTCATCGAGCACTTCGACGATCACTTGCTTGTGCGGAAGGACCGAGTGCACGGCAAAGGCCTGCGAAACGAGACCGAGCGCGAGATCCTTGGTCAGCACACCGCCACTGGCCTCGATCTGCGGCTGGACCTGTCCCTGCACCATGCCTTCGATCAGCGGCTGGCTGACGATCTCCATCATGCCCTTCTGCTGCTTGATGTTCGCCTCGACGACCTCGTAGGGGAGATTGCTCACGCGATTGCGCAGCGAAGCGCCGAAGGCTTCGTCGAAAGGCGTCTCGGGCGTACGGATCGCATCGATCCACGCGAGCGGGACCAGACCGGCCAGCAGACGCTGGGCTTCCTTGTCCTCGAGCTCGATGACCTGCTTCAGGAGGTCGCGATACTCCTCGTAGCGGCCCTCCATCATCGCCACCGTCCCCAGGGCCTGGTAGTAGCCCTTCAGGGTCGTCTTGTCGGCGATCTCGTAGGCCTCGAGGTCGTTGCGCAGGTCCTCGGCGACCTCACGCGCGAGCGTCATCAATTGATCTTGATCCTGGAACAGCTCGACGGCCTTGCCTTCGATCTCGTAGGTGTGGCGCGGGAGATCGTCGGCCTTTTCGATCCGGATCTTCTCGGCGCTCGCCGGTCCGGCGACGAACAGCGCCAGTAGGCCGAGTAGAAGGGTGCGGTGCATGGATTCGGTCCTCGTTCGGAGTGGGTGGAAAGGGTCCGGGGGACTACGACGAAACGCCAGTCAGGTTACCCGATCGGGGCGAGCAGCGGGACGGCAAAGGCCGCCCCGAAAACGGAGCGGCCTCTCTCGATAGGGTCCAGAGCCGAACTAGCGCGTGAGCACCATCCGGCGCGAGCTCGTGCCGTCCTCGGTGATCAGCGTGTAGTGGTAGACGCCGCTGCTGACCTCGCGGCCGGTGTCGTCGCGGCCGTCCCAGTTGGCAGTCAGGTCACCCGGTTCGAGGACTGCGTCGACGAGTTCGCGTACGACGCGGCCACGCGTGTCGTGGATCACCAGGCGCGCGTGCATTCGCCGCGGCAGCTCGAACTGGATCGTCGTCTTCGGATTGAAGGGGTTCGGGAAGTTCTGACCGACGCGCGCGCGGAAGTTCGACGGTGCCGCGCCCGATCGCGCGAAGACCTCGGCCACCCCACTCGGGAAGCGCGTGCCGTCGCCGAGTTCGAGTTCGATGCGGTAGAGGTACGTCACGCCGGCCACCACGGTCGGGTCGAAGATCTCGCCGCCCAGTGAACCGATCCGCACGTCGGCCTCGGGGATGGGGTAGAAGGTGTCGGGCGCATCCGCGCGAGCGCGTTCGACGGCCACGCGCCGGATGTCCAGACCCGGAGCCGACTGCCACTCGAGCAAGACGCCCCCGTCGAGTGCCCGGGCTTCGAAGGAGTTCAGGACCGCCGAGACGACCTGCTCGGCGGCACCGGTCCCTTCGACCAGGAGGTAGTGACGGTTCTCACGCACGTCTTCGAAGGTCTCCATGCTGCCGTCGGTCCAGCGGACCTGCACGGATTCGACCATCGAGTCCCCGAGACCGAACTCGACCTCGAGCGAATTGTGGCTGAGGAAGCTCGAGCCAGCCTGGACTTCGCGCATCATCGTCAGGCCGTCGGTCGTCTCGAGATAGACACGCGCACCCACGGCGCTGCGGTTGGTCGCGCCGCCGTTCCCCGTGCCGAAGCTGCCCTCGAGCTTCAGGATGACCCAATTGCGCCCGGTGTCTTGATCGTTTCGGAAGGCCTGCGTGTGACCTTCGAAGAAGAGCCGTCCCTCGACGCCTGCCATGTACTCGTCGTAGGTGGGCTCGTAGTAGGTGTTGTTGGTGATCACGACGTCGAGATCGCCGTCGCGGTCGAGGTCGCCGGTCGCCAGACCGCGGCCCATCATGGTGGACGCGAAGCCGACTTCTTCGTTGACCGCTTCGAAGGTCCAGTTGCTCTCGGCCCCGCCGTTGATCCACACCTGGTCGGGGATCTCGTAGGGCTGGTCGAAGAAGGACGAGTAGATGAATCCACTCGTCTGGATCAGGTCGAGGTCGGTGTCCAGGTCCAGGTCGAGGAAGTCCACGCCCCAGCAGTTGAGCGGGTACTCCACGCCCGCGGTGCGGGCGACGTCGGTGAACTTCCAGGTGCCGTTGCGGCCGATCGGACCGTCGTTGCGGTACAGGGCGTTGAGCAGGAAGGTCGTCACGTAGATGTCGATGTCGAGGTCGTTGTCGTAGTCGGCGACGGCCAGGCCCATGCTCATTCCCTTGGGCGAGGTCGCGGTGTCCTCGTCGCCGGCGATGTTCATGACTTCGGCCTTCTCGACGAGTTCGTAGCCTCCCGCCGGGCCCTGGTTCTCGTAGAAGAAGTTGAAACCGAAGTCGTTCGCGACGTAGACGTCGAGGTCGGTGTCGTTGTCCAGGTCGGTGTAGACGGCCTGGAAGCCCCAGGCGTTGGCGCGGCCGAGCTGCTCGGTGAGTTCGAAGAAGCCGCCTCCGACGCTCTTGTAGAGCACGTCGAACTGGTAGCGGTAGTTCGCGACGTGCAGGTCGACGTAACCGTCCCTGTCGACGTCGCCGAAGGCCACGCCCATCGACTCGGGATCGATCAGAAAGGGTTCGGCAGGCAGCAGCGGGATCAGCCCGAGGTTGTCCGCGATCTCGCGGAACCGTGAGCCGGTGCTCCGGTAGACGAAGGGCTGGGAATTGAAGTTGCCCACGGCGAAGTCGATTCGGCCGTCGTTCTCGATGTCGGCGAAGGCGATCCCGTTGCCGACCCGGCTGTCGTCGACGCCGTAGGCGTCGCTCACGTCGGTGAAGGTCCAGTCCCCATTGTTCAGGAAGAGCTTGTTCTTCATGTTCATCCCGTTGGGGATGAAGATGTCGAGCCAGCCGTCCCCGTTGACGTCTTCGATGCCTACGCCGGGTCCGTAGAGGTTCTGGATCTGCTCGTCACCACTCTGGAAGCCCAAGGGGTCGTGGACCACGCGCAGGCCGGAGCTCTCCGTGACTTCGGTGAATCGAACCGGCGTGGCGGCCGTGGCGGCGGCCGCGATGGTGACGAGAGTGACGGTGAGCAGGCGCTCGAGGTTCATGTCAGGCTTCCGTGTCTCGGGTGTCGCGGCCGACTCAACGGGGAGAGTCGACGTGCTGCGGGAAGGGAACGAGGGAGAAGGGTTCGAGCTTCTCGACCGTCGGCAGTCCGCTGGGCACCTCATCGGGCACGCGCGGATCCGCGCGGCCGTCGATCGTGCGGTCGGTCAGCGCGCGCATGAAGTCCACGATGTCGTCGACCTCGTCGTCGGTCAGCTCCACGAACTGGAGTCGCGGATCGAGCTGATCGGGCGTGAGCAGGTAGTCGACGTTCCCCTGGCGGTGGAAGCCGATGTACTTCTCCCAGATCGCGTGGCGTTCGGGGTCGGCCACGGCGTCGGGTTCGTGGCCGGCGAGAGCGTGGAAGATCACGACCTCGCGCAGGCTCTCGGCCTGACCGTGACGGAACCACGGACCGGTGAGCTCGACGTTACGCAGGGTCGGCACGCGGAACTTGTAGTAGTCGCCCGGCAGACCGGAATTCTCCTGGCGTCCGACGTCGATACCCGTGCCGCTCCCACCGCGCTCGGTGGGAAGTCGGCCGGGCGAGAGGGGGTTGTCCTTCACGCCGGCGCGTGAGAACGAGTAGTCGCTGAACATCGGGCCGGAGTGGCACTCCGCACATCCGGCCTTGCCGTAGAAGAGGTCGGCGCCGCGCAGCTGGGGAACGGTGAGCGCGTCGTCGTCTCCGCGTACCCAGCGATCGTAGGGACTGTCGATCGTGATGAGTTCGCGTTGGTAGGCACCGATCGCGCGTTCGAAGGTGTTGCGACGGATGACGTGTTTGTCGAGGTCTTCGGGATGCTGGTCCATCTCGGCCGACTCGAGCGGGAAGCCGCGACGGAAGGCCTCGACGTATCCCGGGAAGCCACGAAGGCGCTCCATGACGAAGCCGGCCGCGCTCGAGTCCGGGTAGGTCGCCATGTCGTAGTTGGGCAGGTGGCCGCTCATCTCGTCGATCGTGGCCGTGGGCTGGAAGGCTTGCTGCTCGAGACTGTTCGCGCGGCCGTCCCAGAAGAGCACTCCCTGCGCGCTCGGTGGCCCACCCGGGACCGCGGCACTGAGACCGACGTTGAGGTTCGTGAGCGTGTTGCGCGGCATGAGTAGGATGTTCGGATCCGTCAGCTCACGTTCCGGTCCGAGTCCGATGCCGCTGACGCCGGGGCTCAGGTCGTTCGCGTCGACCCAAGCGATCGCCGGGTGGTGGCAGTCGCCGCAGCTGATGTCCTGGCGGCCCGAGAGGATTCGATCGAAGAACAGGAGACGCCCTAACTCGACACGGTCGTCGTAGCCGGGATCGTCGGGTCCGTTGGCGTGGGGATAGTCCACGTCGTCGAGCTCGAGCGTCTCGAGAGTGTAGACCTCGCGAAGATCCGGGCCGTCCCAGACTTCGCCTTCGATCTCCATGGGATTGCCGTCGCCGGAGCATCCGACGAAGGCGAGAGTCACGAACGCGACGATCGGCGCGAACGTCTTGCACGTTGCACGGATCATCGACACCTGACGAGGCACCATCCGATGCTCCTCCGATGCGCAGCTGGCGGTGTGATCACAGCGGGCCCGGGGCGCGAATCCGGGCAGCGAGCGGGGGCGAAACCGTCGCCTGTGGCGAACCTGGAGTATATCCCGAAGCGCCCCGCCGCTTCAACGAGATCAGTCGATCCGAGAGTGGGACGAACGGGGGAGGCGCCGGATTTCGGCCGACACGGGCCGTGCGGATGGCCGCCAGATCCTAGTGCAAATGCATCATCAATGACGGCAACGAGTTGCCTGGCACGAATGTCGCATTTCCGCAGTGGTCGTAGGGGCGCAGCTTGTTATCGTGCCCCCAACGAGATGTGGATTACGGCCCGGGATGAGGCGGAGTGGCTAGTACCAAAAACATGGGACCACCGTCCCGATACGTGTGACAAGCACACCGGTTTCTCTCCCGGGCCCCACTCTCCACCGCGATCCACGCTCGACTCACCGCAAGAATCCCCCTTCCTGAGATCACACCATGACCGAGCGCACACCGCTGCCGTGGAGTCGTGGATGTTTCGTATGTGGGACCGACAATCCGATCGGTCTGCGCGGGCGGAGCTTCCTCGTCGAGGACCGCATCGAGTTCGCCTTCACACCGAAACCCGAGCACGCCGGCTGGTCGGACGTCATCCACGGTGGCTTGATCACGACCGTCCTGGACGAGGTCATGACCTGGGCGGCGATCGTGAAACGCGAGCGCGCGTGTTTCGCCGCCGAGTTCACCGTGCGTCTCCGCACGCCTCTCACCCCACACATCGCCTGCACGGCACGCGCGTGGGTCGAGAACGAGCGCCGGCGTGTCGTCGACGCGGCCGGTGAACTCGTCGACGCCGAGGGGACGATCTACGCGACGGCCACGGGCCGCTACGTGTCGATCCCGCCGGAAAAGATGGCCCACATGCAGCAGGAATGGGTCACCGAGCCTGGCGCGTGGCCCATCGAGTCGCTGTTCCGCACCGACTGAACGGTCTTGGGGCGTGGGGCACCGGATTCGAGGTCGTCACGACGGGGCGCTCCCGAGCCCGCAGGCTCCCGGTGCAGGCTCGACCCTGAACGCCCCGTCGCTCTTCGACGACCACAGCTTCGTTGCATGACGTTCCATGGGACGGAACGGCCGGGGACTATTTTTTCGACGAGATCGGCGGCCCGGCGCGCGGCCGCCTGCACCCACAGGAGGACACCGGTGCCCGCGAAACGCGATCGAGACGCGACCCACGCGAACAAACTGCTGCGGCTCTTCGCCAAGCTCTTCTTCAACGATCGCGAATACACGCTGCCCGAACTCGCGCGCATGCTCGATTGCTCGAAACAGACGGTCATGCGGTTGGTCGAGGCGATCGAGGAGTCGATGAGCGTCGAAGTCGTCCGGGGCGAGCGCGGGCGCTCGCGTACCTATCGACTGCCGCGACAGAAGTCGTTGCCCACTGCGAAGGTTCTTCATCACGAGGAACTCCAGGCGCTGTACATGTGCGCCGCCTTCGCGCAGTCCGTGCTCGGGCGTGAGCTGTTCGAGGAAGCCTCGCTCGGCCTCGAGAAGACGCAGCTCCTGTTGCCGTCCGAGGCGCACACGGCGGAGGGTCACTTCGCCACCCTGAGCGGGGGACGGATCGACTACGGTCCGCATCGCGAAACCCTTCGGCTGCTGATCGAAGCCATGGAATCCGGACACGTTTGCGAGCTGCTCTACCAACGTCTTCTCGACGACGAAGCGCGCTCGCTACGGATCAAACCCCTGAAGATCTTTTCCTACCGCGACAGTATCTACCTGCACACGCGGCGCGCGCCGGAACCCGGGAAGGCGTGGAAGGAGCCGGAGTACCATCCGCTCCTGGCCGTGCATCGCATCCAACAGGTCCGCATCACCGAGCAGCACTACCGTGTGCCCGAAGACTACGACTTCGATCGGGACGTCAAGACCAGTTTCGGGGTGTGGCAGAACGAACCCTTCCGTGTGGTGTGTCGATTCGAGGGTTGGGCCGCTGAATACGTCGCCGAGCGCGAATGGAGCGTCGACCAGGAGATCGAGATCCACCCCGACGACACGGTCACGCTCACCTTCACGGCGCGCGGGCGTCCCGAAGTCGTGGCGTGGATCCTGGGCTTCGGAGCCAACGCAGAGGTTCTCGGGCCGGACGACCTGGTCGGCGAGGTGGCGAGCGAACTGTCGAAGGCGATGAAGCGCTACGACGTCAGAGAAGCTCCGAAGCGTCACCGGTGAACAGGGCGGGACCGCCGCCGGTATGCCAGAAGAGAACGCGGCTTCCTGGAGCGATCCGTCCGTCCTCGATCATCGCGAGCAGGCCGCCGAAGGCGCGTGCGGTGTACACCGGATCGAGCAGGATGCCTTCGTGTCGTGCGAGTGCGTGGAGGGCATGGCGTTCGAGCGCCGTGACCACACCGTATCCCGGTGCGAGGAAGTCCTCGACCAATTCCAGTGCGGGCAGCGGCCGGTCGGTGATCGCGCGCGCCAGGGCATCGATCGT
>JGI12109J20283_10119018_pt1 | contig 11034 bp, 4 predicted proteins | sample ElkSlonscriptome_12_FD_20283 | JGI IMG/M metagenome (IMG submission 20283) | reverse complement strand
TCCTCCCCCTCCTCCCCCTCCTCCCACTCCTCCCACTCCTCCCCCTCCTCCCACTCCTCCCCCTCTGGGCGAGGAAACCCCGCCCCTACACGCCCACTGCCCCTTAGATGCTGATGACTGAAAAGCCCCCCAGTGTAGAAGAAGAACGCCCAAAACCCTCCGTGGTTGAACAACAACTGCGGACGCAAGTGCGTCAACAAGAAGCGATCGCGCAAATCACTCAACTGGCGTTAACTTGTGACGATCTCGACAGCTTATTTAAGCAAGCCACTCAGACGATCGCGAATATTTTAAATGTAGAATACTGCGGTATTTTAGAACTGTTGTCCAACCAAAGCGCCTTGGTATTGCGGTCTGGGATGGGTTGGTCAAAAAGTTGGTTTGGTCAAGCCACCATCAGCGCCAATCATCAAACCCCCGAAGGTCATACCCTACGCTGGTATTGTCCGGTGATTATCGAAGATTTGCGCCTAGAAACGCGATTTAGTGGGACGGCGTTTCTGCACAATTACCATATTATTAGCGGCGCAAGTATCCCCATCGTCGGGAAAGGGCAGCCTTGGGGGGTTCTCAGTGTTTATAGTACCGTCAAGCAAGCCTTGAATACGGACGATGTACGCTTTTTGATTGCGATCGCCAACAGTCTGGCCGCCGTGACCGATCGCTTGCAAGCGGAAACCAACCTCAACCGCTTTTTTAACCTTTCTCTCGATTTGTTTTGTATTGCCAATCAGGAGGGGTATTTTAAGCGCATTAACCCGCAATTTGAGCAAGTTCTCGGTTATTCCCTGGAAGAACTGCAAAACATTCCGATTATTGAGTTAGTGCATCCTGACGATCGCGATCGCAGTTTAGCGGCTGTTCAAAAACTGAGTCACGGCTTCCCCCTGGTTAACTTTGAAAATCGCTATCGTTGCCAAAACGGGTCTTATCGCTGGTTGGCTTGGACGGCGGTTTCTTGTGAATCGGAGTTATTTTACTGTGTGGCGCGGGATGTGAGCGATCGCAAACGCATCGAAGCCCAACTGCATCAACTTAATACGACCCTCGAAAGCCGGGTGAAATCCCGCACTGCCCAACTGCAACAAACCCTGCGGGAACATCAACAAGCCGAGATCGCCCTCCGTAATAGCATGATGACCAATCGGGCGTTACTCGATGCGATTCCTGACTATATGTTTCGCTTTAGTCGGGGTGGGCGTTTTATCAACGCTAAAGCCCCCAGAGACCGGGATTTTTGTTCGCCCCTCGAAGACTTTATCGGCTGCATTGTCGAGGAAGTTTTACCCGCCCCCATCGCCCAAAAGATGCACGATTGCATCGATCTTGCCCTTTCTACAGGCAAGTTACAAGTCATTGAATATGAATATCATCACGGCAACAGCACCCACTGGGAAGCCCGTTTTGTGCCGAATGGAGACGATGAGGCGATCGCGATTGTTCGGGATATTAGCGATCGTAAACTTGCAGAATTGGAGTTACAACAAAGCCAGCACTTTGTACAACGCATTGCTGAAGCCAGTCCCGACATTCTGTATATCTTCGACCTCGAACAACAATGTAATATCTACAGTAATCGCCAAATTGCCGAGATTTTAGGGTACAGTCCCGAAGAAATCCAAGGTTTAGGCCGTAATTTATTCCCCATGCTCATTCATCCCCAGGATTTGCCCAAGGTCTTGGCACAACATCAAAAAATTGCTTTGATGGATGATGGGGATATTCTCGAACTCGAATATCGTTTACAAGACAAACAAGGTCAATGGCATTGGCTGGTGAGTCACGAAACCGTATTTAGTCGCAATGATGCCGGATTACCTCGGCAAATGGTGGGAACTGCCAGCGACATTACCGAACGCAAACAAGCCGAAGAAAGGCTCAGGTTGAGCGAACGGGCGATCGCGTCGAGTACCAATTCTATCGTCATTTCTGATGCTCGGTTACCCGATCGCCCCATTGTCTCGGTCAATCCTGCCTTTGAGCGCATTACAGGCTATACTGCCCAGGAAGCGATCGGGAAAAACTGCCGCTTTTTACAACAAGGAGAATCTAACCAACCGGGGCTAAAAGCGGTACGCCACGCGATCGCCACCGAAACCAGTTGCACCGTTATTTTACGCAATTATCGCAAAGATGGCTCGCTGTTTTGGAACGAACTCAGCATTTCCCCCATTTACGATGACCAAGGACAACTGACTCACTACCTCGGCATCCAAAATGATATCACCGAAGCCCGCCAAACTGAACTGGCCCGTCGCATGGCCCAGGAACGTTTGGCCTATCTTCTGTCTTGGAGTCCGGGGATTCTCTACAGTTATCAAATGTTTGGGAATTTCCGCGCCACTTTTATCAGCGATAATACCTCTCAACTGTTGGGCTATAGCAAAGCGGAAATGCAAGAACCGGGTTTTTGGGCGAGTCATATTCATCCCGAAGATGCTCCAAGGATTTTAAGCGAAAGTAACCAAAAACTACTAGAACAGGGGGAAAATGCCCATGAATACCGCTTTCAGCACCAAGACGGTCATTATCTTTGGATTTACGACCAACTCAAGTTAGTGCGCGACGAAGATGATAATCCCCTTGAAGCGATTGGTTACTGGATTGATATTAGCGATCGCAAACGAGCAGAACAGCAGTTAGTTACATCTCTACAAGAAAAAGAACTTTTACTCAAAGAAATTCACCATCGCGTTAAGAATAATCTTTTGGTGGTGTCGAATATCCTGGAATTTCAATCAGATTACACCCACGATTCTGACACGATCAAAATTCTTGCAGACAGCCAACATCGTATTTATTCGATGGCGTTGATTCACGAAAAGCTGTATCGTTCGACGGATTTAGCCCGGATTGATTTTGATGAATATTTAGAAAATTTAATTGACAATCTCGCCCAATCTTATACCGACAATCGCCAAAATATTGAGATTGAAATTGATGTTCAACCCGTTTCTCTTAATGTCGAAACTGCTCAACCCTGCGGTTTAATTGTGAATGAAATTATTTCTAATGTTTTTAAACACGCTTTTCCTAACCAGAAAGATGGTAAAATTGTTGTTGAATTGTATCGTCAGCAAACCGGTAAAGTTTATCTAAAGATTGCCGATAATGGTATCGGCTTACCTGCAAATTTAGATATATACAATAGTGAATCCCTCGGTTTAGAACTGATTATAACTCTCACACAACAACTCAATAGTAAGCTGACAGTCAATCGCCAGGTCGGAACGTCTTTTGAATTGACTTTTTCAGAACTCGATTACAATAAAAGGTTTTAAAAATATCATGGAAAATATCAATATTTTGATTGTTGAAGATGAGCTTTTAATCGCCAAAGGATTAGCCCGGAAACTGAAAAAACTGGGTTATACGGTCATCGATATTGTTACTTCGGGACAAGCCGCCCTCGATAGTATTACGCAACAAATACCCGATTTAATTTTAATGGATATTGCCATTCAAGGGGATATGGACGGCATCGAAACCGCCGGAAAAATCGCTGAGAATTACAATTTACCCGTGATTTATGTCACTGCTTATGCTGATGATAATACCTTAGAACGGGCCGGATTAACTGGTTCTTATGGCTATATTCTCAAACCCTATAAAGAGCGAGAAGTTCACGCGGCGATTCAAATGGCTTTGAAAAAACATAAACAGGCGATCGCGCTGCAAAACTCCCTGGAAAAAGCCCAACATCAAAACGCCGATCGCTCCCGTTATTTATCCATTGCATCTCACGATCTCCGCACTCCCTTAACCGCTATTCAAATGTCGGCGGAAATCCTCGAACATCACGGCGGAAAAATCGCCCAAGAGAAAAAGATTAAGCACGTTAAGCGCATTCAGGCTTCAATTCATAATATGAATGAATTACTCGAAGACTTGTTGGTTGTTAGCCGTGCAGAATTAGGGAAACTGGAATTTAACCCGGTTTCTACTCCAGCTTTGAACTTTTTTCAAAAAATTGTTGAGGAATTTCAAAGCATTGTCACGGCCAAACACGACTTAATTTTTACCCCGCAAAACTTACCCCCAGAGGTGATGATTGACCCCAAATTATTGCGGCATATTTTAACCAATTTATTATCCAACGCGATCAAATACTCCCCCAATGGCGGTACAATTGAGTTTACGGTTTGCTGTCGCGACCATCGGATTATTATTACCATTAAAGACCAAGGAATTGGTTTTCCGGCTTCTTATCAAAATTCTTTGTTTAAAGAATTTGAACGCGCTCAAAATGTGGGCAAAATCAAAGGCACAGGTTTGGGATTATCCATTGTCAAACAAGCCGTAGACGTACACGGAGGCGCGATCGCCCTCGACAGTCAAGAAGCCATTGGTACAACTGCAACCGTAACTCTCCCTTTAAAATAAGCTCTTTTTAAACCCGAACAATTCATCGACATGACCAAAATCCTTGTAATTGAAGACGAAGAATTAATCCGCGAAAATATTACTGAATTATTGAGCGAAGAAAAATTCGAGAGCATCGGGGCCGAAAACGGAGAAATTGGCTTAAAACTAGCCCAATTGGAAAAACCCGACTTGGTGCTATGCGACATTATGATGCCGAAAATGAACGGCTATCGGGTCTTAAAACTGCTGCGCCAAAACCCCGAAACCAGCCATATTCCCTTGATTTTCCTCACGGCCAAAAGTTCCATGCCCGATTGGAGAGTGGGCATGAATTTGGGGGCAGACGATTACCTCATTAAACCCCTCACCGCCAAAGAATTATTACGAGCGATTCACGCCCGTTTAGACAAACAAGCCAACCTGCAAAAACACTACCAAGACCGCCTCCAGAAATACTTATACTTTGATAGCGTCACCCAACTGCCCAATCGCTTGTCCCTGCGCGATCGCGTCGCCACCTTTCTCAACCGCCACAGCAACACCTCCGGCCTCATTCCCTTGTGTTGTGTGAGTATTGACCGTTTTAGCCGTATCAAAGAAACCCTCGGCTATCGCCTGAGCGATCGCGCCCTGCAAGCAGTGGCCCAACGCCTGCTCAAACAAACGCGGGGTAAAGCCACCATTGCCTATCTCAACGATGCCACCTTTGGCTTAGTCTTTCCCCCCGTTGCCAACAAAGCCGAGTTACAAGACCGCCTCGAAACCTTAAAAAACAATCTCGCCCAACCCTGCGCCATCGGCAATCGGGAAGTGTATCTCACTCTCAGCATTGGCGTGGCCTTTTACCAACGGGACGGTAAAGACCTCGAAACCCTGCTACAACGGGCCACCAACGCCCTCAAACACGCCCAAGACGGCGGGGGCAACACCATCGAATTTTACTCGGCGGCCTTTAGCATCGGTGCGGCCAAACAACTCGACCTCGAAGCCGATTTACGTCGCGCCCTCGATCGCGAAGAATTTGAGGTGTATTATCAACCGAAAGTCAACCTCAAAACCGGCCAAATCGCCAGTAGCGAGGCCCTGATTCGCTGGCGACATCCCGACAAAGGCATGATTTCCCCCAACCAATTTTTACCCCTGGCCGCCGAAACCGGCTTGATTGTCCCGATTGGGGAGTGGGTATTATCTGAAGCCTGCCGTCAGACCAAAGCCTGGCATCGGCAAGGTTACGGCGATTTGCGGATTGCGGTTAATATCGACTGCCGCCAATTCAACCAAGGGGACTTACGGCAAAAGGTGGTCGAAATTATCGTTAACAGTGGCTTACTGCCCGAATACATCGAGCTAGAAATCACCGAAGGCAGTTTGATCCAAGACCCAGAATTAGCCGCCCGTCGCTTAAATGCCCTGAAATCTTTAGGGATTCAGATTGCCATTGATGATTTTGGCACAGGGTATTCATCTTTGAGCTATTTACAGCAATTTCCCTTTGATATCCTTAAAATCGACCAGTGTTTTATTCGTAAACTCTTTGAAGATGGTAAAAGCCAAGCCATTGTCACCGCAACCTTAGAAATGGCGCGGAATCTCAAACTTCGCACCGTGGCTGAGGGAGTCGAAACCGAGGCTGTGTTTAACTTTCTCCAGCAACAAGGCTGCCACGAAGTCCAAGGTTATCTCCTCAGTCCCCCCTTACCCGCCGACGAATTTAAGAAACAGTTGGCAATGGGGAAGGTTGCTTCGTTGCAGACGGCGATGGAGTGGGAAGTTGGATCGTGAAAACTGCCCCTTGGGGGTCGTTGCTTTCTGCCCAGATTTGGCCGTCGTGGGCTTCGACAATCAGCTTACAAAAGGCCAAACCCAAGCCCGTTTGCTGAATCCCCGGCATGATTTGGCCGACTTCGTAACGCTCGAAAATGGCTTGTTGTAACTCTGGGGTAATGCCTTTGCCTTGGTCGGCAATTTCGATGGCGATCGCGTCGTCTTGGGAATGGAGGGCGATCGCGATTTCGCTTTGGCTTGGGGAAAACTTAATGGCATTGGCCAGCAAATTTTCAATCGTCCGTCCGATCAAATCCCGATCCAGGTTTAAATCTGCATTCAGCGATCGCTCGTATTTGATATTAATCTTTTTCGCTTGGGCGAGATCGTCAAAGTTGGCAACCGTCTCAGCAACTAAATCTGCGATAGAGCAAGTTTGGCGATTGAGCAGCATTTTCCCCGCGTCGGCTTTAGCCAGCACCAACAACTGGTCGGTCATCGAGCGTAACTGCTGCACCGATCGCCCCATTTGATTGACTTTGCGGCTTTGTTTAGAATCGAGATCGGTACTGTTTAAAATTTCGATGGCCAGGGTAATACTGGTAATAGGATTGCGGAGATCGTGGACAACCGAGTGAGACAAATCTTCTCGTAACTGTAACGCCGTGGCTAAAGCGTCGTATTGCTGTTTGATGCGTAACATCGATCGCGTCCGGGCCCGCAACTCAATCCCGGTAATCGGCTTACTGATAAAGTCATCCGCCCCGGCATCAAGACAGCGGCCTAAATCTTCTTTGCTACTCAATGCCGTGACCATCACGATCGGGATGTGTTGCCAGTCTTTGTTACTTTTGACGCGCTGACACACCTCTAAGCCGTCCATTTCCGGCATCATCACATCGAGGAGAATCACATCGGGTAGCGTTGTTTCAAGATACTCTAGGGCAGCGAAACCATTAGCGGCATAATGTACCTCGTAGCCCTCGCGAAACAGCAAAGCTTCGATTACATCAAAGCCATTCGGTTCGTCATCAACCACGAGAATATTAACAGCAGCAGTCATAATAGGTAGATTTAAAAATACAAACAAAAGACGCGATCGCGAGTCTTAAATTACTAAGGAATGAATGTATAGCAGGAAGCAAAACTGTTAGGACAAGTGGGGCTTGCCCTCACCCCAACCTCTCTCCCACGGGAGAGGGACTTATTTTTTAGGGCATAGATTTATTGTCCTAACTGCTCAGGCGGTTGCTATAGATGCTTTAACTCGGTTTCAATGGTTTGAGAAAGGGCTTTCAAGCTCACAGGCTTGGTAATATAGTCATTGGCTCCGACAGCTAAACAACGATCGCGATCGCCCGGCATGGCCAAAGCGGTTAACGCAATAATCGGAATTTGAGACAACTGGGTATCTTGGCGATCGCGTAAATGGCGAATCGCTGCTAAACCATCCATTTCCGGCATTTGAATATCCATCAAAATTAAATCAGGGCGGTATTTTTCAGCGTATTCTAGAGCTTCGATGCCATTTTTAGCCCGAATCAAGCGGTAGTTAAGAGAAGTCAAGTAATCTTTAATAATTGTAACATTGTCATCATTATCTTCAGCAATCAAAATTAACGGCTGAGTTGAGTTTTCCTCAGCCGCGCTCCAGTCAGTCGGCGTTGGGGTTAATTCGTCTCGCTCGTCATTCTGAGAAGATTTTGAGGCTGCTGTGGCGATCGCGTCGTATAAACTCGACTCCTCAATCGGTAAACTAATCGTGGCGATCGCCCCTTGTTCTAAAGCCCGATTGGGGGGGTTTGCTGCCGCGATCAAAATCACCGGAGTATCGCTTATCGTCTGACGCTCCTGAATTTGTTGTAACACCGTCCAACCGGACAAATCCGGCAGTTGAGCGCTAAGAATCACAACCCCCGGCTTCAGGCGTTCGGCCAAACGGACTGCCCCTTCTCCTTCGGGGTAAATAATCGTTTGTAAGCCAATCTTACCTAAAAGCTGTTGTAGGGCGGTGGTGACATTGCTGCCATCGTGAATCACCAAAGCCACCGAATTACTCAACTGCGGCGCGATCGCGTTGTTTGCCGTAGCATCAGCGGCCCCAGGCTGAGAAAATACCGTAGATTGCCAGGGTAAGGAAATCGTAAACATACTGCCTTGACCCAACTCGCTGTCTACCGCCACAGAGCCGCCGTGCATTTCGGCCACCCGTCGCACCAACGCCAACCCTAACCCCGTCCCGGCATAACTGCGAGACAAACTGCTGTCAATCTGCACAAAGGGTTGAAACAGTTTCGTCAGGTTTTCTGGGGCAATGCCAATTCCCGTATCAATAACGTTGAAATTCACCGTTTCAGCCGCCATATCCGCTTGCAATTCTAGGGTAATTTGGCCGCCTTCGGGGGTAAACTTCACCGCATTACTCAGTAAATTAATCAACGCTTGGCGAATGCGGCGCTCATCAATAGCTAAACGCATATCCCCCGGTGGGAGTTGGGTTTTGAGCTTGATTTTTTGGCGTTGCGCCATTTGCTTAACCATAGTCAAACTCGACTCAGCCACGCGACGCACCGAAGTGGGGGCTAGTTGTAGCTCCATTTTGCCCGACTCAATTTTGGCCAAATCCAAAACATCGTTAATCAATTCGAGCAGGTGTTTACCGCTTCTTTCGATCGTGCCCATCGAACGGCGCTGGCGATCGCTCAATGAGCCATAAACCTCCTCCTGTAGCGCCTCAGACAAGCCCAGAATGGCGTTGAGGGGGGTGCGTAGCTCATGACTCATATTCGCCAAAAACTCGTCTTTAAGGCGGGTTGCTCGTTCGAGTTCGGCGTTAATGCGAGCGAGGCGTTGGTTGGTTTGGCGGATTTTTTCGTCGGCTTGTTTGCGTTGGGTAATGTCGCGACACACACAAACCAATTCCCCTCCCGGCATTAAGGTTAAAGAAAATTCTTCGGTAAAGGTACTGCCGTCTTTGCGTTTGGCCAATCCTTCCCCCCGCCAGGTTTGGGTTTGCTGGAGTTGCGGGAAAATTTCTTGTTCTAAGCGTTGGGCTTCTTCGGGATCGTACATATTCGACCAAGGCTTGCCGATTAACTCCTCTGGGCGAGAGTAGCCAAACAACTCAACGTGCATCCGATTGAGGTAGACATAATTGCCCTGCGCGTTAGTAATAGCAATGCCGTCGGTGGCGGTTTCGATGGCGGCAAACTGGCTTTGTAGATTGGTTTGGGCGATTTGTCGCTCTTTGGCTACGGCGATCGCATTTACCGCCAGTTTGAGCAAGCCGATTTGCTGATTTTCCCAATTCACCCTCCCCGTCATCGAATCAAAAGCTACAAAGCCAAAAAAGCGATTATTGAGGGTTAAGGGCATCAGTAACAAAGCTTTCGCGCCACAATCGCCTAAAATGCGAGCTTCGGCTTCGTTGTAGTCTGAGTTGCTTTTAACAATGGGTTCTCCGGCGCTCAAGGTTTCGGCCCAACCGGGAAAGGTATCATAAGCAAAGCTCTGAAAGCGGGAATCGTTGAGGGTAGAAGGGATACCGCTTTGACACCACTCCCCCACATAGCTCATACATAACTGCCCTTGACCATTGGTGTAGTTTTCAAACACACAAACCTTATCCACTCCGACCAATTCCCCTAAAATGGGCAACACTTGGTCGTAGATATTGGTTTCTGGGGTGACGTTGCGTAACAGTTGGCTTTGAATTTCGACCAACGCTTGTAAATAAGCATCTCGTTGTTGTAGCAGCATTTCCGATTGTTTGCGATCGCTCACATCCAACCAACTGCCAATGATTTCGATCGGTTGTCCCTGGCTATCGCGAATCAGCTTTAAGTCATCTCGCACCCAACCATAAGAGCCATCAGCCCAGCGAAAGCGATATTCATGACTGTAGACATCTTCTGCAAATAGGGTACTCAACCCACCAAAAACCCGCTCTCGATCGTCGGGATGGATGTTGCTCGACCAAAACTCACCATCTTGGGTAAATTGCTGGGGTTCGTAGCCCATCTGAGCTTTGACGTTATCGCTCATAAAGGTTGCGCCAAAATCCCCTTCGGCTTTACAGGTATAAATCGTGGTCGGACTCGAAGACAAGAGATATTTCAAACGGGCTTCGCTTTGTAATAAGGCTTCTTCGGCGTGGCGGCGTTCGGTAATATCAATACCAGAGGGGACAAGATAGCGCACTTGGCCTTGGTCGTCGCAAATCCAACCGATGGTAAAATCAAGGGTCATAAATTGATTTTCCCCGACGCGCACCACCGCATCGTAGCGCACTCTTTCTTGGTGCAGAGCTTTCGCGATCGCGTCTTGGAGCTTGGCTTGGGCTTGGAGTGAATACGACCACCAATAAGCCTCCACAAAGGGCTTGTTAATCACATCCTCGTATCGTAAATTCGCCGCTTGTAACGGGGCTTGGTTGGCTTCGATTAAAATGCCGTCGGGAGTCATCAACCCCACAAAGCTATTCAAACTGTCGAGTAAGTCCCGCAGGATTTTTTCCCGTTGACGCAGTTGAGTTTCGGCGGTGACGCGATCGCGAATGTCGTGCATCATTGTCGAATAATACGCGATTTCTCCGGCCAAACGGTGAGCGATAACAACTTGAGACATGGGGATTTCTCGGCCGTTTTTATCTAAAATTGCGGTTTCCCCTTGCCAAACGCCGGCGCGAGTTGCGGTAGGAATCCCTTGGTCTCTCAACTTTTCAAACGCCCAAGGGGGATGGAAATCGGGAATTTGTTTTTGGTCGTATTCCTCATCGCTGAGATGATCGTACAGGTTACGGAGTCGGCGATTTGCCCAGACTGTTTTTAAGTTTTTATCCACAATACCGACAAAATCCGGGGTGGCTTCAAGAATGGTCACCAAGCGATCGCGCTCTTGTTCGGC
>JGI12109J20283_10353774_pt1 | contig 11038 bp, 14 predicted proteins | sample ElkSlonscriptome_12_FD_20283 | JGI IMG/M metagenome (IMG submission 20283) | reverse complement strand
AAAAGGCACCGCTTTTCAGCACGTCTGTCCAGTCACCGCGAACCCAGGATTGGGCGTTGGGATCAACGGACTGATGACGGGAGCCGGATGAATCGAGAGGTTCACGTCCGGTTCTGGGAGAGCGCGAGGCTGAAATGCCTCGCGCCACTCGCCTACCTGAAGGCCTACGACAGCGTGACGGAGGCCCGGGCCTCGATCGGCCAATATCTGGACTTCTATAACAGCCGCCGGCCGCATTCTTCCCTGAACGGCCGGACGCCGGACGCGGCCTATGGGGCGACGCCCCCGGAGGCCATGGCCGCGTGATCATCACCGCCGCCCCTGGGGCCCCTTCCGGTCGGGCTCCGCCCGCCCTGCAGGGGCCCCAGGGGCGGTTCACCCACGGCAGGCGATCCACTTAAAATCCGCCAAACGCTGTCTCGAAGACTCCGACCACCTCAGTCGTCCTGCCTGGTGAACGTGCCCCGTGGCCCGCCGATCTTCGCCCGCCAGGGCGCGGGAGCGCCGGGCCACAAGACCAAAACCATGTGATGGCCATGATGGGTCTCCTTAGCCGTGTCTCCCAAAGGACTCTTGGGGGGACCATCCCTGCCCGGCGGATCGCGTCAGCGATCCGCCGGGCTGGGATGGTTCCGCGCACAGGACACGGACGCCATGGGAGACCAGCAATTCTCAGGATGGTGGGAGAACGCCGGTTGCGGCCGGTGCCGGCCTGTTCTCCTCCCCCCTCCGGGGCGAAGTTGGGAGGGGGGCGAGGCGATTTCCACACGGATCTCGCCTGTCGCATTAACCCCACCCCAGCCCTCCCCTATCCAGGGGAGGGAGTCCAGGGCCTTTGATTTCATTGGCTTTTTCAGCCTAAAAACGCACTGCCCCATCATGCGCCCCACTTAAAAACATTGGCTTGCCACGGACGCGCACGGACGATTGTAGACGGTTCGGGTGGGTGGTGCCAGCCCGCCGGGACACCGCCCACGACTCCCATTGCGCGCAACACCGGGCCGATGTATCGTCCCCGCCCATGACGCGCACACCACCAGAACCGCACGACTTAATCGGTCCCGACTGGCGGGACTTGATTGCCCGCGCCACCGTTGGCGTGCGCCTGGACGCGGGCTCCGTAGCAGGCATCCTTTCCGCCGCCGAAGCGATGGAACGTGTCCGCGTTGGTACCGGCCGGGCATGGCTTGAGGAATGGGCGGCGCGGCGTCGGCCGGTGTAGACCACCCGAACCACTCCCGCTCACACACGGCCACCACACCCGCCGCACGGTCACGAAAAAGCCCGCCCAAGGTTTCCCAAGGGCGGGCCGGGTGTGCGGTTGCGCGACCGCTCGAAATCGGCCGGGAATCCGCAGGCGGACCAGTAGCTTGCCGGGCGGGCTGTCGCAGGCGCGGTCAGGCGGGACGGCGGTGGTGACCACGCGGAACCACCCATGACGCAAATCTGCGTCATGACGTCGCAGGCGCGGGACGGCGCACCGCGCCATAAATCCGGCTTACGCCAACCGGCCGAACCGTAAATCCGATTTACGCGGCTTCGGTCAACTCCGCCCGCACCAGTTCCGCCAACGCGCGGTGAACCTCGGCCGGCAACAGAACTCCCGGATACCACGCGCCGTCCGGGCCTCGGCAATGCGGCTCCACCACCGCCAGTCCGCCGCCCGGTGCCCGCCGGGCCTGGACACCTTGGAGCCGGAACACGACACCGGCAACGTCCACTTCGGCAATCGCCAGCGCCACCAGGGCGCCACGTCCGGGTGTCCGGTCAACCTGTACCAACTCGATGGACACGGGCAGGGCGTCGGCCATCAATCTAGGCCATCCATCCACCGGGAGCGGGCGGCGGGCTTGCGCCGATACGGCCGGATGCGCGGCGCCGGAACAGCCGGTTGCCGACGCTCCACAAGCGCGTCGGTGGCGGCCATCGCGGCGGCCACTCTGGCCCGCGTCAGTTCGTCCTTGGCGTCTTCCACCCGCCGCAACGCGGCCTCGTATCGCTCTTGCGCGCTCATCGTCCTACCTCCGAAGCTGAACCGTCCAGGCGGCCACGTCGGCGCCCGCGTACAGGGCGGAGACATGCACCACCGCCCACGTCTCACCATCCCACGTCACCGTGTCGGACGTGGAAGGCGTGCCGGTGAAGTCCGCCGCGCGAATCACAATCCGCCGGTCTCCCGCCAGCACACCGCCCATGATTTCTTCGGCCGTGTAGTCCGCCACCGCCGCGCGGATTGAAAGGTCGGTGGACGGTGACGCGGCCGTGAACATCACCGCTTCACCACCCGCCAACGTCCCGGCCAAGGTGGGCGCAATCGGAACGTCCGCGAAACCGTAGCTCATTCCCACGAGGGACAATTCAACGTCGGCGCCGGCCGTGTAGCTCCCGCCGTCAACCTCGATGGTGTCACCGGCCGAAACCTTCCCGGTGGTCCACCCGCTGGCAAGGATGGTCAACGTCCCGGAACCGGCCGGAGTCGCTGCGGCGGTGTACGTCAATGCCGGGTCCGGGCCTTCAGAACCGCCACCACCACCGCCGGGCACCGTCCAGGTAATGGCCACACCCCAGGCAGGCACCACCTGCCACAGAAGCCCGCGCGGGTCTTGTGGCGCCGGCTCCACCGCCTGGACGGGATGCGCGGTGCCGTCCACCGTCAACGTCCCGCCCACGGCTGGCGTCACCTCGGAGCGGCGGACGTGGAACAACGGCCGCTCCGCCGTGAACTCCACCTTGCCCACGGTGAACACCTCACCACCGCCCATCGGCATGGCCTTGCACGCCACCGCGTCACCTTCGCCCGGTGTGTATGCTGCCGGCCGGGCCAGGGTGCGGAACACGGCCGCAAGGTGTCTGTCCATCGTCTCCGCTCCCGTCACAGAATCAACAGCCCGCCGGGTCTGGCGTCTTCGTCGTCATAGATGGAACCGCCGGAGTCGCCGGCCGCTGCCCGCCCAACGGCCACAATCATGGCCACCGCCGCGTCAATCCGCTCTTTCGCGCGCGCCTTGGATGGCTTCACATTGCCGCTGGCGTCCCTATCGGGCACCACGTTTGACACCGCCCACCGCAAGGGTGCGTGCCCGCCGTGTCGCAGCTTGCCGGCCAGCGCCAGCCGCTCCGTATCCTTCATGGGCGCGGACATGGAAACGAACCCTTGGCGATGCGTCACAACCGGCAACCCGGCCTCTTGGAGCCGGGAAACGGTGGCGGTGGCGTTCCACGGGTCCATTGCGATTTCCCGAACGTCGAACCGCTCGCACAAGCCCATGATGCACGCTTCAACCGTGCCGTAATCCACCACCGGGCCGGGCGTGGCGGTCAACAGGCCCGCGTCGGCCCATGCCGGATACGGAACGCCGTCCACCTCTTGCCGGCGGCGGATGCCATCACCGGGCACGAACACGAACGGCACAACGTCCACTCCGCCGTCATCGTCGGGCACCGCCAGCACAACGGCCGTGGTGTCCGTGGTGGAACTCAGGTCCACCCCGATGAAAGCGGGCCGGCCTTCCAGGGCGTCCAGGTCCACCGGGACGTTGCCCTTATCCCAAACCGACATGGGCAACCACCCGGCAAGGCTTCCGTCCGTCCAACGGTTCAATCTTAGCTGTTGCCAGCCTTCCACCTCGTGCGGGAGCGGTGCGGCCTTGCGGGCGGACTTTTGCAGTTCGTCCAGGCTCAGAAAGCCCGACTCCAAGGCCGGGTTCACCGCGTGCCAAAGGCGTTCATCCTGCCAGGGCAGTTCCTCGCCTTCCGGCGGTTCCGGCGGCGCAAAAATCACGGGCAGAAAAGACGGGTCTTCGGTCTCACCCTTGGCCACCGCGTGGGAATACTGCCACCTATCCCACGCCAGCGTGTCCCGGCCAATGCCGGCGGTGGATATGCTCACCGTCAACGGGTCCAGGCGTTTGCCCATGCTGGTGGTCAGCACGCGCCACAGTTCCCGGCCCGAATGAGCCGGCCAAGCATGGATTTCATCCGCCACTAGCAGGGACACGTTCAGGCCATGCTTGGTATAGCTTTCGTGGGAAATCGCCTTCAACACCGAGTCCGATTTCGGGTGGTGAAGCTCTTTCAGGCTATCCACGGCCCGCGTGATGCGTGAAAGGGTCCGGTCCCGTTCCACGAACCGGCGGGCGGCGGTGTAAGCGATGGACGCTTGCCCCCTGTCCGCCGCCGCGACAACGCATTGCCCGGCCGCGTCCCGCTCAGGCCCCAGAAGGTGCAACAGGGACAAGGCGGCAACCAGGGCGGTTTTGCCGTTGCCCCTCGGAAGCCATATCGCAACGTCCGAATATCGGCGCCGGCCGTCTGGCAGGGTGTCACCCCAGATTTTCGCGATAAGGCGCCGCTGCCAGGGTGCCAGCACCTCCGCCATGGGCTTGCCGGCCAACGGGCCTTCGGTGATGGTCAGGCGTTCGACAAACGAAACCGCACGGGCGCCTTTGCCGTGCGGGTCCGGGATTGGTTCATCGGTGAAAAGCCAAGCGGGCCGGCATTGTTCAACCGTCCACCAGTCCGCCTCATTCGTCGTTTCCGTTGTCATCGTCCGCGCCTCGGATGCCTTGGCGGTGTGGTGTCAGGCTCAGTTCGGTGGCCAGCAAGCGGGCTTCCCGCATGGCGCCCTGTTGGACGCGGAAGGCCGGGTGGACAGTCGGGCCGCGCTCCGTCTCCACCGTCCGCCCTTCGGTGACCATCGTTTCTTCGCACTCGCGGACCATGCCCACCGCCACGCAATAGCTTTCCAGGGTGGCGCGGGCCTCGTCATTCAGCAGGCCACGGGCTTGCAGGCGCGGCGCAACCCGCTTCCACTCCGCCTTCGCGTGCGCGGGCAGCCATGAGGGCGGCGGAGGGGCACGGCGGACAGCGGCCCCACCCTCCACAACCTGCAATTTCGGCTTCCTGCCCTTCATCGCTCAAAACCCCATTTTCGGCCCTGTCTCGCACTTGACCCCCCGGCCGGTTACGCACCCCCTGCGGGAAAAACTTACCTCCCCCTAGGGTCATGCCACGCGCGGGACGCGGTGCGGTGCCAACACGTCCAGGGCAGCGGCGGGCAGGCCGGGCAGTGCCACCGCATAGGCAACGGACGTGCCATCGCTGTATGTTGCGCTCTTGATGGTCGGGTCCGCGCCACGCAACGGGAACCAAGCCCGCACCGTTTCCAGCACCGCCGCCGCCACGTCGGGTGGCGTGGTCGCGGCGCCGGCCGTGTAGCTCACCACCAGTTCACCGGCCGGCCATGGAACGGAGCGGCGTTCGTCCCAACGTGTCAAACCGCCGCCGGGTTGATGCTTCACGGTGTAGCTGGCCAGCGCGTCCGCACCGTCCACGTCCAACGCGGAAACGGCCGTCACCGGCCACCGGGAAAGCCAAGCGGTATGGGCGCGGCCGTCCATCAACAGGGTTTCCGTGTACTGTCCAGAACGGACAGGCTGGCCAATGAAGGCTTCAACAGCCGCCGACGCACGGGCAATGAGCGCGTCAATCCAGGCGTCATCCGCCGTGCCAGACACACCGCACACCGCGCGGGCTTCGGCCGTGGTCACCAGGGCGGACGTGGGCGCGCTATCAACTTCCAGCATGTCGGGCCTCGCGGTTCCAAGGGTGCGCCGGGTCCAAGGGCCAGCCGTTGGCATCGCAACCGCGAACCCGTCCGCCGCGCCGCTCTTGGGCCTGTTTCGTCGAACGATGGTGTCGGGCGCAAAGGGCCTGAAGGTTCGCCCAATCGTCCGAACCACCAGCCCGCCGCGCCACGATATGGTCAACGTCAACGGCCACCGCACCGCACACCGCGCAAGTCGGATGCGCTGCAAGGAAGGCGTCCCGGATGCGATGCCATGCCCGGTCATACCCACGCGCCGTGGCAGTCGGCCGGTTGTCCGGCTTGGGCGTGCATTGGCACCGCTGGCCCGAAGGTACAGTGCGACGGCATTTCGGACAGATACGTGGCGGGCGTGTGGGCATGTCAGGGCCTCCGATAGTGAAAGCCCGCCGGGAGCGGCTGGAACTCCCGGCGGGCGGCGGACAGCCTGGACCGGCTCAAGGGGGAAGAGGAACCCCGCGACGGGGACCAGTCCAGGCTCACACCAAGTCCGCGTTGGTGCCGTTCCCCCCGCCGCCTCTACGCGGCCACCGGCGCAACGTGCGGGTGGCCACGAACCACAGACACCGCGAACACCGCGCCAGTGGACGGTGAACCCGTGACGGTACACTTGGCGCGGACATACCGGGCGGAGCCGGCATATCCGCAGGTGTAGACCTGTTCGTCTTCGGCCGGGTCTCCGGCCGCGTCCACCGTGGGCGCGGTGCCCAACAGGTTCCCGGCCGCAACCGTGGTCCAGTCGGAATCGTTCGCGCTTTCCTCAATGGTGAACGCGAACACACCATCGGTGGCCACACCAACGTCAAAGATAAACGTGGCGGAGCCGTATCCCAGAAGGTCAACGGTCTCGCCGGTGGCGGTGGAAGTCCGGGCAGCGGGCGCCAGCACCGACGCCACGGACTGATTGTGATATGCGTCTCGCATGGTTCAGGCTCCCTAGCTCGCGGACACGACCATGAGGCGGAACGCCTCGGCCTTCTGAACGCCCGCCGCCAGTCGGCGCCGGGCATGGAACCGCACAAGTCCGTTGGCCTGTTGCGTGTAATCGTCGCGCTTAACAGTCAAGGCCACGCGGTCGAAAATGCGGAACTGCGAGAAGTCACCGAAGACAACCGGATAAGTCCCGGAGGAAACGTTCGGCATATCCGGCATTTCTACAACCGGCCGGCCAAGAATTGTTGCCGGCGCACCCGCCGAAAGCGCATCCTGCCACAAGTATTGTCCGTCGCCGGACTTCAACTTGCGCACGGCGCCGATGGTGGCACGGTTCATGCCCCACACCCCGCGCCGCGCGTAGGCGGACGGAAGGGCATAGAGCGTGTCAATCAGACCATCGGCCGTGACGGCGGTTGCGGAGCCGCTGGCCACCGTGGCGATACCGCTGTTCAGAAGCCCGAGCGGCTGGCCAACACCGGAGCCGGTGACGAACGCGGTTCCCTCGGCTTTGCCAAAGGCTTCGGCCAAGTCGCGGCGAAGTTCGGCCGCAATATCCAGGCCCGAGTCTTCCAACAGGACGTTGCTCACGTCGCAGTAGGTGGCCAATTCGTGAACAGGGAACTCAAGGCGCCCGAACGTCGGTTCGGAACTGGTGCGGGCGGCCGTCTCCGCCGTCCAGGTGGCGGTGGTGCCGTCCGTGCGCTTCGGCAGAACGATGCTCCCGCCGCTCGTGGGTGCCACGCGGGCAATGCTCCGAACCGGGCTGAACTCCACCAGGTCCTTGACCAGTTCCCGAATGAAGGTCTCCGGGACGGTGTAGCCGCCGGCCGTGTCGTCCAGGGTGGTCATGGAGCGGACTTCCGCAGGGACGGTGCCCGTGCGCAGATAGTGCGAAAAGGCGCGCGTCTCGGTGGCGCCGTCGTTCGCGGGAGCCGTCACGCCAGCACGGCCGGAGCGGCTTTCCAGCTTGTCCAGTCGCGCCCGGTCAGCTTCGACGGTGGAGCGCAGTTCGTTCACGGCGCCGGTCAACGTCTCCACCGCCGCGCGGGTCTCGTGCCCGGTGTCGGCGGTCTCGGTGGTCTCGGTGTCTTCCGCGCGGGTCTCGGGCGCGGCCTCGGTGTTGGTGTCCATTGTGGACTCCCTCTGGTTTGCCGCGCCTCGGGCGGCGGTGGAGCGCACCTCGACAATCCGGGTGCGCGGATTGCTGGCCACGGCAACGGCCGAACACTCAACAAGCCGGGCCTCGGTGATAATCCGCCCGCCACCAGGGCGCGGACGGTCGGACAGTCGGCGGAACCCGACAGACAGGGACAGGGCGCCGTCGCGGGCGAGGCGGTAGCCCTCGTCACCGGCCGGCGTGCCCAGGGTGAACTTGCCGACCACCTCAAGGCCGGTCGGCGTGTCGCGTAGCTCGGTGATAGCACCCGCAACGCGGGCCAAGTCGTGGTGGAGCAAGAGCGGGAACCGGCTTCCGTCCGCCCGTCGCTCGGCAATGCTGGCGGCGAAGGCGCCCGGCGCGAACTCGGTGCCGTGGCTGTCCAAGACGCCATAAGCGGACGCGGTGCCCTTGAAGGTGCCGGCCGTGTCGGTGTCGGGCGCAAAGCGAAGTTCGACGGTCTCAGTCGTCATCGGCCGCGCCTCCCGCTTCACCCGTGTTCAAGGGCCGCATGAACACGTCTCCGCCGTCGTATGGCTCCCGGTTGTCCATGGCCCGACATTCGTTCGGGTTCAGGATTCCGTTCGTAACGGCCGTTGCGAACGCCTGCATCCGGGCCGCAAGGTCCGCCTTCACCAAATCGTCAACCATGAACTCGACGAACAGTTCGTCCCGCTCTTGCTCGGTGAACAAGTCACGGGCAATGGACTGTTCCCACAGCTTCAGCCAAGGCAACAAAACGGTTGACAAGAACTGCTGTTGGACATGCTCCGCCGTCGAATGCGTCGTGCGCTCCAACTCTTGAATCATGTGAAGCGGAACCCGATAGGCGCGGGCAATCTGTGCTATCTGGTGGCGGAACAGTTCGATGAATTGCAGGTCCACAGAACTGAATTGCTGTTGAGAAAACTTGGCGCCTTCTTCCAACACCATCGTTCCCGCGTTCGCGGCGTTGGCGTGGTTTTGCGAAAGGCTGGCGCGAAGGCGGTTCACCGCCGGTTCGCTCAACTTGCCGGGAACTTCCAGAACACCGGACGGCCGGGCGCCACGGGCGAACACGCGCGCGGCGTAGGCTTCCAACTGCAAAGCCAAGGCGATGGATTCCCGCGCCTGGACGGTCAGGGACAAGCCGCGCACCGGGTCCGGGCCGGGAACGCGAAGCCGGAAAATGTCTTCGCGCGGCACCGTCTGTTGCGTCCCGTCGCGGCGGGTGACGGTGTAGACGGGTTCGCCCGTCCAGTCGTCCGCGTCTACCTGGACGGCTCCGGCGGGCGCCTGGACGATTTCCAGCACCTGCCCGCGCGCCCGGCCGATGAACGCGAAAGCGTCACCGTGAAGCAACGCGGCCGTCATCATGGACACCCGGAACTCGGTGGAGCCGGTCCAGGCGTTCGGCGCGTCATGCAACAGCCGGTAAAGCGGATGGTCCGTGGCGCGGGTCTTCTCACCGCCGGGTCCGCGCCGATACAGAATCAACGGCATTTGGCCAACGGCGCCGGACAGGGCGGACACGCACGCCAGCACAATCGGGCAGCGCAACGCGCCCTCGGGCGTCACGGACAGGCCCGCCGCCGTCCCGGACGCGGACGCAATGATGCGCTCCAGGTCCGAAAACCCGGCCCGAGTTTCCAATCCAAGAATACGACGAAGAAGTGACATGCGTTGATCCTGTCCAGCCGCGAACAGGGTAGGCGCGAGAACTGTCCGATGTCAAGCATGCCGTGTTTTCGTTCATGAGACGTCCACAGTGTTCCACAGCCGTCTATTTCAGTCTGTCTCAGTCTGTTTCAGTCGGTTTCTTGTCAAGCGGTTTCTTCGCCTCCACCTCGTCGGCATCGACCGATGCCAGCAACTCGCCGGCCAAGCGCAACACCCGGCGCGGGGTCAGGGGCACCGCAACGATGGGCGCGGGGCTGTCGCCATAAACGGCCAGCACGGCGGGACCATCGGGACCGGCGGGGCGGGTGACGATCACGCGGGGGTCGCTCATGCCACGTCCTCCGGTTCGGGATCGGCCGGCGCGTCCAGCAGCGCCAGCGCGTCGGGCGCGTGCGAGCGGAGCAAGGCCAGGGCGCGGGCGCGGGTGCCGGGGTGCGGCGCGGTCAGGTGCGCGAACCCGATCTCGGTCATGTGGAGGGTCATGAAGTCCCCGATCAGGCGCGGGCCGCGATCCGGCAGGCGGGGCAATCCGCCCTCCGCCACCACCCGGCGCGCAAGCTCCCGACTGGATGCGCTGGCGAACGGGGACGACAGGACCGCATGGGCGCCGTCCAGCAGCGGGTCGCAGGTGTCGGCCGGGTCGATCATGCCCGCCACTCCCCCACGCCATCCCAGGCGCGGTCCAGGAACGATCCGGCGCGGCGGTTGGCCTCCGAAACATCCATCCAGACGGCTTGCATGGCGTCGAACCCGCCGGCCGCGTGGATGCGCTCCCCCAGGTCGCGGACGCGGGCGCGCATGGCGGCCTCGACAGGACGGGCCGGGGCCTCGATGTCTCGCAGCGCCGCACGCTCGGTCTGGATAGCCTCGAACGCGGCAAGGATGGTCTCGGTATGGCTGGTCATCGCGTCATCCCTTCCAGAGCCCCGCACCCCACCCCCAGGGGGGCGGGGGGTTATACCCGTAGGGTATAGGCACACACGCGCACGCACTTGCGCGCAATGAAATCAAGGACTTACGGAACACTCGCGCGCACTTGCGCGCAACACCCGCGCGCAATGAAATCAAGGGCTTACGGGGGGACTTGCGCGCACGATCCCCTTGATTGCGTGGCGCCCGCTGTCCCGCCCGGCCTCCCCGATCACGATGGCCCCGGATGAAAACAAGGCGGGCATGGCGCGCTCGAAAGCGCGTCTCCCGATCCCGTGCGCCTCCGGCATGGTGGCGAACACCTTGGGGGCGTACTTCGGGGAGTTCGGGGAATCCGAGACCGTTCGCCCTTGTGCCGTCGCCGCGTCCAGGCAATCCAGAAACAGGGCCTCCGCCCGGTTCGCCTTGGCTTTCGCGTCCATGCGCCCAAGGAACCCCGTGTCGGGTTCGTCCAGGACGAACACACCCTCTTGCCAACGGATCCGCAGTTCGTCGCCGACCACTCCGTAGTTACTCTTCTTGGTGGAAAGGGTCCGGGCGTCCCGATCCTCCCCGTCGTCGTCGGTCTCGCGCGGGCGCGACAGGTACAGGCGGGACCGGACGGCATTGTTCCAGGCGGTAGACCCGCTCGTTCCGGTGCCATCGGCCAAGCCGGCGCGGGAGGGATGGGCGCACAGGATCACGGCGCCGTTGATGTCCAGGGCGATCCGCCGGAGCATGTTGACGAACTGTCTCGCCTCCGGCCGGGAGTT
>JGI12109J20283_11216773_pt1 | contig 11041 bp, 5 predicted proteins | sample ElkSlonscriptome_12_FD_20283 | JGI IMG/M metagenome (IMG submission 20283) | reverse complement strand
AACCCGCGACGGTTCGTTGGACGAGCGCGCGCGATTCGGACTGGCCGAGGTCGCCCTCCGACTCGACCGCCGTGGTGCCGCGCGGGAAGCCGCCCACGAGTACCTGAAGCGCCATCCGAACGATCCCCGCGCCGATGCNGTCCGCTTGATCGCGGCGCGGGCCGACCTGCGCGATCAGCGCGGAGGCGCACGCGGTCTCTTGAAGGACCTGTCGTCGTCCTTGGACGACGAGGTGGCCTACGCCGCCCTCATGGAACTCGCCGACGACCGGGAGCGGTTCGACGACTTCGAAGCCGCTCTCGTGCATCGCCGCAACGCCGAGCGTCGCGCCCCGGACTCTCCGCGGCGGGTCGAAGCGATCCTCGAACAAGCCGACGCGTGCATCGCCCTCGACCGGCCGCATGTCGCGGCGGAACTCGCGACGATCGCCCACGACGTGGCAGAGAACGACTCCCAGCGTGCGCGAGCGCTCCTGCTGTCGACCCGGGCCCATGTCGTTGCGCTCGCGAGGACCGATGCCATGGCGACCGCCCGTCGGATCGTCGAAGAACATCCTCTGACTCCCGAGGCCATCACCGCACGCGAAGCCGTGCGCGTGATCGAACGCCAACCGCATCTCGATCCCCACGGCGCGGCCGTCGAACTCGCCGAGGTCGCACGCTACGAGATCGTCGACCATGCGCAGCGCTCCTTCGAACTGGCGTTGATCCAACGCGATCGTCTCGGCGAACTCGACGCAGCACTCGAGCTACTCGATCGCGCGATCCGTCAGTCGGGACATCACGAACAACGCGCGCGCTACGAACTCGAGTACGGCCGCACGCTACGCCTGAAAGCGTTCCTCGAAGCGTCCGAGGGTGATGACCGGGCAGCCGCGCGAACCTACGCCGAAGCCCGTCGCAGTCTCACCGATGCCACGCTGCGCGCCGGTTCCGAACGCAGTGCACAGCACGCGCGCGTTCTCCTGGTCGCGATGGATCTCGCCGAACGCGTGCGCCCCGATGCCCCGTGGGAATTCGACGGCTGGACGATGCCGGTCTACGGCTCGCTCGGCGCGACCGAAGACGTCGACGTCTTCGACGCCGACTTCGACACGGTGCGGGTCGCGCTCCGGGACGCACGACGTGACGCCGACACGCGCGACGAGCGCGCGTGGATCCGTTGGCGACAGGCGGAGTTCTCGCGCGAACCCGTCGCTACGCGGATCGAGATCGCGCGCGAAGCCCTGGACGCGAATCCGTCACGCGAGCTCGTCGGCCCGATCCGGGTGACGATCGGTCGGCTACTCCTCGACGGTGGGGACGCGGAGCGGGCCGCGCGGTCCTTCCTGCGCGCGATCGAAGAAGACGGTCGGGGCGACGTGTCCCTGGCCGCGCGCTACGGTCTGGCTCAGGCCCGGCGGTCTCAAGGACGCTACCGCGAAGCGCGCGAGTCCTTCGATCAGGTCGCGACGATCCTTCCGGATACACGGCGTGGACGCTACGCACTTCTTCTGGCCGGCGACAGCGCGTTCTACGATGGCGACGTACCGGCGGCCGAACGTCGCTACCGGCGTCTCGTCGATCAGTTCCCCGAGTCGGTCTACCACGATGATGCGCAGTACCGACTCGGTGTGTTGCTCGCACGTGCGGGACGACTCGATGCCGCGCGCGATCCTTTCGAGAGCATCGTCGAGGCGCCGCGGCACTCGCCTTTCCGCGGTCGTTCGCTCGCAGCGTTGGCTCGCTTGGACGCGGCCCACGGTCGCTACGACGATGCGATCGAACGCTACGAGCAGTGGACTCGGCTCGAGCCCACCATCGCCGCGCGCCACGGCGCCTGGCTGCAGATCGCACGTTGGCAACTCGAACTCCACGACCCCGACCAGGCCGTTCTCTGGTTGGATCATCGCCTCGCCCACAACGAGCCCGACGCGGCATCGCTGTCACTTCGGGTGCGGGCGCTCGCGGACCAGAGCGACCTGAAGGGAGCCGCGCGTGCTCTGCGTCGTCTCGAAGGCGGATTCCCGGACGACGAGCAGGCGATCGTGACCGCACGCCTGGACCTTTCCGTCGGTCATCGTGGTCAGAACGATCTCGAGACGTCCGTCGACCTCGCGGCGCTTGCCGAGATCGAAACGTCGGACCCCGTGCTGCGTTCTCGGGCCGCCTACGAAAAGGGACTGTCGCTCGCTCGCATGGAATACGGCCGCGAAGCCATCGTGGCCTGGGAAACGGCGGCTGACGTCGCGCCGCGGAGCATCTGGGCCGCGAACGCTCTGTACCGACGAGCCGAGTGGGCCTTCCACCGAGGTGACCCCGCGACGGCGGAAAGCGTCTTCGACGACTTCGTCATGCGATTCCCGGATGACCCTCGCGTGACCGACGCATTGCGTTCGCAGGCCGTCGCGTTGCGATCGATGGGTCGTCACGACGAGGCACTCGATCGACTGCAGACGGTCCTCGAGTCGAAACGAGCGATCGACGGTGCCGACGACGTGTTGGTCGAGATCGCCCGCGCGCACCTGGAGATCGGCCAGGACGAAACCGCGGTCATCACTTTCCGCCGGGTCGCGCCCTACCTGTCGGGCGAAGACGCACGGACGGTGCAGGAGGACATGGGCCTCGCGCTCGATCGACTCGGTCGCTACGAGGCCGCCGCCCAGGCTCACCTCGCGGCCGCACAACTCGCGGCACCGGGTTCCCGCCAACGCGCGTCGTCCCAGCTCGCCGCCGCGCGTGCACTCGAACGGGCAGGACGAGTCGGGCCCGCTCACGTTCTCCTGCGGGAACTCGTCGCGCAGCACGGCGTTGGGACCGAGGTCGGGCGTGAAGCGGCGGGTCGCCTCGACGCTCTGGACGATTCGATCCCCGCGCGTCGCTGACGCACCGTCGTCGTGACGGTCCCAGGGCCTTGTGCTAGGGTCCGCCGGGGAGACGACCATGGCGACCTGCGTAGGGCGGAACACGATGCACCGGACTTCGACGGTCCTGGCGAAGGCGTTGGCACTGGCGTGCGCATGGTCGTTCTTCGCCGGTCCTGTACGGGCACAGACGGCCTACGAACCGACCCAGGTCGAAGCCCTCGCCGCCATGGATGCCCACTATGCCGACGGGCACATCCGAGAGGCCATCGCGGTCGTCGAGTCCTATCTCGAAGCCAACCCTTGTGATCCGCGGATGCACTTCAACCTGGCGTGCTTCGAGGCGCTGTCGGGCAAGGCCGACGAGGCGGCGGAATCGCTCGAACGTGCATTCGCTCTCGGGTACGTCCCGCTCGAGCGGGTCCATCTCGATCAGGACCTGAGCCTGCTCCACGCGTCGGGGACCAGCGACTCGCTCGTGACCCTGTACGAGGAGCTCCGCCTGGAGGCGCGCCGCGCCGCATCGCTCGACCTCTTCGAAGGAGAGTGGACCGAGCCGATCGCACTCCGCGCCGCACATCCGGACTGCCACGACGCGCCTGCCGACGTGAACGTGCGGCTCCGTTCGACTCCCGAGGCCCTGGACGTCGAGTTCGTGTTCGACGGACGCGACGTGTCCGAACTCGAAGCGCAGATCGTCGTCGGTGTTCCGCTCGAGCTGGAGTCGCGTCGGACGGAACGGGCGCGCGTCTTCCGCGGTCGCGCCGACGATTCGCTCGGACTCTTCCGATGGAACGGGCGTGCGGTGCCCGAGGGGACGGCAACGACGCAGGTCTCGGTCGAAGGTCGTCGTGTTCGGCAGTCGATTCGTTGGAACGATCTGGAGGGACTCGGACCACCGCTCGATCCCGTCGTGGCCTTCAACGTGCGCGTCGTCGACCTCGAAGACCCGCGCCGTGCGGTGGCGCTGGTTCCCGATCCCTATGTCGGGTCGAGCCGAGTCTTCCGTCGTTTCCACGCCGACCTGAGCATCTACCCGAACGAGCCCCCGGCGCCTTGGCTGCGCGGACGCCTGGCTTCGAACTACGTCATCGGGGATTCGCTGTCGGTCGATCTCGTAGCCCAGGGTCTGCCGGGTGGCGACGCGCGCATCGAGTGGCGCGTCGTCGAGCGAGACGCTCCAGAGGTCGTCGTGGCCGAACGCACGGACCGACGCCAGATCGAATCCGAGATCGCGTTCCTCCCCGGGATGATCGGGGTCGAAGGAATCGGTGACGGTGCCTTCGAGCTGCAGGCGCGGCTGGAGGTCGGGGGATCGGTCCACGGGCCATGGGCCGTGGAGTTCGTCCACCTGGAAACCGATTGGTTCCTGCGCGGGCGGCGCATTGCCGAAGCACTGTCGGCGGATGATCGCGGGGCCATGGAACTCGTGCTCTTCCGTGGGTTGAATCTCGCGCGAGGAGCGAATGCCGACGACCCCGTCGAATGGCTGCTGCCCTACGTCGAGCAGGTCGACGCGATCTCTGCACGCGTCGAGGCGGGAGAACCGGCCTATCCGGTCGGCACCGACGCATCGTGGCGCGAGGTGGCGATCCCGTTGAACGAGCGGTCGCTCACGGTGGCCCGGGTCCACCGTCCCGGCCACGACGACGGCGCGGCCGACGGGCCCGGCGTCGTCTTCTTCGCGACGATGGCCGATGCGTCCGCATTCGTCGACCCGACCTCACCGGGCCGATCCATGCTCCCGGCATCGAGTGCACGATGGCTGGTGGAGGCGACGATCGAAGTCGGTGCGCCGCTCGACGCCCAACGGGACTGGGTGAAGACCTTCGTCACATGGTCACACGGAATCGACGACGGCGATGTCGACGTCATCGCGGCGAATGCCGATGCAGCGAGCGACGTCGCCCGTGCGGTCCTGGGCGCGGGCTCGGGGGTCGAAACCCTGCGTCTGGTCGTCGACGCGCGCTTCGACCCCTGGCCGGACGAACTTCCCGAGTCGCTCGAGGGTTCTCCCCGGATCGAGATCGCATCGACGGTCGCCCTGCCACTCCGAGTGCAGGCCGTCGTCGGAGGACTTCGTGATGTGGGATACGAAGTCGACGAACGACGACTGCACGGCGAAGACGAAGTGCGCCGCTTCCTCGCGGGCGTGGATCAGCGCGCCAGCCAGTAGTCGTCGTCGCTGCCGTAGAACAGTTCGTGGAGGATGCGCAAGGTACGGCGTTCCTCGTCCGTCAACGACGGATCGGAGATCAGTTCGTCGATCGTCGGCGGGTCCTCGAGGTTCTGTAGCATCTCGCGGATGCGCGCGATGAGCGTCTCGGAGGAATCACCGCGGACGAGCTGTGGAGGAACGTCTCCCTCGAGCGATCCGTCCCGAGCGAACTTCAGATCCAGCCGCTCGCCCTCACGCACGAGCACGAACACGGGACCGAGCACGTAGTCGCCACGATTCGGCACGACCACGGGTTCGGCGGGTGGAATGATGAAGTCACCGTGGTGCAGAGTCGTCGGCACGATACGGATCTTGTACGGACCCGGTGGGACCTGCTGGAAGACGTAGTAGCCGTCGAACTCGCTGACCGCGGTCGCCACGCGCTCCCCGGCGGGGTTCAGCAGCTCCAGGCCGACCCCCGGAAAGGGATCCTGTTGCAGGAGGTCGCGATAGACGGTGCCTTCGATATCGCCGACATACATGAACGGAAACTCGAGATCGACGAGCCCGCCGCGGTGGACGAAGGTCGTCAGACCCTCGTACTTGGGCACGAGGAAGGGATCGAAGACCGACGCCATGTCGAGTTCGACGTTCACCGGGCGCAGCGGTTGGATTCCCGTGAGCCACGCTTCGCCCTCGGCATCGGTCGGGTTGTTCTTCCAGTTGCGGTTGCGCGCAAAGACGATGCCCTCGAGGGGCTCGTCGGCTTCGCTGAAGCGACCGTCGTCGTCGTGGTCGATGAAGGTGCGGGCCATGGCCGATCCCGTGCGCGTCGCCGAACGTCCCGACACCTCCCAGTCGTGCAGACGGGGATCGATGCTCAGGGCCGTGGTGACCGTGACCGACCAGCGGAGCGCCCCGTCGAAGTCACTCGATGCGCGCAGTCCGACCACCGCACTGTCGTTGCGCCAACTCAAGGTGGACTCGAGCCGTTCCCGTGCCGGGTCCGTGAACTGACGCGTCAGCGCGACCTGTGTCGTCAGCTGGGTCCCCCACAATCGGGTGACGCTCACGCTCGTCGATCGAAGGTTGAAGCCTTCGTCGATGCGATAGTCGAGTGTTCCGCGGATTCGATAGCGTCCCAGGCCACCGCTGGCGAGCTGCGTACCGATGAGTCCGACGCGGGACCCCAGGGTTCGCGAATCGCTGCGCTGGATCGTGGTTCGGTGGGAGTGGCTCACGCGGCCCGTGCGTGCGTAGGCGCGGAAGTTCATGGCTGAGATCGAGGAGAGATCGCTCGAGGTGAGTTGTCGGTGGGACAGCCCGAGTTCGTAGCCGAAGGACTCCAACCAATGGACGCTCGGTTGCCGTCGCGAAAGCCGGAGGCTTCCCCGCCACCGGTCGTTCTGCGCCACGCCCTGGCCCACACCGCGGTACTCGTCGGACATGCTGGCCAGGGCCAGGACGTCGTGGCGGAGCAAGTAGGTGTTGAGGCCCACGCGTGCCATGTAGCCACGCTGCAGATCGTCGAGGTAGGCGAGTTGCCACAGTGACCCACCCGTCGACTGGTTCAAACGAAGGGAGAGGATGTCCGCCGTTTCGCTGCCGATCGGCGTTCGATCGATGGCAATGCTCGTGTCGAGGCGCTCGGAGACTCCGTAGTCCAGGCCGACGTGATGGATCCAGTCACCGCGCGTTCCGGCCAGGCCCCCCGTGAGTTCCGAGCCGAAAATCGAAAGGCCGTCCTGTAGAGCGAAGACGTCGTACCGCAGGCGGCCCGCAGCGCCGAGGTTCGGGCCCGAATTGAATCGGTGGACGTTCTCGCGCTTCTGGCCTTCGGGGCCGTAGAGCACGACGCGCATCGTGTTCCGGCCGGCGTAGACGGGGACGTCCTGGAAGTCGTAGCGGCCGTCCTCGTCGACGACCGAGAACGCGGTGAGACGACCGTTCACGTAGAGCTCGGCATCCCATCCGGGGTTGGCTGATCCGGTGACGTCGGTCACGTCGAAGCGTTGGGGATCCAGCGATTCGTTGGAGATGCGTACGCCGCGACCGCGGCGGCCGGATCCGACGAGCGAGAGAGCGGGCGAGAAGACGTCGCCGAAGATCACCCGGCTCGACCCGAGCGGCCCGAGGAGGCTCCGATCGGGATCCTCGCGCTCGAAGTTCATCCAGCCGTCGACCTTTTCGTTCTCCGTGGTACGTCCGCGGAAGAAGCCCGTCGCGCTGACACGTGCGAGGTCGCCACGGGCGAGAATCGAGAGGTCGCCGCGGCGTTCGTCTCCGCTGCTCTGGCTGCGAACGGTCGTGTCGATCTGGGGCCACATCCAGCCACGGTAGGCGGAGCGGCGCGTCGGATAGATCGGTTTGTAGTGATTCATCGTGAGCATGCGACTGCGAATGCGGTCGCGCTCGAGACGAGCGATCAGTGGGAGCTGTTCCTGGGAATCGACCTGCACGCGCATCGTGGACAGCGAGACGACGAGCTCGACCGGGAGCCATCGCTCGAGAACGTCGCGGCGTACGTAGATGTCGTCGTAGCCGACGTAGACGGCCGCATCGGGGATGCCCTCGACGTGGTCGTCGAACTCGACGCGGGCCTGGCCGAGGTCGAGGGCGAAGCGTCGATCTTCTTCGATCACCCAACCCAGTGCGACCTGCGAGGCCACGTCGACCTGGATTGCGAGCTCGAGTGCGCTGGCCAGCTGACCGAGCGGTAGGAAGACGTCGTTGTCGTGGGTGTAGGCGAGGATTCCGCTGCTGGCGCGGAAGTGTCCGAGACGCACCTCGAGAACGAGAACGTCGTCCTCCGACACCAGTACGTGATATGCGGGATTCGCATCCGTGCCCTGGGACTGGGCGGACGCGATCTGGACCCCGGCGAGGAGCCACGACGGTACGAGGACCATCGCGAGGAGCCGCCGGAGGAGCATGGTCAGTCCGTTCCCCTTTTGCCGACCGGCACGGTGATCTCGGCTCGTTGGTCACCGCCGCCGTCGGGGGATTCTTCGAAGGCGATCCTGAGATTGCCGCCGTTCAGGCGCACGTCGTCGGGAAGCTCCAGAGCGTAGGAGATGTCCCGGGTCTCGAGTGGCGTGTACACCGCGAGGCCGCGCATCAGCCCGACCTCCGATTCGTCGCCTTTCGGGTCGATGTACGTGAATTCGATCTGACCGTAGAGACTCCGGGTGCCCTCACGCGTGAGCGAGAAGTCCACTCGAGGCTCGGGTCCGGTCACGACCTCGACGTTCTCGATCCCCGGCGTCGCTTGGAGCCGTCCGAAGCGGATGATGATCGGTACGAGCGACTCGACGGTGGCGATGGTGCGGATCGAGAGGTTGTCGGACGCGACCGGCTCTTCCACGCGGTTCTCGAGTTCCTCGAGGCGCGGGATCTCGGGTGTGGTCTTGACCGAGAGGTGTGCGCGGTATTCGGCGGCCTGAGGGCTGGATCCCCGTGGGCGCCGGACGAGCAGGCGCACGGTCTGGCTCCCACCGGGTGGAATCACGCAGCGGCGGGGCGAGTAGCGGATCAGCTCGTCGGCGAAGAGTTCCCCGGGCAGCGGGTCACCCGAGACCGGGACGATCGATCCGGACTGGATCATCCGGAGCTTCGAAATCCCGATGCGGTAGGTCGTCGTCTCCGTGCCGCGATTGGTGAGATAGACGGTCGCTGCGAAAGTTCGACCTTCGAGCACGATGCGGTTCGGGGCGATCGACACTCCCGCGGCATGAGCCCGGTCGACACCGGACCACAACGCCAGGAATGCGACCAGAATCGCAACTCCCTGGGAACGACGGGACGTGGGTGGCATGCAAGAACCTCCGTGGCACGGTGCGAGAACACGCCCAATCGTCCCGTACTGGGCAGTACGGGACGCAACCAGGCACGATTCGCAACTCGTGTGCCACGGAGGGGATGCGCCAAGGGGGGGAAGTCCTTTGGACTTCCCCCCCTAGCGGCGCCCGAGCAAGGTCTGTCCCTAGTTCAGGGTGACCGAGACGGTGTAGCCAGGGTTGAACGCGCCAACCACGGCGTTGTCGGCGTCGACGGTCAGGGTCGCGCCGACGTGCAGCACGTCAGCACCCGTCGAGGTGAAGCTACCCGGCGCGGCGACTTCGCCCGCACCGTTCCAGGCCACGCTGGCGGCCGAGAGAACCAGGCCATCGGCAGCCGCGTCGTAGGCAACCGCGATGTCGATCGTGGCGCCGACCGGCGAGGTCACGTCGAACTGGGCTTCCTGCGATCCGGTGGCGTCGAAGGAGATCGTGCTGCCCGTGTCGTCGAGCGTGCCGAGGGCTTCCATCTTGATGGTGCCGTTGTAGATGGCAACCTGGCCGAAGTCCATCGTCTGCGATTCGACGCAGGTGACACCGGTGACGAGCTCGACAGAGGCGGTAGCCGCCGTGTCGACGGCCGCGGCCGGGCTCACGAACAGGGTCATGAGAGCGAAGAGGGCGAAGGCGTAGAATGCGCGCTTCATGGAACACTTCCTTTCGTGTGAGGGCCCGAGATGGCTCGTGATCCCCACGTTTTCTTCAGGGTCCGTCCTTGGGTGCTCTAGGGCTGCCGCTGTAAGTCTCAGCCCTCGGTCCAAACAAGGTTTCGGACGCCCCCTCGATCCCTTGAGGGATTATTTCAGGATTTCTCGAGGCGTATCCGTGACCAAGCGGATTCGGGCGGTATCGGAGGGAATGCTCCGCCCTCGTGCGCCCCGGGCGGGGCGCCGTTCCTACTCCGCGACGACCGAGAAGGTGTAGGAGATGGCCTTCGGGCCGTTCGTCGCGACGGATGAGTCCACGGTGAGGCGCGCGCCGATCCGGATCGTCTGTTCCCCGGTGCCGTCCAGGCGAAAGCCGGCGATGGGCGGATCGCCCCAGTCGGTCGTGAAGTCGCTGATCGTGAGGCCCTCGGTGGTGCCGCCGGTGATGCTCACGGTCGTGTTCGTCGACGGGTCACCGGTGACCACGAAAACGGCGCTCACGGCCGTGAAGTCCATGCTCAGGTGGTCGGGGTTGTAGACCAAGCGGTTCTGCCAATCCATCTCGACCCAGCCGTCGTGATCGGCGAGGGTTCCGAAGTCCATCTGGGTCTGATGGAGGACGGCAAGGGGAGCGCGGCGCGCGAGTTCCGGTTCGGAATCGGCGTCCTTTCCATTGGCAGCAGGCACGGGGGCGCCCAACAGGGCAAGGGCGAGCGACCAGAAAGCCACCAGTCGAATGCCTCGGTTTGGTCCGCTTGGGAACATGTCCCGGACTCCCCATCGTCGAGATGTGGCAACCGCTGAATCGTGCGCGTCCGTAAGTTGTTGGGCCCCAGATGATTGAGCGCGGGCTGCGATTGCGGGTCACGACGTCGCGAATCTGATTGCAACGGTCGTTCCGGCGATCGGGAATGCGTGGGAGAGCGCCGTGAGGCACTGGCTGCACACCTTCGTGAACCTGGGGCTCGCGGTGCCGCTCGTGGCCGTCGCCCTGTTGCACGCGTGCGCGTCCGCGCTCGGAGGTACGCTGGGCTGGAGGGCCACGTTGACGGTCGCGGCAGGAACGCTGGCGGTCTATGCCTTCGATCGCCGTCTGGATGATCACGTCGACCGTCCCGACCGCGAAGACTCCGCACGGCGACACCAGCGGTTCCTGGTCGGTCTGTCGGTCGCGGCGGCAGCCGTGGCGGTGTGGGCCGGGCTCGGACTCGGCCGTGAACCGGTTCTCCTCCTGGGGAGCGTCGTCGCGCTCGCGCTCGTCCACGCATGGTTGCGGCGCTTGCCGTGGATCAAGCCCGCGTACATCGCCGTCGCCTGGGTCGCCGTCGTCGTCGGACTCCCGGGGCTCCTGCTCGAGGTCTCTGCCGGGCGTCTCGTTGCCGAGTTGTTGCCGATCGGACTGTCGATCGTGGCCAACGTGATCGCCTGCGATGCGATCGATCGTGAAGCCGAAGCCGCGTGGCTCGGGCCGCGCCGGGCGTGGTGGGTGGCTCGGATGCTCGCGTGGGCCGGCGTGGTGACGGCGGTCGTCAGCACGACCGCCAGCGCGCTCGCGGCG
>JGI12109J20283_10573375_pt1 | contig 11046 bp, 10 predicted proteins | sample ElkSlonscriptome_12_FD_20283 | JGI IMG/M metagenome (IMG submission 20283) | reverse complement strand
GTTGAACCAAGAACCAAGAACCAAGAACCAAGAACCAAGAACCAAGAACCAAGAACCAAGAACCAAGAACCAAGAACCAAGAACCAAGAACCAAACACCAAACACCAAACACCAAACACCAAACACCAAACACCAAACACCAAACACCAAACACCAAACACCAAACACCAAATGAGCTTGGCCTAGCTGCGTTTGGGTTTGAAGTCTGGATAGAGCTTAGTGACACAATCCGGGCCTACGCCATGGGAAAATTGCGCATCGGAGTGAGTGGAGATGTATTGCTCCAGTTATTGATAATTACCGCTGTCGTCACGAATTTTTTTGCAATTCGAACAAAGGGCTATCATTCCGGATAAAGTCTTCATCTCAGTCAGTACTCCATAGGCCATAAATCTGCTGCGCTGCGAGTATGCCGATGCAAATATACTCATCAGTTCAGAGAACACGAAAATGATGATAATTATGGAGCGTTGTTGCGCGATGCCGAATCGGGTTGATAGAATACTGGAATAAAGAGTACGAATATATTGTTTATGCCGCCCTTGGGATCGGTTCTCAATCCTGATGCCGGCACGCTGTTTTACATAGAAAATAAATCTGTCCCCTTTTTCCCCGTCCTATTTTTTAGGCTGCCCTGCTGATATAAAGAAGCTTGAAGATTGCTCTCTGCGAGCGCTTTCAGTGCACATACGCGTTATTAACTTCGTGTATAGTCAAATTGACAAGACTATATCACCCGATGAGTCGAGGGAATAAGCAACCGATAACACTAAAATCCGGCTGCGGTAGCGCTGTTTATAAAACGAAGCAGGGTTGGGGTAACGATCAATGTGCAGCAGTTATTAGTAATCAGCAGCTGCTTGAGCAATGGCTTTCCCTATCAAAGTGTCATTGGATTCTGTGTTTGGATTAAATTACGAAGGAGTACTTCATGCCAAAGTTTTTCATCAAGGAATCCGTGCTGATTAATACCCATCCCGCCAGCGTCTACGACAAGGTAGCGGATTTCAATCACTGGACCGTCTGGTCCCCCTGGCTGATCATGGAACCGGAAGCCACCGTCACTGTTAAGGACGGCGGTAAGTCCTACGCCTGGGAGGGAGACCGCGTGGGCAGCGGCGGCATGAAAGTTACTGGCGAAGATGGAAAATCCTGGGTCGACTACGACCTCGATTTCATCAAGCCGTTCAAGTCTCACGCAAAGGTGAGATTCGAGCTTACTCCACGCGGTGAGCAAACGGAAACGACCTGGCTGATGGACTCTAGTCTGCCGTTTTTCCTTTTCTTCATGACCCGATCCATGACCGCCTATATTTCCCAGGACTACCGCCGCGGATTGGCGATGCTGAAGGACTATGTGGAGCAGGGTGACGTGGGTTCCAGGCTGGAGATTGTCGGAGAGACAGTCGAAGCCGGATTCGACTACCTGGGCTTTAACAGGGAATGCACGATTTCCAGTATTAACGAGGCCATGGATGCAGCCTTCAAGCAGCTTTGGGAAGCGTGGGCAAACGCCAAACTGGAGCCATCCGGACCGCCATTTTCGCTCTATCATAAATTTGACCCGGTCAATGACCAGGTCAGCTTCACGGTGGGCGTACCCTGCCAGTCCTCAACCAAGCCACCGGCAGGACTGAGTGCAGGCAGGGTGGAGGCGGGCCCGGTGTATGCCATCCGCCAGATTGGCTCCTATCGCCATATCGGCAATGCCTGGGCGCTCGGCTACAATCTGATTCAGAACAAGCAATTCAAGCCGCAGAAGAAAAAATATACTTATGAGGTCTACGTCAATGATCCGGAGCAGACGCCGGAGTCTGAGCTGATTACCGAGATCCGGTTTCCGCTTTAATAACGAAAAATGACGGGCGTGATCTGGTGGGAAGAGTTTGTTTCGACTAGTAACCGCAATGTAAATGAACCTACTCGATTTCTCGTGAATGACTCAGCTGGGCAAGTGACTGCGCAGGGTCTGTCCGGCCCTTTCCTTGTTGTCTATCGCTGGGCTTGCGGCATTTCAGTCTCTGTGTTCTGGTTTGGCATCGCGATAGCTGGTCATATTACATCCAGCCACTTCTGAATCCGCACGATTGCGATCTTCGTCAGCACTGGAAACCTGATTCAAAGCCCCGTGCAGTAGTCTGCAGGTCAAATAGCTTGGAGAACCAGTTGCAACCATCTGTCGACTCCATGCGAGTCTTTCTCTGTCATCGTCTGCAGTCAGCGCAAGAACCATCCACATTTCGCAAAGAAAAAGAAATATTTTTCATAGGAGTTGAATGCCTATTAGCAATTGTTTTGGACAGTAGCTTCTTTATCTACAGCAAATAACCCGAGCGAATCTGTATAAGATAGGCGGCGGGCTGCTTCGGCTCTTTGTACTACAAATTCAATATCTTCTGGCCACTTGGCGTATTCCCCACCAAGAGCATTTTCAATAGCAAGCAAACTATTTAGAGATGCATTCCTTGCTTGAAGCACTTTGAACACGTGCATTCTCATATGCTGCCAACGCATTATCAAACGTCTCGCCCAGGCGGGGTTTCAGCTTCATGTCAGTGGCGCGGTTCTTGATCACGTTGCGAGGGCGGGTTACGACCCGGCGTACGGTGCCCGGCCCTTCAAATGTGCGATTCAGAATTCAGTCGAAAACCCACTGGCTCAGCACGTGTCACAGGGAGCGTACGAGGCGGGGGATATCATTACCGTAGACCTGAATGAGAATGGTGAGAATGGTGAGTTGGTTGACTCCGGCTTCAGCTTCCTACTGCAGGTGATCGGGCAGGCTGCGGCCTTCGGATTCCAGGTGGGTGAGAAAGGCCGGGTAGTACTGTTCTACAATCTTGCAGAGTAAGGTGGTCTCAGGCAGATGGCGCTGGTAGCGTGGCGGTGAATCGGGTGCCAACCGCGCAGCAGGCAAGGTTGCTGGCAACAGCAAATCGAAGTCCTTTTCGATGCGGTGTATAGACCGGTCTAGTACAGCAGCCGAATAGTTTCGTTATGCGTAAGCGTTTCCAGTCGTATGGCTTAGTGAGCTCATTCTCGCGCAATTCGTTCTATGGATGCCGAGTTAATACTCCCCACTTCTGCCGAAGCAAGAACCCCCAGTTAAACAGTCTGCGAAATCAGTTGCTGACTGTGATCTGTTCCTTGATCAAGAACCCAATCTTCGTTCTGTTCTGCGCTCAGCTGGCTCATGCCCACTCTGGCTACCAGACGAGTCGCTTTTTACTGTAAAACGACAAAGCACTGGACATTAATACATGGGTACAGTGGCCCATAGTTCTGAGCTGGTTACCCGTTTAGCATCTAAACCTGTCATCGATTGATGCGCCTCGGCACCCGGCCTGGATTGAATAACAGCAATTTGTTCTCGTGTGCCGATGGCATCTTGCCCCAAGAACTTATGGTTGTGAAAGCTTGTCAGTGGGCGAGCCAGCAGAGACTCGAGGCTTTAGAAGTTCGCATCACCACTAGCTTCTAAATTCATTCTAGAATCCGGAGAGTGCTATGACCACGACAGCAGAAAGACCCAGAACACGAGTTCGCCACCGTAAAACGAGCGCTGTGACCCGAACCGAATTCAAAGCCCGCCTCAAGGCCAGGAGAGCGCGGGGTGATGGCCCTGACGAAGCGCTTGATCCTGAGGTCTTTGATGACTGGGAAGACGCGGCTGACTTGCTCAAACATTATAGGTCGGCCGAGATTCAGACGCTCAGTCGCGCGAGCCTTGCGGGAACGCGCGCGCGAGCCAGGCCAAGGCCGCGAACTACGGTAAAAACTTCTGGTAAAACACGCGCTTTCGCTAAGGCGCGCAAGGTGCCGGCCAGGAAGAAAGCCACGCGAACCGCACCGAGAAAGAAAACGCCGACCCGAGCGGCATTGACTCTGGCACAATCAGTTCGCCCCGGTGTGAGTCTGGGCCCGCCCAGGCGCTTCATTGGCTATCGCTTTATCACGCCAGAGGTGGACGTCAGGCAAGCGAAGTTCCGCCGTCAGCGTGTTGGCATTGGCAAATGCACCGGTGACAAGCTCAAGGATGTGAAACGGGCGTTCGCCAACTCTTACATGATGCTGGAGTGCGCCAAGATCGAGGTGCGCAAGATTAGGCAGAACCCGACAGACGCGCGCATCCTCTGGCATGCATCGAAAGAGTTCGAAGAGGCGTCTCTCAGCTATTGGTTCGGTGAGAATTACTCGCAGCGGGAAACGATGACGATGCTGCACAAGATTGATGACATTCTGACCGAGTGGTCGATGGCCTATTGCGGCGGATTTCGTGACATCCTGCCGGTCTTCATCCGTTGTAAATCAAAGAACGGCGTCGGTGGCGGTCCCGCCCGGCATCTCGTGAAAAACACGATCGAGCTCTTTCCCCGTTATTTCAACATGACACGACAGCGTCAAACCGTCACGATGCTGCATGAGATGGGGCACCGCTGCAAATCACTGCTTAAACCCCGTGATGAACGGCATGACCTGTGCAGTGGCGGCTGGAACAGTAAGGAAAACATGTGTTATCGGACAGTCAGTGAAATCCAGGATGACTGGAACGATATCTTCACATCAGGTAATCCTCGCATCCTGGCTCGCGCCGCGACCGACGGGAACGGCAGTGCAAAGAAGACATTGCTTAACAATATCGATAACTACGTTTGCTTCATGTGGAACCGCTGTGTCGATCACGGCGAACAGACGTTGCGGTTGCTCTCCGAGGGCGCAAAGCAGGCCAGACCGAAATCCAGCGGCAAGCCAAAGAGTAAACCCGTGAGCAAGCCCGTTCATTGATAGTGACTACCGGCAAGGCTACTGGTGCATGGCAAACCATGCCAGGATATTTTCCACCTTGCCGATCAACCGGGATGGTCGTCCGGCGATGCCGTGAGGTGATTCAGGGATTCTTACCATCACCACCTCGACACCCTGGATTTTGAGCGCCTGATACATTTGCTCAGTCTCAGAAATAGGCGTTCGGCGGTCGGCCTCCCCGGTCATGAGCAGAGTCGGGGTCGAGATATTGGGTACGAGAGACAGGGGAGAGCGCCGCCAGTACTCGTCCAGGTTTTCCCAGGGTAAGCCTTCGAACTGATTGGCGATCTGGCCGATGCCGCTGTCGGCGGTGAGGACCTTGGACACCCAGTTGACCACGGGTTTGGCCACGGCTGCGGCCTGGAAACGGTCTGTCAGCCCGATCGCGTAGGCTGCCGCGATACCGCCGGCCGAACCACCGGTAATGTAAAGCCGATCGGGATCCGCTACACCCTGTTCGATGAGGACATCGATACCCGACATGTGATCGGCAAAATCGTATTCCGATGAATATTTATTCTGCAGCAGCAGGGCGAAGCGTTCGCCGTAGCTGGTACTGCCGCGATGATTGTTAAAGAACACGATGTAGCCTGCGGCGGCCATTAGCTGCATTTCAGCTGAAAAATGGGGTCCATAGGCGGAATGGGGACCACCGTGTATTTCCAGGATCAATGGGTAGGACTGCGTCGGATCATAATCCGGAGGTGTCAGATACCAGCCCTGAATTTCCTCGCCGTCAATAGACGAGTCGTACACGATCTCATGCACCTGCCCCAGCGACTTGTGTCCGAGTAGATCCTCGTTCAGCTGAGTCAACTGTGTCTCAAGGTCATTGACTATCGCATAGAGGTCGGAGGGGCGGGTCGCGGATCCTTTGGTGATTACCACCAGGTCCCCATGGGCATCGTAGGAACCGCTTGTGTAGGGCCTGCCCAGGGATTCTCCGCCCAGTCCCATGGCGATTACTCTATGGCCTCCATCCACGCTGACGTGGCCAACCTCGGTGATGCCTCGGCGAGTGATCTCATAGTAAAGACCGCTGCTGCCGTTCCACTGCCAGTTCGACAAGGAATTATCGATATTGACTGAAAGGTTGCGATCTCCGGTGCCGTCGATGTTAATGACGTGCAGATAGCGGTTGCGGTAGGCGAGCCTCTGATTATCGGTCTTGCCGTAAGCGACCAGGCTGCCGTCGGGAGACACCTGCGGTGCGGTTTCAACTCCCGGTGCAGAGGTAAGCTGGCGTAACTCCCCGCTGAGGCTGATGGCGAAGAGATCAGACTCTCGGCTCTGAAGAGCCCAGTTGTCATTACGATTGGCCGAAAACAGGATCTCCTGGCTGTCGGGAGTCCAGCTCAAACTGCCGCGATGGTTGTAGTTTCCCGAGGTGAGTTGTCTTGGCGTGCCACCCTCGGCAGGGACCACAAAAATATGCGAATAAGCAGGGTCCAGAATGCCGCTGCCATCAGCCTGGTATCGGGTTTCAGTGATATATTTGAAGGTCGGAGACCATTCCGCGCCTTCCGGTCTGTCCGGCATACTGACGGAGAAGGGCGTCGCATCGAATTCGACATTCATGGTGAAGGCAATGCTGTTGCCATCTGGCGACCAACTGATGTTCGAGGCTGAGGACTGGATATTGGTCAACAGTGCCGTTTGCCCCGTATCCATCCAGCGCACATAAAGCTGCGATCCCCTATCGGCATTGGACAAGTAGGCGAGGCGGTTACCGTCCGGTGACCACCGTGGCGAGGAATAATTCTCGGTGCCTGAAAGAAGCGGGCGATGGTTACTGCCATCGGCGTTGACAATCCAGATATTGGAGCGTGTTCGGTCGGTCATGATGTCGTTGCTGCGCCGGACGTAGACGATACGCTCCCCGTCGGGCGAGATCCGGGGTTCGGTTGCGTATTCCAGCTCGAAAACGTCCCTGGCGCTGAATCGCTCAGGCTCGGCAGCGATCGTCGCACAGGGTAAAACCATCAGCAGCATTAGAGCGAGGTGCGGGAGCAGGGTGTAATCGTCTTGTTTTCTCATAGTGAGCATGGTCCGTTTTTGGATAAGAGAGAGTTACCGTGAGCGCAGATCGATTTCCCCGGTCTCACGAACGCGAACATCGCGAGAGAAACCAACCGGGTCCAGGCGCGCCTCAACGCTGTATTCAAACTGACTTCGGCGCCTGTTCATCAAATCGGCAAGCAAACGCGCTCCACCGATCAGGTCGACTCCGGCAGTCAGGGTAATCAGGCCTTCTCCATAGCCCTCCACCGTTTCCAAATCATTGGCGACGCCTTCGATCAATCTTGCGCCATCCAATTGCACCGAGTAGACCACGCCCTGCAGGGCCAGAGATTCTGGATTGGGATTGATCACCCGTAACACGATTTCGAATGCCGGAAGGCCGGTGTCGCTGCCTCCAGGTACCGACCGAAACGACTGCAGGAACACAGAAGGGGGTTCGCGACCCATGCCCAGGCTGGTGCAGCCAGAAATCAAAACGAGCATGATTAATAGAATTGGCGACCGAATCGCGTGCATTGTGAAGCCTTTTTGGAAGATCGTGTGTTATGTCAGGGGATTCTGGTCGGGAACGCCCGTTGCGAGGGGGTAGTATAAGAAGACTGCAGAAGAACTCCAAACGAAGCTTAAATCCACGTTCCTTGATCGGGATCGAGGGCCAGAGAAATCAATGGGAGGTAGCTTCCTTTCGTTTCAGCTCACTATTGCCTTTTGGAAAACTCTGCAGCAGTAATTCATGCGACGCTACTTATCGTCTTCAGAGACTTTGCCACAGTCGTTCCCATCTCCGATGGTGTTGCTGCGATAGTGACTCCGCAGTTTTCCAGAATTTCCACTTTTTCCGGCGCCGATTCTCCGAAGGCAGAAATTATAGCGCCGGCGTGGCCCATGCGTCTGCCCTTGGGGGCAGATAGACCGGCAATATAGGCGATGACAGGTTTTTTCATATGGTCGCGCACGTACTCACCGGCCGCGGCTTCCTGGGGGCCACCAATCTCACCGATCATCAGGGCGGCGTCAGTTTCTGGATCTGCTTCGAATTGTTCGAGAATATCGCGGAATGAACTTCCATTGATCGGGTCGCCGCCGATACCGACGCTGGTAGAAACGCCGATGTCCAGGGCTTTCAGCTGGTCCGCAGCTTCATATCCTAGAGTGCCGGAACGGCTGACGATGCCGATGCGCCCGGGTTTATAGATGTGCCCCGGCATAATGCCGAGCATAGCCTTGCCGGGGCTGATGGTTCCCGCGCAGTTTGGCCCGGTGAGCACCATGCGCTGCTCGAATCTGTAGCGACGCATATAGCGCTTCACTCTTATCATGTCCTGGGCGGGTATGCCGTCGGTGATACAGACACAGAATTTAATGCCGGCATCAGCGGCTTCCATGATTGCGTCGCCGGCAAAAGGTGGTGGTACGAATACGATACTTGCTGTTGCGCCTGTATCTGCTACTGCGGCTTTCATGGTATTGAAAACCGGGCGATCAAGATGCCGGGTCCCACCCTTGCCTGGGGTCACGCCGCCAACGACATTGGTACCATATTCGATCATTTCCTTGGCATGGAAAGTGCCGATGCGTCCGGTGAACCCCTGGATCAAAACCGGCGTGCTTGCATCGATAAAAATAGCCATCGTAAGTCTCCCTGTTATGCTTTACTGACAACTTCGACAGCTTTTCTTGCCGCTTCCGCCAGTGTTTCAGTAGTGATGACCGAATATCCGCTCTGATCGAGAATGCGGCGTCCTTCTGCCACATTGGTGCCTGCAAGCCTGATAATGAGCGGTATTTTTATCTCAAGTTCGCGAATCGCGTCGACGACACCTGTGGCCACCCAGTCACAGCGATTAATACCGGCGAACACATTCAAGAGCAATGCTTTCACGTTCTTGTCATTGAGGACGGCCCTGAAAGAACGCGCGACACGTTGAGGAGAGGCGCCGCCACCGATGTCAAGAAAATTGGCAGGCTCCCCGCCGGCGAGCTTGATCATGTCGAGAGTGGCCATGGCCAGGCCGGCACCATTGACTACACAGCCGATATTTCCATCCAGACCCACATAGGCCAGGCCGCGGTCGGAAGCATAGGTTTCCCGCGGATCTTCCTGACTTTTGTCACGCAGCTCAGCGATATGCGGCCGACGGAAAAGAGCATTGTCATCAATGGACATTTTCGCATCAAGAGCGACCAGCGAGTTATCTTTGGTGATGACCAGTGGGTTGATTTCGACCATGGTTGCATCAAGGTCGCGGAAGGCGCGATAACATCCCATAATTGTGGGAACAAGATGGGTGATAATCTCTGCATCGACACCCAATCCATAGGCGATTTCGCGCGCCTGAAAACTCTGCATTCCGACTGCTGGGTCCACCACTGCGCGGATGATACTCTTCGGTCGGGCTGTGGAGATCTCCTCTATCTCCATACCGCCAGCAGCTGATGCGACCACCATTATGCGTTCAGTTTCCCGATCCATAACCAGTGCGAGATAGAGTTCCTGTTCGATGTCGGTGGCTTCTTCGATATAAAGGCGCGACACCAGTTTACCGGCAGGCCCGGTCTGATGTGTGACAAGCTTCTTGCCAAGAAGTTCTTCGGCGGCGCGTTCAATCTCCACATCATCGGAGCACAGTTTGATTCCTCCGGCCTTGCCCCGCGCGCCAGAATGAATCTGTGCCTTGACCGCCCATTTGCTGCCACCAATTTCGGTAGCACGATAGGTGGCTTGTTCGGGGCTGTAGGCGAGTGCGCCACGGGGAACAGGAACGCCAAATTTGGCGAGCAGTTCCTTTGCTTGGTATTCATGTACGTCCATTTAAAAACTCTCCCATCTTTTCATTATCCCTATTCACTTGTCGCGCGCCGATTGCATGGCCTTGATGGCGTTCCCGGTAGCGATTAGGTTGCGCGCCATTTTTTCTGACGCCGCGTCTATCATTTTGCCATCAAGACTGGCGGCCCCTTTGCCCTGTGCTTCAGCTTCTCTTAGCGCTTCTAGAATGCGTTCTGCGTGCTCGACTTCCTGGGGAGTTGGAGAGAATACGGCGTTGGCCAATTCTATTTGCGATGGGTGGATAGCCCACTTGCCCTCAACACCGAGTGCGGCTGCTCTTTTGGCACCGGCTGTGTAGCCCTCGGGGTCAGAAAAATCTCCAAACGGTCCATCAATAGGCCGCAAGCCATAGGCGCGGCAGGCCACGGTCATGCGCGCAAGCGCAAAATGCCACTGATCGCCAGGGTAATCGGGATTCAAACCACCGATCACCACGGTCCGTGCCTTGTTGAAGGCGGCATAGTCCGCCACTCCAAAGTGCATGGCTTCGAGGCGGCTGGGCTCAGCTGCTATGGCCTCGACGTTAGCCATACCCAATGGCGTTTCGATCAAGGCTTCTGTAGCGATCCTGTTTTTGAACCCCCTGGCTTGCTCGATCTGGCTGATCAGGCATTCGACAGTGTAGACGTCGGCTGGAACGCCGACTTTGGGTATCAGTATCGTATTCAGCCTTTCTCCGGCCTGTTCCACGATATCGATTACGTCTCGATACATATAGTGCGTGTCGAGACCATTTATCCGCACCGAGACGGTTTTTCCCTGGCCTCGCCAGTCGATGTCATTGAGCGCCTCAATGATGTTTTTTCTTGCCTGTTCCTTATCGGGCGGTGCAACTGCGTCTTCGCAATCAAGAAAAACATAATCGGCCGGGCTCTTGGCCGCTTTTTCAATCATGCCCGGATTGGAGCCGGGCACAGCGAGTTCACTACGTTGCAGGCGATGTTTTCGAAGTGGGTACTGCGAATGGCTCATTTATTGTGGTTCCCCCGGTCGATGTTTTCTGTTTTATACGACATTCAGTTCAGGTCCAATCCAGCGTACTTTCTGTTACTGATTAACTGTATTTAAACGATTGGGCAGCGCTCAGTGATTCTCTTCCACATCGTCGATGCGTGCCGCAACCATCATATTGACGATGGCATAGTTGCCTTCGTGGCAGGCAAACGCATAAAGCGGCTGCTCCAGGCGTGCCAGGTTGGTGTGAGCGGTTAATGGCTCGGAAAAAGTATGCGGGTCTTCGATCGTGAATACGTAGTCCAGTGCGCTGTCGCCAACGCGAGTGAAACGTTCGGTTAAAGTGCTGCCCTCGGCACTGCCGTTGGCGACGCTTCGCTGCTAGAGGCTCGCCAGTTCCGGGCGATAATTCTTTGTGACCACCACCAGGGTGT
>JGI12109J20283_10037856_pt1 | contig 11048 bp, 7 predicted proteins | sample ElkSlonscriptome_12_FD_20283 | JGI IMG/M metagenome (IMG submission 20283) | reverse complement strand
CGTGGCTAGCGGTGATGTGCTGGTGACTCTGCCAGAATATGAACCGCAATCCCCCAATGCAGCGGATGAACCGGGCCGTATTACCGTCAGTAACGGTGATCTAACGGTGGTTGTGCCGGATAACGTCAACGCCCGGCTGGTGTTTGACCGCCGGGGTAACAATGTAGACCCGGAATTCCCGCCGCTTTACATTGAGCAACGTGACGGTGTAGACGGTGTGCTGCGTCGAGATAATGAGGCCGGAGAGTTCACCTTGACGTATGAAGTCACCATCCCCAGCGGGTTACTTCGCTTAGATGTCAGCGAACAGTAGCCCATTATTGCCACTATCCACATTGACTGATAGAATTTATCCCAAGTTTATCCCAAATTATCCCAAGTGATGCGATGAGTTGGCGGTTGCACCTCACCAATCAAGCCATTACAGATCTCCAAATCATCAGCGGTGAGTCGTCGCTGGTGGTGGTCTGGTTGCGCCCTAACCGGGCGCACTTCTTTGATTTAGCACACGGCACCCAAATCGGTGATGCGCGCCTGGAACCGCCAGATCATACGGATCGGCAGGGTGAGCACTGGCTGACCTTCATCAGCGGTTTGAACGCCCCGAATAATAGCACGTTGCCCATTATCCGTTTAGCGAGTATCACCATCCACACCACCGATGATGGTCGGATGCGCTTGTACCACATCGGTGCAGCGGATTTACATCTCGATGAGAACGGACGTGAGGAAAAGCTCAATACCGACGAGGCAACAGAGTTTGTTAGTGTTGCGCTGGATCGCTTCCTGGGGTTGATCGCCGCGTTAGACAGTGCTGGTAAGCTGCATGTATTTCAGCAACACATCCGGGTGGGCGCGTTTGATATGAACGTGAAGCTCACCGCCGATGCCCGTGCCCATGTCGCGATTTCGCGTGGGGGTGGCTCGATTTTCGTTACCGATGGCAGTCAATTGCTGCTGACCGATTCCAGCGGACAGGCACGCCACCGCACCATATTGAATTATTACGTGCGGCTGATGGCCTGTTCGCCCAATGGCCGCTATCTGGTCACCTGTGACATAGACATCGGTGTGATCCGTGTGTATGACGGCACCGACCTCATCCCAACGCACCAACGATTCGCCATTGATTTGATGGCACGGGCCACACAGCTCCAACTCATTGCTGATTTGCCGCCGGCGTTTGTCGCACCCAATGCCATAGCCATTGATGATAACGGGGTGATCGCGTTTTCCATGTCCGGGGTGATCTGCGTAACGGATCTCTCCCAGATGGATGCTTTGCCCAGACCACAGACGCTGCTATAGCAGCAAAACACACGCTTTGAGGTCGCCTTTTGATCTGCCAGGTGCCAAACACCGAACCCTAAAGACTTACGATTTCTTACATTACACCCATTAAAGTTTGCTATCATCTATATCCCTGTCAATCAGAAGGTAAATCGGGTAAATCATGGAACTGACCGGGCTGCTTGATATTGAACCAGGTCGCGCTATCTATAACGATGTGATAGCGCACCTTCATGACGATCAACCGCACACACACTTGAACCTCATTCGTTCGGCACGGCCTTATGCGATGGCATCCCTGGCCCGTGCGTGGCGCAAACCAATCATTTATGTTACCGCCCGTGTGAAGCGGGCTTATAACGTCACACAACAGTTCCCCGTTTGGCTGGGACATGATTTCAATGTGCTGCGTTATACTGAACCGACACCCCAATTCTATGAGCGTGCGCCCTGGGGTGATAACGTGATTCGCTCTCGTTTGGAGGCCCTGGCCGCCCTGATGAACGATGACGCCGAACAACCGCCGTTAGTGGTCGCATCGGCCCGCGCCTTGATGCAACGTACCATCCCACCGAGCCAATTTCGCCGCCGTACCATTACCCTGGAACCGGGGCAGCAGTGGCGCGTGGATCAGCTTTTGCAGCATTGGCAGCGGCTAGGCTATGAAGGCGTGACAGTCGTCACCGAACCAGGACAGTTCAGCCGCCGGGGTGGGGTCGTTGATGTGTACCCGGTTGCCGCAGCGTTGCCCGTGCGCGTGGATTTCTTCGATGACGAGATCGACACGCTGCGCCGCTTTGACCCGGCCACCCAACGCTCTGATTTGCATCTCTCCCAGGTGACGATTACCCCGGCGCGGGAAGCCCTGCCGGATAATACCACCCAGATCGCCCGTCATCTGGCGGATTGGTTCGCCGCGCTGCCGGATGCCGAAGACGATATGACCACCCCGGCCACAGATTATGATGAACTCCAATTGGATACGGCGTTCCCATACCTGGAGCATTATTTGCCCTATCTGTACCGTGACCCGGTCAATTTACTGGATTATGCGCCCGCTGACGCGCTCATCGTCGTTGAAGACATTGACGAATTGCAGGATACCGTCGAAGAACTGACCGACCAGGCCATAGACCGGCACGCCAGCCTCGTCAAGGCGCGGCAACTCCCGGCAGATCACCCCGAACCGTATGTGGACTGGCCGACGATCAACACCGCGCTGAACGACCTCAAAACGCTTCATCTTGGCTATTCGGGTGATAGCGATACCCCCTTCCAAACCGGGCAGCGATACGGCGGTCAACTGCGTGTGATGCTATCTGATCTGCGCAAATTACATGCCCAGGGTGACCGCGTCATCGTCGTTACTGAGCAAGCACCACGCTTAACGCAGCTCTGGCATGAGCAGGATACATCGGTGTTTGTGACGACCAACACCGATCTTGAAAGCACACCAGCGACAGACGCGCTGATGTTCATCAATGGCACACTCAGCGAAGGCTGGTCCCTGCATACCGATAACAGCACCACCCATCTGCTAACGGATGCCGAAATCTTCGGCTGGAACCGGCCTGAACCGGGTCGGCGGCGGACACGGCGGCGGACCCGTGTGCCAGAGTCGGATTATGCCGATTGGAACAATGGCGATTATGTCGTCCATACGGATTACGGCGTGGGTCAGTTTGCCGGGTTGCGCCACCGGACCATTGACGGCAATGAGCGCGAATATCTGGTTTTGCAATATGACGCGGGTGGCATGGTCTTTGTGCCCATCCATCAGGCGGACCGTGTGACCAAGTACATCGGCGCGGATGACACCCCTCCCACACTCAACACACTGGGCAAGCAGGATTGGGCCAGGGTCCGCACACGGGTTAAAAAGGCCGTTGAGGAAGAAGCCAAAGAACTGCTACAACTCTACACCGCCCGCGCCAAGACCCAGGGGCACACCTACGGGCCGGATACGCCCTGGCAGCACGAACTTGAAGCTTCGTTCCCCTATGTAGAGACTGAAGATCAACTCAAAGCGGTGAGCGAACTCAAAATTGATATGGAATCCCCGCAGCCGATGGATCGCTTAATCTGCGGTGATGTGGGGTTTGGCAAAACCGAGGTCGCACTGCGGGCGGCCTTCAAAGCGGTGATAGATGGTAAACAGGTGGCCGTGCTGGTGCCCACAACCGTACTGGCCCAGCAACACTTTGATACCTTCACCAATCGCCTGGCACCGTTCCCCATAAAAGTGGAGATGCTCTCGCGCTTCCGCTCCAAAGAGTATCAACAACGTGCCCTGCCGGAAATCGCATCCGGTGAGATTGACATTGTCATCGGCACGCATCGCATTCTATCCAAAGACATCACCTTCAAAGACCTGGGCATGGTCATCATTGACGAGGAACAGCGGTTCGGCGTCAAACAGAAAGAACACTTCAAAACGTTACGCAATAAGGTTGATGTGCTCACACTGACAGCTACCCCTATCCCGCGCACGCTGTATATGAGCCTCACCGGGGTGCGGGACATCAGCATGATTCAGACGCCACCGGAGGAACGGCTGCCGATTAATACCCATGTGGGCCGCTGGGATGAGCATCTGGTGCGGCAGGCGGTGATGCGTGAACTCGAAAGAGGTGGGCAGATTTTCTTCGTGCATAATCGCGTCAAGACGATTGAGACACTACGCGAACAACTGGAAGAAATTGTACCGGAAGCGCGTATTATCGTCGGGCATGGGCAGATGCGCGAGCGACAACTGGAAGGTGTCATGTCCGCTTTTGCACATGGTGAATACGATATGCTGCTATCAACCACGATTGTGGAAAGCGGCATTGATATTCCCAACGCCAACACGCTAATCGTAGACCGTGCCGACCACTTCGGCATGGCGCAGTTATATCAGTTACGCGGGCGTGTGGGGCGGGGTGCGCAGCAGGCTTACGCATATTTCTTCCACAAGCGCAAGATCAACCCGGAAGCGCGTGATCGCCTGGAGACCTTAGCGGAAAATACCAGCCTGGGCGCGGGTTTTCAAATCTCCATGCGTGACCTGGAAATTCGCGGCGCAGGGGACATCCTCAGCACCAAGCAGACCGGGCATGTGGCCGCTATCGGCTTGAACCTCTACACACAACTCCTCCAGCAGAGCATCCGCCGCATGAAAGGCACCGAACCGATGCCAGCCGATGCCGCGACAACCGGCTCCGGCATCGTGATTGACCTGCCCATCGCCGCCTATGTGCCAGAAGACTGGCTGCCGGATATGGCCCTGCGCTTACAGATCTACCGCCGCATTGCCGGGTTGACCACACTCGAAGCGGTGGATGACATGCGCGAGGAATTACGGGATCGCTTCGGGCAAACGCCCAAAGCCGTCGATGGCTTGCTCTACCAGATTGAGGTCAAACTACGGGCACAGCAGGCCCGCGCTACCCATATCATGGCGCAGGTCACGCGGGAACGCCGTATGCAGATCAAACTACCCTATCTGGGTGAGGTGGACCGCGAGGCACTGGCCCAACACCTCGGTGATGATGTGATTGTCTCCCGCACCGCTGTGACCTTCCCCCTGGATGGTGAAGGCATGTGGAAATTACGCCTGACTGACATCCTCAACGAATTAGCCAGTGAGGTTAACCTCAGCGAAAGCGGCGAAGGGGTTGGCCTATAAGATCACATATCTCAGCAGATTAGACGACACGTACCAGGGCGCGTAACACAGCAAAACGCGCCCTTTTTGTTTGGATCTACAAACATCAACCTGTGCAGTTTGAACGATTATCCGGCCTGCATCACACCATTATTTTGATTGAAAATCTTTACATAACGACGCTTTATGGTTCATAAGGGTTCAAAAAAGTTGGTTTTGTGCTAGTATAGGTAATGGATAGCGCATCGAAGGAGGCAAAAATGCGTTATAGTATAATGAAAAACAAGCTTATTGGGGCAATGCGTCTGCAAAGTGTTGCGTTGTCAGGCGTAGGGTAAGAGTGCTATAATAATGGCGTGAACGATGGATAAATAAGCCAAACGCCTATTAACATAATTTTGATCACCTCACCCTACAATTACAACACCCTGCAACCCAACCCACTGTACGACATAACCCTGCCGACAGAAGAAAAAGAGACTCACCATGGCCCGTGACATTGATACACGCGCCGTAACGCTGGTCGATCTACCGTTATTACGACGGTTGGGTAACAGAGCGACGGTGCTCGAATCCACAATGGAATATACACAGTACGAACCACATCCGGCAACGCTGACGAACCTGATCTTGCCGCAACGCTCTTTATATACGATGTTGGCGCGTGCGGATAAGCAATATGTGGTTGGGCAGTTCCGGCTGCGGCCTGATGAGCAGAACGCACACATTGTTTATATCGCACCGGGGATGCAAGATGGCGTTGATGATACTGCCTGGTTGCACATCCTGGATGCGATGGCACGCGAGGCCGGGCAACGGCACGCGCACGCCCTCATCGCCGAAGTGCATGAGGATAGCCACCTCTTTGAGACCATGCGCACGGCAGGATATGCCGTCTATGCCCGTCAGGAGATCTGGCGACGGTTACCAGCCGCCGCCCCTTTGCCGATAATCCCAGGGATTGAGGTGGTTGAGGAGACCGAAGCCGACGCCATGCGCGTGCAATCGTTGATTGCGCAGATCATCCCGCGCTTGATGCAGCCGTTCGTCACCCCGAACGAAGACATGGACGGGTGGGTTTACCGGCGGGATGGCCGTGTGCAAGCGTATATCGGTGTCGTCAGTGGCAAGCAGGGTATTTTCCTCAGGCCATTTATCCACCCGGACCTGTACAAAGAGGCACCGGGGATCTTAAGTGACCTGATACGCAAGTTGGCACGGGCTGACCAACTGCCGATTTACATCTGTGTAAGTCGCTTCCTGGATTGGATGCAAACCACACTGGATGAGATGCATTTCCTCCCAGGGCCACGCCAGGCCGTCATGGTCAAGCATATTACCGCCGGGGTTCGGCAAGCATCCTTTAAGCCGTTCCACGCGGTACAGGGCGTAGCAGTAGGGTCAGCGAAGTCACCTACATCACATTATCTTGAACGCAATAGCGATACGATTATCGATAATCGCATATCTTAACTGGTCATACATAACACAAGAGAGCCTATGGAACGACGCGTTACAGACAATATAGACGAACTCCGGCATGTGTTGCCGCGTTATCTCAATGACGCGCTAGACGGGCTGGGGAACACAGAAAACTTGCTCGAAATCGTCCTTGACCTGGGCCGTCTACCGACGGCACGCTTCGTCGATGGTGAGGTTGGTCTCTCTGATAGTGAGGTCACCCGCGAAGACCTGGAACGGATCGTCACCAATATCGGCGATTTCGATGCAGATAACCGCGCTGGAATGGAGCGCACCTTGCACCGCATCTCCGCCATTCGCAACCGTCGTGGCGATGTGGTCGGCCTGACCTGCCGTATTGGGCGGGCCGTTTATGGGACGATAGACATCATCGAGGACTTGATCCTCTCCGGGCAGAGCTTGCTCATGCTAGGCCCGCCCGGTGTGGGTAAAACCACCATGCTGCGTGAAGCCGCCCGTGTGCTGGCCGAACGTCGGCGGGTTGTCATTGTGGATACATCCAATGAAATCGGCGGGGACGGCGATGTGCCCCACCCGGCCATCGGCAAAGCCCGCCGGATGCAGGTCTCCCACCCGGAGAAGCAACACGAAGTCATGATCGAAGCGGTGGAAAATCACAATCCCGAAGTCATCGTCATTGATGAAATCGGGCGCGAACTGGAAGCACAGGCGGCCCGCACCATCGCGGAACGCGGTGTACAGCTTATCGGCACGGCGCACGGTAACGCCTTGGATAACCTGATGCTCAACCCGACGCTGTCCGACTTGATCGGCGGCATCGAATCCGTGACGCTATCCGACGATGAAGCACGTCGCCGGGGGACGCAGAAAACCGTGTTGGAACGCCGCGCCCCACCGACCTTCGATGTACTCATCGAGATCCAAACGCGGGACCGGCTGGTTGTGACAGAGAGTGTCGCCGATGCCGTAGACGGTATTCTGCGTGGGCGGCCACTGGCTGTGGAGATCCGCACGCGCAACAGTAAGGGTGAAATCGAGGTTGAAACCGGTGAGCCAGAACTAAGCAATGCCGTCAACCCGGATAACAGCAGCCGGCGCAACGGGCGTAATGACCGGCGCACTGGCCGTGATAACGGGAGTACAGTTCATAACGTGCGGGCACCACAGGCCCCCCGTAAAGACTACATCCCGCGTACCACCAGTGGCACGGATTTAGAACCGCTGACGATCTACGCCTATGGTGTCGCACGGAACCGGCTAGAACAAGCCGCACGCCGCTTGCATGTGCCGCTCTCCATCGCGGATGACCTGGGCGGGGCCGATGCTGTGGTCACGTTGAAGAACTACTATCGACGGCGGCCCAAACTAATCGTTGATGCGGAACGGCGCGGCATGTCGATCTACGTGCTGCGGGCCAATACGGTCAGCCAGATGGAAAACTTCCTGATTGATGTCTTCAGCCTGGAGGTTGACCCGCTTGACCCTTTTGGGGAAGCCCTCCGGGAAGTTGAGATGGCGATCATGCAAATCCGGGCGGGCGCAGCACACATTGATCTCGACCCGCAGGATAACGTGATCCGTCGCCGCCAGCATCAAATGGCGCGACAGGCCCAACTCGCATCCCGGTCTTATGGGCAAGACCCCAACCGCTACGTGCGCATTTTCCGCGCACAGCCGGATTAGCAACCGGCATAGACAACCTAAACGGACAAACGCCTGCCTCAGTGTTGAAGCAGGCGTTTTTGATTTTTGCATTCCCCCCAGGGATTATACGAACAACATATTCGCCGCAAAATGCCTGGAAAACCTCACGGTAAGGATGAATAGGTTGCCCCAGAGTTTTTGAAACTCAGGACATGACGTGTATCCATTAAACAGGGCGAAGATCGGGCGACGGCCAGCGAACCGGCCTGGATTATGTCAGTTTCTCGTCCTATCGCGTGCTGTATTATAGACCCTATTCATCTTCGCTAAATCCTGATAATCCAGCAATGTAATCGAAGTTTCCAGGGCCAGCGGTGCGCTCCAACTTACTTAGGATGACAGTTATGTTATCGTGTGGCCCACTGATAAACAGGGGTTTACCATCCATGCCAAACGTCAAGTCATGGGTCTCCGGGTAGGTGCCGCGTGGGTCAAGGACCTGCTGTGCCAGCCGAAAGTCTTTATGTGGTTTCATCTCATATTTTGCAGCGTAGTCAATGGATTGGTAGATCATCTGATGGGCCAGCCCGACATCACAGTCTTCTGCGGTCATGAAAGGGTACACATGCCCAAGCATATCTTTTAATTCCATAGACGAAACATTTGCCATTGAATAGGCGTTTTTAACGCCTAGCAAGAGCATATCAATCATAAAACTGGCGAAAACCAGCAGGCCATCAGGTTGTTGACGGGTGATAACAATCCGATTTAAACCCTTAGCATCTTCAGCCCAGTCACCATTGATCAAACAACTGTGAATAGGATATTTCTGGGCACGTTTGATCAGACTGCGTGAATTGCTAAGCGTATTGTTGGACTGCGCCTGTTGCTTGCGGGTTTTGTCCTTACGACGCTTTTTCATCCGTTTCTTCTGTTTCTGGTGTTTACTCTTAGGCATGTGAACTTCTCGGACAATAACTTACATTGTGCTGTATTATACCAATTTGGCTGCGAAATACCCTAAAAGTGTTACCAATTCACCCTCAAGATTCTGTGATAGGACTTTCGCTCCAGGTAGGAGAAAGACCCGGTGAAGAATATACACACTCTGTAGGGGAGCACCTGTGTGTGCTCCCCTACAATTTTTTCGTTAGAATGCGTAACGTCACTTTGTCACTGTGCTAGATATTTGTCGCGCTCAGGTGGCGGCCTGTGCGGTCTCTTTGTCTTCCTGTTGTGGCGGCTTCATCGGTGTGATGGTGTAGTCTTCGTTTGATGCGCCTGGACGCCGAGCCAGGAAAAGCCCCATCGAGAGTACGAACGTGACAGCGGTCACCGCTTGCGCCAGGTTAATATCCGTTTCGGGGATGAGTGTGACTTCCACGCGGATGAATTCCAGCATGAAACGGATGAACGAATACTGTGCCACGTAGAGCAGGAAGAAATCACCGTTGCGGAACTTATCCCGGTGGGTGTTGAACAACCAGTACAGGATGATAAACGCCGCGATACTCCAGATGGACTCGTACAAAAACAAGGGGTGGAAAACCGCGCCTTCATACAGGATGCCGCCGTACCCAGCCCCAGTGCGGATCTCGCGTGACAGCTCCAGCCCGGCCCATTGCAGCCATTCCTGAGTGATGGGTGTGCCGAACAGCTCTTGATTGACGTAATTCGCCCAGCGGCCAATCGCCTGACCCAGTGGCAGCACAATCGCGCCCAGGTCCAGCCATTCTGCGACGGGTAAATCGTTACGGCGCAGGTAGATATAGGCCCCTAGCAGGCCGCCTAGCACTGCCCCGAAGATGCTCAGACCGCCGCTCCAGATAGCGATAGCCCCGCTATCCAGGTCAAAAAAGTTTTCCAGGTAGAAGGCACGATCTTGTCCGGCATCAATCAGGATTTGCGGTGGGAACAGCACAAACCACAGGCGAGCACCGATAATACCGGGGATAATCGCCCAGGTGAGTGCGCCGTAAACATGTTCCGGGTCGCGCCCGGTGCGCTTGGCGAGGTTCGCCGCAACCATCGTGGCGACCAACATGCCAAACACGATGATGATGCCATAGTATCGGATCTGCACTTGTCCGATTTCAATAAACTCGCGTTGAAAATCCATCAGTTAACCTCTTTATCCTCTTTTTCTTGTGTATCCGCTTGAACAAGCATTTTGTAAACAAACCAGATGCGTTGCATACCCGTCAGGTTGGTGCCGATTGCCAGCACCCAAACGCCAATTTCTAGCAGTTGGGGGACCAGCAGCAGGGCGAGTATAACGATAACGCGCTCCATGCGGGTGAACCAGCCGACTTTGACATCTACGCCGAGACCTTCCGCACGCGCACGGGCGTAACTCACCATAAAGCTACCCAATAACGCCGCCTGTGCGACGACCATCAGGGTCATGTTATCCTGCACTGCAAAATAATAACTCAAACCCGCAAAAATTAAACCGTCAGCATAGCGATCCAGCGATGAATCCAACATTGCGCCGAAACTGTCTGTACGGCCCATCGCCCGCGCTACCGCACCATCAACGGCATCCAGCGGCAGGCCCAGCAGCAAAATCACGCCTGCCAGTTGGTGCTGACCATCCGCGATTAAGATGGCCGCCACCAGCACCACCCCCAACCCCAGGATGGTGATAAGATCCGGGTGGATGCCCAATTGATGCAAGATTGCCCCCAGGCGATTCATAAAACCACCCGTGAGGGCACGTACACGATCAGTGAGTGTAACGGGATGTTCGGACATAAACTCGCTCTTGTCATTCATAGGCTTTTTCAGTACACTTTTTGCGTAGACCCGAGAGCAATTAATCGGGGTGTGGCGCAGCCCGGTAGCGCGCACCGTTCGGGTCGGTGAGGTCCCCGGTTCGAATCCGGGCACCCCGACAAAATCAATCCCGCTCAACATGAGCGGGATTTCTGTTTTGTACCTGGGTGATGGTAGCCCGAACCACTGGCTAAAATCAAGTCATAATTTATGCGAGGTAAATTCCCAACCGCTACAACTCGACTTTATC